>Ga0164295_10000264_pt1 | contig 44589 bp, 41 predicted proteins | sample GEODES006metaG_FD_111798 | JGI IMG/M metagenome (GOLD analysis project Ga0164295, IMG submission 111798) | Oligotrophic lake water microbial communities from Sparkling Lake, Wisconsin, USA - GEODES006 metaG | ecosystem: Environmental > Aquatic > Freshwater > Lake | place: USA: Sparkling Lake...
CAGATCCGCCAGCTCACTGGTGAAGTTTCTGTGCTGCCACGCACTCACGGTTCAGCCTTGTTTGCACGCGGTGAAACCCAGGCCCTTTCCATCGCCACGCTGGCCCCAGCGGACGAAGCCCAGGAAATGGACACTTACGCAGGTGGTGTTGATTCCAAGCGCTTCATCCTTCACTACAACTTCCCTCCGTTTTCCGTGGGTGAGTGTGGCCGCTTCGGTGGTCAGAACCGTCGTGAAATCGGTCACGGCGCTCTCGCTGAGCGCTCGATCGAGCCTGTCATCCCAGCAAAGTCGGTGTTCCCCTACGCCATCCGCATCAGCAGTGAAGTCATGGCCTCCAATGGCTCGACTTCCATGGCCTCCGTTTGCTCGGGTGTTATGGCCCTCATGAACGCTGGTGTCCCGCTCATCCGCCCAGTGGCTGGTATCTCCGTCGGCCTCGTCACTGAGTTCGACGCCAATGACCACATGAAGCGTTACCTCACCATGATGGACATCCTTGGTTCTGAAGATCACTTCGGCGACATGGACTTCAAACTTTGCGGCACTAGCGAAGGCGTCACCGGCTACCAGCTCGACCTCAAGCTCCCAGGTTTGCCCTTGAGCATCCTCGAAGAAGCCATCGCTAAGGCCAAGAATGGCCGCACCGAAGTCCTCGCCGCCATGGCTGTCGCCATCAGCGAAGTCCAGCCTCTGAGCCCGCATGCTCCACGCATCGAGATCATCAAGATCAACCCAGACAAGATCGGTGAACTCATCGGCCCTGGCGGTAAAAACATCAAAGGCATCCAGGCTGAGTCCGGCGCTGAAATCAGCATCGAAGACGACGGCACTGTGTACGTCTATGCTACCCGCAAGGAAGGTCTTGAGCGTGCTCTTGAAATGATCGGCGGCGTCTCGGCAGAGGTCGAGATCGGCAAGATCTACACCGGTAAAGTCGTCAGCACGACGAACTTCGGAGCCTTCATGCGTCTCTTTGGTAACAAAGACGGCCTTATCCATATCAGCGAACTCGCCGACTTCCGTGTCAATAAGACCGAAGACGTCGTCAAAGTCGGTGACATGGTCTCCGCCAAGTGCATCGGCATCGATGACAAAGGCAAAGTGAAGATGAGCCGCAAGGCCGCCATGAAAGAGAAGGACGACGCCGCCAAGGCTGAAGCCGGTAGTGCTCCAGAAGTCGCACCTCAGGAATAATCACTGACGCATAGTCATCTAATCAGAGAGCGCGGACCTGCAACGGTCCGCGCTTTTTTGTTTGAGCAGCAAATCCTGACTTGCCGAGTTTCATGCTACCTATAACTTCGTTTATGAGCCTGACAGATTTCCCTGAACTCGCCCGCCTTTCCAAGGCCAAACGCATGAAGCTTGCTGATGAACTTTGGATGTCGAGTATTGGCGACTCAAGTCATGTGCCACGCTGGCATCAGGAAACCCTGGATCAGCGTTGGAGCGACTACCAAAACGGCAAAACAAAACGCCTCACTCTGAAGCAGCTGGAACAGCGTTTGGCCAAGTCATGAAAAGTCAGCCAGTAGAGTTTTTGGAGTCAGTGGAGCATGACCTCCGCCATGCCCGAGACTTTTATGAATCCTGGCTACTCAATGGTGGTAGCGATTTCATGAAGAAATTCCACGATTGCATCTCGTGGATCGAATGGAATCCAGAGATGTTTCCGAAAAAACACCGTCAATTCAGACGTGCAATCATTCGCAAATCTTATTTTGGAATCTACTACATTATCGAACCTGAGGTAAGCACTGTCGCTGCAGTGCTTGATATGCGCCGTGATCCTCGAATCATCCGCAGCATCTTGCTTCGGCGACAAGGGTAGTGAGCCGCAAGGCCGCCATGAAAGAGAAGGACGACGCCGCCAAGGCTGAAGCCGGTGCTGCCCCAGAAGCTGCTCCTCAGGAATAATCACTGACGCTTAGTCACCCCCTCACAGAGCGCGGACCTGCAACGGTCCGCGCTTTTTGTTGTGACTCCGTATTCGACTTTCGATATTCATCATTCACAGTGAGCGCCCATGTTTCGCGCTGTTCTTACTGATCGTCTCCAAGCTGCTTTTACTGCCGCAGGCATTGCTTTGCCTGAGGGCTTTGTTCCGAGTGTCGTCATTGCCTCGGATACGCGCTATGGTGATTACCAGAGCAATGCAGCCATGGTATTGAGTAAGCAGCTGAAGCAAAATCCGCGTGCCATGGCGCAGCAGATCGTCGATCAGCTGCAAGTGACGGATCTTTGTGAAAAGATCAGCATTGATGGGCCTGGATTCCTCAATTTTACCGTGAGTCCGACGGCGCTAATCCAGCGGCTTTTAGTGATCCTCGAAGACGATCACGTGGGAGTGCCGCCGGTAACTCAACCGAAGCGTATCGTCATTGATTTCTCTGCGCCCAACATCGCGAAGCCGATGCATGTCGGACACATCCGCAGCACGTTTATTGGTGATTCGTTGGCTCGGGTGGCCCGTTTCATTGGGCATACGGTCATCACCGATAATCATGTCGGCGACTGGGGTACACAGTTTGGTATGATCATTCACGGATGGAAGACGCAGCTGGATCAGGCCAAATTGAAGCTGGACCCAATTCAAGAGTTGGTGACGGTTTATAAGGCGATCAATGCGGCGGCCAAGGCGGATGAAGCCGTGCTCACTGTCTGCAAAACGGAGCTGGTGAAGCTTCAGCAAGGGGATGCTGAAAATCTGGCGATCTGGAAGGAATGTGTACGCCTGACCTTGGAGCAGCTGGAGAAGGTTTATGGGGCTCTGGATGTGAAGTTTGACCACTATCTTGGGGAGAGCTTCTACAATGACGAACTGGCTCCGCTGGTGGCGGATATGTTAGAAAAAGGCATCGCTAAGGTCAGCGAAGGTGCCACGGCGGTGTTCAGTGACGGCAGCGTCAAGCCTGAGAACGATCCCTTCCTCATCAGCGACAAAGACGAGTGGAAAGCTGCTCCATGCATCATCCGCAAAACGGATGGTGGGTTCCTCTACGCGACGACGGACTTAGCCACGATCGACTATCGTGTGAAGGAATGGAAAGCGGATGAAATTTGGTATGTCGTCGGTGCGCCTCAACAGCTGCACTTCCGTCAGGTCTTTGCTGCCGCGAAGCGTCGTGGTGCTACGACCGAGATGACTCACATCGCTTTTGGCAGCATCCTGGGGCCAGATGGTAAGATGTTTAAAACCCGTAGCGGTGAAACGGTCGGACTTCTCGAAGTGATCGACGAAGCCATTGAGCGTGCCCGTGCTGCCGCCGAGGAGAAAGAGCAGGGCCTCAGTGATGCTGATAAAGACGAGATCGCTCGGATCATCGGCAGCGGCTCGGTGAAGTATGCTGAACTCAGCCAGAATCGCCTCACGGACTACAAATTCAGCTGGGATAAAATGCTCAGCCTGCAAGGTAACACCGCCCCATATCTGTTGAATGCCTATGTGCGCACGCGCAGCATTTTCAGGAAACTCGAAGGTAGCGTCGAGCTTACAGCTGATCTCGAATTTACCGAACCAGCCGAGCGCGCCCTAGCCATGAAGTTGGCTCAGTTTGCCGAAAATGCCCACGATGTTCTGGAGGATCATCGCCCGAATCTCTTGGCCAATTACCTTTACGAAGTCGCCAATACCTATCATGGCTTCTACGAGGCCTGCAATGTTTTGCGATCTGAAGGCACCATCCGTAATACCCGACTGACTCTTTGCGAGGCTACTAGCCGCGTTTTGAAGACAGGCCTCAGTCTTCTCGGCATCCAGACGACGGAGCGGATGTAGTTGTCAGAACCTGATTTTCTACTTACAGCACCCATTACCTTCTCATGCCAGTCCCACTTCTCGACGTTAACGCTCAAAATCATCCGCTTGAATCCGAACTTCAGGCAGCTTTTAACCAAGTGCTGAAGCACGGACGCTTCATCATGGGGCCGGAGATGGAGTCTTTTGAAAAAGAGGTGGCCGTGATGGTCGGCGTGAAACATGCGATCTCGGTCTCGTCGGGTACGGATGCCCTCTTGCTGGCCTTGATGGCGCTGGACATTGGTCCAGGCGATGAGGTGCTCTGCCCGGCGTTTACCTTCTTTGCCACAGCAGGTGCAGTTTCCCGGTTGGGGGCGACGCCGGTCTTTGTGGATGTGTGCCCGATCTGTTTCAACATGGACGTCAATGATGCTCGCGCTAAAATCACCGCAAAGACGAAGGTGATCATGCCCGTGCATCTTTTTGGACAGTGTGCGGATATGGATCCACTCTTGGCATTGGCCAAAGAAAAGGGTCTGCGCGTGATCGAAGATGCGGCGCAGTCCATCGGCTCAAAATACAAGGGGCGCGATAGCGGCACGATGGGTGATTTTGGCACGTACAGCTTTTTCCCCAGCAAGAACCTTGGTGGCTTTGGTGATGGCGGCATGCTGGTGACGAATGACGACACTCTGGCTGAGTTTGCTAAGGTACTCCGCAATCATGGTTCAAAACCGAAGTATTATCATCACTTTGTTGGCGGGAACTTCCGCATGGATACGCTGCAATGTGCCCTGCTTAGCGTGAAGGTGAAGCGCTATGCGCGGTTCACAGCCGATCGCCAGCGCAATGCGGCGCATTACATCGCGGAGTTGGTGAAATTGTCAGGAGTGGTGCAGGCGGACCCTAGCCACTGCAAGTGTCTCAGCACACAAGATGCGTGGTTGGCTGCCCAAAATGCTCGGATCGTGCTGCCTGTGAGTTATGCGCATAATGAGCATATTTGGAACCAGTTCACACTGCGTGTTCTGGACGGTAAGCGCGATTCTTTGCGTGATCATTTAGTCAGTAAGCAGATTGGCTGTGATATCTATTATCCTGTGACATTGGACCAGCAGAAGTGCTTCGAGACCTTGCCAGAAAGCTCACGCGCTGGCTGTGAGGTGTCTCATCGTGTTGCGGGAGAGGTTCTGAGCATCCCGATTTACGGTGAGCTGATCGAGTCGCAGCGCCTAGAGATCATCGCAGCGATTGGCGAATGGATTGCTCTACAAAATTAACGTTTCTGAGCAAACATCCAAGTCCATAGATCCGGGTTATCGTAGCTCTGGGTCCATGAATCATGTCCGACTCCTGGATAAAGCGTGAGTTTGGCCTGACTGCCTGCTTTCTTCAAAGCGCCGTGCATTTTGAGAGAGAAATCCACGGGAACAGCACCGTCTTTATCCCCATGAAAGATCCAGCAGGGTAAGTCTTTGACACGCTCTGCCATGACGAAGCCGACTCCTGCTCCGCCACAAATGGGAGCTATGGCTGCAAAGGTGTCTGGATAAGCTAAAGCGCTGTCCCATGTGCCAAAGCCACCCATGCTGATGCCGGTGAGATAGAGGCGACTTGTGTCCACTCGATGTGTTTTGATCAGTTCATCGACAAGTGCTTTCACGGCGTGCGGATTCCAAATGCTCTTCTCGGGGACTTGCGGGCTGATGACGATGGCTTCAAACTTTTTTCCTGCTTCGATCAGCTTGGGTGGGCCGTGCTTTTTGAGCAGGTGCAGGTCGTCGCCACGCTCTCCAGCACCATGGAGAAAGACGAGGAGAGGCCATTTTTTGGCTGAATCCGTATCGTAACCTTTGGGCAGTGAGAGTAGATAGCGGTAGCCGACTTGCAGCTTGGCCTCCCCTGAAAAGGATTGCTCTGTTTGGGGGTCAGCAAAAGATGGGGTGACCAAGATGAGGAAGGCGAGGGAGAGCAGGTTGATGGGTGTCATGGCAATCAAACGCGTCGGACCTCAGGCAGTTATCGATGGGATTCATCCATCGAGAGGGATTTTTTCATGCTCATGAAAGTGCCGAAATGCACTCGTGGGTTGCACCATGGCATCGCCCATGCTTCTTGGCAGGGTATGAGCAACACCTCTTCTCTCTGGCCTCGCTTTCAGAAATACTTTGTTCGTTTGCCAAAGCTTGGCTTCGCTATCGACATTAGCCGCATGACTTTTGAGGATGATTTGTTTGAAACAATGTCGCCTTCGATTGAAAAGGCATTTGCTGACATGAAGGCCTTGGAGGCTGGTGCGATCTCAAATCCTGATGAAGGCCGAATGGTCGGACATTATTGGCTGCGAAATTCTTCCTTAGCTCCCGCTGATCTGCGCTCTGAGATCGACGACACACTTGAAGCTACCCTGAAATTCGCGGAAGACGTGCATGGTGGTGTCATCAAAGCCGCCAATGGCCAGAAGTTCACCCGTGTGCTTGTGGTAGGTATCGGTGGTTCTGCTCTGGGGCCCCAGCTTGTGGCGCAGTCGATCACACCGGCAAATCCGCCTCTTCAAATTAGCTTTTTTGATAACACTGATCCCGATGGCATGGATCGTGTGGTGGCTCAGATCGGAGCGGAAATCGCCACAACGGTGACTCTAGTCATCTCCAAATCGGGTGGAACCAAGGAAACCCGCAATGGCATGTTGGAGGCAGCTGCGGCCTACCAGGCTCAGGGGATCGATTTTACCAAGCATGCCGTGGCGGTTACCGGAGTCGGCAGCGAGCTTGATAAATACGCCATCGCTCAGGGTTGGCTGGCTCGTTTTCCGATGTGGGACTGGGTGGGTGGGCGCACGAGTGTGATGAGTGCGGTTGGCACCATTGCTGCGGCTTTACAGGGCGTGGATGTTCGCGGCTTTCTTGCTGGGGCGGCTGCGATGGACGCAGAAACTCGCACTCGTTCAGCTCGTGAAAATCCCGCCATGCTGCTGGCTCTCATGTGGTTCAGCGCGGGGAAAGGGAAGGGGGCCAAGGATATGGTCGTTCTGCCCTATAAAGATCGCCTCGTGCTTTTCAGTAAATACCTCCAGCAGCTCGTCATGGAGTCTCTTGGTAAGGAGCATGACCTTGATGGCAAAGTGGTCAATCAGGGCATCGCCGTTTATGGGAACAAAGGTTCCACCGATCAGCACGCCTATGTTCAGCAACTGCGTGATGGTGTGAATAATTTCTTTGCTACATTCATTGAGGTTCGGAGAGACCGCGATACGGCGGGCTTTGAAGTCGAGCCAGGCTTCACCAGTGGTGACTATCTCCAGGGCTTTCTTCGTGGCACCCGCAAAGCGCTAGCTGACAAGGGACGCGAGTCCGTTACTCTTTCAATTGAGGAAGTCAGCGCCTACAGCTTGGGTGTACTTGTGGGGCTATTCGAGCGCACGGTCAGCTTTTACGCGACTCTAGTGAATGTGAATGCCTACCATCAGCCGGGCGTGGAGGCTGGGAAAAAGGCCGCCACAGACTTCCTGAAGCAGATGGGGCAGGTTCTGACCTCGTTGCCGGCTTCTGGAACGGGTGTGACTGCAGACGCGCTTGCTGAGCAGATCGGTATTGACCCTGAAGACGCCTGGCACATGCTCTGCCACCTCTCAGCCAATGGTCGGGTGAAAATTACTGTTCTGGGAGAGGTTCCCTCAGCTTATCAATTCTTACGACTCTAAGTGATTCTGTGATTGCCATTGGCAGCTCCTCGTTTTAAGTGATCAGGGCCTTGAATGGCCCACCTGAAATGGACGATACCTTTCCCCTCCGATACCAGATTGCCTGCATCGTTCTTACCGCACTTTTTGTGTGGTCGTTCAGTGTTGCCCGTGAGCCCCGGCAATGGAGACGGTTGTTTCAATCGACCTTTTATAGAACGGAGCAGTTCTCAGTGAATAAAAATAAGGTCATTGATGAAATTCTTAAATCCTGGGGCATCCGTGTCGCTATGTTGATATTGGTCGCGGATGTGGCCTGTTTTGTTGCCATGGTCACGTATAAAGAAAGGATGCACGCACGAGACATGTCTGCTGACGATTGGTATCATTTGGATGAGCAAAATAAGATTCAGCAGACGGCTCCCGACGCAAGACGTCCTCTTCCATGATTGATTGAATGAATGGATGGTCCTATTTTCAGCTGAAGAATCGATTCTATGTCCAGCTTTATCGGTTTGCTTGTTTTCATCTTTCTGGCATGGGGCTTATCTCAAAACCGTCGTCTTTTCCCTTGGCGCACTGTCCTCGCAGGGTTGGCACTTCAATTCTTGTTTGGTTGGCTGATACTTCGAACTCAAACCGGCGCATGGTTTTTTGGCCAGTTAGATGCAGTTTTTCGTCGCTTTCTTGGTTTTGCTAATGAAGGGACGTTTATGGTCTTTGGTCCACTGGCCGATCGTGATCTGCTGGCAGAGAAGTGGGGTGCAGATAACGCGTTCCTATTTGCTGTAACGGTGACGGGTACCATTGTGCTCGTTTCGGCCTTGTCATCTTTGCTGTATCATTATGGCATTCTACAAATTGTTGTGCGTGCTGTTTCTTGGATCATGCAGAGATTGATGCGAACCAGCGGCACTGAGAGTTTAGCAGCTGCGGCAAACATTTTCATGGGGCAAACGGAGGCACCGCTCATCATCAAACCCTATCTCGCCACCATGACGCGCAGTGAACTTATGGCTTTGATGGTCGGCGGTATGGCTACCATCGCGGGAGGTGTTTTGGCTGCTTATGTTAGCTTTGGCATTTCAGCCGGCCATCTTTTGACTGCCTCAGTCATGAGTGCGCCAGCAGCGCTTATGATGTCTAAAATTCTCCTGCCTGAAACAGAGATCAGTGGAACTGCCAGTGGAATGAAGTGCCAGATAGTAAGAGAAACGGTTAATGGTATCGATGCGCTTTGCCGAGGCGCTAGCGATGGCATGAAACTTGCAATCAACGTTATGGCCATGCTGATCGCGTTTGTTGCCACCGTAGCATTGGCAAACTACTTTTTGTCGCTTAGTTTGCAGTGGGTCGGTGTTCAGGATGCCAAACCGATGCAAACAGTTCTGGGCTGGCTGAATGCACCTTTTGCCTGGCTCATGGGCGTGCCTTGGAAAGATTGCAAAATTGTCGGCAGTATTCTGGGGGAGCGTATCGTGCTCAATGAGTTTATAGGTTATCTGAATTTGAGTAAAGCACAGGGTCTGCAACCAGAGAGCGTCACCATTACCACCTATGCTCTGTGTGGCTTCGCTAATTTTTCAAGTATCGCCATTCAGATTGGCGGTATCGGTGCCATGGCCGAAGTCCGTCGTGCAGAGTTGGCGCAACTGGGTTTCAAAGCCATGATCGGTGGCCTGTTGGCTTGTTACTGCACGGCAAGCATTGCAGGCATGATCACACGCTAGGCTTCACTCTTTGTTGGTAGGGTTACTTAGCATGTTGCTGCTGATGTTATTGCCAGTGCCTTTGAGCGCCAGAAGAGAGGGCTCGTGACTCCGTTTTTCTTCAGGTCGGTCATCGCGAATCATATTTTGCATGATCAGACTGTGATTGACCTCTTCGAGCCGCAGGCCGATCCCATCAGAATCCAAAACGTGATTTTGCACGATCATGAGTCGATTGCCACCCACGATATCCACGGCTGCACGCTGACGCCAGACACCCGAAATCACATTACCCATCAAAGAGCTGTCAGAACATTGAATGAGGCGGATTCCATTGTTCTCAGCATCTTTGAAGCCATTCACGGCATACCTTGGATTGCGATCGAAGTTGTTATTGCTGATGACGAGGTGCTCACAGTTTTCAGCGAGCAGATCTTGATCAAAACCTTCCCAAAACGTGTTTCCGGTGATGGTTACACCTCTCGCCTCGCGGATTTCGATGTTTGTTCTCACATCACTAAACACATTCGCACTGATCGTCACATTTCCCTCACGTGTGTGGGCTCTGCCGACTCGCCTCTCCAGGCTAGGATCGGTGCCTGCGCCGAGGATGCGGATATTAGCTGATCCTGCGGCCTTACTGGTGTGCTGTAATGTGCAGCCCGTGATGGCCACCTCAGCGATGGAGCCACCGGTCGAGTTTAGCTCCACATTGGCCGATGGTGCTCCTTCAACAGCGTGATTGCCTTCAATGTCACAGGTGCCGATGTGTAAATTCCGCACTTCACCACCTCGCGAGACGATGCCGCCTCCGGCATTATAACTGATGTGACAGCCTACCACATTGATCTGATGTAGATTTAACTGATCCAAAAAGATGCCGATGCCGCGATTGTCATAAAAGTGACAGTCAGCGATGAGCACATTGCGATTCCGCGTTGTTAGATGCATGGCATGTCGGCATTGACGGATCACCACTCGCGATAGTGTGAGTTGCATCGTCCCCGCTGCCTCGATCCCATCCGCCTCGGCGTGATCTCCGATGATCTCGATCCCACTGATCATGGGTGTCCTTTCTTTTTCCCAAACACCCGGTTTCACCGTTGTTGGCGCGGCAGTACCCTCGTGGGTTCCTTTGAAAAAGAAGGCCGGGCCTGCGCCTGCCATGACAATGCGTGCCGATCCGTCTCCTGAGATCGCTGTAAAGCCCGACTCGCTCAGAGGGATGATGATCGTGCGGGAAATCCGATAAATTCCCTTCGGAAAGCTGACGCTGCCATGGGTGAGTAGGGCCTTTTCGATCGCTTTCACATCATCCGTCTTGCCGTCTCCCTGCGCTCCGAAATTCATCACGCTGACCTGAGCCTCGATGGTGGCTGCAAGAATGAGCAAAAAGAAAACACTGAGTTTGATCGCGGTCATGGACCAGATACGATGAATTCACACGGCTTCCTTCCAGACATGAACTACCGCCTCCTCTTATTTCTCCTAGCTTGCTTCTTTTGTGGGGGCATCCTGGCGGATATTAACACTTCTTCAGGTGCTGAACCAACGACTGCAAAAACTGACTTCATTCGCTTTGTTGAAAACGACCAAGGCGCATCTTTGCAGACCGCTATCGCAAATTATGTCTCGCCTACTGGTGTCATCGTGGATTTGATCGGTGCTGTTCACATTGCTGATAAAAAGTACTTCGATGAACTGAACCAACGTTTTAAACGCTATGATTCTGTCCTCTATGAACTCGTCGGAAGGCCGGTAGAGCAGCGGACGGAAATGAAAGTCGCTGATGGCAATGCCAAGCTCCAGTGGCTCGGACAGATGCAGGAGACGATGCGTAAAAAGCTAGCGCTGGAAAGCCAACTCCAATGCATCGACTACAAAGCGCCTAACTTTGTTCATGCTGATATGAGCACTGAAGGCTTTTTGGATAAACAGAAGGACAAGAAAGAAAACTTTCTCACACTCTGGATGAAGGCAGCCATCGCCAGCAGTGTGACAGCTGATCCTGAAAAGGAAGAACCCAGCATGATGGAGTTTTTGGCCATTCTGATGCGTGATGACAACGCCAGTGAACTAAAACTCATGGTCGGTCGCGAGTTTGACTGCGTCGAGAATCTCATGGCTGGTATCGAGTCCGGAAACGGCACCGTCATCATTGGTGAGCGAAATCGCCATGCGCTGGAGGTTTTAAAAAAGCAGATTGATGCAGGCAAAAAGCATCTAGCTATCTTTTATGGTGCTGCCCATTTTCCAGACATGGAGCAGCGCTTGCTAAAGCAAGGCTATAAGCTGGAAAAGACCGAATGGTTGAAGGCTTGGGATCTGCCAAACGAAAAGTAACATCAGTCATCAATCGACGAGTCATGCCCGCTCCTGTTGCCACGATCACCCTTCACGGTCTCGTGGAGCGCGTGACCTATCACACGGAGGAGACGGGTTATTGTGTTCTCAGGGTCATTCCTGAGGGTAATCGTGAGCCTGTCAGCCTCATCGGCAAAGCACCTCGGGTTGTTGCTGGTGAGCAGTTTGAAGCTATCGGCAAATGGGAACTCACGCGTGATTATGGTCAGCAGTTTAAAGCCGACACGCTCAAGCTTACACGTCCCGATTCAGCGGCTGGTATTGAGCGCTATCTTGGCAGCGGATTGATCGAAGGTATCGGTCCAGCCTATGCAAAAAGACTGCTGGCCAAGTTTGGAAAGCGCATCTTTGAGATCATCGAAAATGAGTCCGTGAAGCTTGAGGACGTGGAAGGCATCGGGCGAAAGCGGCGCATTGAGATCAAGGACTCATGGATGAAGCAAAAGAGTGTGCATAACATCATGCTCTTCCTTCATCAGCATGGCATCAGTTCCAGCCGAGCTCTTCGCATCCACAAGACTTACGGAGATGAAGCCTTGTCTGTGCTAACCACGAATCCCTATCGGCTAGCGCAAGATATTCATGGCATTGGTTTTAAAACGGCAGATGACATTGCTTATCAGATGGGTATTGCCGAGTTCGCGCCTGAGCGATTGCGGGCTGGACTTCTGCACGTGTTGGAAACAGGGGCTAGCAGTGGTCATTGTTGTTTGCCAGAATCACATGTCTTACAAAAAGCCGCAGACTTGCTCCAGGGCGCAGGGACCTTGTTGTCGGATCAAATTGAAGCTCTGATAGTCGCATCCCAAATGGAACGTCATACCTTGGGTGAGCAATTGGTGCTTTATTTGCCGTATCTCCGAGCTGCAGAGCAGAGCATCGCTCAGCACCTTCGCGTACTCGTTTCTAGCCCGCCCGATTATCCGCCGATGGATCTGCAGGAGGTCATTCCTTGGGCCGCAGAAAAGACCGGTAAACCCTTAGCTGAAAGTCAGCAGAGGGCTGTCATCGCTGCTTTGCAAAACCGCTGTTTGATCATCACTGGCGGGCCCGGTGTGGGGAAGACAACCATCCTGCATACCATCCTCACGATCTTGCAATCCAAAAGCATCAAAGTCATTCTTGCCGCACCCACGGGTCGTGCCGCTAAGCGACTTAATGAAAGCACAGGATTAGAAGCCAAGACGCTGCATCGTCTTCTCGAATATCAGGGCTCGGGCACCTGGGGCCGCAATCGTGCACGGCCACTCACAGGCGATCTTTTTGTCGTGGATGAATGTTCCATGATCGACACGCCGCTCATGGCGCAATTTCTCGCAGCCTTACCAGAGGGGGCGCGGCTTCTATTGGTTGGCGATGCCGATCAGTTGCCTTCTGTGGGTCCAGGCATGGTGCTCTATGATCTCATCCGCAGTGGTAAGCTGCCATGTGTGCATCTTACCGAGATCTTTCGGCAGGCTGCCACTAGCCGAATCATCACAAGCGCTCACGAGATCAATCGTGGCCAGCTTCCTGAGCTCAAGCCAAGTCGCGATAGTGACTTTTTCTTTTTAGAAGCCAGCACTCCGGACGAGATTAGCCGCACTATTGTGGATCTGGTGCAGCGTCGTCTGCCGCAACGTTATGAGCTTAATCCGGTCTCAGACATCCAAGTGCTGACGCCAATGAATCGTCATATAATCGGCACGCGCGCCCTGAATGAGGCTTTACAAGTCGCCATTAATCCGCCGAGTGAAATGAAATATGAGATCGAGCGGTTTGGACTCAGCTTTCGCGTCGGAGATAAGGTGCTTCAGACGCATAACAATTATCACAAAGACGTCTTTAATGGTGACCTCGGTCACATCGTCAGCATTGAGGCCGAGCCGCTGAAAGTCTGTGTTCGCTTTGAGGGGGATCGCATCGTCGAGTACGAGCCCGGAGAGCTTGATGAACTCCAGCTCGCTTACGCCATGACCATTCATAAAAGTCAGGGCAGCGAGTTTCCCTGCGTCATCATCCCGATCAGCACGCAGCACTATGTTCTGCTGGAGCGCAGCCTCATTTATACCGCCATTACCCGGGCTAAAAAGCTAGTTATCCTCGTCGGTGATCCCAAAGCTCTGACTTTGGCCATTACTAAACAAGAAAGCCGTAAACGCTGGACTGGCTTGGCCTGTTGATCCATCCAGGCTCGGAATAGAACAGGGACTAATTTTGATAAAATCATCAAACTTTGCCAATGAACACTAGTTGTCTCAAAAAATCCCCTCGCCTCTGACTCTGGGCGCGCTAGCATCGGCGCGTGAGTTATCAGGTCTTCGCCCGCAAATATCGTCCCAAAACCTTTGCTGATGTCCTCGGCCAAGAGCATGTCGTCCGTACACTGAGGAACGCCATCGCGCAGAACCGGTTGGCTCATGCCTATCTGTTCGTTGGGCCGCGCGGAACGGGAAAAACGTCCACAGCGCGTATTTTTGCCATGGCTCTGAACTGCCCGAATGGTCCAAGCATTGAGTTTGACTACAACGACCCCATTTGCAAAGAGATCGCCGAGGGCAATAGCCTAGATGTGCTGGAAATTGATGGTGCCAGTAATAATGGCGTGGATCAGGTCCGTGATCTGCGAGAAAGCGTCAAATACGCACCGTCCAAGTGCCGCTACAAAATCTACTACATTGATGAGGTCCACATGCTCTCCACAGCTGCTTTCAATGCGCTGCTAAAGACCCTCGAAGAGCCGCCTCCACACGTCAAATTCATCTTTGCCACCACTGAGGCTAACAAAATTCTCCCCACGATCATTAGTCGTTGCCAGCGTTTTGACCTGCGCCGCATCCCACTGACGATCATCGCTAATCATCTCCTGCACATCGCTCAGATTGAGGGTGTGGATCTAGATGAAAAAGCTGCCTATGCCATCGGAAAAGGCGCAGACGGAGGCATGAGAGATGCGCAGTCCATGTTGGATCAGCTTGTGGCTTTTTGTGGCAATAAAATCCGTGAAGAAGACGTCTTGGAGATCTTTGGCTTCACCTCGATCCAAACTGTCTCGGAGATGGCTTATCGCATCCTGGAAAGCAGCACCGTAGGTGCCCTTCAGCTCGTTCATGAGACAAGTGAAGCTGGCAAAGATCTCGGTAAATTGCTCACAGATCTCATCCAGCACTTCCGAACCCTATTAGTCAGTCAAGCTGACCCGAAAGCTGGTGCAGAGGACCTTGAGCCTGATATCGCCGCTCAAGTTATTGAGCAAAGTCAGATGGCAAGCACCGAGCAATTACTGCGTGTCGTCGACGGCCTTGCCGAAGTCGATGCTCGCATGCGTTGGGCTACCAATAAGCGGCTGCATTTTGAGCTAGGCGTCATCCAGGCCGTGCAGAATTACAACGAAGTCAGCCTGAGTGATGTGATCGAAGCTCTGGATGGTGGCGCTGCTGTGCCCAAGCCTGCCAATCGAGCAACAATGACCACGGCCCGTGCTCCTCGGCCGGCTCCTCTGGAGCGTGTAGGTGTGCCTCCAATTGATGTGCCAAAAGTGGTAGCGCCCATGACGACGCCAGCTGATCGTGAGACACCTTCAATCGAAGCTAGCCCTGCCGCAGTGCCTGCAGCCACATTGCGACCAGTTCTGCCTGTCGAGGATATCCGCTCAGTTTCGAAGATTGAGGTGTCGACGCCCGCACCAATGCCAGAACCAGAGCTCATTCTAGCCCCTCAGGTCGAAGCAGTAACAACCATTTCTGAAGAAGCTTTTTGGCCAGCTTTGCTGGAAATCGTTCATGAGCGTCGAGGACTCATCGCTAGCTGGGTGCAGCTAGGCACGGTTCTCTCTATCGCCAGGGGCATTGTCAAAGTCGGCTTTCCGACCACCGAAGTTCATGCCAAGGACAGCTTGAACCGGGATAATCAACGCACCTTCCTTGAAGGTATCGCCACAGAGTTGCTAGGTAGTCCGATGCGTTTCGAGTTCTCAATCGACCCTTCGCTAAAGCCGCCAGCAGTCACAGAGCTTCACTTTGATCTAGGCGACGCTACTCCTCCTGCCAAGACAACGTCAGTGGTATCAGCTACCGCGACGGTGGCTAAGGCTACTCCTGAAATTGTGGCGAAATCCGAGGAACCCGCGCCCCCAACTTCTGCCGAGATCAGCGAAGAATTTCAAAACGATCCGCTGATCAAATGTGCCGTAGAGAAATTTAAACTCAAGCTCGCTGCGAGGGCTTAATGAGTCAGACTGAAATCGAATCGCAGACCCATGCTGCGTTTCAGGAATGATCAAAAAATGACTGGAATAGATTTTTCAGGAGCTTTTTAAAGACACGTGAACCATTGATTATCAATGGAGCCGAGAGTCGGATTTGAACCGACGACCTGATGATTACAAATCCTAGCATTGCTTATTTGTTCGTGTTAGTCTATGTTGGTCGATGAGCGCACAAAACCAAGCTATTAAGAGGATTGAATGCACTTCAAAGGCAATCGAGAGCGAACGTCAAGAATCAGGGATGAAAGCTAAAAGTGTCCGAGAAATGTCCGATAACTCGGACACTTTGTCAGCTAATAAGGGCAGGAAACAAACCAAAGCCATTGGCAAAGCCGACGCTCGCTATTGGCTCCAATCGGGAAAGCTCCTTTCCGATCCGCGCTGGAGCGGTGCCTACTCCTGCAAGATTCAGGTCGGCGGAAGACGCGAATCTTTTCCACTCCGCACGACGAACAAGAATACAGCCGCAGGCAAAGCTGCGAAGATTTACGGCGATGTTGTCGCGCTGGGATGGGATGCCGCGATTGCTAAGCATAAGCCAGATGCAACCAAGTCAAGAGGCTCCAGTGTGGGCGACTTCCTAGTGGCAGTTTCAGAACTAGCAAACGTAAGGCCTACCACTTTGCGCGGCTATACTGCTACGTTCCGCCGCATTACTGCCGATGTTATGGGCATTGAGGCTAAGGCGAGCCGATACGCGCGCTGTGGAGGCGGTAGAGAGGCTTGGCTAGCTGCGGTGGATGCCGTGCCAATGGCAAAGCTCACGCCAGATCGTATTGAGGCTTGGAAACTCCGCTACGTCTCCGCCCGCACATCAGGCGATGAAACCAAAGCCCGCTCCGCGCGCAATAGTGCCAATACCCTGATTCGCATGGGCAAAGGGTTATTTGCTAAGCGCCTGCTAAAACTCACAGCGAACCGTATCAGCTTGCCCTCACAGCTTCCCTTTGATGGCGTTGAACTCTTTCCACGCCAGTCCATGCGCTACGTCTCCACCATGAATCTTGAGAGCGTGTTGATAGCCGCTCGCGATGATCTGGCGCAAAATGACCTAGAAGCATTCAAAGCCTTTGTTCTTTCCCTCTTTGCTGGATTGCGCAGAAACGAAGCCGACAAGCTACGGTGGAACTCTATCGACTTCGACACTGGAGCCATCCGTATCGAAACCCAAAGCGACTTCGCGCCCAAAGCTGAAACGTCCCTCGGTGACATTCCCATTGATGCCGAGCTATGCGCCATCTTGCGAGGCCTGCGTGCGAAAGAACCCAAAGCTGATTACGTCCTTTCAGCCGACGCCGCAAAACGCACCTTCAAAGCCGCGCGCACTCAGTCCGCACCATTGAGCCTCAAGTGGTCAAAGTATCGAGCGGCAGCAACATTCAAGAGGCTGGTTGATTGGCTCCGCGCCCACGGCATAGCCTCACGCACTCCGCTGCATACGATGAGAAAAGAAGCTGGTTCCCTCATTTGTGAAAAGCATGGACTCTTTGCCGCTTCGCGCTTTCTGCGTCATGCCGATATTGCTATTACTGCCCAGCATTACGCTGCCCAAAAAGAGCGCGTCACCATTGGCCTTGGTGCCATGCTAGTGCGTGAACCTGCCAACATAGTCGAAGCCGACTTCAAAGCCGCGCAGACCGAGAGCAAATCAAAACAGGAGGCACGCAAAGCATGAACCAAAAAGCGCAAAGCAAGATGACCACGAACGAAACTCCAAGCCCGCTAGAACTCGCCCACCTTTCCATTGCACTTGTTCAAGCTGGAATGCTGCCCAACACAGAACTGCCCTATCAACGTATTGTGCAATCACTAGACTATCTGAGAATGTGTTCAAGCATCTTGCTGGGCAAAGAAGATGCGGAAGAGAGAATAAAAGAGTGGGCGCCTCAAAAACAATTTCTCTCTAAATTTGGCGATGGTGAGAATGTGCCTTTGGAGGCGATTCTGAAATACTGCAATGCTCAGCGCATCAAACCGAGCCAAAACGAACTCCAAGAGATTGGAGAGACCCGCCATTGGGAGCAACTATCCAAAGCGGAGCAAATGTCATCCATTTACCTCGTCCTCACCAACAAAGTGAATCCTCCGAGGGACGCTGTGGTTCCACTCGAAAGGCGACGTCAATGGATTGCGGAGGGCTTTCCACAAGCAGGCGCAATAGTTGCTCTAGTGGACCTACCTAATGCCAAGAAAAGGCGACAGAGTGAAAAAGGAACAGCAGGAGCCGAGATTAAGCGCCGCAAACCGAGAGCACCCAAGGGTGACAAAGGCAAATATGAACAAAAAGCGCGCAGTAACGTAGGAAAATACAAAAAACAGTAGATTCGTCCTTGCGTCCAGATGGCCGCGCAACCCTTCCGCGTGGATACTGAAACGTCACTCAACCCATGCGAGAGGATGCGTGACTGACGCGCAACCCTGAAAAAAGGTTCTGCCGTGCGGGTGTGGGAATTTGCGTTCTCTTATGAGAACACAGACCACCCAAGACATAAACGAACCCGCCAAATTCCTTTCACCCGCCGAGCTTTCCAAGAGGTGGAAAGTATCAGGTATGACGCTCCGGCGCTGGCGTGCTGATCACAAAATCCGCGCACTGCATATCGGTAGACAGATCAGATTCGCCGTCTCCGAGATCGAGAGATTTGAAGCTAACGCACAAGCCTAACCCAAACAACAAACCCGCTTCCAGTGATGGAAAACGGGCTGCTGTTTGATGGCGTTAGATACCTCATAGAGTAGCCAGAACACCATCACGGGCAAGCAACAAACTTGCGCCATGAAATCATGCTCACGCTGCCACGAATTCAAAAGACTGGCAGAATTCGATCACTCCCGAAGCTCACGCGATGGCAGACACCACCGCTGCAAAGTCTGCGACCGCAGGCGAGACAAGCAAAGACTCCAAGACGGTTCTCTTCAACGCTCAAATGAACGATGGAAAAACCAACACCCGAAAGCCGCTAAAGCCCACCGCATCCTACATTCAGCAATCAAACGCGGAGACATTCAGCGCGGCCCATGCTCCGAGTGTGGAAAGTCAGACGCTCACGGTCATCACGAAGATTACAATAAGCCGCTAGATGTGACTTGGCTTTGCCATCACTGCCACATGGAACACCACCGTCTAGAGCGGTTCTATGGGCACGGCCAAAGTATCTTCAGCTTCATCATGGAGGGCAAACCATGAACAACCTTGATTCAATACAGATTGCATTCTTCCAGCATTTTGGAGCTAAGGGTGAAAACGTGCCGCTTTCCACGATGCTCAAAGGCATCAAGGGCAACAAATGGAAAGGCCAGGTCAAATGCCTGCGGGCCAAAGGACGGGAGGCAGCAGGATACGACGACGCCAAAAGAAAGCTGCCCGCCTTCATGTTGTCAGGCACTACGACAGGCGGACACAAAGCCGCCGACGTAATCGAGCACAGCGGACTTTTACAGATCGACGTGGATAAGGTTGGTGCCGATAAAGTCTCTAATCTTCGCGACCGCATTGGAGATGATAGGCACATACTTGCCGCATGGATTTCACCCTCTAGCGATGGCGTGAAAGCTATCATGCGAATTCCTGCCAGTGTATCAGGACACAAGGCTGCGTTTGCTGCCGCTGTAGATTATATGCGGGAATCGTTTGGAGTGCAAATCGACGAGAAATGCTCAGATGTCGGAAGGCTTTGCTTTGTCTCTCACGATCCTGATCTCGTGGTCAATCATGATGCGATACCTTTGGAGGTTTTGATGGTGCTGGATGCGCAAACTTGCACTCATAATTCTTCTAAGTCACTGAGTCCTGAGTCCTATGTCCTATGTAACAACCTCTTTTTAGACTTCCCTGACCTCAAGCCTCTTTACTTCAAACTCGTTCATGGCCGAATAGGAAAACCACAACGCGGAGAGAGAAACGCAGCAATGGTCGAAATCGTTGCTTCCATGTTCTGTGTCGTTTCACCGTTTTTCGTCCTAGCCTTTGCCGAAGAGTTTTATCACCAACACGCGTCAGTCTTTTCAGACTACGACTTCCAGATGTATCAGCGCGAAACATTGGCAGTGCTTGAGGGATGCCATGCAAGCTACCCTGAGAAGAGGCTCAATGCTGATGAACGTGCCGCTTATGCTGCGCTTACTGATGAGAGATCGCAGACGGCATTCCGAATAACTCAAAGCCTCGCGCTGTGCGAATCACAAGCGGACTTCCCGCCGCCCTTGTTTTTCCTGAGTTGCGAGGAATTGAGAACGCGCATGAAGGTTTTCAAAATGGAGGCATGGCGCACATTGAAGAAGCTGGAGAAGGCCGGAATTATCAAGACGGAGGTGGCTGGCAAGGTTTGGACAAAGGGAAACGAACACGCCACGGCTACTGTTTGGCGCTGGATGCTCTGACTCGCATTTGCCATCGTGGGATTGGAGAAAACTTAAATAATTCAGATTTGACGAGCAAAGGTAAGTCAGAACCTTTTCAACTTATGAAATTGACGAAAATACTCACCGAAACTCTCGGCAATTTAATAATGGCCCTGAATTTACTCAGTGGCATTATTGGTGGAATTTGGCTCCTATATTTGGGTCAGTGGAAAGTTCTTTTGTGCTGCGTGTTATCGGCTGCGTTTGCCGATTCTATTTTAATGTGGCCGTTAATGCTTGGTTTTGTTTTTTCAATTCCCGCAACTGCTGCTGAGCAGAATGGTAATCATCGTTCTTTGATATTCTGGGCGGCTGTCTCTACGTTTTACAAAACAGTTCTGATGGTTGCCTGGGCAAGTTTCAGCTTGATTATTCTTTGTGAACTCGCTGTTAAAAAAGGGCTTCCTATAATGCCCTTTCTTTTGTGTTCCTACGGAGTTGCCACTATACCGTGGGCGGGAATGGCAGAAAAAGAGGTTGATGTTAGTGGCTACTATCCAGGCTTGGCACTAACCATGTATTTGAGTATCGGATATTTTTTCGCGATGGGCGCAATAGTCTGCGGAGCTAACTATGCAGCTATCATCGCCATAATCTCACTGTTTTGCCTTGCTGGTAACCTAGTCAATTTGATACAGGCTGCGCATTTAACTCGTGGGCGTAAATAAATTTGCATGATCCTCTTGAATATCTCGCCCGTGACACGGTGGGAATGGTGATCAAAGAAGGCCAAGTGAAAGGAACTGAAATTGACTAACTTGATAACCTGATATGATCAATTATGTCCGCGGAACTAAAATTTCTCCCAGTTGTTCTATACCCTTGGTTCATATTTTTTGGCGTTCGCTATTGTGCTCGCTATGAATTATACCCAGCTTGCAAGCGCGGAAAATTAATCATCGGACTAATCCAAGGCTTCTCGTTTTTTGGTTATCCTGCGTTACTCAGTCTTTCAATTTCTCAACTCCTTCCAAAGGATGAATCAGAAAGCCTTGCTGGCATTTTGATAACCGCACTTTTTTTGTCACACAATTATGTGTTTTTTGAGGCCGTGAAAATATATACCAAATCAATACGATGGGAAATCCATCTCGCCGCAGAGAAGCTTGATGATTCATGGTTTCAAGACTTTTCAGTGACTGGACAATCCCTGAACCAAAAGATGAATGAAATAAAGAAAACGCATGACTTATGGAATCCATATCCGTGCGTGACCCAGCGCCCCGCTACTTACATGAGTTGGGAGGAAGTTAAAGAGTACCGTGCTGTAGCATTGGCACAGGAAAGATTAGCAAATCGAAGTCAATAAAAACAGTAATGACCCTCTGCCGCGAACGTCTCACCCGCATTCAACACGTTCTAAACAAGAACTGCGGCGAATTGACCGTCCGCGACTTCGCCCGCACGTTTAGCGTTTGGGAATGGGAACTGGAGCAAGCCGCCGAGCTGGGCTGGATTCAAATCGAGGTCAAGAAACCGCACACAGGCCGACCTTCCCGTATCGTCAAAAGAGTTAGCGAAACCCATACCGCGAAACTCCCGCCTTACCGCTGGCAGATCGACAAACCAATCCGCATTCGACATTGGAATTTTGCCTTTCATTCCGTCAATTCGGCCATTAAAAACGGGAGCAGTTTCTTGTGGCGAATACCGCCCTACACCGACGCCTATTTGCAGGCATTCCCAGCCGCGAAAAACCGCCGCGCTGCCGCTGCCAGCATGAGCCGCCTGTTGCGTCGAGATGACGTTAGAGCTGCCCGCGCTTGGTTTTACTCCAAACTTAGCAATGAGATTCCAAGAGATGAACCCATGCCCAATTCAGGCCGAGCTATCTGGCAACGCCTGCGCGAGCTTGGAAGCTGGAGAGTGAAGGCTTAAAACCTTGGTAGCCGAAACCATCTCTAGTCTGCGATATGCTTGGCTATTTCGAGTGACCTCGCCCGCTAAAGCGGCAGGTTAAAAAGAGATCGCAGCATAACCAGAACGGGAAGGGATAAACCCGAAAAGTGTCTGAGAAATGTCCGAGAGACATTTTATTTAACCGACAGAAGTCAACTTAAACCATTGATTATCAATGGAGCCGAGAGTCGGATTTGAACCGACGACCTGATGATTACAAATCAACTGCTCTACCACTGAGCTATCCCGGCGAGGTCGTCCGCTTGTTTTGAAAGCGGGGCGTGAGTATGTCTCTCTTGTTTGAATTGGCAAGTGGTGTTTGTGATCGATTTTAAGAAAGAAGTCTTTGCTCGATCCATCGGATGAGATCTCTGGGTGATGGGCGTTTAGAGATGCGGGCGGAGTATTTGTGACAGGCTTGCTGAACGGTCGCATCGCTGAGGAGATAATCCAGCGCTGCCGTGACCTTTTCGACGGTAAAGCTTCGTGGAGTGAGACTGAGAGCAATACCGAGCTTTTCCAAACGGTAAGCATTGTCTGGCTGATCGTGTGCCATGGCCATGATGAGCTGTGGAATACCTGCTGCAATGCCCTGAGAAAGGGTGCCGATACCGCCGTGATGCACAAAGGCCGCGGCCTGGGCGAGGAGTGTGGAAAAGGGAACGTATTCGACGGGAAGGATTGCCGCTGGTAGGTCGAGCGGTAGTTGATCCAGCTTGCGTGTGACAAAGACGGCTCGTTTACCCAGTTGAGTGACGGCTTGCAGAGCTACTTCAAAGAAACGTTTGGCCTGGATGTTGGCGCTGCCAGGCGTGAAGACGATGGGCTTTTCACCAGAGGCTAAGAACGTGGTGAGTTCAGCGTTGAGGGAGAGCTCCGTGGATAAGTCTTCAAGTGGGAAATCCCACTGCAAGGCAGGTTGAGGCCAGTCTGGCTGAGGTTGGGCAAACCATTCAGGGAATAGGCAGAGGACGCCATCGGGCGAGTGGGCCCACTCCCACCAAAGACTCTTCGGCGGCCCGACGTTGTGCTTGAAGCACTGAACGTTCACGCCGGGTGCTGAAAAGCGATCTGCGGGATTCGGCAATCGGATGATCCAGCGTTTTAGCCAAAGCGGGAGCTTCCTGAAAGATGCCATGCCAGGAAATAGAACAGGTGTGTCGTGGGCGCTGATCAACACTGCTGGCTGAAGATGCACATTGATGAGTGGGATGCCGAACTTTTCCCGTGCAAGCCTAGCCCCAAAAACGGTGCAGGGTGCGAGGAGCAGATCAAACTGATCGGCTGTGCCGTGACGTGCATGAATTGGGTCAAAGAAGGTTGCCGTGCTTTCACCCGCAAATTCAAAGACCATCTTCGTACCATGATAAAGCTGCCAAACGCGTGGGTCGGAAATGAAGCGGTCAAAGTCCTCTGGCTGCCCGAGTGGAATGACCTCTATCCCAGCAGACTTGGCGGTTTCTCCAAAAACACAGGACACGATCATGGTGACGCGATGCCCGCGCTCTTTGAGCATCCTCCCCAACCAGAGAAAGGGCAGCACATCACCGGCGCTGCCAAAGGGGAGAAGGGCTATGTGTGACATGGGGTGGGGGAGGTGACGGATGAAAGGACGGGGCGACTTGCTTGTCGCGTCTTTTTTACATTGGCGATCTTCCGATGCTGTCCCATGATTTCGTGATGTACCTTTGGTCAAAATTGTCTTCAGAAAAATGGGCGGATGCTTGGGAAGAGCGCTTCGCAGTCAATCCAGCGCTAAATCTAGTCATCACGACGGTGCCAGGCCGCAGTACGATCCGAGTGGAGATCTACACTGAGAAAAAGAAGGACGTCGTGGCCATTCAAAAAGAATGGGGAGGCACCGTGCGCGAGGTGAAGAATCAGAACTGGGCAGCTCTCTCCAAAGAACCGATGCCAGAGATCCAGGTGCGCGGAAAAATGGTCGTGTGCAGTGCGCGAACGCCTCAGGAGATCAAGAAGGCGCAGAAGACCAATGCAGGTCGTGAGATCATCGCCATTCCTGCTGATATGGCCTTTGGCACTGGTCATCATGCGACCACTTCCACGGTTCTGAGGATGTTAGTAGATGCCGCCAAGCCTATGGCTGGCAAACGCTGGACAATGGCTGATCTCGGCTGTGGCAGTGGTATCCTAGCCATCGCGGCTTCAAAGCTGGGCGCGGCGAAAGTATGGGGATGTGACTTTGATCCCAAAGCCGTTTCGGTTTCCAAAGAAAACGCGGAGCGGAATGGTACTCCCAAGATTCGTTTTACCGAAGTGGACGTCCTCGAGTGGGAGCCCAAGGAGCAGTGGGACATCGTCGCCGCGAATATCTTTAGCGACATTTTAGAGGTGGCCTTTCCCCAGATTGTGCGCTCGGTGAAACCCGGTGGTGTGATCATGGCCTCAGGCATTTTAAAAAAGCAAGCAGCCTGTCTGGAAGTGGCAACAGCCAACGGTGTACGCTGGGACCGAATCGTCACGAAAGGCAAATGGGTGTCTGCCTGTGGCGTGCGTCTGTAACTCATGACACGATATGCTCATTGCATTTGAGTCTGCTTCCATGCATCTGCTGAGATGAAATTCACAGGCACTTCACATCGTCAAACACGCACCATCAGCGGCCAACAGGTAGCACCACGCAAGAGCATGGGGCAAAATTTCCTGGTGGATGAATCGGTGGCGCTGTGGATTGCTGACCAGATTCAGCCAGATGGTGCAGACTTTGTGGTGGAGCCTGGCCCTGGTTTAGGAGCCATGACCAAGCACCTTGTCGGACGTGCTAAACAATTGGTGCTGATTGAAAAAGATAATGCGCTGGCTCCCGAACTCGAGAAGCGCTTTGCCAAAGATCCGACTGTCACTGTGCTGCATGAAGACGCCACCAAGATCGATGTCAGTGGTTGGTATCGCCATGGCGATGTTCGTGTGATTGGCAATCTCCCCTACTCGGTGGGAGGTGAGATCTTGAAGCATTTACTGACACCGCCGACTCCCGTCACGATGGCAGTTTTCATGCTGCAAAAAGAGGTCTGCATGCGATTGGCGGCCCGTGTGGGAGAGGATGGTTACGGTGGGCTCTCCGTGCTCATTCAGCGTGACTGGGATGTGGAACTGCTGCGCATCATTCCGCCTGAGGTTTTCCAACCCAAGCCCAAGGTGGACAGTGCCATCGTCCGTTTCACTCCACGTGATCCATGCACACTGCCAGTCTGCGATCGCCGCATGTTTGAGCGACTCGTTAGGGCAGGTTTTAGCCAGCGCCGGAAGCAGATGAAGAATCTTTTACCCGAGGCACCGGGTAGCTGGCAGGCCTTGGCAGATTCTTTGGGAAAATCTGCCGCCATGCGTGCGGAAGAGTTGTCCGTGGCCGAATGGGTTCAGATTTCCCGCTGGTATGAGGGCCGCAAAGAACAGGACGCAGGCCAGAAATCGAGTGAGATGTTTGATGTCGTCAATGAGCAGAATGAAGTCGTCGGTCAACTCACTCGCGGTGAAGTTCATGCCAAAGGTCTGCTGCACCGCGCGGTGCATGTGTTTGTGATCAATGCAAAGGGCATGGTCTATCTTCAGCGTCGCTCTCATTTGAAGGACGTGTCTCCGCTGAAGTGGGATAGTAGCGCAGCTGGGCATCTCGATGTTGGTGAAAGCTATGCTGATTGTGCCATCCGTGAGACCCGCGAAGAAGTCGGTATTGAGATCACCGACACGGAGCTGGCTGCCCAGTTGCCAGCCGGAACTCACACGGATCATGAATTCGTCGAGCTACACATCGCCCGTCACAATGGACCCATGAAGTGTTTCCCCGAAGAGATCGCTTACGGTGAGTGGTTCATGCCTGATGTGGTCAGTGACTGGGTTCAAGCTCGTCCACAAGACTTTGCCAAAGGCTTTATCAGCTGCTGGAAGGCCTGGACTCAGAAGTGAGTTTAATGAGTCAGTGCGTAAAAAATGATATTGATGCCCAGTGGATAGGCGTACTTCTCTGAAAACTCACGGAAGTACCAAGGATCCGTGCCTTCTTCCTCCCAGCCATCTCCCAAGTCGGTGTTGTGACAGATCATCATGACAATGCGTTTTTTGTCGTCAAATATGGCGCGATAGTGTGGCGTCTTGGCGTCTTCTCTCTCAAAGGTAATGCCTTGAGATCGCCCTTCAAGGGCCGCGTTGACGCTGGGTATCTGTGGTTTTACTTTCAGGGGAAAGACCATGTGAAAGATCTCATGCTCCAAGGGTAGTTCTTGGGGTTCTCGATCTGGAAAGATCTGTTTCACGGCGGAATAAAAATTGTCCCACTGCTCTTCACCCCAGAAATCATCCACCATGATAAAGCCTCCATTCATCATGTAATCGCGCATGGTGTTGGCTTCTTCGTCTGTGAGTGTGATGTGGCCGGGCTCGATCATGTAAATGAAAGGATAATGCCGCATTTGTTCGGGGTCGATGTCCACCACGGCCCCTTTAGGACTGACTTGCAGGGAGGTGAGTTGTTGGAGTCGATAGCTGAAATTCAGGTCTGCATCAGGGTAGTCTGTCAGCCAATCTCCGCCACCATTCCGTCTGCGCCCAGATTTCTGCGAATTGTGGCGTAGACGACAAAAGGTGAAAAGGTCATTGGGTAATTCCTTGGAGACTGGCCATGTCGGGAAATCTAGGAATTGGCCGTTGCGTCCTGCTTCACGTGGGTCTTCGGGCATGCTGCCATCCTTGATGCCGAAGTTTGTTGGTGAGGGCTGATCTGCTGCCACAGACAAGAGCCCAATCAGGCCGAACGGGAGAAGGGCTGCATGGAGTTGGTTCATGGTACGGAAGATGCGGGAGCGTGGCACTTGTGAACAAGCTTAAACTTGACCAGTTGGCTGATTCTAGCCGGACCTTTTCAAGGATGGGTGAGTGTAGCTTCGTAGTTGACCTTTTTTAAATGATAATAGGTTTAATAGACTGAGCCTCCCGACTAACTTGCCGTTCAGTTACACGCTGTTTTGCACACTATGGATGGTATGAGACTGTTCGTGATTCGATTTTCTAATCACAGGATTAACAGGAAAACAGGAAAACAGGAATTGGTTCTGACCTGTAAATCTTGTCTTTCTGTTTTCCTGTAAATTTGAGTATCCAGTTGCTTTGTTGTCTCCGACTCATACGGCCAAAGTTACTCTTCGTTCCACATCCCAACACCGTGGATTGTCTGCTAGAAAGGGGAATGGCTAACCGCCGATTTGCATCCGTCATTGGCTCCATAAGGATTTTCGCATGCCGGGATGATTAGTCTTGCTATTCCATGGTTTGGAAATGCCGAAGAAGCGTAGCAGGCTGTGGCAAGGCGTAACGCCCAGAATTTTTGCTCTTTGGCTAATTCTGCCAGCGTTGCCGGTTACGATGTGACCTCGGGAGATGCCAGCGTTGAAGTTGCCTTCAAGCGGATCGCTGATGGGGTGACGATCGCTAAAGGTCCTCTCAAAGGCCATATTTTCAAAATGCCCAACATCAACGAATCCGAGATTAAAGCGGCTAGTACCTATGCACAGATTCGGAATAGTGAGCTGATTTATCTTTCTTCAGAGCCGACCACGCTTAGGTTTTAAACAAGTCCAAACGCGAGTTGTATGGATGAGATTCACTTTGCCTTTGGCAGAATGGCAGTCCTCGACAATGATGTCGTGATTAATGATCCAAAACGCAGCTCTCTTCTTAGCACTAAGGTATCTCCGACCTCAGCGGTCCTTTGTATCAGTCATTACCATTATCTCTGTTCTTGGGATTGCCGTGGGAGTGCTCATGATGATCGTGGTACGCGCAGTGATGATGGGGTTTGAGTCGGATTTTCGTGATACTCTGATGGGGGCCAAGCCGCATGTGCTTTTCAGCCAAGATTCAGCGGGTCATTCAAAGCCCTGGCCAGAGGCGCTGCAAGGAGTCAAGGGTTCTGGACAGGTGCAGTCGGCGACAGCTTATGCGGGTGGGATCTTGTATCTTTCCAAAGGGGATCTGCAGACCTATACGCAAGTGTTTGGGATAGCCTCAGCGGATGCGCCAAATCACCTGCGTAAAATTAACGCTCATTTGATCGCTGGCTCCCTGGATTTAGTGGATGGCGGAATCGTGCTTGTGGATCAGCAGGCGCAAGAATTGGGTTTATTGGTAGGAGATGATCTCAGCGTCTACGCTTCTCAAAATGTGAACGAGGCCGTCCGGCAATACAGTGATGCCAATGATCAGGAGACAGCGTCGCAAAAAAAGGCGATCTTGGAAAAGATCACGCTGAATCCTCAAAAGCTGAAGCTCACGGGCATCTTGAAGAGTGAAACGGCAGGTTATTTAAGCTACATGACTCTGGCTACAGCCCAGTCTCTCTTTCATTTAGGGGATGGTGTGACGGGGATTGCCTTGGAACTGCCGGAGCCTAAAAAAGCAGATCAAGTGGCTAAGTCTTTGATTGATCGGCTACCCGGCTGGAAAGCAAAGCTGTGGTCGGACGATGAAAGTGCCAGACTTGCAGCCATGGGGAATGAGCAGACGATGATGCAGTTCGTACTTTCGATCATCGCTCTGGTTGCGGCTTTTTCAGTGATGAATACAACGATCACCATCACGATGCAAAAACGGCGTGAGATTGGTGTCATCGCTGCCTTAGGCGGGCGTCCTAGCCAGATCATTAATGTCTTTCTGATTCAAGCTGTGATTGTCGGTGTGCTAGGTACAGGTTTGGGACTTTTGGGTAGCCTGCTTACCTTATGGCTTCGAAATGATCTTCGTGATCTTCTGACCCTAGTGGCTGGTGGGCAGGTGCATGCCGTGGACGGAGTTTTCCTTTCCTCGATACCCGCGCTTCTTCAGCCTTGGGATGTGGTCATGACCTGCAGCACGTCGATCCTGCTTTGTATCGTGGCCGGTCTTTTGCCTGCTTGGGTTGCTGCTCGTGTGGATCCCGCCGTTGCTCTGCGGGATTGATGATTCTGGTTCAGTCGATCAACGTCCAATAGGGACCGCTTTTTGGGTCTCTGTAGGCACCTCGGTCGAGTCGTTTCGTGGAATTGATGAGCTCGCTTTGACGGCTTTTGGGGTGCTGGGAACAGAGTACCAATTAAGTTGTGGCACCGCAGACATTTGTACCCACGCTTGGTTTCCTAATTTGATCCATTCTAGGCCAACGATCGCAAAAACCTGCGCTCCCCATGGGATCTTATCGCGAAGGTCGCGACTGAGAGCAGAGTCTTTGTCAACGAAGACGGTTGCTGAGAATGGATTCGGGGGTGCTGGGTTGATTCTAAACGCTTCTTTGTTGCTCGAATTCGGGACTTTAGCTTCAAAGTAATGCGTGCGTGTCATGCTGACATGGAAGAGTGCTGGGCCTTCTTGGAAGTTCGTCAGGTAGTTTTCCAAACGCCGATCTTTGAACTCAACAAAACTGAGCCAATCTACTTTAAAGCTGCCGTCGCGTTCTTCGAGCATCACTGGTATGGCAAACTTCCAGGTCTTGCTTTCGACACCAAAAACGGCATGGGCACCGCCTCCAAGCTGTGGTTTTGGATCAAGCCTGACTAGTCCAATTGCATCCACAGGAATCGGGCGGCTAGGCTCTTTGGAATAATATTCCTCCATCAAAGGTTTCATGGAATCGACCGCTAAAGTGTATTTGAGCCGCTCTTCTAAGCTGGAAGCAGCAAGGAATTTTTGCAGAGCATCAGCAGCTGGTTTGGCCTCCGGAGGAACATCCAGAATGATCTCGCCCTGCTCTGAAGCTGTCATGGATGAGCCGTCAAGGGTGGCTTGCTTGATCGGGCTGCCACTAGGAGCTGTGGGCGCCTCCATCAGACTGTTGTCTTTTGTGGAAACCGGTAGAGCTAAGGCTTCAGTTATCTCTGGACTGCCTGTTTTCGAGTTGGGAATGGTTGCTTTCGCAATTTCTTCAGTTGCTGCTGGCGTTGCCTTTGCTGGGGCTGGTGCCGCCTCTGTCGGATCGAAGGATTCCGTGGGTGTGACAGCTGCACTTTCAGCCATCTTTGAATCGGAGGGCACGATATCAATGACTGGCGCTACTGGCGTCGGGTCTTCTGGAAAGAGCGTCGTGGCAGTTGGCGCAGATTTTGGCATGAATCGCTCTGCGAGTTGGAGTATTGGCTCACGAAAAAGCCAACCTGCGGCCGTAACTGCGGCTCCGAGTAATAAAACGCCGAGACCAATCATGGCGACATTGGCGCTTCGTTTAGGCTTTTTGAGGCTGCGCGAGTGGCCGTTGGAATTGGCGGTCGGCTGAAAGGGGAGAGGAGTTGGGCAGTCCTGAAAAGTCTTAGAAGTCGATTGGGTATGTTGAGCCGAAGATCCAGGAATGAGGGAACTTTGTCCTGGTTGGCGTTGATGAAGGTGAAGAGATTCTGAGGAGATACCTACTGTTTGGGGAATCTGATTGAGGCCTGATCCCCAACCTATCGGGTTAGCTGCTGATTGGGGTGGGTTGCCTGCCAATGGGTGCTGCCCCTCGGTCCACTGCTGGGGTAATAAAGTTCCAGAAAATGACAGTTGAACTGTTGGAGATGGGGAAAGGACTGATTGAACGGGTAAATTCCCTATCATGATCGTCTGGCCTAATCCTGGTGCCTTCCAGCTTGGTGTGGCTTGTGGCTGCTGTAGGGAACTAGGAAAAGACGATCCGCCCAAAAGCCCTGTATTCACAATAGGCTGCATTTGCGGCGGCGTTGCTGCTGCCATAGGCTGAACAGGCATGGCGTGGGCCTGCGGTATCTCGTGCGGCTGCTGCTGAACAGGCGGCTGCACAGGGCCGAAGCTCGGTGCAGCAAACCCTTGTCCTCTCAAGGATGGTGTGGCTTCAGGGGATGTTACCGTCTGAGCACACGTCGGGCATGGGCCACTAATACCGGCCAGATGAACAGGCACTGTGAGCACGCTCTGGCACGCGCTACACTGAAACTGGATGATGTCTGGGTTCATGCAAAATTGACGGGAAAATACCTAACAGATCTTTAGTTTCGTTCATGGACAGCCTTTAGACAAGTAGCGTTTGATGAAAAGTCCAAAAATTCACAATTTCTGTAAAAATCTACTAAAGTGTATTTCTTCCGAAACGAAGCATTTTCGAAGCTAGAAGATGGGCCAATCCGAAGGTGACCCAGCTTTGGAGCTTGGATAAAACAACTCAGGATAACGTGTTATGGGCAGAAATGTGTCAACTTAGAGCAGCACAGCCATCGAACCTTGGCCTCTGAGTGCCTCAGAAATCCGAGGTGGGTCGCTTTTTGAGCTGGCTGCTAGCGATTGCTACTCTTTAGCCATTGGCTTCGACGGAGAGCGCTTTATGACTACCATCACAGAAGGGCGGGTTCTTGCTGTGTTTGCAGTTGCAAAGCCAGACTTTTTGCTTTTCCGCCAGGGTGAATTTCTTGGGGCCAAAGCCTGTGCCTTTGTGATTTCCGTCACACATGGGCTGGTGACCGCTCAATCCACAGGCGCACCACCAGTGATCTCCGGCTTCGAGTTCAAGTCCGACAGGTTTAGCTTCAAAGATTTTAGGAAGGTCGCTCATAAGCGTGCATGATAGTCGAAGAAGTTCAAGTGGCTAATGAAATGCTTCATGGGGTGTCATCACCCTTTAACTCCGCCCATGATTTGAGCCCTGTGAGGGGAAGGAGCTTCGCTGCTTCCATTTCCCAGGCAGGTGTTCCTGCAAGTTGAAAGAGTTCCCAGATTTGCTTTTTGCTATGTGGCTCACAAATCGAATTGGGTGCATTCCTCCATAAGCCAAGACGCAGGCCGCCTTCTTTGGCGTGATCAACATGGCGATGATAAATGAAGGCATCGATTAAAGGCAGCCTGCGGCATTTTTCCCAGGCGTAGACGTAGGCGGCGGCTTGCAGTGATTCGCCCTCAGGCTTGAGAAGAGTCTGAAAGCCCTGCTCAGAAAGAATGATCCTCCGCGGCTTTCCCTGCCAGAGCAGTTCAGGCTGATGCAAGTGGCGGCTAAGCACTTCCAGATTTTTAAAGGTCACTTTGTTGGTGTTCTCATCACTCTTGATGGTTTTGTCTGCCCAGGCTCTAGGGTTGCCTAGATCTTCGGGATAGGGGTGCGCGGCCACATTCCAATCCAGATCGCCGGCTTCACGAATCTGTTTGGCAAAGGTGTCCATGAAATCTCTGCCTGGTGTGGCTTCTTCCGCGCTGATGCCATGCATGGAGATGGCCCAATGATGATCAAAAGGGATGTAGAGTCGGGCATGGAGAGAGGCTTTCCGCACGGATTCATGCAGGATGCGAAAGGCTTTGGCATATTCAGCGACGGCTTCAGAGAGCGGTTTGCGGCCTAAATTATACCAGAGCCAATGGGAATTCACTTCATTGCCGACGATCCAGCCCCAAATGCGACCCTGTTCAGGATGGCTGCCGCTCCAGCGTTCGGCCATTAGTTCTGTCACAGCTCGCAGCCAGGAGCGACCAGTGGGAGTTTTGACATTGAAAGCAGCAATGCTGTATTTGTAGTCATCGCGTGCATCAGGGTGCAGGGCGATTTCGTCCATTTCCGTTTTCTTGGATGGATAGGCAAGAATGATGGCATAAATCAAAATACCCTTGTCTGATAAGGGTTTGATCTGAGAATCCAGAGAGCGCAGGTAGGACTCATTGAAGCTAAACGTTTGTCCATCCACCGTTCGCGTCGGATTGCCCGGCTTTGATTTCAGGTCAATGAGAGCCGTGATATTGATGTTCAGACCTGCATGATGGATGCCAAGCGCTATTGCATCATCCGTCATCTGCACTTGCAGCCCTTTGATGGATGGCGGTTGCGGAAAGCTATCCTCGTTTGGCTGGGCCCAAAGTGCGGGGGCAATGAGGCATAGACTGGTCTGAATGAGCTTTGAGAAGGAGCAGGGCATGAAATCTATCCTTTCTTCATCTGGTGGCGTTCATCAAGCAACATAGATCTGACTTGGCTGATTCTTTGAATCATGCTGCCTGTAACACAAAAAACCCTCGCCACTGAAGGCGAGGGTTTTGAAAAACACACGATAACAACTAACGATTAACGTTTGGAGAACTGGAAGCGTTTGCGGGCTCCTGGTTGACCTGGCTTTTTACGTTCTTTGGCGCGGGAATCACGAGTCAGAAGACCGGCCTTCTTGAGGGTGCCACGTAGCTCAGGATTGACAGCGATGAGAGCGCGGGAGATACCCAGCTTCACAGCGCCGACTTGACCGGAGATACCACCGCCACAGGCGTTGACTTTAAAGTCATAGCTCTGGCGAGTATTGGTCAAAGCCAAAGGTGTTAGAATCTGGTTTTGCAACGCGATGGTTGGGAAGTATTCTTCGAAGTCACGACCGTTGACCGTGATAGAACCGGAACCGGCGAGGATGTGGACGCGGGCAATCGCCGTTTTGCGGCGACCGGTAGAATTGTTGAGGGGCTTGCTCATGAAGTTAAATCAGATGATTTGGAAATTAGGCGAGAACGACAGACTTAGGATTCTGTGCTTCATGGGGATGAGCCTCGCCAGAGTAAACCTTGAGTTTGGTGACGATAGCGGCACCAAGACTGTTGTGAGGGACCATACCTTTGACGGCGCGATGAACGAGGAGTTCTGGGCGACGTTGACGGACTTTTTCCACGGTCTCCACCTTTTGATTACCGATGTAACCACCACGCTTGCTGGTGTAGAGTTTTTGTTGCTCCTTCTTGCCGGTCAGGCGGACTTTATCAGCATTGATGACGACCACAAAATCACCCGTATCAACGTGCGGAGTGAAGATCGGGTTGTTTTTACCACGGATCAGATTGGCGGCGGCCACGGCGACTTGGCCGAGGACTTGATCCTTGGCATCGATGATCCACCATTGGCGGGTCACGTCTTGAGCTTTGGCTGAGAATGTCTTCATATAAGGTTCTTGGTGCAAGTGGCAGATGAACGTCATCGACCACGGGGAAAGAAGGGTCGCGAGGATAGAAGTCTGGGGCGTTGTGTCAATCAGAAACTCGGCTTATTCAGAGAAACAGAGTCGATTTTTTGGGTTTTTTGCCGGTTTTGACCTTAAAGTAAGGCGATCAACTGAGCTGAATGACCTGAAGGCAGATCCACCCTTTCACCGATGGATAGGCCCATGAGTTGCGCTCCAAGCGGGGAAGCTGGCGTGATGGCCATGATTTCTCGGCCTTTCACCACGACCTCGATGCCGCCTTCTGCTGGACTGAGAAAGTAGTGATCCTGATGAGATCCCATGTCTAGAGTGATGAGTGAGCCTAGCTTGACCGTTGGTCCCACGGGTAGATCGCGCAGTTGCAGAAAGCTGTGCCTTGCTTCCTGCACTTCAGCGACACGCTGTGCCTGACCGCGGGCTACGTAACTGGCCTCCAACGTGCGGGTGTCATATTTATTTTCGGCTTTGCTATCTGGATCTGTAGCAGCAGCAAATGAGGCGCGTGCACCGTGCAATAATCCCTCGAGTTCAGAAGCGAGGTGGGTGATTAGGGCTTCGAGAACGGTGGACTTTTGCATGTTGAGGTCTGGCAGGCTTTCCATTTGCGCGCTTAGCCGAGCTTTCCACACTTCATTGTCATGCCAAGACATCTTCTCTCCTTACTTATTGCCCTTGTCTGCCTCTTTCTTGCTGCCTGTGAAACCGCGGGTGGTGGTGGCAGCGTTGATCCGATGCAGCTGGAGTATCGCCGACTCTCCATCGCCTCTGAGCCGCCGGGAAACTACTTTGTGGGACGGCGCTTTCATTTATCGCAGCGACATTTCTGGGGTTATGTCCGTCGTCCAGGGGAAAGCTGGGATCAATCCAAGCTCGTGGTCATCAATGAAAAATTTGCTAAACAGCCGGACCGCTACCCTGAAATTCCTTCAGGAGATGGTCCCGCTTACGGCAGCGATCACAATCGTGAGTATCGCCTCTGGGGCTACTTTTCAGGCCGCAGGGTCTATGATCCGAATAGCGATCTCATGTTGCCGGAGTTTGTGCTTCAGCGTTATGAGCTGAAAAACGAATCTCCAGGCTGGCTCTTTAAGCCGAATGAAAAATTCAATGGGCAATATCTCCTGCGTGATGAGCCGAGTGCTCGTCCAGGCGCTCGCTTCTAAATCGGCCCACCTACCCATTCACGATGAAACGCTGGCGCATTGCAGGTATTAATTTTGATCACTTCCACATGGGAGACCTGCTGCGGCAGATTTTCGATCATCCACTCGCAGACATTGTCGGCATTGCCGATGAGCAACCGGAGAGGTTGATCGGTGCGACAAAGAATTTCGGACTGAGGCCGACACAGGTGTTCACGGACTATCGAGAATGCATGGAGCAGACCAAGCCAGACATTGTAGTTCTTTGTCCCGCTGCTTCCAAACATGGCGAGTGGGTGGCCAAGATCGCCCCCTATGGGACGCACATCTTGATGGAGAAACCTTTTGCTGGAAGTCTCGCTGAGGCAGATGCCATGATCGCCTCCATGCAGGCTAAAGGAAAAACGCTGGCCATCAATTGGCCTCTTGTTTGGGACGCTGGACAGCAGACCGCCCATCGCTTGATCCAGGAAGGTCTCATTGGTCAGCCGCTCGAGTTCCAGCATTGCGGTGGCAATCGTGGCCCCCTATACCATGGAGCAGATAAGATTGAGGTGGAACCTACCGCTGAGGAAAAGGCTGCCAGTTGGTTTTACAGCAAGCAACAGGGCGGCGGCTCATTGCTGGATTACATGGGCTATGGCACCACGCTCGGCACCTGGCATCTCGGCAGTGCCGTGCCGCTGGAAGTGACTTGCACTTGGCATGCCACACCCGGTCTTGAGGTCGATGAACACAGCGTCTCTATCATTCGTTACGCTCAGGGGCTGAGCCGCAGTGAAACGCGTTGGGGCACCTTCACGGATCCCTGGACGCTTCAACCTCAGCCTAAGTGTGGTTTTGTGATTCGTGGCACCGACGGCACGCTTTCCTGCTTTGATTATGAACAGACCCTGCGTGTGCAAACGCGCGCTCAACCGGAGGGCTTTGAGGTTCCGGTCGATGTGATTGCTGAACCCAATCGTAATCCGATTGAGCATTTCATTCATCACCTAGAATCCGGTGATCCTCTCATCGGTCCCCTGACCTTAAAGATTAGCCGAATCGGCCAGCAGATCGTGGATACCGCATTTTTGAGTGCAGCGGCCAAGAGGACTCTGCCACTGGTAGGTTAATAGCCTCTAGAAAGTTTAGGAAATGCCGCGAGCGGCACGCTTGAACTCGACTTCGTTGCCACAGGCGCCGATAGCCTCAGGTTCGGTGATCAGTCCCGCTTCATAGGCGCGGATGATGTTGGTCAGGAAGGTGCAGCAGTTCGGGTCATTGCCGCGCTGCATGTAATTGCGGATGTTATCCATGTCCTGTTTAGCAATCCATTGCTTTACCGCGCCGCCATTTTCCAGATGCTCCACCAGGAGGTGCAGCCCACCTTCGCTTTTGGGGATCAGCTTTTGGCAAATGGCCCCGATGAGCTGCTGGGAGAGGAGGTGCAGCCCCAGGCCGGATTGCTCTGGTGGGAATAAATGCGCCAGGCGATCCACCGCATCCACGACACTGTCACTATGGATGGAGGCAAGCACCAAGTGTCCCGTTTCACTCGCTTGGAGCGTTGTCAGAGCTGTTTCTAAATCACGAATCTCACCGACCATGATCACATCAGGGGCCTGCCGCATGGCTCCGCGTACGCCTCGGGCATAACTAGCGGTGTCACGCCCGACTTCACGTTGGGTGAACATGCTGTTCTTGCTTGGGTAGATAAACTCCACCGGATCTTCGATCGTCACAATGTGCCGTGCCATGTTCTCATTCATCCATTGCAGTAGCCCTGCCATCGTTGTGCTCTTACCCATGCCAGTTGGACCTGTGACCAGAATGAGCCCACGTGTTTTCATGGCCCATTTCGTCAGCAACCAATCCGGAACTCCCAGATTCCCCAGCACCGGAAGGTCGGTGCGGATGCGGCGCATCACCACTCCCAATCTGCCTAAAGCGCGGTGCATGTTCACGCGGTAACGTGTCTTGCTGGTAGAGACTAGGCCGGAGTCGCGATCCATCTCCCCCTCAGGATTCACGCCGCAGGCCTGCCAGAGGCCGACCATCTGATGGAGCTGCATCGGCTCATCTCCAAACAGCATGAGTTGCTCATTGATCTTCATGCGCGGCAGCTCGCCCTCCATGAGGAAAACGTCACTGGCTTTGTGTTCGTCGGCAGCTTGGAGAATATCGTCAAGTGAGAGGGGCATGCGGCAGGATAGAACCCACAGCGCTAAGCTTTGTCGAGGACGATCTTATCAGCCTCCATGATTATCCTGCTCTTTTGGCTGAATCATCAGCACCAGTGCTACGGAAAGAATGCATAAACAGGCGAAAAGGCCAAAGGTCACATTCATGGATACCTTCATGTCAGTCAGCGTCCCGTAGCCCCAGTCGGCAATCCCGCCGCTCGTCATACTGACCAGATTCATCAGTCCATAGCCCGTAGCTCTTAGCTCAGGGCGTGTGATTTGAGAGAGAATCGGCATGTTGTTGCCATCAAAAAATCCCCATCCAATGCCAAAGAGAATCAGGGAGACAATCGCTAGCTCAAACGAATGCAGTCCCGGCGCATTCCCCACACCAAAAAGGGCGGGCACAATCATCATCATGCCGAGAGCGCTCACATAGATCCGACCTCTGGAAGTCTTCCTCATCCAGCGATCCGCCAACCAACCGCCGACCATCGCTGACATCAAAGCGGCTGCTTGCCAATACAGCGTTGCAGATACCCCCGCTTTGCCCTGACTGATATTGAACTCCTTTTGTAAAATGGCAGGCATCCAATCCCGCACCACCCAGGCTGCCACGGCAGGCAGGGTGAAATACAGCACCAGCAGCAAGAAGGAACGGTTTGTCAAAAGCTCGCGCATCGCCACCAGCACCGAGGGTTTTTCTGTCTGAGGCACACCTACCGCTCTGGGGGCGTCTTTGATGAGCAGTAGCAAGGGCACCGCATACAAAATGCCCACCAGCCCCGTGTAATCAAAGGCCCCACGCCAACCAAAGTCTGGCCATTCATTCACATACCCAGCAAAGCCGCCTAGCATAACGCCGCAGTAAATCCCAGCCTGATGAATTCCCACAGCCCGGGATCTGGTGTTTCCGGTGTGATAATCGGCGATCAGAGCTAGCGCCGCCGGAATGTAAAAGGCCTCACTGATCCCCATCGCTGTTCTTGCCCAAAGCAGCTCATGATAATCCTGCACATGGCCCGTCAGATAAGTGATCGCCGACCAGACAATCAGACTGCCACAAATGGCATATTTTCGACTGAAGCGATCTGCGATGTAGCCGCCGATCGGGCTAAAAAACGCATACACCCATTTGAACTGACCTAACATGTAGCCCCAGTTTGCTTCAGAGCCGATACTCGGCACATCCCCCATGACGGAAGTCTTCATCGACGCAATCATTTGCCGATCCAGGTAATTCAGCAGCGCCACCGGAAACAGCAGCGCCACGATTAACCAAGCGGTGCGTGAACTAGAGGGATGATCATTCGTCATGAACTGGTTAAATCACAGATCCTAAACTTAGCCTAGCATAAAACGATACCGATTCTTGATCCTGCCATGACGAAAGTCAGCTGATCTCAATACCGATCGCTTCGACCCAGAGGTCGCCTCAGCAACCGAGCCCTTTGGATGATGTCTGCGCGGTGTTCCGGCGTTCCCTGATTCATGAGATTCTGAAGGCTCTGCGTGGTGTTCAAAATCGCCCGCACTTGGCTGCCCACACTTCCCGAGTTCGGCAGCAATCCGCCTGTCATGATCTGATAGACCACGGACATCTCCACGACATACCAGTCATCCAGCCGATACACTTCCGTGCTTCCCATCAGGCTGCCAGCCGCCGATCCCACTCGCTCAGGATGTGACCTTGGAGGCAGGGATCGATAGAGCCTCTCCCGTGTCACTGGAAACTCCAGTCCACTCAATCGCCGCTCATACACCCGACCCCGTCCCATCTCATCCGCTGGTAGCATCGAGCACCCTGTCCCGAGCTGAAGCAGGGCCAATAATGCTAAATGCCGATGAATCATGCTATGAATGAATCAGCTGGTTCTTGGAAGGCGTCTGAGCTTAACTTTCGAAGTAAGTGTAGCCGCGCAGGCCAGCCTCAAAGGCACCCATGATCTCGCGACGCTCAGTTGGAGTGATGCGATTGGAGACGACGGCGCTTTCAGCCAGATTGCGGAAGCGTGTGGCTAGATCCTTCGGATCATACTCGACGTAGCTGAGAACTTCAGAGACGCTGTCGCCTTCTTGTTCTCGGCGGTATTTGAGTTTGCCATTTTCGATGGAAACACTGACGACGTTGGTATCACCCAAGAGGTTGTGTAGATCTCCGAGAGTCTCTTGATAGGCGCCGACCAGAAAAATGCCGAGCATGTAATCGACACCGGACTCGATCTCGGGATCATGCAGGGGCAGGCTTTCACAGATCTGACCACCATGGGCAAATTTGTCGATCTTGCCGTCACTGTCACAGGTGATGTCAGAAAGAACTGCATTGCGTGTGGGTTTCTCTTTAAGGCGGTGAATCGGCATCACGGGAAAGATCTGATCGATGGCCCAAAGGTCAGGCAGACTTTGGAAGACGCTGAAGTTCCCATAATAATAATCGGTCATGACCGCGGCCATGCGGTCCATTTGGCTGCCGTCGTGGCCCACGGACTCCAGCTTGCCAGAAACCCAGGTCATGACACCCCAATACATTTCTTCGCCAAGAGAACGGTCACGCAGGCCGATCTTGCCGTAGCTAAATTCGGTGCGGAGTTTGTCGCGGTAGTAAACGGCGTCGTTGTAGATTTCCTGAAGGCGCTCGCGTGTCAGTTTACTATTGTTTGTCAGACTTTCCTCATGCAGTTCGGCCAAGTTTTTCAGCAGGGCAGGGGCATCTTTGGCCAGCTCGATGCTGCCTGTTGGTGGCTCAAAGCGATTCACGTCGAGAATATTGATTACCAGAACCGAATAGTAGGCGACGATGGCGCGGCCAGACTCCGTGATGATGTCTGGGTGTGGCACGCCAGCTTCGGCGGTGACTTCACTGATGGCTTCGATCACGTCAGCACAGTATTCTTTGGTGCCGTAGTTGCTGGAGGCTGAGGTGGTGCCTTTAAAGCCGTCGTAGCTGATGGCCAAGCCGCCGCCAAGATCGAGGATGCCCATGCGCGCACCTTCTTGGACCAGTCCACAATACACACGCGCGGCTTCAGTGACAGCTTGGCGGATGGCGCGGATGTTGGGGATCTGGCTACCTTGATGGTAATGCAGCATGCGTAGGCAATCCAACATGCCTTCCTCACGCAGGGTATCGACCACAGTCATGAGTTGGGAGATATTCAGGCCGAAGACACTGGCATCACCGCCTGAACCCGCCCAGTGGCCAGCGCTTTCAGCACTGAGCTTAAAGCGCACGCCCAGCGTTGGCCGCACGCCCATCTTTTTGCAGCGTTCCAGGATGAGTTTTAGCTCAGACGGCATTTCCAGAACCATGATCACTTGCAGGCCCATTTTTTGAGCATACAGCGCTAGGTCAATGAACTCTTCGTCCTTGTAACCATTGCAAACGATGTAGGCCTCGGGGTCATGCATGTAGGCTAGGGCAGCGATCAATTCAGGCTTGCTGCCAGCTTCAAGTCCGTAGTGATACTTGCGTCCATAACGGGTGATCTCGTCGATCACCTCTTGCTGCTGATTCACCTTGATCGGATAGACACCACGATAAGCGCCCTGATACTTGGCTTCGCGGATGGAGCTGGCAAAGCCCTCGTTCAGCTCATCGATACGCCAGCGCAGTAGATCTCCAAAGCGGATCAACACAGGCAGCTGGGTGCCGCGATCCCTCAGGCCTTTGACGATTTGTGCCAGTGACACGGGCTTGGTCTTTTTACCGTCTTTTAAGTTCACCACTACCTCACCCCTCGCAGAGACGTCAAAGTATCCGTGTCCCCACTCGCGGATACCGTAGAGTTCAGCGCTATCTTCGATGGTCCAAGGGGGTGTTTTTGTGCGTCGTTCCGTAGTCATGTAAGGGCCGCGATTATGGGGGCATTCTCGGGGATGAAAAGTGAAACTGTGTGCTGAGGGCCAATTCCTTTGTGACAATTGCTGGTCGGCAAACTTCCTTTCGGTGCAGGAGTCGCATGACGAAAGCGCATCCTTGTGTCAAGGGTGCAGGCTGATTTCCCCTTTTTTGCCGTGCTTACCACTGACTTTGATTACCCGTTGCCTCCTGAATTGATTGCTAGCCAACCGCTCGCGGATCGGGCCGGCTCACGCATGTTAGTCGTGCATCGGGATCGTGGTGTCATCGAGCATCGGCAGTTCCGTGATCTGCCAGAGTTCATTCGGAGCGACGATCTGCTGGTGCTGAATAATACCCGAGTCGTGCCAGCGCGCTTCTTTTCTGATGACGGTACGCGTGAGGTGCTGCGGGTCGAGCCCCTGACGCCCACCCTCTGGCGCTGCATGGTCAAGCCAGGCAAGCGCTTCAAACTTGGTCACACGGTCCGCATCGGCGGCTGCACGGGAACGGTGCAGGAGATTTTAGACAATGGAGATCGTGTGATCGAGTGGGATCAGATCGTGGATGAGACGAAGTACGGCCATCTGGCACTGCCACATTACATGAACCGAGATGACCAGCCTTCCGATCGTGAGCGCTATCAGACGGTCTATGCGAAGACGGCGGGTGCGATCGCTGCACCCACCGCGGGCCTGCATTTCACCCCCGAGTTATTGGCAGCATTGCCGCATGCCTTTGTCACGCTGCATGTCGGTGTCGGCACCTTTCAGCCAGTGAAGGTGGAAAAGATCGAAGAGCATCAGATGCATGCCGAGTCTTATTTTGTGACTCAAGAAACGGCAGAGGCTGTGGCCAAAGCCTCCCGAGTCATCGCGGTGGGCACCACTGCCATGCGCACTTTAGAAACCGTGGCGCGTGATCATGGCCATGTGGTGGCGGCTTCAGGCAGCACCGATATTTTTATTTACCCAGGCTACGAGTTCCGCGCCGCTGGCGCACTGCTCACGAACTTCCATCTGCCTAAATCCACCTTGATGATGTTGGTCAGCGCCTTTGCCACCAAGGAGCTCATCATGCAGGCCTACGAAGAAGCCATTCGCGAACGTTACCGCTTCTTCAGTTACGGAGACTGCATGTTGATTCTCTAGCTTGAGTGGGGCAGGCTACAGAACTGCCAGGACCTGATTCAGATGCTCATCCGGCTTCACCTTCGGGAAGATCGCACGCACCTTGCCATCTGGCGCGATCACAAACGTGGTCCGCTCGGTGCCCATGTAGGTTTTGCCATACATGCTTTTCTCGACCCAGACGCCATAGGCATTGGCAATCTCGTGATCTTCGTCACTCAGGATCGCAAAGGGCAGGGAATGCTTTTGGATGAACTTTTCGTGGCTTTTGATGGAGTCAATGCTGACGCCTAGGACCGTGGCTTTTTCTGAAATCTGCGTCCAGCCATCCCTCAAGGCACAGGCTTGTTTGGTGCAGCCAGGCGTGTCGTCTTTCGGATAAAAATACAGCACCACAACGTTGCCTTTCAGATCCGCCAGCTGGAGTGTCTGGGAGACAGGATAATCGCCGCCGACGACGGGTGCTGAGAAGGAAGGGGCTTTGCTGCCAGGAGCGGGATGGGGTTTCATAGATTGACCTTTTACGAGACAACCCGCACGATTAGATTCCCTGGTTCGCTGCCGGTGACTCGAATTGGCGTTTTTTGTGGGGTAAATCCATCTTCGCAGCGCACCTCCCAGTGCTTGCCACTGATTTGAGCGCGGCCAAGCGGACGCAGTTCAGTGACTGCCACACCTTGGCTATTCAGAGCAGGCTGATGACTGGTATCAGGGGATTCAATCTGCGTCGTCAGTGTCAGCGTCCGATTCCAAAACTTCACGGCAAAATACTTCAGCCAGACCAGTAAGCTGAGGGCTGAGAAAAAGAGAATGCCTGCTGCTAAACCCCTGCGTCCCCAGGTTGACCAGTTCGACAGTTCTTCCGAATTGAGCGTCAGAGTCAGAGCCATCACCAGGCAGACAAAGCCAAGGATGCCGGTGATCCAGCCTGGAAGAAATGTTTCCAGCATCATGAGCAGCAGGCCAAAGAAGGCGAGAGTGGCGATGGTCAGCAGCATGAACTCACCGTGTCCGCCACCTTGGGATCGTCAAGACGAGGTTAACCATGCTGCGCTTTAGGCTAAGGCAGGTTCGCTACTGGGCCATGTTGCACCAACCACGACTTCTGACGCTGATTCAGGCGCTCGACAAATCTCAAACTTCATCCTAGAATCAAACCATGATAGCTACTCTTGAACGCATCAAAAAGGAAATCAGAAGCCTTGAGCCAAGCGAGGTTGAGTCGCTACTTCGTGATCTTCAATTCGAGTATGAGATGCCTTTGCCTGAGGATGAGGCTTTGGTCGAAGCAGCCTGGGACGCCGAGCTTGCCGAGCGAGTCAAGGATGTTGAGGAGGGCAGAGTCCCTCTCATCTCCGGCGAAGAATCCGAGCGCAGAATAGATGCCTTGTTCGCCAAACATGGGCTCCAGCGGCGCACAGCATGAAGAACTGGGATATTCATCCAGAAGCTCAGTTAGAGCTCGAGGAAGCCATTGCCAATTACCTCTCCATTGAGCAAAATTTGGCCTATTCCTTTGATGAGCACTACACGACTTGCCGGAATGAGATTGTAGCTGACCCACTGCGTTTTAGCCTTCGCCGACCTCCCATACGGAGAGTTAATCTGACGCCACGGTTCGGAGCCTATTACATTGCGTACATGATCTGGAAGGATAAGCCGATTATCTTGGCCGTAGCCCATGGATCGCGTCACCCTTACTACTGGAGTCATCGCATCGTCGAATCCAGGAAGCTTTTTTAAATTACGATTGATCAGACAGCTGACTGAGTCTTTTCTCGCAGGCCTGCAGTGGACATTGGCCTCGAACCATCCTTTGATACGGTCCTATGTCTGACGCCCGTTCATCGTTTCCCTCTCTGCAAGCTGCCCGCCTCTACGGCATCCTCGACCTTGGCTATGTCTTGCCGGCGCAGGTCGAGTCGATGACGGAGTCTCTCTGTCTTGGCGGTGTTGACCTGCTGCAGCTGCGGGCCAAGAAGCTGACGCTTCAAGAGATCGAAAAACTAGCCCGCCTCATGTTGCCCATCACACGTGCGCATGGGGTGCCCTTCATCATCAATGACCATTTGGCCATCGCTGCGGAGATCGGTTCTGAAGGTGTGCATGTTGGTCAGGATGACGATGCCGTGGCCAAGGCTCGCGCCGTTGTCGGGCCCGAGGTCTTTGTCGGTAAATCCACCCACAGCCTAGCCCAAGCCGCTGCGGCACAGGATGAAGATGCCGATTACATTGGCTTCGGGCCGCTCTATGCCACCGGCACCAAGCCTGATTACGTGCCTATCGGCATTCATGACATCCGCCAGGTTCATCAGCAGGTGAATCTGCCCATCTTTTGCATTGGCGG
>Ga0164295_10000265_pt1 | contig 44520 bp, 40 predicted proteins | sample GEODES006metaG_FD_111798 | JGI IMG/M metagenome (GOLD analysis project Ga0164295, IMG submission 111798) | Oligotrophic lake water microbial communities from Sparkling Lake, Wisconsin, USA - GEODES006 metaG | ecosystem: Environmental > Aquatic > Freshwater > Lake | place: USA: Sparkling Lake...
CCGCAGCCTTCGGCGCGCACGAAACCATCGGCCTCGACGTCGAAGGAGTGGCAGCGTCCGGTCGGCGACAGCATTCCCTGACCGGATGCGGAGGCGTAGAGGCGCGCATCGAGCATCAGCATCACACCGCCGGCGAGCGCCATCTCACTCTCGCCCTCGTGCAGGCTGCGGCAGGCCTGATGCACCGCGACCATGCTCGATGAGCAGGCGGTGTCCATGGTCAGTGCGGGGCCGTGCAGACCCAGTGCGTGCGCGACGCGGCCGGAGGCCATGCTGAACGGATTGCCCGTGAATGCGTAGGCCTGGTCGAAGGCGCCGGCATCGCTGGTGACCATCGCGTAGTCGTCATGCGACATACCGATGAACACACCGGTTGAGGTGCCCGCCATGGAAGCGGGTGTGCGTCCGGCCTGCTCGACTGCCTCCCAGCAGGTCTCCAGCAGCACGCGGTGCTGCGGATCCATCGCGATCGCCTCGCGTTCGTTGATACCGAAGAAATCGGGGTCGAAACCGGTGACGTCGTCGATAAAGGCGCCCCACTTCGACACCGAGCGGCCCGACATACCCGACTCCGGGTCGTACAGCTCGTCGGCATCCCAACGGTCGGCGGGAATCTCGGTGACCATGTCGTCACCGCGGAGCAGGGCTTCCCACAGCTTGTGGGAAGAGTCGATACCGCCGGGAAGTCGGCACGCCATGCCGACGACAGCGATAGGGGTCAAAGAGGATCCGCGCATGTCGCTCACACCTCGTTCTTCGTCAATGCGGTGCACGATGTTTCACTTCGGAGCTGCCTCAAGCTCTTGGATGGGGATCGCGCCATTGCGTTCGACATCAACTCAAGGTTGCCAGTGCTGCCGCTAGCATAACCGATAGGTATCGAAATTGCGAGGCTTTTCTTTCCGCCGGAAAAATGCTTTTGGGGTCCGTTTCACCAGATCTCAGAACGTCGGCGCTCGATACCCAGGAAGTTTGCTGATACTGCGGCGTAATTGGCCTGAAAATCCTTTGACCGATCCTGGCGGGCGCCCAGGAGTTCAGGCATTGCCGCAGCTCAAAGACCCGAATTGAGTGAGAAACCGAGCTGCACACCAGCCCAGGGCCACCTTGGGTAGATCCCCGAAAAAGGTAGCGGTAGCCTTCAGCGATCAATTGTGTTATTTCGCACCTCTTATGCACTCCAGCAAACCTTTTTTGATACCTCGAATGCCTATCAACACGAGACCGGAGCAAACTTCATATAATCGGCTGATTAATGTTATTTTTCGGCACCCACCGGCGCTGGCCTTCCCCGCCGCAGGCACCACTTTGCTGAGAGTTTGGGCTACCCTCTCTTTGTTCCCCTTAAGCTATCTACCTGCAAATCCCTGGATAGCGCCTGTCGTACGGCAACTAAGCTGAGAGTAGGCTGAGAGGGTTTGTGTCACCACGAATTGTGCTCATAAAGCGTTTGTACGCGCTCCGCTCGGACCGGAATTTATTCACCGGACTACGGGGAGTTGAGCGAATTTGGCAAAAATCACTAGGATGATTCCCGAGTTATGCATCTTTAATGCGTAATCTTTGGCTGAGAAAAGAGCCAGACGCCGCTTTGAATACGATCGGGCCTCGATTTTCAGGAGGTTTGCTGGCCGGGCAATCGTTCGGAACGGTGTTAGCTAGATCACTCATCGGTTCCGGCGCGCCGCGGGTCGGGACGGCAGGCATTCCCGCCAAACCCACTTCCGCTGGGAGCGAATCGGAGCGTGTACCTACCCGGCCGCAACCCCGGCCGCGACCGCGCCGTATGCCGAACCGAACTCGGTGATCGGGGTGAAACCGTGTCGACGGGCCTGGGTCGCGCCGAGACGCACCAGCGCAGCCATGGCCACGAAGCCGGCCTGGTCAGATACCAGCAACGGCGTCAGAAGCCGATTGTGAACAAAAGCGAAGGCCAGGCCCGAATCGGGCATGGCCCAGCCCACCGATCCCCCGAGTCCCACATGGCCGAACCCGGGTAACACACCTGGGACGGCCAGACCGTGGTAGCCCAGGTGGAACGCCATCGGCAGGATCAGATTGCGATCCGGACGCATGCTGCGACGGCCCGTGAGAGCGGTCACCCGGGCAGCGGACAGATATTGCCGATCGTCAATCTTCCCGCCATTGGACAGCGCGCCGTACATCTTGGCCAGGGCACGCGCGGTCGCGATGCCGTTGGCCGAGGGAATCTCGCTGTCCAGCAACGGAGTGTCACCTTGGACCACGGCTCTCATACCCGGGAAGTACATCGAGCCGAACGCCGCCGATATCTCCAGTGCGGCGACCCGGGGTGCCACCGCGTTGAACAGCGGGTTGAAGGTCTTGGCCTGGGGCCCGATGATGCGCGCAACCCGGGTGGGAGCGTCCGCCGGCGGCCGTCCGAGGTGAATGCCGTCGGTATCAAGCGGTTCGGCCACCTCAGTGCGGATCAGTTCCCGCATTCCTCTGTCGGTCACCGCTCTGGCCAGGCCTGACATCAGCCATCCGTAGGTCAGTGCGTGGTAGGCGGGCTTGCCGAAGTGCCGGTCTACCGGGGCGGCCGCAATCCGCTCCTCCATGTGGTGGTGGTCGAGAAGTTCGCTGCGACGCACACCGCGCAGGTTCGACAGGCCCGCCCGGTGTCGCATCACGTCCCTGACGGTGATCTGGGCTTTACCGTTGGCGCCGAATTCGCGCCAGTACTCGGCCACGGGTGCGTCGTAATCGATCAGGCCCCGATCAGCGAGGCGGTGGATCACGGTGGATGTCACGCCCTTGGTCGCCGAGAACACCATCGGTGCGGTGTCCGCCAACCAGGGCGTCCGGCCGCGCCGATCAGACCATCCGGTCCAGACATCCACCACCGGTTGTCCGTCGAGATAGACCGCCAGAGCGCCGCCGCCAAGACGGGCGAGCGGGAAAAGACCCGCGAATCCGCTTACTGCACAGGCGAAGCCGGGATCAGCGGCACCGTGAACCCCGCGGGGCAGGGCCGCACCGCTGCCACCAGATATCGCCGAGGTCACGACAGCAAATTTACAAGCCAAACTCGCTGTTTCGGAAAACTGTTGTCGATCCGTTAACTTTGCCCCTCAGCGGCGTCAAGAATCCGCTGTGCGGCCAGGGCGGGCGTGAGCTCCCCATCGCGCACCTGCCTCTCGATCTCAACGCGCATCCGCCGCACAGCCGGATGGGTCAACACCCGGTCAAGTACGGTGTCGCGCACCATCGCCCAGGTCCAGTCAACCTGCTGGGTGCGTCGTCGCGCGTCGAACTCCCCCGCCGCGGTCAGCACATCACGATGTCTGAGTACGGTCTCCCACAGTTCCCTCAACCCCTCACCTGTCAGCGCACTCATCGTGAGAACCGGTGGACGCCAGATCGTTTCACGGGGGTAGATCAACCGGATCGCGGCGGCCAGTTCACGCGCTGCTCCCTGGGCCTCGATCGCATGCTTGCCGTCGGCTTTATTGACCACGACGACGTCGGCAAGTTCGAGCACGCCTTTTTTGATGCCTTGGAGTTGGTCTCCAGTGCGGGCCAGGGTGAGGAATACGAATGAATCGACCATATTGGAGACGGTGACCTCCGACTGACCCACCCCGACGGTCTCCACCAAAATGACGTCGAAGCCGGCCGCCTCCAACAGCACGATGGTCTCCCGGGTGGCTTTGGCCACCCCGCCGAGGGTGCCCGATGTCGGAGACGGCCGGATATAGGCGTCCGGATGGACCGCCAGTCGGGCCATTCGGGTCTTGTCGCCGAGGATCGAGCCTCCGGTTCGCGTCGATGACGGGTCGACGGCCAGCACGGCAACCCGGTGACCCTGATCAATCAGGTACATGCCGAGCGCCTCGATCGCGGTGGACTTTCCCACACCGGGAACACCGGTGATACCGATATGCATCGCGCTACCCGCATGCGGCATCAGTTCGAGAAGTAGTTCTTGGGCCTGCGAACGATGGTCGGTCCGGGTCGACTCGACCAGCGTGATCGCTCGCGCCAATGCCGCACGATCGCCCTCGCGGACCGCGGCGGCGAGTGTCGCTACGTCGCTCTCGATCTCCATCAGTTCAGTTCGTAACCGAGACGTTCGGCCAGCTTGTGCAACAAGCTCACCGCGGCGTCGGCGATCACCGTGCCGGGCGGGAAGATCGCAGTGGCGCCCGCGGCGTACAACTCGTCGAAGTCACCGGGCGGGATCACACCCCCTACGACGATCATGATGTCTGGGCGTCCGACCTCGGCCAGCGCGTCCCTCAGTGCAGGCACCAGGGTGAGGTGGCCCGCCGCCAGGGATGAGACACCCACGACGTGGACGTCATTGTCGGCCGCCTGCCGGGCAACCTCATCGGGCGTGGAGAACAACGAGCCGACGTCGACGTCGAACCCGATATCAGCAAAAGCCGTGGCGATCACCTTCTGCCCACGGTCATGGCCGTCCTGACCCATTTTCGCGACCAGTATTCGAGGCCGTCGTCCATCAGCCTCGGCGAACTTCGCCACCAGTCGGGTGGCCTCGGTTAGTCCGGTGATTCCGCCTCCTGTGTTCACTCCCCCGTGGCCTGACCCGCGGCCCACTTCATCACGGTAAACCCCTGAGATGGTTCGGATTTCGGCCTGATGCCGGCCGTATACCTTTTCCAGGGCATCGGAGATCTCTCCTACCGTCGCTTTCGCCCTGGCGGCATCAATAGCCAGCGCGAGCAGGTTGTTCTCCTGACCCCCGTCGGTCGATGCCGCCGCCCGCGTCAGTTCGGCCAACGCGGCCTGCACCGTGGCCTCATCGCGATCGGCACGCAGGTGCACCAGCTTGGCGAGTTGCTCGGTTCGGACCCGGCTGTTCTCCACTTTCAGAACGTCGATGTTCGAATCCTCATCCACCTGGTACTTGTTCACGCCGATCACCGGTTGCTGTCCGGAGTCGATGCGCGCCTGGGTTCGCGCGGCGGCCTCTTCGATACGCAGCTTGGGAATACCGTCGCTGATGGCCTGAGCCATACCCCCGCGCTCGGCAACCTCCGCGATGTGGGCGCGAGCACGCTGCGCCAACTCATGCGTCAGCCACTCGACGTAGTAGGAGCCTGCCCAGGGATCAATCGGTCGCGTGGTGCCTGATTCCTGCTGTAGCAGTAGTTGCGTGTTGCGGGCGATCCGTGCCGAGAAATCAGTGGGCAACGCCAGCGCCTCGTCGAGAGCATTGGTGTGCAGGGATTGGGTGTGCCCTTGAGTTGCGGCCATGGCCTCGATGCAGGTGCGGGCGACGTTGTTGAACGGGTCCTGCGCGGTCAGCGACCACCCCGACGTTTGCGAGTGCGTCCGCAGTGACAGCGATTTCGGATTCTTGGCACCGAACCCGGCAACGAGTTCGCTCCACAGCAGACGGCCGGCGCGGAGCTTGGCGACCTCCATGAAGAAATTCATTCCGATGCCCCAGAAGAACGACAGCCGGGGCGCGAATTTGTCGATGTCCAGGCCCGCATCCAGGCCGGCCTTGAGGTAGTCGACGCCGTCGGCCAACGTATAGGCCAGCTCGAGATCGGCGGTGGCACCGGCCTCTTGGATGTGGTAGCCGGAGATCGAAATCGAATTGAACTTCGGCATCTTGGCACTGGTGAACGCGAAGATGTCGGAGATGATCCGCATGGACGGCTTCGGCGGATAGATGTAGGTGTTGCGAACCATGAACTCTTTGAGAATGTCGTTCTGAATGGTCCCGGCCAATTTCTCCGGCGGTACACCCTGTTCCTCGGCAGCGACCACGTAGAGCGCAACGATCGGGAGCACCGCACCGTTCATCGTCATCGAAACCGACACGCCCCCCAGGTCGATACCGGCGAAGAGCTCTCGCATGTCCAGAATAGAATCGATCGCCACCCCCGCCATACCGACATCGCCCTGCACGCGCGGGTGGTCAGAGTCGTACCCGCGGTGGGTGGCCAGATCGAATGCCACCGACAGACCCTTCTGCCCGGCCGCGAGGTTGCGCCGGTAGAACGCGTTGGAATCAGCAGCGGTGGAGAATCCGGCGTACTGGCGAATAGTCCACGGCTGATTCACGTACATGGTGGGGTAGGGCCCGCGGATGAAGGGCGGCTCACCGGGGAAGCTATCGAGCGGGTAACCCTCGGCCACGATGGCGTCCCGATCGGATCCGACGTAGAGCGGCTTCACCACGATGCTCTCGGGGGTGTGCCAGTCCAATTGTTCCGCCGTGTAACCATGAAGTGCAGCCGCGGCGGCGATATGGTGATCGGCGGCGGATCTCGTCGGCGCCGGTGCAGGTTGCCCGCGCCGCAGTGGTACGTCGGCGAAACTGGGGATCGTGCCCGTGGCAACCTCGGGAGACGTCATCTCGGTCATGCACCCAGTCCGTTCAACATCCTCGAGAGCGCCTCGACAGCATCGATTTTGGCCGTCAGGAAATCGTCAGGCCATGATCCGGGGTCCACATCAGCGACCGCCTTCTCGGGTCCCGCGAGATATATCCGCCCGATTCCGGCCGCGCGCGCTGCAGCCACGATCGATGCCACTTCCGCACCGTAACGGGCGTCGGTTCCGCACACCACCGCGACGGATGCGCCACTGTCCCGCACCACATCACCGATCCCGGCAGGATCGACGGTGCCCGGGTTGAGCGCCTCGATTCCCCCCGCGGCCAACAGATTCGCTGCAAACGAGGTCCTGATGTTGTGTTCAGCCAGGGGCCCGAGTGGCAGCAGCAGGACCCGCGGCCGTTCGCCGGTGCGCGTCAGATGAGCATCGGAGCGGTCGCGCAATGCCTCGAACGCAGATGCGTAGCGGGGCGGCGCGGAGGTCGAACCCACCTGCTCCAGGGACGGCTCGGCCAGATTGGGAAATTCGCTCACACCGGTGATAGCGGTTCGGCGGTGCGCGATATCACCGGCACGACGCACCCGGACCTTATCAATACACCCGGTGATGTAGTCCCGGGCTTTCACAAAACCGCCGTGGCTCTCGATATCCTGAAAATGTGACCAGGCCTGCGCGGCAAGGGTTTCGGTGAGTCGCTCGACGTACCACGAGCCTCCGGCCGGGTCGAGTACGCGACCGAGATGAGACTCCTCGAGTAACAACAATTGGGTATTGCGGGCGATGCGCCTGGCGAAATCAACACTCACACCGGGGAACCCGCCCGGAATGACGGCGTCGAACGGCAAAACCTGAACGGTGTCGGCTCCCCCCACTCCCGCACCGAACGCGGCGATCGTGGTGCGCACCATATTCACCCAGGGATCACGCTGAGTCATCATCGCACGCGATGTGACGGCATGAAATGGCGCCGCTCCATCGTTCGGGTGGCCCAGCGCGTCGGCCACCCGGGCCCAGAGTTGGCGCGCAGCGCGGAACTTCGCGATGGTCATGAACTGATCGTCGTCAGCGGCCAGCAGAAAGCTGATCTGGTGCAGTGCATCGGTCACTGTCATCCCAGCACCGGTCTGCAACCGCAGATAATCGGTCGCCGCGCTGATCACAGCGGCCAGTTCCCATGCGGAGTTGGCACCGATATCGTGAAAAGCGTTTCCGTCCAGCATGATTGACCGCACCCCCGGTGTACCGGCTGCGGTCGCGGCTACCGCGAGCACCTCGGCAACCGCCGGGGCGTCGCGCCCACTGATGGAAGCGGTCAGTGGGTCGGCGCCGAGATCGATCGACAGGGTGCTGCTGTTGGAGGCACCGGCAACCAGGATCAGCATTACCTCGGCAGCGGCTCGGAACTGATCACCGGAATCGAGCAACACCGGCGCAAGTTCGAGGTAGACGCCCTCAAGCCAGCGGCCGAGCGCTGCAGGCGCCACGCCATCGTCACCAACCCGCACGATCAGGGCGCTGACCCCATCGACGAGTGCGCCTAGTACGGCGGCATTGCCCTCGTCCGCCGATCCGGAGAAACCCGCGCCCGGGAACACCTCCGCAACCTTCCAGCCGGCAAGCACGTCACGGTTACGGTCGCCACCGCGCACAAATGGCCAATCCCCCGGCAACGCAGTTTCCGGTAATCCGTCCAGTGCGGTGTACAGCGCGTGAACGTCGAATCCCTCATAGGTCGGAGAATCCAGCAGCCGTTCCGGTTCAACGGCAAGGTCGGCGGGATCTCGCCGACCACTCTTCGCCAGAACGTCGGCGACGGCACTGCGCCAACGGGCGCGAGCCTCCTCCAGATCTACGGACACCGGCTGCTCCCATGGTCGTGTGGCAGCCTGCGCCGCCTGCCCTCAGGCTAAATGATGGACGCACTCGCGGTGCCGCCGTATGGGACGTGCGCCGACGGGCGCCCGTCAGGCCGTAACCTTGGCAGACGTGAGCTCACCCCGCCTGAGCACCCTGCGCAGGGTGAGTAGGGCATTGGTCGTCACCGCACGACAGATGAGCCGCACCCGGATCGTGCTCGGCACACTCGGGGCCGCCGTGCTCGTCGCGATCGTCGTTGCGGTACCGCTGCCGACAGCGGTACAGATGCGCGACTGGGCGACCACAGCGGGCGTCTGGTTCCCGCTGGCCTTCCTCGGCGCGCACATTCTCGTGACGGTGCTGCCCTTTCCCCGCACCGCCTTCACCCTGGCCGCAGGATTGCTGTTCGGTCCGGTACTCGGCATTGCTATCGCGGTGACGGCCAGCACGCTCAGCGCCTTGATCGCACTGCTGCTGGTAAGGGCCTTCGGCTGGCAGATCGGCAGACTGGTGAACCACCCCCGAGTCGATTCGCTGGACATCCAGTTATCCGAACGGGGTTGGCCCGCGGTGCTATCCCTGCGGTTAATCCCCGTGGTGCCCTTTTCGGTGCTGAATTATGCAGCCGGTGCCTCGGCTGTGCGTGTCAGGCCGTACCTATTGGCAACTCTGGTCGGACTCCTGCCGGGAACATCCGCAGTCGTCATTCTCGGAGACGCCATCACTGGCGATATCAACCCGGTGCTGATGCTGGTATCGGTGTGCACCGGGGCGATCGGCGCCGCCGGTCTTATCTACGAAACAAGCCGATTTCGGCGCCGGGCCACGCGGTGACCCGTCAGAGCACCCCGAGATGGATGCTGGCGTCCGAGATATTGCAGCGGTTACGAAGATCGGATGCCGGGCCGCGAATGGCGTCGAGCTCAGCCTGGGTCTGCGGGTTGGCGTTCAGATAACTTTGAATCTGGCTGATCGCGTTTGCCTGCGGCTGACCCTGGACGCTGCTGAAGAAGAGGTTGACGTCGGGGTGGGTGAAGAGGTAACCGGCTACCCCTGCAGCAACTTGGCTCTCCACCGCCGTGATATCGGCCGCGGAGCAACCGGGCACGATATCGGCCGCCGCGGGTGCGGCCAGCCCGAGAAGGACGCCACCGGCGCCGAGGATTGAGGCAGCAGCGCGACGCGCCAACGGTGTGAGTGTCATGAGGCTCCTTCGATCGGTGATCCGTACACTATCGTAAATCAGCAGGCAGGCTGCCTTGACTCGCGGTAGCGGGCCAGTCTGGCTAGGCTAATTTTTCATCGACGTGAGGACACGGTCACATGAAACGCACACGACAGTTCCTGGTAACTCTCGCCGGCGGGGTCGGAATCGCGGCCGCGCTCATCGGTGCCCCCCTCGCCGGGGCAGATGAGGATGGCGGCGGTGGTCCCAGTAATCCCCTGCTGCCGGGTTGCGAAACCATGGGAGGCAGTTCTGCCACCGGCGGTCAGTCCACCGACTGCGCGAGCCCGGGCAACTCCCAGCTGACCGCGACGCCGAACGATCTTGGTGTCATGGGTGCGGAGGCCGACGAAGGCGGATTGTTCGGAATCGGCGGCTGGTAACCGCACGCTAACCCGCTGGCGGACTCTCCAGCGGCTTCGACGTCACCGGATCGAGGGCGAGCGCGCTCGGCCCATCACGTGACACGTCCGCGGTGATCGACCTGCGTGCCTCGGCCTCGGCTTTGGCCACGGCTTCGGCGATATCCGGGTCGGTCCGGGTGTTGAACCAGTCTGCTACCTCATCGGAGTCGTCCTCCGGCTTGGCGGCATCGGCGTCAATCGGTGACGGCTGGTAACGGAATACCCCGTCCGCTCCCGGAGCGCCGAGCAGTTTGGTAAACCCCTCCAGTGCGGCCCCGAAATCACTGGGAATCAGCCACACCTTGTTGGCCTCGCCCTGCGCCATCAGTGGAAGCGTCTGTAGATACTGATAGGCCAGCATTTCCGGCGTGGGTCGACCCGCCTTGATCGCGGCGAAGGTCTTCTCAATGGCCTTGGCCTCGCCCTGGGCCTGTAGGTACTGGGCGGCCCGTTCGCCCTGTGCCCGAAGAATCCGAGACTGCCGTTCCGCCTCGGCGGCCAGGATCGCCGCCTGTTTGGCGCCCTCGGCGGCCAGGATCTGTGCCTGCTTCTGACCTTCGGCCTGCTTGATCGACGCCTCGCGGGTGCCCTCGGCGGTCAGGATCACCGCGCGCTTCTCCCGGTCAGCCCGCATCTGCTTCTCCATCGAATCCTGGATCGACGGCGGCGGATCGATACTGCGCAACTCGACCCGGGCCACCCGCAGACCCCATCTGCCGGTGGCCTCGTCGAGCACCCCGCGCAGCTGGGCGTTGATCTTGTCGCGGCTGGTGAGGGTTTGCTCCAACGTCATACCGCCGACCACGTTGCGCAGCGTGGTCGTGGTGAGTTGCTCCACGCCGACGATGTAGTTGCTGATCTGGTAGACCGCAGCTTGCGGACTGGTGACCTGGAAGTAGACCACGGTGTCGATATTGACCGTGAGATTGTCCTCGGTAATCACCGGTTGCGGCGGGAAGGAGACCACCCGCTCGCGCAGATCCACCCGGGCCCGGATCCGGTCGATGAACGGGATCAACAGGGTGAGCTGTCCGGACACCGTCTTGCTGTAGCGGCCGAGACGCTCGATGACGGCCGCCTCGGCCTGCGGGATGAGGGCGACTGACTTGGCGACGACGATGGCGGCGAAGATCACCAACACCGCCAGCACCACCAGACCGGTGATAGCACCGTCCATATCGACTCCTTCTTACCTATCCGGGGATCATGGGTTCTGCCAGACCACCGCGGTGGCCCCGTCGATATGCATGACCCTCACCTGTTCACCGGGCTGGTACACATCGTCTTCGTTATAAGAACGGGCCGTCCAGACCTCGCCGTCGAGTTTGACCTGACCCTGATGACGGCTGACCGGCTCCAAGACCAGCGCAGGCTTGCCCTCGAGTGCCTTGACCGGATCAGGCAGGCCGTGGCCTGCGGTAAGGCGGCGCCGCAACATAGGGCGCACGAGCACAAGCAGCAGAACCGAGACCACCAGGAAGACCACACCGTCGGCCCAAATCGGCAGGTCCAATAACCAACTCGAGCCCGCGGCTGCCAGAGCACCACCGGACAGCATCAGCAGAAACATATCGCCGGTCAGCGCCTCGGCAGCGGCGAGCCCGAGACCGACAATCAGCCAGATCAATGCCCCGGGCATACCGCCACGATACGCCCAGATCAATGACGCGTCGGGTGTCTACCGCCACATCGGGGAACAACTACACTCACGACCATCATGTGGTGCCCCAGTGTGTCGTTCTCGGTATGGGCTAACGCCTGGCTTGCCGGCCAGGCTGCACCCGACGATGTCCTTGACGCGCTAAGTGCCTGGGCACCAATACATTCGGTCACTGCATACGACGCGGTCGCGGCCGGACGGACCGGACTGCCGTGGCCGGATGTGGATGCCGCGGGCGCCATGTCGCTGCTGCAGACGGTGCGCACCGCGGCCGGTCCGCGCTATGCCACCAGTTGGCCCGCGCGGCCGGCGATCGACCTGGTCCTACCCGTGCCCGGCGACGTTCGAGGCCTGCCGGCCGGCACCCAGTTCCAGCGCGACGCACTCGATGTCGGCGAGGCGATCGTGGTGCGGGCACCCGAGGGTGAAGCGATCGGCCTGGTTCCCGCGTTCGAGTGCGGCGATGAGGACGACTCTGCGGTGCCCGAGATCACTGTGCTGTCCTGGTCGGTGTACTCACTACCCGGCGGTCCGGCACCCGATCACATCGAACTCGGCGACGCCGAGTACGCACTGCGGTCTGCGGTCCGGTCGGCCGCTGAAACGTTAGGGAGTCTGCAACCGGTCCCCGGCTGTGAGGACCCGCGTGCGTTGGTCGAGGAATTGCTGCAGGCCGGCAGTTTCCACCGCATTCCCGATCATGCCCCAGATCGGGCCCTTCGGGTGCTGTCCACTGCCGCCCACGTCGACGCCATCATCGCCGTCAGTGGCGGGCCGACCCCGATCGCCACGCAGAGCGCATCCGAAGAGCAGATCGCTGACGCAGCGATACGGCCACTGGCGACCGTCGTCCGGGCCGCACGATCGGCTGCAGTCAGCGCGATCCTGCAGTCGGCCTGGAACTAGCAGCCGCCTCACGGGCGCTCGCCTCGCAATCAGCGGTGCAAAACCGTCCGTTCACACTCGACCCATAGCCCGGAACGGGTTGTGGTCCAACGACTCTCGCCGGATCTCGACCTTCCCGTTTCTCATCGAGAAGGCTCAGCGCGAGTTGTGCGAACCGCGGCGAAGCATTAGGTGTGGTCGCCCTGGCGAGTGCGATACCGAGACTGTCCGCCTGTTCGGCGAGTTCACTGTCGAGGTCCCAGATCACCTCGATATGGTCGGCGACAAATCCGATCGGACAGACGATGACAGCCTTGGTGCCTGCTTCTGCCAGAGCGGAAAGGTGATCGGCCACATCGGGTTCGAGCCACGGGACTGTCGGTGGCCCGGACCGGGACTGCCACACCTGGTCATAGTGGACGTGACCGGCTGCTGCCGCCACCAGACCCGACGAATAGGCGACTTGGCGCGAATAGAGATCCGGCCCACACCGATTGGCCGCCCGTAGCGGGATGGAGTGCGCGGTGAACACCAGTCGAGCGTGTTCACGCAACGGCATCGGCAGTGTTGCGGCCGCCTCGGCAATTCCGTCAGCGAACATCTCCACCAACAGCGGATGATCGAAGTACTGGCGAAGTTTGATCAAGTCGGGCGCACCGTCTACCGATTCGCGGGCTCGGGCGATGTCCTCCTGGTACTGCGTGCACCCGGAGTAGCCACCCCAGGCCGAGGTGCTGAAAACCGCTGCGCGGGTGACGCCGTCGGCTTTCATCGCCGCGACGGTGTCTTCGATGAACGGATCCCAGTTGCGGTTGCCGAAGTACACCGGCAGCGTCTCGCCGCGTTCAGCGAGTTCGGCCCGGATCTGCTCGATCAGCGCGCGGTTGATTCCGTTGATGGGCGACACGCCACCAAAATGCAGATAGTGCTCGGCGACGGACACCAATCGCTCCGGCGGTATGCCCCGGCCGCGGGTGACGTTCTCCAAGAACGGCATGACCTGCTCCGGGCCTTCGGGGCCGCCGAAGGACAACAGCAGTAGGGCGTCAAACGACTCGTTCACAGTAGTTGGGTGCTCGCGCCGCCGTCGGCGTAGATGATCGTCCCGGTCGTGGCCGGCAGCCAGTCGGAGAGCAACGCGCAGACGGTCCTGGCGACCGGAGTGGGATCCTTCATGTTCCAGCCCAGCGGTGAACGCTGATCCCAACCCTCCTCGAGGAGCTTGATCTGATCACCGGCCTCATCGCCCAGCGCACCACCGACGATCGCACTCATTGCCAGCGTCCGGATCGGTCCTGCCGCAACCAGATTGGACCGCACACCGAATGCGCCGGCTTCCCGGGCAACGAACCGGTTGACCGATTCCAGTGCGCTCTTGGCCACCGTCATCCAGTTGTAGGCCGGCATGGCTCGAGTCGGATCGAAGTCCATGCCGACGATACTGCCGCCGGCATTCATGATCGGCAGAGTGGCCTTGGCCAGTGATGCATAGGAATAGGCCGAGATATGGATGCCCTTGGCGACGTCCTCGTAGGGGGCGTCGAAGAACGGGTTGATCCCCATCCCGGTCTGCGGCATGAAGCCGATGGAGTGCACCACCCCGTCGAGTTTGTTGCCCGCGCCGATCACCTCGGCGATCCGGTCGGCGAGGCTGGCCAGATGCTCGTCGTTCTGCACGTCGAGTTCGAGCAGCGGTGCCGGTTGCGGGAGCCGGTCCATGATCCGTTTAATCAGATTCATTCGCTGGAACCCGGTGCACACGATCTCCGCACCCGCTTCCTGAGCGACCCGGGCGATGTGAAACGCAATCGACGAATCGGTGATGATCCCCGAGACGAGGATGCGCTTTCCTTCGAGAAGCCCTGCCATATCAGTCCTTTTCTCCCTAGCGGCCGTCAGTGGCCCATACCCATGCCACCGTCGACCGGGATCACGGCACCGGAGATATAACTCGCATCCTCCGATGCCAGAAAGCTGACCACTCCGGCGACCTCGTCGGCGGTGCCGACACGCTTGGCGGGGATGAACTCCAGCGCACCCTGTTGAATCCGCTCATCGAGCGATCGGGTCATCTCGGTGTCGATATAGCCCGGCGCGACCACATTGGCGGTGACACCGGCCTTGGACAGCTCCCGGGCGATCGAGCGGGCCATCCCGATCAGTCCCGCTTTAGATGCGGCGTAGTTGGCCTGGTTGCCGATACCCCAGGTGCCCGAGACCGATCCGATGAAGATCATCCGACCGAACCGCTTGCGTTGCATGCTGCGCGATGCGCGCTGAGCTACCCGGAACGCACCGGTCAGGTTCGCGTCGATGACCGTCTCGAACTTCTCCACCGTCATCCGCATCAGGAACGCGTCTGCGGCGATTCCGGCGTTAGATACCAGAACCTCAACCGGTCCCTGATGCTCTTCAATCTCGGTGAACGCACGATCGACCGCGTCGGTGTCAGTGACATCGCATACGACGCCGAATACACCCTCCGGAACGCCCGAGCCGCGATGGGTGACCGCCACCTTGTGTCCGTCGGCGGCCAACCGCTGGGCGATCGCCAGTCCGATCCCCCGGTTCCCACCGGTGACGAGCACCGAGCGAGAGACGAACGCGGGTTTGCCGGTGTCTGTTATGCCCGTCAACCCCATGTCTGTCATGCCCGTCAATTTAGTGCCTCACCGGTCAGTGCCCGCAAGCAGGCTCGCGGGAAAAATGAACGTAATCAGCCGGGCAGGCGGCGGTTGAACACCAGGGCCGCTAGGGCGGACAGTGCCAACAGCAGTGAGCCCAGCCGCAGCCAGCCGACACTCGCATCACCCTTGACCGTCTCGTAGCCGATCTGGTCCTGCAGTTTAGTGAAGACCTCTTTGAGCTGCTCCAGGCTCGCGGCGTTGTAGGCGCTGCCATCGGACAACTCAGCGATCTTCTTCAGCGTCTGATCATCGACTGGCACCGGCTGACGCTGATCGTTGATCTCGACGTAGCCGTAGGGGGTTCCGAAGGTCACGGTGGAGATCGGTACACCCTGGTCCTTGGCCGTGCGCGCGGCGGTGAAGGCGCCCTTGGGGTTGTCCGGGTTGGACGGCACCGTCTCTTTGCCATCGGACATCAGCACGATGCGGGCCGGCGGCGGTCCGTCACCGCCGCCGATGACCGCCCCGACCGTCGCGATGGCCTGCAGGGCGGTGAAGATCGCCTCGCCGGTGGCGGTGCGATCAGCCAGTTGCAGCTTGTCGATGGCGATCTTGGTCGCCTCGCGGTTGGTGGTCGGCGACACCAGCACCGTAGCGGTGCCGGCGTACGCGATCAGCCCGAGGTTGATGCCGGATGTCAATTGGTCGGCGAATTGCTTCGCCGCCTCCTGTGCCGCGGCCAGTCGGCTCGGCTCCACATCGGTGGCCCGCATGGATTGCGAGACGTCGATGACCAGCATGACGACCGCGCGATTGCGCGGGATCCGCACGTCATTCTGCGGGCCGGCCATGGCGATGGTCAGCAGGACCAGCGAGCAGATCAGCAGGATCGCCGACAGGTGGCGCCACTTGGCGGGCCGCTGGGGCGCGACGCTCTCCAGCAGCTCCATATTCGCGAACCGCAGAATGCGCTTCTTCCGCGATTGCTGAGTAATGACGTAGAGCGCAACCAGGCCCACGATGAAGAGCAGGAACGCAAAGAACCAGGGGTGGGCGAAGCCGGTCAGCGACATCGGTCCGAGCAATGGCAACGTCATTGGCAATCCTCGTCCGGGCTCACTGACTACCCGCCAGCGCACCGCGGCGCCGTGAGGCCACGAATCGCACGATATCGGCGATCCAGTCACGGTCGGTGCGCAGCGTCATCAGTGGCGCTCCACACCGACGCAGGGTCCGTGCCACCTCAGCGCGATGTGCAGTGGCGGCCCGTGCGAAATCATCACGCAGTTGGGCATCGATGGTGAACTCGCGGGTGACACCGGATTCGGTGTCCTGCAGTATCACGTCGCCGACATCGGGCAATTCCACATCGCGGGGATCGATGACTTCGATCCCGAGCACCTCATGCCGTGCCGCGATGGCCCGTAGCGGCCGCATCCAGGTGATCGGGCCGAGGAAGTCGCTGATGATGACCGCCATGCCGCGACGGCGCTCGGGGCGCCGCAGCGCGTCAATGGCCGCCGACAGATCCCCGCGCACACCCAGTGGCGCGCGGGGGGAGGTCGCGATCGCGCGCAACAGGGTCTGCTCGTGCTGGCGGCCCGATCGGGCCGGAACCCGAATGACGTTCTCACCGTTGGCGATCACCGCGCCGATCCGGTTGCCGCCGCCGCTGTTGAGGTAGGTGATGGCCGCGGCTGCCGCGACGGCCAGGTCACGCTTCTCGCAGCCGGTGGTACCGAAATCGAGACTGGCCGACATGTCCACCACGATCCATGTTTCCAGTTCGCGGTCGGCGATCATCTGCCGCACATGCGGGTGGGTTGTGCGGGCGGTCACCGACCAATCCATCCGGCGGACATCGTCACCGGGCTGGTAGAGCCGCGACTCCCCGGGCTCCGAGCCCGGCCCGGGGATCAAGCCGAGATGGTTGCCCTGCAACACCCCGTCGAGCTTTCGCTTGACCGTCAGTTCCAGCGTGCGCAGCGCCGCCGACAATTTGGCGTCACCGATCTCACCGCGCTGAAAAGAGGGCGGGTGGACCGCCTGCGACTGACCAGCCGCGTCAAAGGCGGGAGTGGACTCGCTCACCGACCGCTGGTACCTGCCGCGGCAGGTGCCGCAGGCGGCTGCGAAACGGGGGCGTTAGCTTGCTGCGGAACAGCGCTCACCTGAGGCAATCCCACTGTCTGCAGAATCCGATTGATCACGGTCTCGGCCTTCACATCGTCGGCTAGGGCGTCATAGGTGAGCACCAGTCGGTGCCGCAGCACGTCCGGAATGACCTCGACCACGTCCTGCGGAACGACGTAGTCGCGGCCGCGGATCAGAGCCAGCGCGCGGGAGGCGGCGATGATGCCCAGCGAGGCACGCGGTGAGGCGCCGAAGGCGATCCAGGACTTCACATCCGGCATACCGAACTGCTCGGGCCGCCGGGTGGCGGTCACCACCCGCACCACATAGTCGACCAGTGCGTGGTGCACGAAGTTGTTTGCCGCGACATCCTGCAGCCGCTGCAAATCGCCGGTGTCAAGGATCTGCTTGGGCTCGGGCGGGCTGACGCCCATCCGGTAGATGATCTCGCGCTCTTCTTCCGGCGACGGGTAGTCCACGTTGATCTTGAACAGGAAGCGGTCGCGCTGAGCCTCGGGAAGCGGGTAGACGCCCTCGTTCTCGATCGGGTTCTGGGTGGCCATGACCAAGAACGGCTTGGGCAGCGGGTAATCGCGTCCGCCGATTGAGATCTTGCGCTCGGCCATCACCTCGAGCAGGGCCGACTGGACCTTCGCCGGCGCCCGGTTGATCTCGTCGGCGAGCAGGAAGTTGCACATCACCGGACCGAACTCGATATCGAATTCTTCCCGGCCCTGCCGGTAGATCCGGGTGCCGATGATATCGGTGGGCACCAGATCCGGGGTGAATTGGATACGCGCGAAGGTACCGCCGACAACCCGGGCGAAGGTCTCCACGGCCAGCGTCTTGGCCACTCCGGGCACGCCTTCGAGGAGAACGTGCCCTTTGGCGAGCAGACCCACCAGAATGCGCTCCACGAGCTGGTCCTGGCCGACGATGATGCGCTTGACCTCGAAGATCGCCCTTTCCAGGGTCTGTACCTCGCTGGTCAGAGCGCTCCCGCCGGACTGCGATGACCCGGCGGATCCGCTCGGACCGCCGTAGCCTGCGGGACCCGCGGGCGAGCCACCTGGTGACGTCATGCACTTCCTCCACAGCTGTTGGTGGACACGACGGTGCTGGTTGAGGAGACCGCGTGCCCACATTTGTCCGGGCAGCATCGTGCCCCGTGGACAACTATTCCAGGCGTTTCGGAATCCGTCGATGTGGGCCACCGACGGGCGCGTCGGACCGCGGTGGTTCTCAGGTCTCGATGATGCGGGTCAGGTAAGGCGTCATACCGTCGGTACGGACCGGACTGATGGTCACCTGACCGGCGGCCGATGAGGCCTCCATCATCTGCCCGTTGCCCAGGTAGATGGTCACGTGCTGAGAACCTTGCGGACCATAGAAGATCAGGTCCCCGCGCTTGGCCTGGGACGGCGGGATATGCCGACCGGCGCTGTATTGATCGCCCGAGTATTTCGGAATCTGGACGCCCACGCCGGCGAACGCAAATCGGGTGAACCCGGAGCAGTCGTAGCCGACTTTGCCCGCGTCCTGGTCGACTCCGGTGCTGGGGCCGTTGATTGCGCCACCGCCCCACGAGTAGGGCACGCCACGCTGGGAGGCGCCGCGGCGGATGACGTACTCGATGGCCTGCGGACCGCTGACCCGCCCGCCCGGCAGTGCCGTCGCGCTGCCACCTCCGCCGCCGATCCCGAGGCCGGAGAGGAACTTACGGCCGAGGTCCATCGTCGTCTGCGCGGCCTGCTGGGTAAACGCCAGCGACGCCTGCGCCACCGCGACGGGGTCGCCGGGCGCCCCGGCGCTAAGCAACTTGGGCAGGGTCGGGTCCCACCCCTGTTCCGCGTTGGCGGGGGCGGCGAGGCCGATTGTCAACGCGAGCGAAGCAAGGAAGGCGACTATCGCGCGAAGCGATCGAGACATATTGGCAGACAAAGGATCTACTCCATCACCATTCGATGTAGCGGACGACGAAAGGTGTCATACCGCTGGTTCGAACCGGCGAAATCTTCACCGTCGAACCGGTGTACGGCGCCTCGATCATCTGGCCGTTGCCGAGGAAGAGCGTGACGTGCTGGCTGCCACCGGGACCGTAGAAGATCACGTCACCGCGGCGCATCTGCGCCGACGGGATCTGCCGGCCCGAGGTGTACTGCGAGCCCGAGTAGTGCGGAAGCTTGATACCCGCGCCGGCGAAGGCGTAGAGGATCAGACCCGAGCAGTCGAAACCAACCGTGCCCGCGCCCGAATCGATTCCGCGACTGGGACCGGCGGCGTTTCCGCCGCCCCAGGAGTAGGGCACGCCGATCTGGGACTGCGCACGTTTGATGACGTACTCAATAGCCTGGTTTCCATAGACCAGGGGCACGCCGCCACCGTTGGTGATGCCGGTGTCGGTGGGCTTGAGAATGCCCAACTGCTGCAGGAACTTCTTCCCGAGCTGCTGGGTGGTCTGATAGGAGTTCTGCGCGATCTGCAGAACCGCGTTGATGATCTGGATGGGGTCGCCGGACAGGAAGGCAGACGGCACCATCGGCAGCGTCAGATCCCATTCGGAGGCCTTGCCGTAGGGCGGCACTTTGCCGCCCGGGGCCGTTCCCGATCCGGCCGCGGCCGGATCCCAGCGGTCCCCGGATCCCGCGCCGGCTGCGGCCAGCGGGACCGATGCGCCGATGGCGGCCTGTTCCAGAGCTGCGGCCGGCACGCTGGCCGGGGCCGACCACGCCCGCGCGGCATCGAGTTTTTCCTGAGCGGTTTTGCGCTCTGCGGCCAGTCTGTCGATCTCGGCCTGCTGGGCGCGGAAGGTCGTCTGCGCTTTTTTCAAAGCCGCGACCGCAGCGTCCTGGCTGCCCTGGGCCTCGCTGACCGCACGATCAGCCTTCTGTTTGGCAGAGCGCGCGGCGGCGTCCTGGTTGACCATCTCGGTGCGGGTGCGCCGAAGTCCGTCCATCACCCGCTCCGAGCTCAGCGCCAACGTCTGACTGGCGGTCGCGGTGGCGATGATCTCGTCGGGTGTTCGGGCCATCACCAGGGAGGCCGACGGGCCGTTGATGTAGCTCGCCGCCGCGAAGGTGTCGAACCGTTTCTGGGCTTCGCCGATGGCCACGCTGGCGTCCTTGACCGACTGCTGACTGGCTTCGACCTGCTGCTGGGCGGCTGTTGCGGCGTCCCGCGCGTCCTGGACCGCCACAATCGCCTTGTTGACGCTCTCTTGCTCGGCCTGAACCGCGGCCCCGATATCCTGGAGCCGCTGATTGGCCTCGGCGACGTCGGCCACCAGAGCGGACAGACTGGTGGGTGCCGTGCCGGGATCAGCCTGAGCCAGACCCGGGATCGTCAGGGTCATGGCAATGGTGAGGGTCAGCGGGCAGACGGCCCGGGTAGCCCGAACACCAGAACCACGAGTGGATGGTCTCATTCGACTCTGACTCCTAAATTGCTCCGGTAAGTCACGCCAGTCACTCATGTCACATGAGCCACTTCAATAACAATGGTGACAGTTGCACCGTACGTCACAATTGTCGCAGGAGAAACGGGAGGCAAGAATTACAAGTTTGTAATTCGCGATATGTGACCTGACAGTGATCTTATGGATCTGCCATAAAAGGCCGTTTGTGCAGGGTGATCTAGGTTTTTGAGGGTGCTTTGTGTTTTGCTGATCGTTGCAGAAATCGGGCCATAACAGCGGCCGCGGATACCCCGATTACGAGAATCATCGTGAATGCGATCCAGGGGAAATCCGGAGTGTTCAACTGGTCCACGAAATTCTGCGCACCCTGTACCGGATTGGGCGTCTGCTTGGCGACATCCTGGCCTGCTTCTAGGATCACTCGGTCATAGGTGGTGCTGTAGGTGCCCGCCCAACCCGGGCTGAGCACCAGAACGGTGGATCCGGGGTGCTGCTGCCCCACCTGGGTGGCGATATCACGCAGTGGGGTGTCGATCGGCGGGCTCTTCTCCATCACGACGACCTTGAGATCCATACCCCGCTCACTGGCGCCGGCGACCACCTTCTGCAGCCCGGTAACCTCTGCGGACGGGGCGGCCACCCCGTCCTTGGCGACGTCGGCCAGCACGGCGTCCATGCACGTCCCGAGAGGCGTCGCGACGTCGAGTCCGACAGCGCTACAGACCTCCACCGGGATATAGGTGGGCGCGGGCAGGGTGGTCACGGCCAGACCGTACCGCGCGCCCGTTTTCGGCGGGGGCAGCACGCGCCGAGGAACACCGGAGCTGAGCCCGGATTGTTACCCGGGTTAACGGATGGGGTGCTCGGTCTAGCAGCGCTGCCGCGGGCGTTAGGATTCGCCCTGCCCGCCAATGACAGCCCGTTGACGGGAAACCCTTGATGCGGGAGTTGATGTGAGCAGCGTTTCGTCGAATCCATCCTTGAACTCGTTCCAGGCTCGAGACACCCTGACCGTCGGGGACAACAGCTACGAGATTTATCGCCTCGATGCAGTGCCCGGCACCGAGAAACTCCCCTACAGCCTGAAGGTGCTCGCCGAGAACCTGCTCCGGACCGAGGACGGCGCCAATATCACCGCCGACCACATCCGCGCCATCGCTGACTGGGACCCGTCGGCCCAGCCGAGCATCGAGATTCAGTTCACCCCGGCCCGCGTCCTGATGCAGGACTTCACCGGCGTGCCCTGCATCGTCGACCTGGCCACCATGCGTGAAGCGGTCACCGTTCTCGGCGGCGACCCGGACAAGGTCAACCCGCTCTCCCCCGCCGAGATGGTCATCGACCACTCGGTGATCCTCGATTTCTTCGGCAACGCCGGAGCCTTCGAGCGCAATGTCGAACTCGAATATCAGCGCAATGGCGAGCGTTACCAGTTCCTGCGCTGGGGACAGGGAGCATTCGACGACTTCAAGGTGGTGCCGCCCGGGACCGGCATCGTCCACCAGGTCAACATCGAGTATCTGGCGCGCGTGGTGATGGAACGCAACGGCGTCGCGTACCCCGACACCTGCGTCGGCACCGACAGTCACACCACCATGGAGAACGGCCTGGGCGTTCTGGGCTGGGGCGTGGGCGGTATCGAGGCCGAAGCGGCCATGCTGGGCCAGCCGGTGTCGATGCTGATCCCCCGCGTCGTCGGCTTCAAGCTGACCGGCGAGATCAAGCCGGGCGTGACCGCCACCGACGTCGTGCTGACCGTCACCGACATGCTGCGCAAGCACGGCGTGGTGGGCAAGTTCGTCGAGTTCTATGGCAAGGGCGTGGCCGAGGTGCCGTTGGCCAACCGCGCCACCCTGGGCAATATGAGCCCCGAATTCGGTTCCACCGCAGCGATGTTCCCGATCGACGAAGAAACCATCAAGTATCTGCGGCTGACCGGGCGCAGCGACGAACAACTGGCATTGGTTGAGGCCTACGCCAAGGTGCAGGGTATGTGGCACGACGCTGATCATGAGCCAAAGTTCTCCGAGTATCTCGAACTCGATCTCTCGACGGTGGTGCCATCGATCGCCGGGCCCAAGCGCCCGCAGGACCGCATCGAGTTGACCGACGCCAAGAATGCCTTCCGCAAGGACATCCACAACTACGTCGGGGAGAACCACCCGGCTCCGCAGACCAAACTCGACGAAGCCGAGGAGGAATCCTTCCCGGCCAGCGATCCGGCGGCGCTGTCGTTCGCCGATGACGGCGCGGTGGATGTCCGGCCGTCGGCGGCCAACGGCTCGCACGGTCGGCCCAGCAAGCCGGTGGTGGTGAAATCCTCCGAGCGCGGTGAGTTCATTCTCGATCATGGCGCGGTCGTGGTCACCGGGATCACCTCATGCACCAACACCTCCAACCCGTCGGTCATGCTCGGTGCGGCACTGCTTGCCAAAAAGGCCGTCGAGAAGGGACTGACCACCAAGCCGTGGGTTAAGACCAATATGGCGCCCGGGTCGCAGGTCGTCACCGATTACTACAACAAGGCCGGACTGTGGCCGTACCTGGAGAAGCTCGGTTACTACCTCGGCGGCTACGGGTGCACCACCTGTATCGGTAACACCGGGCCGCTCGCCCCGGAGATCTCCAAGGCGATCAACGACAACGACCTGTCGGTGACGGCTGTGCTGTCCGGAAACCGCAACTTCGAGGGCCGGATCTCCCCCGACGTGAAGATGAATTATCTGGCCTCCCCGCCGCTGGTGATCGCCTACGGCATCGCCGGCACCATGGACTTCGACTTCGAATCCGACTCCCTGGGCACGGACACACACGGCAACAAGGTCTTCTTGAAGGACATCTGGCCGTCGCAGAAGGAGATCGACGACACCATCGCGTCCTCGATCAACCGCGAGATGTTCACCAGCAGTTACGCGGACGTGTTCACCGGCGACGAGCGCTGGCGCAACCTGCCCACCCCGGAGGGCAACACCTTCGCCTGGGATCCCAAGTCCACCTACGTCCGCAAGCCACCGTATTTCGATGGGATGCCGGCCCAGCCGCAGCCTGTCAACGACATCAAAGGTGCGAGAGTGCTTGCATTGCTGGGTGATTCGGTGACCACCGACCACATCTCCCCGGCGGGCAATATCAAGAAGGGCACGCCGGCGGCGCAATACCTGGAAGCCAACGGAGTCAAGCCCGCCGATTTCAATTCGCTGGGCTCACGACGCGGCAACCACGAGGTCATGATCCGCGGAACCTTCGCTAACATCCGGCTCAGCAATCAGGTGCTCGCCGGTTTGGGAGAAGTTCCGTCCGGCGGCTACACCCGTGACTTCACCCAGGACGGCGGACCACAGGCGTTCATCTACGACGCTGCGCAGAACTACGCGGCGAACAAGATCCCGTTGGTCGTGCTCGGTGGCAAGGAGTACGGATCCGGGTCCTCGCGGGACTGGGCGGCCAAGGGCACCAGCCTGCTGGGTGTGCGCGCGGTCATCACTGAGTCATTCGAGCGCATCCACCGCTCGAATCTCATTGGCATGGGTGTCATCCCGCTGCAATTCCCGGCCGGCGAGTCGGCGAAGTCATTGAAACTCGATGGCACCGAGCTGTTCGACATCACTGGTATCGAGGATCTCAACAAGGGCAAAACGCCGAAGACCGTTCACGTCACGGCGACCAAGTCCGATGGCAGCGCAGTGGAGTTCGACGCCGTCGTGCGCATCGACACCCCCGGCGAGGCTGATTACTACCGCAACGGTGGGATCCTGCAGTACGTGCTGCGGAATATGTTGAAGGCGGCCTCGAGCTAGGCGAGTTCGATCAAGCTCGAGTACTCCTCAGACCAGTAGTCCTCGGTGCCGTCGGGCAGCAGGACCACCCGCTGGGGTTCGAGTGCCTCGGCTGCACCGGGATCATGGGTGACCAGAACCACCGCGCCCAGGTAGCTGCGCAACGCGTCGAGCACCTGTTCGCGTGACGCCGGATCGAGGTTATTGGTCGGTTCGTCGAGGAGTAGCACATTGGCTGTGGAGGCCACCAGTCCCGCCAACGCAAGGCGCGTCTTCTCGCCACCGGACAACGTCCCGGCCTGCTGGTCGAGTTGCGGTCCGATGAACATGAAGGCACCGAGGAGACTGCGTAACTCCTGCTCGCCGGTGTCGGGCGCGGCGTGGCGAATGTTCTCCCAGACGGTTGCGGCCGGGTCGAGGGTGTCGTGTTCCTGTGCGAAGTAGCCGATCTTGAGGCCGTGTCCCGGTTCGATGTGCCCAGAGTCCATAGGCTCGGCGCCGGCGATCAACCGCAGCAGGGTGGTCTTACCCGCCCCGTTGAGTCCGAGCACCACCACCCGGGAGCCACGGTCGATGGCCAGATCGACCCCACTGAAAACCTCCAGTGAGCCGTAGTTCTTCGTCAGACCCTTGATCACCAGCGGAGTGCGGCCACACGGCGCCGGGCTCGGAAACCGGATCTTGGCGACCTTATCGGCCACCCGCTCATCGTCGAGGGCGGACATCATGCGTTCGGCCCGGCGCAACATATTCTGCGCGGCAACTGCTTTGGTGGCCTTCGCCCCCATCTTCGCCGCCTGGGTACGTAACGCGGATGCTTTCTTCTCCGCATTGGCGCGTTCGCGACGTCGTCGCTGTTCGTCGGTGGCTCGCGCGTCAAGGTACTTCTGCCAGCTCATGTTGTAGACATCGGCCTCACCGCGCACCGCATCAAGGAACCAGACCCGGTTGACGACGTCGGCAAGTAGTTCGACGTTGTGGCTGATGATCACCAGTCCGCCGGTGTGTGACTTGAGGAAGTCGCGGAGCCAGCCGATGGAGTCGGCATCCAGGTGGTTAGTGGGCTCATCGAGGAGCAGTGTCATGGCGGAACCGGCGCCGGAGTCGCTGGCAGCGAACAGGATTCGGGCCAGCTCGACCCGGCGGCGTTGGCCACCGGACAGCGTACGCAGTGACTGAGTCAGCACCCGTTCGGCCAGACCAAGACTGGCGCAGATCCGACCCGCCTCACTTTCAGCCGCATAACCTCCGAGTGCGGCGAAGCGTTCCTCGAGGTTGCCGTAGCGGCGGATGGCCTTATCGCGTTCGGTGTCATCGACCACCTCGGCCATCAGGACCTGTTGCTTCTCCAAGTCGGCCAGCAGGGTGTCCAGCCCGCGCGCGGACAGCACCCGGTCGCGAGCCAGGATATCCAAATCGCCCTCGCGCGGATCCTGCGGCAGATAACCGACCTCGCCGGTACTCACCACGGATCCGGCATAGGGCTGACTCTCCCCCGCCAGGATCCGCATAGTCGTGGTCTTGCCGGCACCGTTGCGACCCACCAGCCCGATGCGGTCACCGGGCTGGATTCGCAGTGCCGGTCCTTCTGCGAGCAGCAGGGTGCGCGCCCCGGCGCGGACCTCAAGGTCCGTAGCGGTGATCATTGGCGCCGTATCTCCTCTGCGGCCCGGGGTTGGGTTGGGCTACTTGTCGTCGGTGAAGACCGGGGGGCGCTGCTGTGCGCGCGCGGCAACCGCCTCTTCGAAGTTAGCGGTGAGCAGGCGCACATAGAGCTGCCCGAGGCCCTCGGCCTGCATATGTCCCTCCAGGGTACCGGCGTCCAGCCCGGTCCACAGCGTCCGCTTGGTCAACTCGGTGCCCGGCCTGGAGAACCCGGCGATTCGCTCGGCCATCTCGAAGCAGGCCGACAGTAACTTCACCCCGGGCACCTGCCGGGACACCAGTCCGATGCGTTCGGCCTCGGCGGCGTCGACATCGCGGCCGGTGAGCATGATCTCGAAGGCCCGCGAGGAGCCGATCGCCCTGGGCAACAGGTAACTCAGCCCCAGCTCGCTGGCGGTGAGCCCGTTATTGATACCGGCAGCCCGGAAGTAGGCGGAATCGGAGGCAACCCGGATATCGGCCGCCAACGCCAGGCACAGACCCCCACCGATCGCTGCGCCGTTGACTGCGGCGATGATCGGCTGATGCAGGCGGCGCATGGCCAGAATCACCTCGTCAAGAACCTCCATGGACCGCAGCGCATAAGTCGGACGGGTGAGTCCGTCGACGTTCGGAACCGATCCGGCCGACTTATGGTCGGCTCCCGAGGAGAATCCCCTGCCTGATCCCGTCAACACGACCACACGCACGTCATTGTCGTTGTGGAGTTCGGCCAGCACCTCTTTGAGCGGCACCATGATGTCGAAGGCCATGGAGTTCATCCGCTCCGGCCGATTCAAGGTGATCAGGGCCATATGAGGGCGGGGCCGGTCAAGAAGCACAAAGCCTGAGTCTCGGTTCACCAGTGCACGCTATCGCGTGCCCGGCTGCGAGCTCAGAGGTCGGTGACCGGCGGCGCTTCAGCGGCCGCCGCGTCGAGATCGAATTCCCGGATCTGGGTGATGAGGTCTTCGAGTGCCGCCGGCGGTAACGCACCGGCCTGATTGAACACCAGGTGGCCCTTCTTAAACGCCATCAGCGTCGGGATGGCACGGATCTCAGCCGCCGCGGCGAGCTGCTCCTGGGCTTCGGTGTCGACTTTGCCGAACACGATGTCGGGGTGCTGCTCGGACGCTTTGGTGAAGGTCGGCGCGAAGGCGCGGCAGGGACCGCACCAGGTAGCCCAGAAATCGACCAGCACGATGTCATTGCCGGCGATGGTGTCGTTGAAGTCGTGTTCGGTGAGATCTCGGGTAGCCATGTGAGTCCTAACGTCTTGGCCTGGTGTTTGTGTTCCCAGCAGCGCGGTTCAACAGTTGTTGTTGACGAAGCAGTCCAACAGAATTCTGGTGACACCGTATCCGGGTGCCTGGGTCTTCTTGATGGTGTGTGTCGGAGGTACCGCGACTCCCGGGAATGCCTGTTCGAGAACCCGCGTTCCGGACCGGAATCCGTAACGGGTCCACGCGATGTCCTGTACCGCGTCGTCCTGCACCGCGCCGATGAGCTTCTTCCCGGCCTCGGTCAAGCTCAGGATCGGATGATCGTTGAAGATCGTCGGTTCCGGATAGAGCGTCACGATCCCGGCCGGGACTGCACCGTTGTTGCGGGTGGTGATCCACTGCAACAGTTGGTTCTCGTAGCCGGCGAGGAGGCCACCCGTCTGCTGGATCACCCATTGCTCGAAGGCACTGTCCGAGCCGGTGCGCATTAGGCCCTGCGCATCGACCAACGCTTTGACCTTGCCCAGGGATGCGCCGGCCTGGGCGGTCGTCGCCGGCTGGTAGGGGTTGCCGGAGGCGATGGTGGCGAGCTCCAACTGAGCCAGCGTCATCCCGGAATTCGAGGTTGCCGGATCGCTGCTGTTGATGAGAACAGGACCGGCCGGCAATTCGACACCCAGGTCTGCCCACGACTTGCCTGGCAACAGAAATTCCTCCAAGAGTCGCCTGAACTCAACGATGAAAAGGTTGCCGTCACGCGCGGCGACGATGCCGGCCTTCTGCAGACCGTCCGCGGCCTCGGAGTTGGCATACAGCACCTCCGGGGACTGCAACACGGACGCGGCCTCGTAGTCGTTGCCGAATGCTTTGCTGTTGCCTGACCCCTCGAAGATCGCTTGCGCGCTCGCCGAAGACGGCCACAGGCAGTCGATCTTGCTCGCCTTGAGTTCATCGGGCGGAACCTGGACCTGCTTGTAGGACCCCTTCGGGATGAAGTTGACCTCGACGCCGTACTTATCGGCGAGGATCTTCTTCACGTCCGGGTCGTTGATTAATTCCTCTTTCTCGGATCCGCCGTAGCAGGTGATCCGTGCGGTACCGCCGTCGGCGAGGTCACCGCCGCCAGAGCGTTTGGTCAGCATGATCACCCCGACGGCGATCAGCAGCACCACGACGATCCCGGCGATGCCCGCGTAGAACAAGCCCTTCGACTTCTTCATCGATGCCCGCTCACGTCAGCTCCGGTGGTGGGTTCATGTTGAGCGCGGTGAGTGAACTGATGAATTCATCCATCTGACGAGCGGAGAGATCCTTATCGGGCTGAGAGGTGAAATCTGCGAAGCGACGCAACTCTTGCTGACCAAGCCGGATGTACTCCGAATCGTCACCGTGCTGGACGTCGATATAGGCCTCGAGGGTGCTCTCGACGTTAGTCAGGTAGGCCAGACTACGTTGCGCCAGCGGAAGCCCGACATTCACATCCCGCGTGCGGATCATCGCGATCATGCCCGGGACGCCATCGCAACCAGACTGTAGGCAGGCCGTCGTCTTGCGGTCGGTCACCCGCGGACTGAGTGCGCGAATCGTGGTCGCAGCCTTGTTGATCTGCCGGAAACTGTCATCGAGTTCGCTCTGTTTATCTGACGGCGCAAGGTAATTCAGGGTGAACCAGAGCGAAACCGCCAGCACGATCCCCAGCAGTGCAGCGATGGACCATGTCACGCCAAATGCGAAAAGAACCAGGAATCCGACCGCTCCGGCGGCCAGAGCAGACAGAATCGTCCGCTGCGATGGTGTCATTACCGCCCCTTACCTGAATCCCGCTGCGTCACGCAGAGCCCCAACGAGATTGTCCTTACGAATGTAGGTGCCGTTGGTCTTGGCCACGATGACATCCCGGAGGTCGTACTCATCGACGTCGCCGAAACCGATGGCGATAACGGGAATTCCCATCGCGGCCAGTTCGTCGATCGCGGCGTCATCATGCCCGCCGTCCTGACCGTCGGTCATCAGGATGACCGCCTTCTTCCGCGGGTCCGCACCGTAGCTGCGGAACACATCGGCCGCATTCTGCAGGCAACCCCGGATGTTCGTTCCGCCGCCCGCACTGCTGTCGTTGATGTCTGTTCGAAGACCCAGCAGATCGTCGCGATTATTGCCATCCACCGTCCACGGACCGCCCTTGATGCCGTCGTCGAAGATGAACACCGTCGTGCTGTCCTTCGGATTGGCCAGCAGCATGTATCGCTTGGCGGTAGCCGGATCAAACAGGATGTCGGCCGCGCGCGTCACGCCACTCCAACCGTCACCTTCCATGCTCCCCGATCCGTCCAGGCAGTAAACGAAATTGCCCGGCTGCCGGTACTGGGTGTTGTAGTTGTAGAGCGCGCTCTCGATCACCGATGCCGACGGGAATCGGATCGGCTGCTCCTGGCGGTCGGTCACGATGCCCCAGTCGCGCCGGAACACAGTGTCGGCGATGTCCTTGGGCAGGTTAGGCAGCGACAGGCCGCTGCTGTTAACCGGTCGCCGGCCGAGGGCGAGGAGCGCCTGTTGGGCCTCGGGACCGAGGAGATACTTCTGCAGTGCGGCAAAGTTCGCCTGCTTACCGCTGTTGTCGCCGTGGGGCAGGAATCCCAGCGGGGAATCGGCAAAGGCCAGCGAACCCTGCGGGTACACGACGGTCATGGGCTCCTGGCCGGCCGCGACCCTGTCGCGGTTGGACTCGATGACGAGCGCCTCGTAGGTGAACAGGGCGTCGCAGCGGTCCGGCGACGCTATGCACTCGTCCATCATCGTCTTCGTCGATGACGGCGTGTGGTCAAACTTGCCCATGAAGCGGGTGATCCCGCTACTTACCGGTTCGGAGTCCAACTGGTCCTGGGTCAGTGCCTTCCCCGGCGGGTTGCCGGCGAAGTAGTTGAGAAACCCGAAGAATGCGGTAGCACCGGAGTTCGACTGCGTGGGATTGGTTATCCACACCTTGGCTTTTCCGGCCTCCACGACATCGATGATCTGGCGAATCGAGGTATCGCTTCCCGGGGTGAACCCAAGGCCGTTCATGACGCGTTGCCAACCGGCGAAGACCATCGGCGTGGAGAACATCGGCTTGGAATCGACCAGCTTGCTGCACCGCTCGTTGCCGATCTGCTCAAACACCGTGGAGGCGAACCAGAAGATGTCGTAGGGCGGGAGCGTGTCGCAGTCCTCGCTCAGTAGATTCGCCTGATCGACCGAGCCGAGTTCCTTCGTATTGCAGACGAGCTTGTTCTGCTCGCACCATGGCCGCACGATCTGCTCGAAAACCAGATGCTGCTCAGAACCCATCACAATGTTGAGCACCCGGGGGTCGTCGCTGTAGGTATCGGAGGACGTGTCCGCCCCCGGGGCGCATCCCGCGCCGACCAGGGTCACCGCGGCGAGTACAGCAGCAGACAGCTTGCGCATAGCTCAACCTACTGCGACACGACCGACGGCCGCGACCTAGACCGTGAAACCCAACGCGCGCAATTGCTCGCGGCCGTCATCGGTGATCTTGTCCGGCCCCCACGGCGGGTTCCATACCCAGTTGATCTTGATCTCACTGACCAGACCTGCGCCGACCAGAGCATTGAGGACCTGGTCTTCGATGACATCGGTCAGCGGACAGGCAGCTGATGTCAGCGTCATATCCACCAGCGCGACGGTGCCCGTCTCGCTCTTCTCGACGTTAAGTCCGTACAGCAGGCCAAGATCCACGACGTTGATGCCGAGTTCGGGGTCGACCACATCACGCATGGCCTCCTCCATATCGGCCAATAACTCCTCAGAGGCTGTATCGGTCATGGTTCCTCCTGCAGGTCGGGGTGACACGCACCCGTTGATGCCGCCGCCTCCGCGACCGCGGCCTTGAACGCAAGCCAACCCAGCAGGGCACACTTCACCCGGGCCGGGTATTTCGAGACCCCGGCGAAGGCGATGCCGTCGCCGAGCACATCCTCGTCGCCGGCAACAGTGCCGCGGGAAGACACCATGTCGGTGAACGCGGCCACGATTGCCAGGGTGTCCGGCACCGTCCGGTCGATCACCAGGTCGGCCAGCACCGAGGTGGCGGCCTGACTGATCGAACACCCCTGTCCGTCATAGGAGACGTCGGCGATCCGTTGCCCGTCGTCAGACAGCGCCACCCGCAACCTCACCTCGTCCCCACAGGTCGGGTTGACGTGGAACACCTCGGCACCGAAGGGTTCGCGCAATCCCCGATGGTGTGGATGTTTGTAGTGATCGAGGATCACGTCCTGGTACATCTGCTCGAGACGCATCAGGCGAAGAACTCGATTGCACGACGCACACCGGCGATAAGCCGATCAACCTCGTCGGGAGTGTTGTAGACGGCGAAGGACGCCCGCACGGTGGCGGCGAGGCCGAACCGGCGATGCAATGGCGCGGCGCAGTGATGACCGACACGGACAGCCACTCCGTCGTCATCAAGCACCTGCCCGACGTCGTGGGCGTGCACTCCGTCGACGACGAATGCCACCGGCGAGTGCCGCAGTTCCGGATCGGTGGGGCCAATGATGCGCACTTCGGGAATGGCGGCAAGGCCCTCCAGTGTTGCCGCGACAAGGCGCTGCTCATGTCGTTGAACCGCCGGCATCCCGAAATCACTGAGGTAGCGCGCAGCGGCGGCCAATCCGACCACCTGGGAGATCATCTGGGTGCCCGCTTCGAACCGCTGTGGTGGCACCGCGTAGGTGGCGCTGGACATCGTCACGGTCTCGATCATCGATCCGCCGGTCAGGAACGGCGGCAGTATGCTCAGCAGCTCCGCGCGGCCATACAGGGCGCCGATCCCAGTGGGGCCGAGCATCTTGTGGCCGGAGAATGCGGCGAAATCGACCTCGAGCGCCCGGAAGTCCACCGGCTGATGCGGCACCGACTGGCAGGCGTCCAGCACTGTCAACGCACCCACGGCTTTGGCCCGACGAACCAGTTCGGTCACCGGCACGCCCGTCCCGGTCACATTGGAATGATGGGTGAACGAAACGACTTTCACCCGTTCGTCGAGTGTCAACGAATCCAGATCAAGTTGGCCGTCATCAGTGACGCCGTACCACCGCAGGGTCGCGCCGGTGCGCCGGGCCAGTTCCTGCCAGGGGATCAGGTTGGCGTGGTGTTCGAGTTCGGTCGTGACAATCACGTCGCCAGGACCGACGACATGCGCAGACCGATCATCACCGAGAACGTAGGACACGAGATTGAGTGCCTCGGTGGCGTTCTTGGTGAATATCACTTCGTCCGGCGCGGCCCCGACGAATCCTGCGATATCGGACCGGCCCGCCTCGAAGGCGTCGGTGGCTTCTTCCATCAGTTGATGAGCACCGCGATGCACCGCACCGTTAGACTTGGTGAGGAACTGCCGCTCGGCATCGAGCACCTGCAGCGGTTTCTGCGACGTCGCCCCCGAATCGAGATAGGCCAATTGTTTTCCGCCGCGCATCACCCGATTCAAAATCGGGAAATCCGCGCGGACCCGATCCAGATCAGTGCTGTCGAGCTCGACCGAGACAGTCATTCGCCTAGGACGCGGCGGTCGTACGCTCTGTGAAGCGCACGTAGCCGTTCTCCTCGAGCTCGTCAGCCAGTTCCGGACCGCCGGACGCCACGATGCGGCCGTCGACGAAAACGTGCACGAACTGCGGGTGGATGTAGCGCAGGATGCGAGTGTAGTGCGTGATCAGCAGAACCCCGGCATGCTCGGCTTCGGCATAGCGGTTCACGCCCTCACTGACCACTCGCAGCGCATCGACGTCCAGACCGGAATCTGTCTCGTCGAGGATGGCGATCTTCGGCTTCAGCAGACCCAGCTGCAGGATCTCGTGGCGCTTCTTCTCGCCTCCGGAAAAGCCCTCATTGACGCTGCGCTCGCCGAACTGCGGATCGATGTCAAGATCGGTCATTGCGGCCTTGACCTCCTTGACCCAGAGCCGGAGCTTGGGCGCCTCACCGCGGACCGCGGTGACAGCAGTACGAAGAAAGTTCGACATCGACACACCGGGCACCTCGACCGGATACTGCATCGCCAGAAACAGTCCCGCGCGGGCCCGCTCATCGATGCTCATCTCCAGAACGTCCCGGCCATCAAGGGTGATCGACCCCGACGTGACCCGATACTTGGGGTGGCCGGCGATGGCGTAGGACAACGTCGACTTGCCGGATCCGTTGGGGCCCATCACCGCATGGATCTCCCCCGACCTCACCGTCAAGTCGACGCCTTTGAGAATCGCCTTCTCTGACCCGTCCGGGGTCTCGATGGCGACGTGCAAGTCTTTGATTTCCAGTACTGATGTGCTCTGGGTGCTCATGAGGTGGCTTTCGATTCGGTGATGGCCAATTCGTGTTCGACGGCCTCGGTCAGACGGTCCCGGATCTCGGGTATCGCGATCTTGGAGATGATCTCGCCGAAGAAACCCCGGACCACCAGGCGGCGGGCCTGATCCTCGGGGATTCCTCGGGCCCTCAGGTAAAACAATTGCTCGTCGTCGAAACGGCCCGTCGCACTGGCGTGTCCGGCGCCGGCAATCTCGCCGGTCTCGATCTCGAGGTTGGGCACCGAGTCGGCGCGAGCCCCGTCGGTGAGAACCAGATTGCGGTTGACCTCGAACGTGTCGGTACCGGTGGCCTCGGCACGGATCAGCACATCTCCTACCCAAACGGTGTGCGCATCGGGCTTGCCGGAATCCGGATCTCCTTGCAGCGCTCCCTTGTAGAGCACCACGGACCGGCAGTTGGGTTGCGAGTGATCAATCAGCAGCCGCGATTCGAGATGCTGGCCGGCGTCGGCGAAGTAGAGGCCTAGCAATTCAGCGTCACCGCCGGGAGCATCGAATCGGACGGTGGCCGCGGTGCGCACCAACTCCCCGCCGAGGGTGACTGCCACGTGTCGCAGTATCGCGTCTTTACCCAGCCGAGCGTGCTGCGCGCAGACGTGCACCATGTCATCGGCCCAGTCGGCGATCCACACCACTGTCAGACGCGCCGCATCACCGATGACGAACTCGATGTTATCGGCATAGGTCCCGTCGCCGTGGTGGTCGATCACCACGACGGACTCGGACAATTCCTCGGCGCGGATCTGGAGATGACCGTAGGCCGTTTTTCCCGAACCCGGACCGGTCACGACGATCTCGACCGGAGCGTCTGCGCGCGTCCCGCGACCAATCGTGACGACAGTTGCCCGTTCGAAAGATGAGAAGGCCTGGGCGGCAACGCGATCCGACGGTACCCCGCCCTGGCCGAGGCGGATGTCACCGCGGACCGCAGTCTCGATCGTTACTCCGGGTTGCTCGGAAACGGTGATGGTCGGCTGTCCGCTTGCCTCGGCTGAACCGTCGTGCAGACCGCGCAGCCGGCGCAACGGGGTGAAACGCCAGAGTTCGTCGCGGCCGCCAGGCACCTCGAACGCGTCCACATCGAAGGATGCGAACTGCTCGCCTTTGTTGCGACCCTCGAGGGTCGCTGTGAGGTTCTGGCTCATCAGCCGACGGCGCCTTCCATCTGCAGCTCGATGAGACGGTTGAGTTCCAGCGCGTATTCCATTGGCAGTTCTCTGGCGATCGGCTCCACGAAGCCGCGCACCACCATGGCCATCGCCTCGTCCTCGGTCAGTCCGCGGCTCATCAGGTAGAACAGCTGATCCTCACTGACTTTCGACACGGTGGCCTCATGTCCCATGGTCACGTCGTCTTCGCGGATGTCGACATAGGGATAGGTATCGCTTCGGCTGATCGTGTCGACCAGCAGGGCGTCGCATTTCACGCTCGAACGCGATCCGTGCGCCCCTTTGTTGACTTGGACCAGACCACGATAGGAAGCGCGTCCGCCGCCGCGGGCGACAGACTTGGACACGATATTGCTCGACGTGTTCGGGGCCAGATGCAACATCTTGGCTCCGGTGTCCTGGTGCTGTCCTTCGCCGGCGAACGCCACCGAGAGCACTTCACCCTTGGCATGTTCACCGGTCATCCACACCGCCGGGTACTTCATCGTGACCTTGGAGCCGATATTGCCGTCGATCCACTCCATGGTGGCGCCGGTCTCCGCGCGGGCTCGCTTGGTGACCAGGTTATAGACATTGTTCGACCAGTTCTGGATGGTCGTATACCGAACCCGAGCATGGGGTTTGACGATGATCTCGACCACCGCCGAGTGCAGCGAGTCGCTCTTATAGATCGGTGCGGTGCACCCCTCTACGTAATGCACATAGGAACCCTCATCGGCGATGATCAGGGTGCGCTCGAACTGCCCCATGTTCTCGGTGTTGATCCGGAAGTAGGCCTGCAGCGGGATATCAACCTTCACGCCCGGCGGCACGTAGATGAAAGAACCACCCGACCACACCGCGGTGTTGAGCGCCGAGAACTTGTTGTCACCGGCGGGGATCACCGTGCCGAAATACTGCCGGAAGATCTCCGGCTGTTCCTTGAGTGCAGTGTCGGTGTCGAGGAAGAGCACGCCCTGCGCCTCGAGGTCCTCGCGGATCGAGTGGTAGACGACTTCCGATTCGTACTGCGCCGCCACACCCGAGACCAGTCGCTGCTTCTCGGCTTCGGGGATACCCAGTCGGTCGTAGGTGTTCTTGATGTCCTCCGGGAGTTCGTCCCAGGTTGTCGCCTGCTTCTCACTTGAGCGCACAAAGTACTTGATGTTGTCGAAGTCGATGCCCTCAAGGTTGGAACCCCAGTTCGGCATCGGCTTCTTGTAGAACGTCCGCAACGCCTTGAGTCGGACGTCGAGCATCCACTCCGGCTCACTCTTCTTCGCCGAAATGTCGCGCACAACGGCTTCGGAGATCCCCCGTTGGGCGCTGGCACCGGCGGCATCGGAGTCCGACCACCCGTAGCCGTAGTGACCCAGCGACGCGATCGTCTCCTCTTGGCTGAGAGTTTGAATCTCGGGGGTGGTCGTCATGCTGACGCTCCTTGCTGATCGTTTGCCGATGATGGGGTCGAAGCTGGAAAGGTGATCGGGTTCAGCGGAACGTGCGTGGTGCACGCGCAATCGCCGTTGACGATCGAGGACAGCCGCTGTACGTGGGTGCCGAGCACCTCGGAGATGGCCTGCTGCTCGGCCTCACACAACTCGGGAAACTCCTCCGCCACATGAGAGACCGGGCAGTGATGCTGACAAATCTGGATCCCTTGGATAGGCCCACCGACCCGGGTGGTCGTCGTGGCGTAACCGGCCCGGGTCAGCGCGTCGGCGACATCTTCGGCTGCAGCCTCGACCGCGCCGTCGTCTTCGGACTCCGCGGCGGGAACTCCGGCCAGAATCGTATCGATGCGACGGCGGGCGAAGGCCTGAACCGCCTCGTCTCCACCGATCTCACGAAGTTGCCGCATCGCGGCCGAGGCCAGATCGTCATAGGTGTGCTCAAGTTTGGCCCGTCCGGCCGGCGTCAACCGGTAACGCTTGGCGGGCCGACCGCGGCCGGCCTGCTGCCACGCCGCGGCTGGATTAGCCTCTGCATCGCCGACCTCGACCAGTGCGTCGAGGTGCCTGCGCACCCCGGCGGCGGAGATACCAAGCTGCCGACCGATATCGGCTGCGGTGATCGACCCCGATTCCAGCAGCAGACGCACGATCGCGCGCCGGGTCTGCCCGTCCTGGCCCGACGTGCCGCCGACAACGGGCGATTCATCAGGAAGGATTTTCACAACGTCAGTGTGACGCAATTAGCCGGACGGGTCTAGCAAGGTAACCCTCACCTGCCCAAGTCCCTGATGGACGGCGGATAGAGTGCTGGTGTGGCAGCCCGGCAGCTCTCCCTGAGTTCGTCGATCGCGAAGCTGCACGGTGACGAGCGCATCGAGGCTCCACCGCTCAACCAGACCGAACTGACCGCCCTGCGGCGAACGCGGCTGTTCGGCGCGACCGGAACCGTGCTGATGGGGATCGGGGCGCTCGGAGCAGGCGCCCGCCCGGTGGTCCAGGACCCCACCTTCGGCGTGCGGTTACTCAATTTGCCGTCCCGCATTGCGACCGTCTCATTGACCATGACGACCACCGGTGCGGTGATGATGGCACTGGCCTGGCTGATGCTGGGCCGATTCACGCTGGGCCCCCGCCGGATGTCACGCAGCCAACTGGATCGCACGCTGCTGGTGTGGATGGTGCCACTGCTCATCGCGCCACCCATGTACAGCAAAGACGTCTACTCCTATCTGGCCCAGAGCCAGATAGCCCGCAATGGCCTCAATCCCTACCAGGTCGGCCCGGCGCCCGGACTCGGCCTGGATCACGTGTTCACCCTCTCGGTGCCCAGCCTCTGGCGTGAGACGCCGGCGCCATACGGTCCGTTGTTCTTGTGGATCGGCCGCGGGATCTCCGCGCTCACCGGAGAGAACATCGTCGCGGCGGTGCTGTGTCACCGCGTCGTCGTGCTCATCGGCGTCGGCCTGATCATTTGGGCAACACCACGTTTGGCCCAGCGCTGCGGGGTCGCGGAAGTCAGTGCGCTCTGGCTCGGCGCAGCGAATCCGTTGCTACTGATGCACCTGGTCGCCGGTATCCACAACGAGGCGCTGATGCTGGGTCTGATGCTGGCCGGCACCGAGATCGCGCTGCGGGGAATCGATCAGAACCAGCCGCTGCTGCCACGGCCCGTCCATTGGCCGCGATCCCGGGACGACTGGAGCCAGTGGGCCCCGCTGGCACTACTGCTGGCCGGCACGGTGTTGATCGTCATGTCGTCTCAGGTGAAGCTGCCCGGTCTCTTGGCACTGGGATTCACCACGATGGCCCTAGCCCACCGCTGGGGTGGAACATTCCGAGCGTTTCTCTCGGCGAGCTGCATGCTCGGATCGCTGGCCCTGGCGGTGATGGGATTCATCGGCTGGATCAGTGGGCTCGGCTTCGGCTGGCTTTTCACCCTGGGCACCGCCAACGTGGTGCGGAGTTGGATGTCACCCCCCACGCTGCTGGCATTGGGCACCGGGCAGGTGGGGATCCTGCTCGGACTGGGTGACCACACCACGTCGGTGCTCTCACTGACCCGTGCGACGGGGGTGCTGATCATCGCGATCACCGTGAGCTGGTTGCTGATTTCGGTGCTTCGGGGACGGCTGCATCCGGTTGGCGGGCTGGGCGTCGCGCTCGGCGCCACCGTCCTGCTGTTTCCGGTCGTACAACCGTGGTACCTGCTGTGGGCCATCATTCCGTTGGCGGCCTGGGCCACCCGGCCGCGATTCCGCATCGCAGTCATCGCCGTCACCCTGGTTGTCGGAATCTTCGGTCCCACCGCCAATGGCGACCGGTTCGCGCTGTTTCAGATCATCGACGCCACGGTGGCCAGCGCAGTGATCGCGCTGTTGCTCATCGGGTTGACGCTGAACAGGTTGCCATGGCGTTTCGTGCCCGGGACCGGCGAACGGTACTGCGGCCAGGACCTCGGCCCCGGGGCGCTGCATGAGCCCGCGACGCAGCCACCGGCGGCACGCCCCACCCCTTCCGCCTACGCTGAGTCACCGTGAGTTCCGGCGCGAATACCCCGGTACGTCTGCACGGGGTGTCGAAACGGTACGGGTCCACCCTTGCGGTGTCCGACCTGGACCTCGAAGTGCAACGCGCCGAAGTGCTGGCCCTGCTCGGTCCCAACGGCGCCGGCAAGACGACGACAGTCGAGATGTGCGAAGGGTTCGTCCGACCCGATTCCGGCTCCATTGAAGTGTTGGGTCTGGATCCGGTGGCCGATAACGCGCGGCTGCGCGAACGGATCGGCGTCATGCTTCAGGGCGGGGGCGGCTACCCGGCGGCGCGGGCGGGGGAAATGCTGAACCTCGTGGCCGCCTACACCGCCCGCCCCCTGGATCCCGCCTGGTTGCTGGACACGCTCGGCCTCACCGACGCCGCAAGAACCACCTACCGCCGTCTGTCCGGAGGACAGCAGCAGCGTCTGGCGCTGGCCTGCGCGATCGTCGGCCGACCGGAGTTGGTGTTCCTCGATGAGCCGACCGCGGGGATGGACGCCCACGCCCGGTTGGTGGTGTGGGAACTCATCGACGCCCTGCGCCGCGATGGTGTGACAGTGGTGTTGACCACCCATCAACTCAAAGAGGCCGAGGAACTGGCCGACCGGATCGTGATCATCGACCACGGATCCGCGGTCGCGTCCGGCACACCTGCGCAGTTGATGCGCAGCGGTGCCGAGGATCAGCTTCGGTTCACCGCGCCACGGCGTCTCGATTTATCGCTATTGGTGGCGGCTCTGCCGGAGGGGTACCGCACGAGCGAACTCACCCCCGGCGAGTACCTCGTCGAAGGCAAGATCGACCCGCAGGTTCTCGCGACGGTGACGGCATGGTGCGCACGCCTGGACATCCTGACTACCGATCTGCGCGTGGAACAGCGCAGCCTCGAGGACGTATTCCTCGATGTGACGGGCAAGGAGCTACGGCAGTGACGGAGCTTTTTCCGGCGGGTACCTTCACACCGGCACCACAGGGCAACACTGTTCCCCGGATGCTGGCCGCGCAGTACGGCCTGGAAGTGAGGCTGTTGCTCCGCAACGGCGAACAGCTCTTGCTGACCATGTTCATTCCGATCACCCTGCTGATCGGACTCACAGTTCTGCCACTGGGCGCATTCGGTGAGCAGCGGGTTGCGGTGTTTGTTCCCACCGTCATGGCCCTGGCCGTGATCTCCACGGCATTCACAGGTCAGGCCATCGCGGTGGCTTTCGACCGCCGCTACGGGGCATTGAAGCGACTCGGGGCGACCGCTCTGCCGGTGTGGTGCATTATCGCCGGCAAGGCCCTGGCTGTGGTGAGTGTTGTTTTCCTGCAGGCGATCCTGCTCGGCGGAATCGGCCTGGCCCTGGGATGGCGTCCAAATCCTGCGGGGCTGCTCCTTGGTGCTGCGGTCATCGCATTGGGCACCGCAACCTTTGTCGCTATGGGCTTGTTGCTCGGCGGAACGCTGCGGGCTGAGATCGTGTTGGCCGTCGCCAATCTACTGTGGTTCATCTTCGCCGGATTCGGAGCGCTCACCCTCGAGACCGACACGATCCCGCGTGCGCTGACCTGGGTGGCGCGACTGACGCCGTCGGGGGCGTTGACCGAAGCCCTCACGCGCGCCACCGAACTGTCGGTTGATTGGTTCGGCATCGCGGTGTTGGCGGCCTGGGGCACGGTAGCGGCACTGGCGGCACTGCGCTGGTTCCGGTTCACCTGATGTACCGGTACTTCCTGCGACTGGTGGACCTGCTTCCACTGCCAAGCCTTCGGGCCCAACGCATCATCGCCGGCGTCGTCGTGCTAACCCAGGCCGGAATCTCGGTCACCGGCGCAATCGTGCGAGTCACCGCATCCGGGCTGGGCTGCCCCACCTGGCCTCAGTGCTTCCCGGGAAGCTTCACTCCGGTACCTCATGCCGAGGTGCCACTGGTGCATCAGGCCGTCGAGTTCGGCAACCGGCTGTTGACCTTCCTGGTGGTGATCACCGCCGCTGCCGCGGTGCTGGCGGTCACCCGCGCCCGGCGACGTCGTGAGGTGCTGTTCTATGCGTGGCTGATGCCCGCCTCGACCGTCCTGCAGGCCGTGATCGGAGGGATTACCGTCCTGACCGGTCTGCTCTGGTGGACGGTGGCAATTCATCTTCTGGTGTCGATGGTGATGGTGTGGCTGGCCACGCTGCTCTACGTCAAAGTCGGGGAACCGGACGACGGTGTAGTGAGCGTGACCGTGCCTAAACCACTGCGCCAGTTGACATTTCTCAGTGCCGTCATGCTCACCGCAACCCTGATCACCGGCACGTTGGTCACAGGAGCGGGCCCGCACGCCGGAGATAAGAGTCCGCAACGGACGGTTCCGCGACTCGAGATTGAAATCGTCACACTCGTGCATGTGCATGCCAACCTGCTGATCTGTTACCTCAGCCTGCTGATCGGCCTGGGCGCAGGGTTGTGGGCCGTCGGCGCGCCGCATCTGGTCAAGCGTCGACTTGTCGTGCTCACCGCCGCAGTGCTGGCCCAGGGCTCGATCGGAGTGGTGCAGTATCACACCGGGGTGCCCGCGGCGCTGGTCGCGTTCCACGTCGCCGGAGCGGCAATCTGCACCGCCGCTACCGCGGCGCTATGGGCCGCGATGCGACAGCGGGCCGAGACCCAGACGCTCGCAGGCTGATTCGACGCCGAGAGCGAATCGGCGCTGCTGTACCGCGCGGATGTCGATGTCGAGATGACGCCAGCTCAGATCGGGTTGAATCAGATCAAGTCCGCGCACCGTCGGGCCATCGTTACCACCAATCAGATCGACACGACCGCAGAGCAGTTCCGCTCTGCTCACCCCCACCCGCACGCATGCGGCCTCCAGCACGGCGTAACCCAGATCCCAGAGCTCGAAGTCGGGTTCTGCCACAGTCGCTTTCCCCGACGAGGAAAAGCTGACCGCATGGGACTGCTCGCCGCCGAGGAAGACCAGGCCGGTTGCCCGGGCCTTGGCCCGGGCGCCACGAGGTGCCACCGGCACACCGGCAGCCCTCAGATCCGCCAGGTAGTGCTGGTCGCTGTTCCATGACAGCACGGCCGGCGCATTGAGCAGGTTGCGCACCCGGGTGGTCCAGGCCAGGAATTCCTCGCGCCGATCATCGAGGTCCGACACCGTGCGCACGATCACCAGATCGGCCTTCGCTGTCTGCGGATCGTCCCAGGCCAACCACGTGGCGTGCAGCCCGCGCTTCCGTAGCGCCCCGACCAAACCGGCGTCATCGCCAGCGCCGTCGCACACACTGTCAAGCAACAGCCCGCACGATGCCAGCACGATGCGGGGATGGAACAGATTCGGACGGGCCAGCTTCATTGCGACCTCACAACAGGGATGATAGAGACATGCACGCTGTCGAAGTCGCCGAGACAGGCGGACCTGAGGTCCTGCGCTACGTCGAGAAGCCGGTGCCCTCCCCCGGCCCCGGCGAAGTACTCATCCAGGCCGATGCCATCGGGGTGAACTACATCGACATCTACTTCCGCTCCGGGACCTATCCGCGGCAGCTGCCGTACGTCGCCGGCAGCGAGGTGTGCGGAACGGTGGCGGCGGTCGGTGACGACGTGGCCGTCATCAACGTCGGTGATCGGGTCGTCACCGCCAACGCGGTCGGAGCCTATGCGCAATACTGCACCGCCCCAGCTGATTTCGTCGCGTACGTCCCCGAGGTCGTGCAATCCGACGTCATCGCCTCCGCTCTGCTCAAAGGCATGACCGCGCACTACCTGATCAAATCGGTGTACCAGGTTCAACCGCGTGATTTCCTGCTGGTTCACGCCGGAGCGGGTGGCGTGGGCCTGATCCTCACCCAGTGGGCGACCAGCCTCGGCGCCCGGGTCATCACCACGGCCTCAACGGCGGACAAGGCGGACCTTTCCCGGCAGGCCGGCGCCGTCGAGGTGCTCGACTATCCCGAGGATCCCGCCGAATTCGCCGGGCGGGTGCGCGAGCTCACCAATGGACGCGGTGTGGCCGCCGTATACGACGGAGTGGGCGCTTCGACCTTCGACGCCAGTCTGGCCAGCCTGGCGGTGCGCGGCACGCTGGCGCTGTTCGGGGCTGCCAGTGGGCCGGTGCCGCCGGTCGACCCACAGCGCCTCAGTGCGGCCGGATCAGTCTCCCTGACCCGCCCCAGCCTGGTGCATTTCGTGCGCACGCCGGATGAGTTCGCCTGGCGGGCAGGCGAGGTACTCGAGGCGATCGCCGACGGCTCGATCGTCATCACCGTCGGCGGGCATTACCCGCTCGCCGAGGCCGACCGCGCCCACACCGACCTTCAGGAAAGAAAGACCACGGGATCGATAGTTCTGTTGCCCTAGGGCCATCAGAGGAGTTGGGGCCGTTAGACGAGTCGGGGCCATTAGCTCAACAGTGTGGGAAGGCCGATCACCGAGTCGACCGCCAGTGCGCAGAACACCGCGGAGAGGTAATTGTTGGACTGCAGGAACAGCTTGAGGGGCTTAACGGCTTCCCCTCGGCACACTCCGGCGTGTAGCCGATGGGCCAGGGTCAGGAACCACGCTCCGGCCAGAACTGCGACCACGGCATAAAGCCAGCCCGCGGCCGGGATCAGCGCCATCGTGGCCAGCACCGTCAGCCAGGTGTAAACGATGATCTGAGTGGTGACCTGACGTTCGGTGGCGACCACAGGAAGCATCGGGACACCGGCGGCGGCGTAGTCCTCCTTGTAACGCATGGCCAATGCCCAGGTGTGCGGCGGCGTCCAGAAGAAGATGATGGCGAACATGGCAAGCGCCTGCCAGCCGATCGTGCCGGTGACCGCCGACCAGCCGATCATGACCGGCATACAACCCGCCGCGCCGCCCCACACCACGTTCTGCGAGGTGCGGCGCTTGAGCAGCAGGGTGTAGACCAGCACGTAGAACGCGATGGTGGCGGCGGCCAGATGGGCCGACAGCATGTTGGTGGTCCACCAGAGCCAGAAGAAGGAGGCGACCGCCAGGGCCAGCCCGAACACCAGGGCATGACTGCGCGGCACGGTCGCCCGGGCCAATGGTCGGCCTGCGGTGCGTTTCATCACCTTGTCAATATCGGCGTCGGCCACACAGTTCAGCGTGTTCGCGCCGCCGGCGGCCAGCATGCCGCCGAAGAGGGTGTTCAGAATCAGCACCAGATCGACCGATCCGCGATCAGCCAGCAGCATCGCCGGGATTGTGGTCACCAGCAGCAACTCGATGACCCGGGGCTTGGTCAGCGCAAGATATCCCAGGAGGCTATTGCGTAACCCCTTGTCAGCACCCGCGCCGACGGGCGTCTCGCGAACGTCCACGCGATAACTCCTCACCAACGGCGGTTATGACAGGGCATCTACTACAGGCGATGGTAGACCGCGTTGGAGCCCAGCGGTACCTGCGGGTCCAATACCGGCCATCGTGAACCCTGACCTGAGTCACGGTCTCGGGTTGACCCCCCAGGGTTCACCTTCCGGCTACCTGATGGTCAGACCAATGAGCTGGGCTGAAGCCTGAACGAGCCGAGTATTCGCCGTTAGGGTGTGAACGAACTGCCTTGCCCCAACGACGCGACGAAACAAGGAGTGACTTCGTGACGACGCTCGAAGAGATTTCCGTGCTCACCCGGCCGCACCACCCCGCCGATTGGACCGAGGTGGACTCGCGCGCCGTCGATACGGCGCGGGTGCTAGCCGCCGACGCGGTGCAGAAGGTAGGCAACGGCCACCCGGGCACGGCGATGAGCCTCGCGCCGCTGGCCTACACACTGTTCCAGCGGGCTATGCGCCATGATCCGGCAGATACCGAATGGCTGGGCCGCGACCGGTTCGTGCTGTCCTGCGG
>Ga0164295_10000267_pt1 | contig 44426 bp, 45 predicted proteins | sample GEODES006metaG_FD_111798 | JGI IMG/M metagenome (GOLD analysis project Ga0164295, IMG submission 111798) | Oligotrophic lake water microbial communities from Sparkling Lake, Wisconsin, USA - GEODES006 metaG | ecosystem: Environmental > Aquatic > Freshwater > Lake | place: USA: Sparkling Lake...
ATCGTTGCTAAATTATTGGATCAAGGAGCTGATTTTAACGTAGCAATAAGACCTGATGGCGCCACGGCTTTGATGATTGCTGCTCAAAATGGCCACACAGACATCGTTGCTAAATTATTGGATCAAGGAGCTGATTTTAACGTAGCAATAAGACCTGATGGCGCCACGGCTTTGATGCTTGCTGCTGGAAATGGCCACACAGAAATCGTTGCTTTATTATTGGATCAAGGAGCTGATTTTAACGTAGCAATAAGACCTGATGGCGCCACGGCTTTGATGATTGCTGCTCAAAATGGCCACACAGACATCGTTGCTAAATTATTGGATCGAGGAGCTGTTGTTGACGCAAAAAGAAATGATGGCAACACGGCTTTGATGATTGCTGCTCAAAATGGCCACACAGAAATCGTTGATAAATTATTAGCTCGGGGAGCTGATGTTAAGGCAAAAACACTTTATGGCTACGCGCCTTTGCATCTTGCTTCTCTTGCTAAAATGGGCGTCATAGCAACCTATGACGCCACGGCTTTGACGCTTGCCGCTCTAAATGGCCACACAGAAACCGTTTTAGCTTTTCTATCTCGCGATGATGTAAATTGGAAAGAAGTGCTGACTCAATTGAGTCATCCAGAAATTCCAAACTTAAACAAAGAAGTCTCATTCTTTATGGCAGTTGTTATTCCTAATGAAGAACCAAGAAATTCAATCACTACAGAAGAATCCTCATTGCTTGTGCCACTTATTTCTGATATTACTCCTGATGGCAAACTCAGAAATTTATTCATCACAAGTTTCAACAAAAAAAATCCCGAAAACAAAATAAACCAAAAAGACAACGATATTTTAGGGGCCGGTCTTGAGGCATATAAGAGTCTCAAAGATCTCAAGTCCTGGTATAAAAGATATTTGACTGACTCAGGTGCCGCAGACGATAAAGTGGAGGATTTGGCAAATAATAGATTTTTTAAATTGCTGAACGATCAAGATTATCGACAAGGAGAATTGGCAAGAGACAGCCTTGTTACGGGCTTGGTTAGTAAATTAGGATCTTTGGACATTGCTTCTGGTCTTGTAGATGAAGAGGCCTTAGTCTCCTCGAGAGAACTAAATCAAGAAGATTTCTACAAATTAACATCAAAAATTATTGATAGCGGCAATGACGGAAGCGTCATCACAAAAGTGCAGGCCTCGACTCTTGTTGATGCGTTACGGAAAGACAGAAGAGATCAACCTTCTGCTTCTCCAGGCACAAACATGCATAGCAAATCAATATTACCAATCGCGCCTACTAAAAAAAACTGGCATTGGAATCCATAAAAATCTGCTGTTGATTGGTGATGAATTTGATGGTTGTTGTTCAGAGTATTCTTACTCGATTAGCCTCGTTCTCCGCTCCGTCAGATTATGCATGCTAGGCTTTCTCGGTGCGGTTCTCGCACAAGACTAATAGAATTAAGGCTTGGCGAGATAATGTCGTGATTCTAATGACGGATCTGGGTTTAACACTGGGCCATTTTGCAACAAATTTCAGTCGAGAATTTTTCTGATCTGCCAGCGCATTTCAACCCTCTTGGGATTTATACTTTTCACAATTTTTTGCTCGATTTCCGAAATAATTTTTTGCAGTTAAGTGAGGGGTTTTTTGTAATTATTTAGAGCGATTTTTATTTCATGAATCCTTGATTTTACAGGGTAAAATGTAATTTTGAGCACTGTGCTCAAAATTCAATTTTTTGGCTAATTTCTTTGTCTTAAAACCTTTCTCGAGATGTTGACATTAGAGCTGGCTGGCGGGTAGAAAGTGCGTCTCAAATCTCCAAGCAAATTCAAATGAACAACTCAAATCTTAGTCCTCTAAATCAAGACTCCATTCTCAACCAAGTTGCTGAAGACGTTAACAATCGCGGTTTCGTTACGGCAAAGCTTGACGAGCTCGTTAATTGGGCGCGCACCGGTTCACTTTGGCCAATGACTTTCGGCCTCGCTTGCTGCGCGGTTGAAATGATGCAATCGGCGGCAAGTCGTTACGATCTCGACCGTTTTGGATTAATTTTTCGCCCGTCTCCGCGCCAATCAGACGTGATGATTGTGGCGGGAACACTCACCAATAAAATGGCGCCAGCGCTGCGTAAAGTTTACGACCAAATGGCCGAACCGCGTTACGTAATTTCAATGGGAAGCTGCGCCAATGGCGGCGGCTACTACCATTACTCTTACTCAGTTGTGAGAGGTTGTGACAGAATTGTGCCGGTGGATGTTTACGTTCCTGGCTGCCCTCCAACCGCTGAGGCATTGCTTTACGGAGTTTTGTTGCTTCAAAGAAAAATCAAAAGAACCGGGAAATTTAGCAGATAAAATGAAACAAAATTTAAAAGCACAAGCCGACTACATTAAAAATAATTTTGCTGGTGCGACCGTTGCAGAGCCAATCGCCTACGACAATCTAATCATTTACGTCGACGCTAAAGAGATCGTAAATTTTCTAAAATTTTTGCGCGACGACAAAGACCTTTCCTTCAAAACTTTGCTCGATGTTTTTGGTGCAGACTTGCTTGGAATTAGATCTCCGCGTTTCGAAGTGATTTACAATTTACTCAGCTACAAATTGAACAATCGCCTTACTGTTAAAGTTGCATTGAATGAAGGCGAAAAAGTTGCGACTGTGTGTGAAGTTTTTAGCACCGCAAATTGGTTCGAGCGCGAGACTTTCGACATGTATGGAATTGAATTTATGAATCACCCAGATTTGCGTCGTATCCTTACTGATTACGGCTTTGAAGGTCATCCTCTGCGTAAAGATTTTCCACTTACCGGCTACAAAGAAGTTCGCTACGACGAGCAACAAAAGAAGGTTGTTTACGAGCCAGTGAAACTTATGCAGGAATTTCGTAATTTCGATTTTGAGACGCCTTGGGAAGGTCCAAAAGCAGATTTGAGTTACAAAAAATAACCATCCGCAATGAAAGAAATTTTCAGCAAAATTAATTCATCTTTTAAGAAAGCCACTAAGGGCGAAGAAACCCTTTCGCATATGATTTGGTGGTGGGGCGTGATCGGATATTTAGTCGCTTTTTTAATCGCCAATAAATTGATCAGAATAGTCAATTTTCGCTCCATCGACATCTTTCTCTCCCTATTGATGGTGCTTTATTTTTCTTGGCACATTTACGCCATTAAAAAATGCGCTCCGAAGAAGCCAAAACTTAGCCCAGAAGAAAAAAAGAAACTAAAAGAAGAGCGGCGCGCCCAGTTTGGAAAAAAAGCTCTGCGCAAATTATTAGCCCAAGAATCTTTAACCACCTGGGATCCGGTTTTTATGGTGATGGCAATCGATCTTTTGTGCATTACGCACTTTTTTGGCTACGTGTTTAAGTAGACTCCGCACCTTCTCGCGCTAGCACGTCGACGATTTCATTGTAGTGATTTCCTGAATGTCCTTTGACCCAAATCCACTCGATTTTGTGTTTAACAGTTTCTGTTTCGAGTTCTTGCCACAAGTCTGAATTTTTTACCGGTTTACGATTGGCGGTGCGCCAGCCATTTTTTTTCCAGCCGTGGATCCATTTTGTGATTCCGTCTTTGACGTAAGTGCTGTCGGTGTAGAGATTTATTTTTGCTGATTTTTTAAGCACGCGCAGCGCTTCAATTACGGCACGCAATTCCATGCGATTATTGGTGGTTTCTTTTTCGCCGCCTTTGATTTTTTTCTGATTTTCTTTGTAAATCAGAATGGCTCCCCATCCGCCTCTGCCAGGGTTTCCAAGGCAGGCGCCGTCGGTGTAGATTTCTATTGTTTCACTCATCAAAACTAAGCTTTTCTATCGGCGATTGCTTGCTTGATTGCGCCGATTGCTTTGGCCGGATTCAAGCCTTTTGGACAAGTGTTGGCGCAATTCATAATCGTGTGGCAGCGATAAAGTTTGAAAGGATCTTCAAGCTCGTCAAGACGCTCTGCCGTTGCTTCGTCGCGTGAATCAACAATCCATCTTTGCGCCTGCAATAAAGTCGCAGGTCCTAAATATTTATCGCCATTCCACCAGTAACTTGGGCAAGAAGTTGAGCAACAAGCGCACATGATGCATTCGTAAAGCCCATCTAATTTTTCGCGGTCTTCCGGGGATTGTAATCTTTCTTTGCCTGGATTTATTGGTGTTTCGGCCTGCAACCAAGGTTTGATTGATTTGTATTGTTCGTAGAAATGGGTCATGTCAGGCACAAGATCTTTGATCACTGGCATGTGCGGCAATGGGTAAACTTTTACATCAGCACTTTTGCAATCAGAGATGGGCTTGATGCAAGCTAGGGTATTGGTGCCGTCGATGTTCATTGCGCAAGATCCGCAAATTCCTTCGCGACAAGAACGGCGGAAAGTTACCGAAGAATCATGCTCAGATTTAATTTTGATAAGGGCATCAAGAACCATTGGCCCGCAATCATCCATGTCGATTTCGAACTTGTCGATGTGAGGATTTTTCTTTTCAGCATCTTCTGGGTTGTAACGGTAAATATCAAAAACGCGCACATTTTTTGCGCCCTCTTTCGCCTTAAAAAGTTTTCCAGCTTTTTTGTCGATTTGTGAATTTTTTGGGAGAGTAAATTCGGCCATTTTTTAATAAATTTTGCATTTCAGTTGTTCGATTTTTCGGACAATTGAGTGCCATTTTGTCGCTTGGTTAATGTTTTTATCCCCGCGAAGGCGGGGATAACGAACTAAAGTTTGGTGTTTTTAATAGACTCGTTTTTTTGGAGGAAAGGCTTGAACGTCGTTGCTCATTGGCTTTAAGACCACTTCGCGGAAATCGATTTTGGTATTTCCTTTTTCGTCGCACCACATGATTGAGTGTTTCATCCAGTTTGTGTCGTCACGATCTTTGTAGTCTTCACGAGAGTGAGCGCCGCGGCTTTCTTTACGATGCAAAGCGCTACTGATTGTAACGAGAGCTTGTGAGCGCATATTGTCTAGCTCAAGCGCTTCAACTAAATCACTATTCCAAACCATGCCACGATCTTCAATTTTTAGGTCAGAGAAGCTGGTAAAAATTTCCTGCATTTTATTTTCGCCTTCAGAAAGAGCTTTCTCAGTTCTAAAAACTGCGGCATAAGATTGCATGCAATGCTGCATTTCACCTCTGATTTTTGCGGTTGAAGATTTTCCGTTGGCATTTCTGATTTTGTCGAAACGAGCGAGAGATTCTTCACCAGCATTTGGTGCAAATTCAGCTTGAGCAGAGCCTGGTTGAATAAGTTCTGCAGCACGAATTGCGGCAGCACGGCCGAAGACAACTAGATCGAGAAGAGAATTTGAGCCCAAGCGATTTGCGCCGTGAACAGAAACGCAAGCTGCTTCACCAATTGCCATTAACCCTGGAACGGTTTCCATGGTTTTTGCATCTGTCGCACTACGTGTCGACTGGCCGCTTTTTACCGTTAAAACTTCTGCTTTAAAATTCGTCGGAATGCCACCCATATTGTAGTGAACGGTTGGCAGAATTGGGATTGGTTCTTTGGTTACATCAACTCCAGCGAAAATTTTTGCAGTTTCAGAAATGCCCGGAAGCCTTTCGTGAAGAACCTTTGGATCAAGGTGATTCAAGTGTAAATACATGTGATCTTTTTTCGGACCGACTCCGCGACCAGCTAAAATTTCCATGGTGATTGCGCGCGAGACCACGTCACGACTGGCTAGATCTTTGGCACTCGGAGCGTAGCGCTCCATGAATCTTTCGCCTTCGGAGTTAACTAAATATCCACCTTCGCCGCGTGCTCCTTCAGTGATTAAAGAGCCTGAGCCGTAAATTCCGGTTGGGTGAAATTGAACAAATTCCATATCTTGAAGAGGAAGGCCGGCACGCAGAACCATACCATTGCCATCTCCTGTGCAGGTGTGAGCGGAAGTGGCTGAGAAATAAGCGCGTCCGTAGCCTCCTGTTGCCATGATCACGATTTGTGATTTAAAGCGATGAATTGTGCCATCAACCAAAGAAACAGCAGTGATGCCGCGGCAAATGCCGTTTTCCATGATTAAATCGAGGGCAAAATATTCGACAAAAAATTGCGCGTCGTGTTTGAGAGATTGTTGATAAAGTGTGTGAAGAATTGCGTGACCTGTGCGATCTGCTGCCGCGCAAGTTCTTTGCGCTGGGCCGCCTTCGCCGAATTCTTTGGTCATTCCGCCGAAAGGACGTTGGTAAATTTTTCCCTCTTTGGTGCGTGAAAAAGGCACGCCGTAATGTTCTAATTCGATGATTGCGTCAGGCGCTTCACGACACATATATTCAATCGCATCTTGGTCGCCAAGCCAGTCAGATCCTTTGACGGTGTCGTACATGTGCCAGCGCCAGTCATCTTCGCCCATATTTCCAAGAGCCGCAGAAATCCCGCCTTGCGCGGCAACTGTGTGCGAGCGAGTTGGGAAAACTTTTGTGACACAAGCTGTCGATAAGCCTTTCTGTGCCATGCCGAAAGTTGCGCGCAGACCAGCACCGCCGGCGCCAACAACCACAACATCAAACTCGTGATCAGTTACTGAATAATTTCCGATTTTTTTTTCTGACATTTTTTATCCGATTAGATGAAGTCTCAAGATTGCAACCACTCCCGCAACCGCAGTTACGATTGAAATGAAATGCACCAAAATTATGTAGAAATGCATTTTGGTTTTATTTGGAATGTAATCTTCGATGATCACGCGCATGCCAAGTGAGCCGTGATAGAGCGACACCGAGATAAATAAAATTCCGGCAATGGCATTTAATGGGTAAGCAAAAAATACGGGTAAATATTCTTGCGGATCTTCCGAAATTTGAATGAGCGAAAAAGCAATCCAGATTACTAATGGAATCAGCGCAACTGCTGTGACTCTTTGAATCAACCAGTGATGCGCACCAGTTTTTGTTGAAGGAGAAATTTTGATTTTCGACATTTTAGAAAAATTTTAAGTAAGCCACCGCAGCAATGGTAGCAACGGTTAAAACCAAAGCAGAAAGCAAAACCAAGTAACCATTTCTTTTTGCATCTTTTAATTCGAAACCTTTGCCGATGTCCCAGAATAGATGGCGGATACCGTTGCAGAGATGGTAATAAAGCGAGAAAGCGATGAAGATTAAAGCGAGAGAAAAAATATTTGTGAAGATGGTGCTCATCGGACAATCACAGGTTTCTGCTGAGTCGGCGACGTTAATTTGGTAGGCGTAGTAGGTTAAATACCAGGCCAAAACCAAAACAGAAAAGTGAAGTGCAACACCAGTTGCGCGATGTAAAATTGAAGTGATGGAAGAGACGTTCCAGCGGTAAACTTCTAAGTGCGGTGAGGTTGGTCTGTTGTTTGAATTTTTATGCATTTTTCTCTAAAATAAGTGCGGCGCAAAGTAAAAAAAAGGATTCGATTTTGTGCAGCGAATTTTATTCTTTATTCGGAATAATTCTTGCCAGTCAAGAACTTTTGGTGGTCGAGCGAAGTCAAGATCTCTGTAGGTTTTTATCTAATTACTGCGGCAGAGGAATTACTGGTAATCCAGGAATTGAAATTGTCGGATTTTGCCCAGGATTATTTTTTTCTGCTTCTTTTTTAGCATCTTGCTTGGCCTTTTCTTGCTGCAAAAATAAAGGCGGAATTGTTGGTGGTGATTGACTTACGATTGGTCCGGGAGGGTTTATTGGTGGGTTTTCTGTAGTTTTCGGAGTCTCGTTAGTTGCGGTTTTTGCCTCGGGAGTTTTCACAATATTTGTGATGTTGCTGATTATTGTTTCTTGTTCTTTAGCTGCTTCTTCTTCACGTTTTTTCCTGGCTGCATCGGCAATTTTTTTCTCTTCTTTTTGTCTGGCGACGAAAATTTTTTTGTAATCACTAAGCGCTACACAACTCTTAACTTCATCATTCCAGCAGCGTGATTTTCCGCATTCGCAAGCGGAAATGATGAGGTCAGTACAAAATGCAAATTCATCGAGTTTTGCTTCACATTCATCGGCGCAACTATTTCCAAATTGACGCCAGGCGCCTTTGGAATCTTCACAAGATGTGCGGTCGTCAAAAGTTGTTGAGCGCGAAAAAGCGGAGCAAAAAAATAAAATTGAAATTAGTAAAATTTTTTTATGCACAGATTTTTTGCAGCTCTTCAATAATTTTTTCACCCATTTGAGAGCATGATACTGCTGCTTCGCCAGGTTTAGAAATATCGGCGGTGCGAATTCCGGAATCTAAAATTTTCGCAACTGCTTGCTCAATTGCTTCTGATTCTTTGATGAATCCAAAAGAATATTTGAACATCATCGACAGGCTTAAAATCGTCGCAAGAGGGTTGGCGAGATCTTTTCCAGCAATGTCTGGAGCTGATCCGTGGCTTGGTTCGTAGAGAGAATATTTTTCACCAAGCGAGGCAGAAGGAAGCATGCCAAGTGAGCCGGTTAGCATCGAAGCAAGGTCAGACAAAATGTCGCCAAACATGTTGCCAGTTACCATCACATCAAATTGCTTGGGATTTCTCGCTAACTGCATCGCGGCATTGTCGACATACATATGCGAAAGGGCGATTTCTGGATAATTTTTTTGCCCGATTTCCGTCACAACTTCACGCCACATTTCAGTGGTTTCAATTACGTTGGCTTTATCGACCGAACAAAGTTTTTTGCCGCGAACTTGCGCTAAATCGAAAGCAATTCTGGCGATGCGCTCAACTTCTTTTGAATTATAAGTCATGGTGTTGATGCCTTGTCTGCTGCCATCTGCTAAGGTTGTAACTCCGCGCGGTTCGCCGAAATAAAGATCGCCGGTTAGCTCGCGCACAATCATGATGTCGAGGCCAGAAACAACTTCGCGCTTCAAGGTTGAGCTATCTGCTAATGCATCAAAAACTTTTGCAGGGCGAAGGTTGGCAAAAAGTTCTAATTCTTTACGAATGCCTAGCAATCCTCGTTCTGGACGATTTTTATATTCTAAAGATTCCCACTTCGGACCACCAACTGCGCCAAGCAAAATTGAATCAGATTTTTTTGCGAGCTCGATTGTTTCTTTTGGAAATGGCGTTTGGACAGCATCGTAAGCGCACCCTCCGAGCAATGCATTTTCGGTTTCAAATTTTTTGTCGGTATTTTTTGAGAAAAAATCAAGAATTTTTTTAGCTTGTGCGACTACTTCTGGGCCAATGCCGTCGCCAGGAATTAGAAGAATTTTTTTTGTCATTTTTCTTTTAGTTTTAGTTTTTGTTTGTGTCATCCCCGCGAAGGTGGGGATTAGGAATGACAAGCTCAAAGCAAGTTTTTAATTCTCCTGGATCTCCGCCTTCGCGGAGATGACATGGGGGATGCAATGGGGAATAACGTGGGACAGTTCGGAGAATAATTTTTGTTCTAATTCATCACCTTTGACATCTCGCCAATCCTTCGTTTTTTCGTCAAAAGAAAAATAATCAGCGCCAGAAAAAGGCGAAGAATACCAAATTTTTTGATTACCAGAATTACGATTGATGATGTAAGTTTTTTTGCTCACAGTGATTACAACTTCTAAAATTCCGTCGGAATATTCGACGTCAAGTTGTGAGTTTTTATCGGCAGCTTCTATCGCTTCGGAAAGCTTAGTTAGAGATGATTCGCAGAGTTGGTAAAAGTCTTTTTCTAACATTAAATTTGTTTCCATTTCTTAAATATTTCTTCCAGCATTTCGCGTTTGATTGGTTTTGGAATAAAGTCATTCATGCCAGTAGCGAGGCATTTCTTTCTGTCATCTTCACCAACATTTGCAGTGAGTGCAAAAATCAAAGTTGGTTTGGTAACGGCTTGTTCTTTTTCAATTTCGCGAATTTTTTTAGTGGTTTCAAATCCGTCTATTACTGGCATCATGCAATCCATTAAAATGACGTCATACTTAACATGCAGAAATTTATTAACTGCTTCCTGACCATTTTCAGCTAGGTCGGGATTGATGCCGATCCGCTTTAGGAGAGTCGACACTACTTTCATGTTAACCTCATTATCTTCGCAAAGCAAAACGCTGAGACGGTGTTTTCCATCAAAAATCTCTTTGTTTGCGAAGGTCTCTTCCACTTCTTTTTCGTACTCGATTTTTAGTGCGGAAAGTAATGCAAGCAGTAAGCGTTTTTTCTTGATTGGCTTGATTACGATCTGATCGAACAACTCTAATTTTTTCTTTGGAATTAAGATTTTGTCGCGAACGGAAATCATCAAAATCAGCGGTATATTTTTTAGTTGTTTGTTACTTTTTAATGCCTCAGCAAGCCTTACCATGTCTAGTTTTGTTTGCGCGTTGTTGCTGAGTAAAATTGTATCGAGGGTTTTTAGTTTACTTAATTCTGAAATTACAAAATCAATTCGTAGCAACATTTGCTCTAAGTCGGTTGGGATGCTGATGATTTGTCTCTCTAGCTTTAATTGATCAAAATAATTTCCGAAAACTTTGGCAGCGACGGCATTATTTTCGATATAAGCAATTTTTTTACCGATGAGTTTTTTTTGTTGTTCGAAGTAATCTTCGTCTAAGTCTGATTCGGTCATTTGTAATGGAAGCATAAACCAGAAATTTGAGCCCTTAGATTGTTCGCTATTGACGCCGATTGAGCCATGCATCACTTCCACCAATTCTTTACAAATCGAAAGACCAAGGCCGGTGCCGCCATATTTTCTGGTGGTTGACATGTCAACCTGAGTGAAAGCGGTAAACATGGTTGAGATTTTTTCCGTCGGAATTCCGATTCCGCTGTCGCTAATGTTGAAGTTGATGAAGAAGAGATTTTCCTGAGTTTTTTTGAGCTTGATGTCGATGAAAATTTCTCCGTAGTAAGTGAATTTAATCGCGTTGTTGATGAGGTTGGTCATCACTTGTCTAATTCTGCCGGAATCGCCGATTAATGATGAAGGTACAGCTTCGTCAATGTGGGTAATGATTTCTAAGCCTTTGCTGCCAGCACTTGAGAACATTAGATTGGCAATGTCTTCGATTAAATCACGAATGTCAAAAACTACAGACTCAATGACAATTTTTCGTGCTTCGATTTTGGAGAAATTGAGAATGTCATTGAGTATTACAAGCAGGGCTTCGGAAGAGCGATAAATCGTGTTTACTTGCTCGAGCTCTTCTCCCTTCAAGATGCCTGAATCAGTTAGAGCCTGACTCATCCCAATAATTCCATTCATCGGCGTGCGCAGCTCGTGACTCATGTTGGAAAGGAATTGGCTTTTCGCTACATTGGCTGACTCGGCGGCAACTTTTGATTTAGTTAATTCGCGAACGAATGGATTAATTTTGTTGCGGCGAAAAAAGTAAATTAAGATCAAGAACATCGCCGTAAGCACGATTGATTGACCAACAGAAATTAATAATTGAAAGCCCAGGTTTCTAATCATTTGACCTCTATGAAAGCCAACGACGGTGATTAAATTGTAGCTCAGAGTTTTTTGGTAATTGGTAAAATTACATTGACCGATTTGAAATTTTTGTGGCAGAGGTTGGTTGCTAAGTTGAGTTGGATTGGCGATAATGCTATCTAGAATGCCAGTAGATTTTAGGGTGTCTTTGTTGAAATTTTCATTCTGCATACTCTGTGATTTGGCGATCAAATCGTAATCGAAATTAACTGTGATGTAGCAGATATCTTCATCATTAAAAACCCAATCGATTTGGCGCTGAATTACTTCGATTGGAACTTGCGCGATGAAAGTTCCTATGGTTTTAAAATTGTCGTAATCGATGCGCATCGCTACAGGCAAAACTTCGAAAGATGAAAGCGTATTTTCAACATGAGTTATTTTTCCGATCCTCATACGCCAAGCATGATCCTGCATAACTTGAGGGATGTTAAAATATTCTGGTGGATCGAGAGGTTTTTTTAGAATATTGCCGGCGGCGATAATAATTTTCCCATTCTTGTCTACGAAGCTCATGCGAATCCAAGAAGAGACGTTTTTTTGTAAGGCGTCAAGACTTGTAGTTTTTCTGGAGAAGGCGGCGATTGTTGTGAGATTTTGTTCCTGTTTGAGGGCAAGCAATTTGTCGCCGACGTAATTTAGATAATTGTCGACGGCGCTCATTAATGATGAAGTCGCCTGCTCAATTGTAGATGTTTGGAATCTGATTTGACGATTAAGATTGCGCTGAAATTCAGCATTGACCATGAAGCCGTTGAAGACAAACCAGGCCAATACTAGAGCCATCAAGATTCGAGAAAAAAAATTGTAAGATCTAGCGAGGTCAAGATTTTGTTGCTGAAATCTCCTTTGCACAAATTTCTGGTGACGCTTACATATTTTGCAGAATCTTTTCGGGTAGGTTGGATCAGCGCGACTGCGCAATTCTAGTTTTTGGCGGTAAATTTTATTACGGCCAAAAAGCGAAATGGCGACGTAATAAGAAATTTTCTGTGAGTAGGTCGCTCTTGCTGACAATTGCTTAAATTACGTTTTCTTGTTTTGGGACTTGAGGGATTTAAAGAGTGATTTTTGGGCTGTTTGAGCAAATTTTTTTGGAATTAAACTCTGCTCTAAAGATAAATCAACCAACCCAAATCCAAACATCAATGAAAGAATCAAATTTATTAGAATCCGAGATATACAGTGAAGGCTATAACGCTAAAAATGAGATAGAAAAAATAATTAACGATGCCACGAAAAGTCGCTTTGCAGTAAGTAATTACAAACTCGATTACCTTGGCAATGATTTTGTTTATGATGACTATAACCAAAATCCCGATTCGGTGCAGGAAAATAGATTTGGCTATAAAGTGCTTTTTACGCGTGATGCAGATTTGTTAGAAGATTACTACGCAATTAGAATGAATGCATATAAAAACAGGCTTGGTTTTGAAAAATTTAACAAACTTGAAACTGATTACGATAAGGAAGGAAGAATCATCATTGTCATTAAGAGTGGTAAGGTAATCGGAGGAATGCGCTTAATGTTCACGGGCGAATGTAAATATTTTTCTGCAGAATATCCGGGCACGCAATTTCAGTACGAAAAAGTAACGCAAAGGTATCACGACGAGCGCCATGATTTAAAAAACGTTGAGGCATCAGGTGTCGCCGCGGTGGAAAGTGGCAGAGACTTTACTGTTCTTGAATCGATGTTTGAGCTGATGTTTCAAAATGCTCGATCGCGAGAATGTAACTATATTTTTGGAATCGCACTTATCAGCGCGTGCAGACTTTACAGATTAGTTTTTGAAAGACTTGGTTTTTACCTAGATATAATTTTGAGTTACCCATGGGAAAAAAAGGAGGCATTTAATTTTCTGCCCACTTTTCCAATCTATGTAAAACTTAAGTGAATTGTGTATGAGAAAATTTCAGAAAGTAATGTTGTTGGTTTTGTTTTTCTCTCAATCAGCATGGGCTGAGACAGATGCGGAAAATAAAATCAATCTTGCTTTCGATCCGCAAATTTTTTCACTTTCCAAAAGAAAAGAGCGGGCCTTTGATGCTACTGCCGCTAACTACATTTTGTCTAATGACGATATCAGAAGATCTGGCGCCACCTCAATTCCAGAGGCTCTTCGCATGGTTCCTGGAATTCAAGTAGCAAGGATGGATGGTAATAAATGGGCGATTACAGTTCGTGGTTTTAACCGTCAGTTTTCTAACAAGCTTTTGGTGATGGTAGATGGTAGAGTTGTTTACACAGCTTTATTTTCTGGTGTGTTTTGGGATGTTCAAGATTACCCATTGGAGGATGTAGATCACATCGAAGTAGTGAGAGGTCCTGGAGGAACAATTTGGGGGCCGAATGCGGTAAATGGTGTAATCAACATCATCACTAAAAATGCCGATATTACTCGCGGCGCTTATGTTTCTCAAATTGTTGGTAATCAAGATACCTCAATTACCGAAGCAAGATTTGGTGCGGCAACTGCTTCTAATGATAGCTACCGTGTTTACGCTAAAAAATCAGTCAGAAATGGGCTGAAGCAAGACGGCAATAATCAAGAAAACAATGACGGAAACAGGCGCGATCAAGCAGGATTTCGTTACGATGTTTGTTCGATCAAAGAAAATAATATTTCAATTCACGGCGACATCGCTCGTGGCACGGCGCAGAATTATTTCGCCACACTTCCAACCAAGAATGACAAGGATTCACACAATGCTAACCTCGTAATCAATTGGGACAAAAAAATCTCGAACAAGTCGAGCATGATGCTTAACGGCTATTTCGATTATGATCAATTTTCTTTGCCAGTTTTACAAAGAACTGCGCGCACTTTAGATCTCGACTTTCAGCATTTTTACAATTTTACCAAAGACAATCAGTTCACCTGGGGAGCGGGTTACAGAAGTATTAGTGATGTCATTAAGTCTCATGAGAGTCCGGGTGGAGATATCATTCCAATCAGCTACACTCCAGCAGCGAGAAAAGATGAATGGTTAAGCGGATTCATTCAGGAAAAATACGGAATCATTCCAGACAAACTCTATCTAACTTTTGGTTCCAAATTTTTACGCAACACTTTTACCAATTTTGAATATCAGCCAAACCTGCGTTTAGCTTATTATCCAGAGCGCCGACAAACTCTTTGGGCATCAGTTTCTCGTGCGATTAGAACGCCAACCAGGGGTGAGCGCGACATTACGTTGTTAAGTGCTGATAGTGCTGCCGTGTCCAACAGATCTCTGGTGCTTAATAAAGGTAATCAGAATTTTTTCTCAGAAAAAGAAATTGCCTATGAATTTGGTTACCGATTCAAACCTACGTCTCGATTATCTTTCGATCTTTCAACTTTTTATAACAGCTACTCAAAATTAAGAACGTTAGAGCCGATGAATGGCAGTCTTAATCCCACCACCAACAACAAAGGTTCAGGTAGTTCTTACGGTTTAGAATTTAGCACTAAATGGCAAGCAACTCGCGACTGGAAATTAGAAGGAAGTTACGAGCATTTAAAAATGCGCTTGGGCATTGAATCAGCTTCACGAGACAATCAATCAATACTTGCCGGCTCGGATGATTTACAAAATGCCGAAGGTCAATCTCCGCAGAGTCAATTCAAATTTAGATCATTCTACAATATTACTCCAAATATTGAGTTCGACAACATGCTATACTACTCAGACCATTTGTCGAAAGGACTAGGTGGCACATCCGGCACTTCTACTTCAACGAGCAACAAGGCAATTCCTTCTCACATTCGTTTCGACACTAGAATTGGCTATGCTTACACACCTCATACTAATTTTAGCATCGGCATTCAAAACCTTTTTGACCAGCGCTACACTGAGTTCAAGAAGGCGCTCTATAGTAGACAAACTGAAGTTGGTCGTACGTACTACTTCAAAATGATGTGGCAACACTAAGTGTTTAAATATTTTCGACTCACAACATTGGTGTTAATTATCATGTTCTCTGTGCTTGGTGTAAAATCACTAATTGCAGCAAATATGGAATCTGATGAGGCTGCAGCTTACGCCAATTTTATTCAGAATTTGGTGAATAAATCCACCGTTAGCAAAAAAGGAGCCTTCTGTATTTTTGGCAATGATTCAGTAGCGAGAGCTTTAATTAATAGCGCCGGAAATGAAGCTGTTAGTCAGAATTTAGAAGAAGTACAGCGCAAGTGCCGAGCCGTTTATGTTTCTGGTGAAAATGCTACTAACCTTAAGTTGTACCTTAGTGGAATGACTCGGGGAAAGATCTTGACCATTAGTGCTTTTGAAGAATTTATTGCGAATGGTGGCATGATCCAAGTTGGAATGGGTCGCCGCGAGTTTGAATTGACCGTCGATGTAAAATTACTTCACGCCGCACAAATCAAACTCGACACTTTGTCCACTAACTTAATCATTAACTAACATGAAAAGCACAGCAATCGACACCAGTTTTTTGAAAGAGATCGTTGGTGAAGATAAAGAATTCGAAAAAGAACTCTTCACAATTTTTTCCGACAACGCGCATCGCAACATCGCTAAAATGGAAGGGTCGATTAGCAGCAAAGACAACAATGGCTGGTACATGGCATCTCATGCTTTCAAAGGCGCTGCAGCTTCAATTGGCGCATTTGATCTTTCTCAATTACTCGAACATGCACAACAGTTTCCTGAAGAAAGTTTTGAAGAGAAAAAAGAGCTGATGAAAAAAATTCACGAAGAATTTCACCTGGTGATAGAGTTTATTAATGAAGAGGTGTTGTAGCTCGCTTCCTGTGAAAATTTACTAACTCGATTTAGTAAATTTATTTCTATCGCCCATCCTTTATTCCGTTGCAGGTCGGAATGAAGGATGGAAAGATTTATAACCGATTAGGATCTCGTGAAGTTTAGATTTTTAATCTGTAATTTGATGAAGGTGTAGACCTCAAATTCAAAATTCAAAAATGAACATCATACTTGCCAAACCGCGCGGATTCTGCGCTGGAGTCACTCGCGCAATTGAAACAGTTGAAAGAGCTTTAACTAAATTTGGCCCTCCCGTTTACGTCCGTCACGAAATTGTTCACAACAAATTCGTTGTTGAATCTCTACGTAAAAAAGGCGCAATTTTTGTCACTGAAGTTGAACAAATTCCCCAAGGCGCAATCACAATTTTTTCTGCTCACGGAGTATCTGATCGCGTTGAAGAAGATGCCGCCACACGTGGATTAGAGGTCATCGATGCTACTTGTCCTTTAGTGAGCAAAGTGCATCGCGAAGCAAAAAAATACGAAGAAGAAGGTTACGAATTAATTCTTATTGGGCATCGCGGCCACCCAGAAGTTGAAGGCACGAGCGGGCGCGTAAAAAAAGAAATGACCCTGGTTACAAACGAAGAGGATGCACTTAGTGTTGAAATTAAAAATCCGGAGAAGCTTTCTTACGTCACTCAGACAACTTTAAGCGTCGACGACACAAAAAAAATTGTTAAAATTTTAGAAAAAAGATTTCCACAAATGCAGCAAGGCTTAGCAACAAAAGACATTTGCTACGCCACCCAAAACCGTCAAGATGCAGTGCGCAGCCTTTCCAAAATAGTTGATATTATGCTAGTAATTGGTGCAAAAAATAGCTCTAATTCAAATCGTCTTCGTGACCTCGGCGAAGAATGTGGTTTGCCTTCTTACCTAATTAATGGTGAGCAAGATTTACAACCAAGCTGGTTTGAAAATATTGGAAATGTCGGTTTAACCGCTGGTGCCTCTGCTCCAGAAGTGCTGGTTCAAGAAGTAATCGAAAAAATTAAAACATTTTCGAGTGATACAGTGCTGGTCTCAGACATGGATGGAATTGAGGAAAATACTTTTTTTGTGTTACCGCGAAAAGTGAGGAAGTAAAAATTATATTAAGCTGAAAATCATCCCAAACCCTTTCTTAATTGCTAGCTCTGCCTTGCGCTATATTAAGAGGTGATGCTCTCTAGCCCCTGTAATTTCTGATGATTGCTGTTGTGAATTTTCTGCTACTTGCACGACATGATTGCCTTCTGTCGATCCTATTACCTTGTGCTCTCCATCGCGAACCAATTGGTAACCGTAGCAAACGGCTAACTTGCCACCTTGGTTACCATCCAGCTTGTGATTAATGAGGAGCAAATGCTTCTCTAATCCGCGATCCAATTTCTGCTTCTCGAGAGCTTCGATTGTCTCTGCCTTTGCCTTCTCATCAGCCTCACCTTCTCCGCTTAATAATTTTTCTGGATGTTTAATGAAGGCAACAACCTGACTTAAGAAAATAGCCTGAGATATTTTAGAATCATCAATGTTACCGAGAGCTCCATAGTTCATCGTGATTAAGTTTGCGCGAAAGAGTCGTTTGTTTTCAGTAAAATTAAGTCTCTCTTCATCATTCATTCTCGCCTTCGCCGCTTCAGCTGCTCCTGAATCATCATTGTAATAGCTGTTTTAGCTAGGGTGTTATTTCTTGAGCTGATGCATTATTTGGAAGCGCTTTGATGAAAGATTGAGCAGCTAAACGGTATGGAGAAAATTATGATTCAAAAACATCTTTAATTGCTCCGGAATTTGGTATCGCGCCATTGGCAGCAACGGTTCGTTCATTAGCATTTTGTAGAATTTCTTCCAGTGCTTCATCGGTCACGTGCACTCTAGTCGAGGATCTTGAAAAATCTCTTACTGCCCGCATTGCGCCGGCTAGATTTTCTGGTAGAGTAGATTCTGTATTTGTGGCAAGATTGTATGCCTCTGAAAAGCAAAGAATACTGATAGCAATTACGTATAAGCTAGGGGCAAGAAAAAATAATGCTAACGGCGGAGGTGCAAAAATTAATGATGTGCTTGGCTAATACAGCACAGGTGATTCCTGCGACTAACCCCAAATGTTCCAACTAATAATCCATGCACAACACCTTCTCTGTAAAGACTCAGAGCCTCTAAACCATTATGAAGATGCGGTAGAGAAAATTTTTCATTCATACCAGGAATAATTTTAGTGACAGATACGGGTTTAAACCATTCTGTTCAAAACATTATTTTCTGGCTTGTCAAAAAAGCGATGTTTGACAACAGCTAAAATATGAATTGCGACTATGCCAAGTAGAATAAAGGCTGAGACTTCATGAATTTCGGCGAAAGTCATTCCGAGTTCGGGATTTGCGGTGACTAGCGAAGGCAATTCGATGCTAAAAAATTTTACCGGGTAGCCGAAAAGATTCGACATTAAGTAACCAGAAAGTGGTACGAGAATCATGAGCAAGTAGAGTGCTCCGTGGGCAAGGTGAGCTAAAATTTTCTCAGATTTCAGCAATGTTTTTGGCATTGCCGGCGCACCGAGAGCTAAGCGGTTAATGATTCGAGCAACAATTAACGCAAGAACCAAAGCACCGAGTGATTTGTGTAAATTGTAAATATCCATGCGGCTTGGCGATTCTTTGCTGAGAAAGTCGGTCATGTAAATTCCAAGGCCAAGCATGAACAAAATGATTGTAGCCATTAGCCAGTGGAGGATGCGGGAGGAGAGAGGGTACTTCATGATTTTGTTAATTTTATCCGCCATTCGAGCGAAGTTGAGACTTCTCTAATATTCGAAAGTTCTCGACTTCGCTCTATCAGCGCAAGTTTTTACTCGGTAATTACTTCTTCCGAAAGCTCTTCACCAGTTTCTGCTTCATCAACTTCATTATTGCCGGTTTGTGCAATTCTGGCGACAGACACCACGGTTTCATTTTTGGTTTTAATCAAAGTTACACCTTGAGTGTTGCGACCAGAAATTCTTACCGAGTCAACTCCGGTGCGGATTAAAGTGCCTTTGTCGGTGATGATCATTACATGGTCTTTCACTTCAACCGGGAAACTGGCCACAACGTTGCCATTGCGTTTTGAAGTGACGATGTTGGTGATTCCCGAGCCGCCGCGGTTAGTGATGCGGTACTCGTAAGCCGAACTTCTTTTGCCATAACCATTTTCGGTAATCGTTAAAATGAATTCTTCAACTTCGGCCATTTCCTCAATTTTGGCTTGTGGCAATTCTGACTTAATTTTTGGCAATTCTTGCGGCACAACTAGCAAGTCGTCAGATGGATTTTCTTTGAGATTCTTGTTAAATAACAAGGCTTCGCGCAATGCCAGACGTTTCTCTAGGTCGATGCTCAGATACTTGTCTTTAACTTCAGAATCTTCTCCGGCATGTTGAAGAATTGACAAAGCAATTACTTCATTACCGGCGCTAAGCTTTATTCCACGGACTCCCGTAGAGTTTCTGCTTTGGAAAACGCGAAGTTTAGAAACTGGGAAGCGAATGCATTTTCCATCTTTTGTTGAGAGTAGCATGTCGTTTGCTTCAGTGCACAAGGCCACTCCAATCAAGGCTTGCTTGCCTTCGAGTTTCATGGCGATTTTGCCGGAAGAGCGAATGTCAACAAATTGATCCATTGAGTTACGACGCACGTCACCTTCGGAGGTTGCGAAAGCAATACTCAATTCTTGCCATTTCGACTCGTCCTCAGGTAGTGCTAAAATTGTCGAAATTTTTTCACCTTGTTCAAGTGGAAGTAAGTTTACCAAAGCGCGGCCACGAGCTTGTGGTGAGCCGAGGGGCAATTTATAAGTTTTGAGACGGTAAACTTTTCCTTTATTTGAAAAGAATAGAATTGGCGTGTGAGTGTTGGTCGCAAAAATGTCAGTTGTGACATCTTCGTCGCGAACATCCATGGCGCTGCGACCTTTGCCACCGCGACGTTGCGTGCGGTAGGCAGAAAGTGGAACGCGTTTGATGTAGCCATTCATTGTGGCAACAACAACCATGTCTTCTTTTGGAATTAGGTCTTCGATGTCGACCTCGAACTCGCTATCTTCAATGGTTGAGCGTCGTGGTGTTGCAAACTGTTCTTTAACTTCGATTAATTCTTTTTTGACCAAAGCGAGCATTTTTAAGCGGTCAGAAAGAAGTTCGAGGTAAGTAGAAATTTCAGCGGCGAGCAGTTTTAACTCGTCGGTAATTTTTTCCATTTCGAGGCCGGTCAAACGCGCTAAACGCATTTCAAGAATTGCCTTGGCTTGAATTTCAGTGAAGTAAAATTTACCAGCTTTAATGACGTTTCCCTTGTCTTGAACTAGCTTCACCATTGCTTCGATGAGACCTACTGGCCAAGCTTTAGCGAGAAGTTTTTCTTTCGCTTCAACGACATCTTTTGATTTTTTGATGAGCTCAACAATTTCGTCGATATTTGCAACGGCAACGGCCAAACCGATTAAGATATGAGTTTTGTCCCTGGCTTTATTAAGCAAGAAATTGGTGCGGCGAGTGGTAACTTCAAAACGGAAATCGGTGAAGATTTTGATGACATCGAGAATGTTAAGAAGCTGAGGTTTTCCATGATTTAGTGCCAACATATTCACACTGAAATTGCACTGCAATTCAGTGAAGCTGTAAAGTTGGTTAATAATTACCTCTTCCATCGCATCGCGGCGCAGCTCAATGACAACACGAATTCCTTCGCGGTCAGATTCGTCGCGCAAGTCAGTGATTCCTTCGATTTTTTTATCTTTTACGAGCTCAGCAATTTTCTCTACGAGCTTGGCTTTGTTAACTTGGTAAGGGATTTCCTCGATAATGATGGCAACTTTTCCACCAGTTTTTTTCTCGATTTTGTGTTTGCCGCGCATAACCACGGAGCCACGCCCGGTGCGGGCTGCAGAGTCGAATCCAGCGCGACCTAAAATGATTCCACCAGTTGGGAAGTCAGGGCCGGGGACGATTTTTATGATGTCTTCAATGGTGATTTCGTTGTTGTCGATGTAGCTCAAACAAGCGTCGACCACTTCGCCTAAATTGTGCGGAGGAATGTTTGTTGCCATGCCGACGGCGATCCCGCCTGAACCGTTAACAAGAAGATTCGGGAAGCGTGCTGGTAAAACTTTTGGCTCTCTTTCGTGGCCGTCATAGTTGGGGATGAAGTCGACAGTGTCTTTGTCGAGGTCATCAAGCATGGTGTGAGTAACTTTTTTCAAACGCGATTCAGTGTAGCGCATTGCCGCTGCCGGATCATCGTCGATTGAACCAAAGTTACCTTGTCCGTCAATTAGTGGCACACGCATCGAAAAATCTTGTGCCATGCGGACAAGAGATTCGTAAATTGCTGAGTCACCATGTGGATGGTATTTACCCATTACTTCACCTACAATTCTCGCCGATTTTTTGAAGGGTTTGTTGTAGTCGTAATTGCCTTCATACATTGCAAAAAGAATACGGCGGTGAACTGGCTTCAAGCCGTCGCAAGCATCAGGAATAGCGCGCGAAACGATGACGCTCATAGCGTAATCGAGGTAAGATTTTTTCATCTCAGAGACCAGTGAAACCGACTGAATATCTTTACCTGTGGCAACTTGAATTGCGTTTTTATCTGTCATTTTTTTAGAAATTTTGGGGAAGTGAAAGTGATGGCGTCTATTCTAAAAATGCTGTCGCGCGTGTGCAACAGAAAATCTCTGGTAACTCTTTGGCAACATCCGCTCAATCACATGTAGAAAATGTCAGTTATTACTAGCTCCAAAAAATCTAAATTGCAGTTAAAGCTAAAAATAAAGAACAACCGATCTAAATTTAGAGCAAGTTGTTAGTCTTTTGTTTGTTAGAGATTTGGGTTTGAGCTAGATTATTTTTTTTCTTTTTTTTCAGAGTAAAACTTTCGAGATGAGATGAGTGGCGTCAAATAAAGATTAATATCTCGCTCATACAGGCTTTAGATTTTAACTGATCTCGCAGTGGTTTTTTTTAACACTTACAGTTAATTTATTTGCGGAAGTGGTGGTGGTTGTTGGTGTTGGTGGTTCAGAGTCTTTTTTTTCGTCAGCTGAAGACTCTTCTTCCATTGCTGGTTCTTCGGCAGCTAAAGACTCTTCTCCCATTGCTCGCAATTCTTTTTCAAGTTCATCTCTGGTTAGAGTATTAATTGCATCATAGATAGTGGCTTCATTCTTATTCGTTAGAGCTCTTTGCTTCTCCGCAAAATTTTCTGTGAGCTCATTTTTCTCTGGACCTTCCTCCATCTTTTCGATCTCGTCCCATCTTTTTACCTTATCTTGTTCGTAGGGATCATTAATTTCCCTCAACTGTTTTGGAAAGTTAATTTCTCCCCAAGTTATACAGTGAACACCGTGGAGTAAAAAATCTGCCATTTCCTCAGGCATTTTTTGCAAGAGTGGCATTATGTGTTCATGAAATTCCTGAACTTTTTCTTCTGCCCAGCTTTCGACCGTTTGCCCGAAGGCAATCCGACCAGGAACCGCGAGCCAGGGTTTTTTAATAACACCTTCTGATAGAAGTATTGCATGCTCTTCTCTGAGTAAGGCATTTCCCGCTTCGATTTCCACTCCCTGACTTTTAAAATTTCTGCTAACAAAATCTTTAACCAGATCAAGCGTCAAAAGATGTTTAGCTGCCTCCAATTTCTCTAACATTGTTGGTGCTGCTGCGATTGAAGCTAAAGCAGATATTTCGGACCAACCTCCAACTGGTTGATTGACGCAGCCAGAGATATAAAGTTCTGCAATTTTTTCTACCCATTTGAGGTGGTTGGGATTTCTTTCTAAAACATCTAATGTGGGAGTTGCGGCTTGAAGAATTTCTTTAAATCCTCCACGATCTTCGATATTTTCATCGAGAAATCGTTGTAACAAATCTGTTGTACTTTGAATTGGGTTCTCCGCTGCAATAGAGTTATCCTCTTTGTATCTTGCGCCAATTGCTTTTAAGTGTGATTTTGTCAGAGCAACTTTATGGGTGTAGAAGTGATATGGATATTCAACATTGCAGTTTCCTTTTTCTAGGCCGGATAATCTATCTAGAAGATCCCGTGAGATGGTTAGTTGATTGTTGCCGCTGAGATCAAACCTCGTCAAAACAGCAAGATTAACAATCTCCTCAGGAAGATCTGCTAGTCGGTTGCCGCCAAGAGACAAGTCTTTCAAAGTAGGAAGGCAGATCTCCGCAGGAAATGTTTCTAGTTGGTTGCTGTTAAGATTTAAGCTTTCCAATGCATTAAGATTCACAAGCTCAGCAGGAAGTGCGGCTATTCGGTTGCTGAAAAGATTTAAACTTCTCAAAGTTTTAATCTTTGTAATTTCTGCCGGAAATGTGTCTAGTTGGTTGCCAGCAAGATCTAATCTTGTTAAAGCGGCGAGATCACTAAATTCCGAAGGAAGTGTGCTTAGTCCGTTAAAGCCAAGAAATAAACTTTCCAAAGCATTAAGTTTCGTAATCTCCAGAGGAAATGTTTCTAGTTGGTTGGAGCCAAGAGATAGTTCCGTTAAAGCAGTGAGGTTGACAAACTCTGCAGGAAGAATGGTTAGTCGGTTGCTGTAAAGATTTAAACTCTTCAAAGCATTAAGCTTTGCAATCTCCGCAGGAATTCTATCTAGTTGGTTGGCGGCAAGACCTAATCTTGTCAAAGTAGTAAGATCCCAAATCTCTGGAGGAATTATGTTTAGTTGGTTAGCGCTAAGATCTAAGTTTTCCAAAGCAGTAAGCCTTCTAATCTCTGCGGGAAGTATGTTTATTCGGTTTCGACTCAGATTTAAACTTGTCAACTCAGTAAGGTCACCAATCTGCACTGGAAGAGATGACAGTTCGAGCCCATCCAATGAAAGGCTGTTACTTCTACTAGACTTAGCCTCGATAATTCTTTCCATCGCCACAACTCTTGCTCTTCTTTCTTCTTCAGAAGCCGCAGTGTCTTCAGCCCAAGAACGAAGGCCCGTTAAAAAAGCACGATGCTCAAGGAAGTGATCTGGTAGCTCAACGCTGCATCCCCTTGCTTCTAGTTGTGATAATTTATCTAGAAGAGGTGGTGAGATGTTTAGTTGGTTGTTTCTACTGAGATCTAAATTTGTTAAAGCATAAAGTTTCCAAATCTCTGGAGGAAGTGTGTCTAGTTGGTTGCTGCTAAGATTTAAACTTGTCAACTCAGTAAGGTCTCCGATCTGTCCTGGAAGAGATGACAATCCAAGCCCATTCAATAAAAGGCTGGTACTTCTACTAGATTTAGCCTCAATAATTCTTCGCATCGCTATAACTCTCTGTTCTCTTTCTCCTTCAAGAGCTGTAGCATCATCAACCCAAGCCTGAAGGCCTGGTACAAAATCATCTTCAATGCCAGTTTGTGGGCTAGATAGGACCGGTAAGTTTTCCTTCATAATTTTTTAATTATTTTTGCATTAGTTCAGCGCTGTTCCATCAGCCTTTGCCAAAATAGAACCTTGCCAGATAATTTGGGTAGTCAATAAATTTTGTGGAGTTGAGACTTTTAAGAAAGATCGCAAAGTTTTGTGCTGCGCTAGATAGACGAGAGTTTTTGGCTTCGTTAGGAAGTCTGTAATTTCTTAAGATGTTAATATTTTTGAAAAAGGTTTATTTTCCTATTCACACCTATGCTCTGTGGCCTCTCTTCTATTCGGGAGCTGGATTTATAAAGTGTTCATGAAAGGCGACCAACTCTTGCTGCCCAGCTAATTTTGGTCTGCGGGAGCATCTTGAATTGACATGTTTAAAGCTACCCCTCTTGCCCGAGCTAAAGCGCTAAGTCTGATAACTTCGTCTGGAGAGATTGGATTGACTTGGAGGTTAATGCTGCGATGCAATCCTTCTGGCGGATTTAGTAGAGAGTCTGGAACTGTGGTTAGTTTGCTGGAGCCAAGATTTAAACTTGTCAGAGCAGTAAGATTACCAATTTCCTCAGGAAGGGTGGTTAGTTGGTTGCCATAAATATTTAACCCTGTCAAAGCAACAAGATTACCAATCTCCGCAGGAAGTGTATTTAGTTGGTTGAAGCGAAGATCTAAACGTTTCAAAACAACAAGATTTCCGATTTTTGTAGGAAGCGTGGTTAGTTGGTTACCGTAAAAATTTAAACTTTCCAAAGCATTAAGATTACCAATCTCTTCGGGAAGGATTTTTAGCTGATTGAGACTGAGCCCTAAAATTTTCAAAGCAGTAAAATTGCAAATCTCCGCAGGAAAAATAGCTAGTCGATTGGAGCCAAGATCTAAATTTGTTAAAGCAATAAGATTAGCAGTCTCCGCAGGAAGTGTGCTTAGTCGGTTGAAGCCAAGATTTAAACTTGTTAAAGCAGTAAGATTACCAATCTCTGCAGGAACTGTGATTAGTCGGTTGGAGCCAAGATCTAAGTTTGTTAAAGCAGTAAGATTACCAATTTCTACAGGAAGTGTTTCTAGTTGATTGCTGCGCAGATTTAAATTTTTTAAAACAGTAAGATTTCCAATTTCCGCAGGAAGCGTATTTATCTGGTTGCTGCAAAGATCTAACCTTGTTAAAGCAGTAAGATTGCCAATCTCCGCAGGAATTGTGGTTAGTTGGTTGGAGCCAAGATTTAAACTTGCCAAATCAGCAAGATTACCAATCTGTTCTGGAATAGATGACAATCTAAGTCCGCTTAATGAGAGTTCGATTTTCTTATTATTTCTAGCCTCAATAATTCTTTTCATCGCCTCAGTTCTTGATCCTATTTCATCGGGGGCGGCTAATTTAAACCAGTACTGAAGACTTTTTGCAAAATCATCTTGAGTGCCAACTAGTTGGCCAGATCGGCTCAGTAATCCATTTATAAAATCTTTTGCTGCTTTCATAATTTTTAGGTTCAAGACAACTCAAGCTAGATTAAAAATCTTAATTCAACCAAGACCTGTCTATGTTAAACAAGTTGCATCATCTATTCTTTCATTTCTGAAGTTAGAAGAAATTCTGTTAATAAAATAATCAAAGTAATTCGAATAGAATCCCAAAAGTCTTCATCTCTTCAAATTCTATTGGAATTGAGGCAATGCCCATATTTTTTAAGACGCTTTCTTCCTCCCTAAATTGAGGCAATTCCAGCTTAGTTTTTTACTTTCGCTGGCTAATTCAATTCGTTAGTGCAGCAGAACTGCCTGAGTGAGAATTATTTAATTGAGTTGGCAAAAGAATGATTAACATCTCGGTGATTCATTTCATCGCCGCGTATAGCAATTATCATTTCTCGAATATTGGCGTCTTTGGATAAATTCCAATATTTAATTGCCATTTCAGGGGCGGCAACGTTTGCATGATTGCCCGCATCAATTTCAGCTAGATAGTTGGTGTAACTTATTACAGCTTCTTCTTCAAAATAACCCACCATGCGATGCGCAGTTTTTGGTGAAATTAAATAAAGCAGAAAAAAAAGATTAAAGAAAACGCCCTGAACAATTAGTATTAATAGACGCTCTAACTTGCTTGGTTTTGCAATTTCAATAAATGCCATTAGGTGCATGCGTTCATTTTCCGCCTCATCTAATAAGGTTTTTATCCACCCATTGTCATCAGTGATGCGGCGAAGAGATTTTAGGTGTTGTAACATTCCTCCAACCATTCCAGGAACAGCTGCAACAGTTTCTAAAACAATAGCTCTATGTCCGTATCTTTTAGCAAAAAAAGTATCCGCAAAAAAACGCAACGTTTTTACAAAAAGAAATGCGAGATGATCTTTAAAGCCATCGGGCTTTTGATGATTGGAGATATTTAAATTTGAATTTTTTTCATTATTAATTTTCATAAAAAATTTATTTCTTAATAAGATTTTTAGATTTTAAAGAGCTTAATCCGCCATCAACTCCTAAAACCTGACCTGTAATCCAGCTGTTTTTTGGGTCTAAGAAAAACTCAATCGCCGTTGCAATTTCTTCAGCCCTTCCAAGCCTTCCAAGTGGATGCATCGCCCTTGAAAATTCTAGAGCTTTCTCATTGGCAAAAATTTGTTTAGTTAAGTTTGTTTCAGTTAGACCAGGAGACACAACGTTGAAGCGTAAGTTCTGGTCGGCATAGGTTGCGGCAGCTGATCGAGCAAGCCCAATGATTCCAGCTTTTGCCGCAGCTATTGCCTCATGATTTGGAAGTCCGGTCATTGCCGCAACGGAAGAAATTAATACAACAGATCCGCCATTTTTCATATATTTTGCTGCAGCGCGACATACCGAAAAAGATGTGGTTAAAGAAGCTTCTATAACCGATGAGTAATCTTCTTTTGAGGTTAGATGAGCTCCTTTTAAAAGAAGGGATCCGCTTAAATTTACTACCCCGTCTATATTTCCAATATTTTTAAAGACCTCTTCAGTAGCAAGAAAGTCAGACGCATCTAAAATAAAATCAGGAGAAATTTTTGAGTTATCACGAGCAGTTTGAATGACTTCGCAGTGCGAATTTTTTAGTATCTCAACTAGCTTTTGACCAATTGAGCTGCTGGCTGCAATTATTAAGTAACGCGGCATATTCATTGTGACTTTGTTGGTATATTTGGAAACGACTTGTAATAACAAGGCTCCCTTCACAAATAGCTTTGCGAGTCTTTAGTAGCAACAAAATAATTAGGAAATTTGGGGAAAATAACCCAATTGGTTGTGGTGATTTATAACAGTCCCATAAGACCTTTATTATTCTCAAAAACTGACTTAGTAAGTCTGAGGAGTTAGATCAGATGGCAAATAAAGAGGATGGCTCGGCGTTCCATCTTGCGAGAGACGTAAATAAGAAAGCCCTGAATGATGCCGAAGTAATTTAATCAAATCTTGGCCACGAGAACGCAGCATTTTTGGCGGTTGTCCGAAGGCTAACACAATTGTTTTGGCTTCATTAGCCATTTTCAAAATCATCTCATCATTTTCTGGGCCAACGGGATCTTTTACTTCCAGCAATCGATTTTTATCTGTGGCACGATAGGCATGAACATTAGCAACTAACTGTCCGCCACAACCCCAAGAGCGAGTAAACTTTCCAGTTCTTATTAGTGTTGGATCAGCATAATCAATACAAGCCACACTCGGATTCATTAGCAACCACATGACTAATGGTTTTGATTCATCCCAAATCTCACGAAGTTGATAACGGTATTTCTGACAATCAGAAAACACTGCCGTGATTTTGGAATCAGCTGGCCAGGCCGGACGAGATTTTCCGCCGGCGTCGTGTTTCAAATTATTATTTAATTTAGAGAAATTTTTGATCTGAGAATTTTGCGATTTGTTCATCTAGATGTTTAGAGATTCCTAGAAATTAGATCAAAAAACCTGCCAAACTTTAGAGCAGTTTTTTTAAATTTTTTTAAAAAACTTCAAAGAAGTTGAGACAATTCTTAGAAAGAAAAAACACTGATTTGCTAGTAAATCGGGATAAAATTTCTTGGCTAGATTTATCAATTTCTGATCTGACTTTGTTTTACCAGAAGAATTCTAGATCATCTGGTGGAGTTTAAGGGAATTTTGTTTAAGCCGTCTTAAGACTTTAAAATTTCCATTTTTTAGCTAAATAATTTTCGACAGATAGCCGTTCTTTTTCCGTTAAGCCGCGATCAAACACAATCAATTCAAACACGTAACCATTGAAGTAACCATCTCTGTCCCCAGGACAATCCATGGATCCAGCATAACATGCACCAATTTCTATTGGGTTAGAGATTCCGTAATTACTTGTAGTTGTTACGCTGGAGGAGGTGTATTTAGTTTTATTAACATAAATTGTAGCATTTGCTCCGGTGTCAACAGCTTCAATTAAATAATTTTGATTAGCTAAAGGAGGGAAGGAGGTTGTTATTAACCCAGCATTATATGCGGTGTAATAGATATTGAGGGTATTGGAAAGATTTACCTTGAAATAACCTGGGCCAAAGGATGCTGGCATTGATGAAATGATGTAATGAACAAAGGCTGTAACCGCCATCGGCTTAACAACCACAAATGCTGTAACCCCGCCATCCCTAGCAAAATTATAAGTTGAATCCATGTAATCATTAGAACCGTCGAAGAGCACCGCCGGCAAGTTATTCATGATATTAGTCTTGTAGATAGGTTTAGCGACTCCGGTTGCGGTAAAGTTATTTTTTAGATTCGCTTGTGGATTTATGTCATTCCACGAACCAATGGTTGCGCCATCAGCCGCTTCAGCAACACTAAAACTATTTTCTGAAGTTGTTTCTAGCCAAAGAGATAAGCCTTTAATAGAAGCAACGCGTGAACTTTGCGTTAGCATTCTGGCCGCAGATAGCCGAGCATCTTGCAAAAGATCAATTCCCTGTCCCGCCGCAGCGATCAAGACACCGATGATTAAAATCACGATTGAAAGCTCAACTAGAGAGAAGGCTTTATTAGGTTTTTTGGTCATATTTTAATTTGGTTCAAGACAACTCAAGTTAGATTAAGAACCTTAATCCAACCAAGCTTTGTCAATGTTAAATAAGTTACATCATCTATTTTTTCACTTCTGAAGTTAGAAAAAATTCTGTTAATAAAATGTTCAAAGTAATTCGAATTAGAATCCCAAGAATCCCCATCTCTTAAAATGTTTTTGGAATTGAAGAGGTAGAAAATGATGAATCTTATTTTGAAGCCAAAAGAGTTTTTGGTCTTAGTTTTTAGGGAGTTGTATTTTCTTAATTGCGGCCATGTTGTCTTCCAGCTGAGCGATCTTTGGCTTCGATCATGCTAACCCAGAAGCCTTTGTTGCCGCGCTTGTTGAGAGTTTGTGCGGATTGAATGAGGTAAGTTAGTTTTTGACCCAAAATCATCGAGGTCCAAAAGCCAATAGGTTTAACAAAATCAACAATTTCAACCTTACTCATTTCTTGGCGATTTTCTTCTTGCTCTGCGGATGGAATTATTTCGTAACTACCCTGGGACTGATTTTTACCTTCCGCTTTAACCGCGGAATGAGCTCTCGGAATCTCGCGCTTTCTACGTAATTCATCCTCTTCTTTTGCGACGAATTTTTCTTTCGGTTTAAGTACGGCGGGAAGATTTTTTTTAAGTTTTTTGTAGTTTTTGTAAGCTTGATTTAAGGCGAAGAAAAAAAACATCCGCGTCAAAATAATCAGAAAGAAAAATGCCAAAAAAATCATCGCGGAGATTAAGGCAATTTTCATTTACAGATTTTTTTTAACCGCTTGTAACTCTGGGAAAAGCCAATGAGCGAGTAGGTGTCATAAGCAATTTTGTTGTTAGAAGAAACGCTGGTCACAACCATGTCGGCATTTTTTTGCATCTCTTTAATGATGTTGATATCAGCGCTTTTTTCATTAGCCCAAGCAAGAATTTTGTAAGGAAAAAGGTAGAATTTTTTTGAGCCAAAAGAGAGCTCAACATCGGAATCATTTTTGTAAATGAAGCCGGAGGCGGTAGAAATTTCGTCGGCGTCATTTTTAATGTTAGTAACTAAAAAGAATGACTCACCGCGATTAGGAATTGAGCCGCTGGTTTTAATCGGAGTGGAAGCGAGGTAGCACACGATTTGGTCGCCACGATTAGTTTTAAAAAGACTCCAATCTTGGAATTTTTCTTGCCAAGGTGAATCCCCGAGGGATCCCAAAGGAGGACTAATCTCTTCTCCAAAAACTGGGGAGACAAAGAAGATAAGGATTAGGAATTTATTAAAGAGTGATTTCAAAACTTGACTTTTGTTGCTTGAAAAATAGTTTGCCCAGCCCTTCATGAGGCCTTGAGTTGAAAGGTTCGGCGCGTTTTAAATCTAACTTTACAAATGTCACACAAAAAAATTTCTGAGGAAATGACTTCGCTTGAAAATGCGGCAAAGCAAGAAGAAGTTCAATCAGCTCACGAAGAAGCTAGCGAAGAATCTCATGGCGAAAAGCATAGCCCGCTCGCTCAATTTGAAGTTAAAAAAATTGTCGATTTCAAAATTGCTGGCACTGATTTCGGCTTCACTAATTCTGCGCTCTACATGGTGATTGCTACGTTTTTAATCATCACCTTTATGCTTGCGGCAACACGCAAAAAATTGCTCATTCCTTCACGTTTACAAGTGATTGCTGAGGGAGTTTATAACTTCATCAACGACATGATTTTAAGTTCAATTGGCGAAGAAGGCAGAAAGTTTTTTCCGCTAATTTTTAGTCTCTTCACCTTCATTTTACTTTGTAATGTTCTGGGAATGACTCCTTACAGTTTTACGTCGACAAGCCAATTAGTTGTCACGCTTTCTTTGGCGATGGTTTCCTTCCTAACAATTACAATTTTTGCAATTGTGCGTAACGGATTTTTCGGATTCCTGCACATGTTTTTACCAAGTGGCGTACCGATGTGGATGGCTCCGGTGATTTTCGCCATCGAGCTTTTTTCTTTCTTGATTCGTCCAGTTACTCTCTCAGTTCGTCTTTTTGCTAACCTTGTTGCGGGCCACGTTCTGCTTAAGGTTGTCGCAGGTTTCATCATTTCTCTTGGCGTGATTTTTGGCACTTTACCATTCTTATTCAGTGTTGTGATGATTGGCTTTGAGCTTTTCGTTGCACTGCTTCAGGCCTATATTTTTTCGATTCTTGTTTGCGCTTACTTCAGCGAAACTGTGAGAGCTCACTAAGTTTTGACTTCTGTCCATCGAGTCAAAAAATTCCCAACCAATGGGGTTTTAGATGGATAATTTTAATTTTTAAAAATCATGGAAATGGTCTCTTTAAAATTCATCGGTGTTGGTCTTTGCTCAATCGGCATGGCTGGCGCTGCGATTGCAATTGGAAATATCTTCGGATCTTTCTTTAACAGTTTAGCGCGTAATCCATCTGCCGCTCCGAAGATTGAAAAATACATCTACATCGCTGCGGGTCTTACCGAAGCTATGGGTATCTTCGCGGTACTTTTAGCATTTCTTATAATGTTTAGTTAGTCAGAAAAAAAGTGGTCATTCTATAAAAAGAGTGACCACTTTTTAATTTTTTTAATCATGCCTCAGTTCGATTTCTCTACATATAATCCACAAATTTTTTGGTTTCTTCTTTGCTTTGCCTCCCTTTATTTAGCTGCGTCATTTCTCATTCTGCCAAGAATTCGTGACATCATTGCTGCAAGAAAAAATGTTGTTGATTCAAGTAAAGAAAATTCTCGCAAGCTCGAAAAACAAATTTTTAAGTTGCGACATGAGGCGGAAAAAATGCAGCAAGAAGCGAGTGGGAATTACGAAGATAAAATGGACGAAATTTCGCGCCGCGCTATGAAAGAAAGAGATCAGGCATTAACTAATCTCAAAAATAGTCTTGATGAAGCGGCAAAAAAATCGCGCGTTGAACTAAAATCTCTTCTCGAAAAATCTGAGGTAAAAGCCACTGCGGTAATTCAAGATTTAGTACAAAATATTAAGACAAAAATTCTCATCTAATATGTTTCACTTCGACGAAAAATTCTGGTTGGCGATTGCCTTTTTTACCTTTGGTGCCCTCGCCGCAAAATATATTTGGCCTTTGCTGCGTAAGGGCTTGGACAATAGCTCAAAAAAAATCGCTGAAGAAATTATTGCGGCAAAAGAGATGAAAGAAAATGCCGAAAGATTATTAGCGAAGGCAGAAAAGTTTTACGAAGAAGCAATGCTTTTCACAGCAAAATTAGTGAAAGACACTGAAGATGAGGTTCAAAAATTAGCTGATGAATCGCACCAACTTCTTGAAGAAGAAATAAGTAAAATAAGAGCTGGCGCACTAGACAGAATAAAGACCGAGGAAGATTCGGCAATTCGTGAATTGAAAGTAAAAATTGTTAATTTGGCGCTCGGAAAATTGACTACGGAATTAAATCTCAATCAAGAAGGCCACGAAAAATTAATTGAAAAAACTTTGAATAATCTTGGCAAAACGGTGCATTAATGAAGTTCACTCTTTCCTCGCTGAAGGAATATTTAACCACCAAAGCCTCGCTTGAAGAAATCTGCGCAAAGCTTACTGCAATTGGCCTTGAAGTTGAATCGGTCGAAGACAAAGCAAAAACTCTCTCGGCATTTTCGGTGGCAAAAATCCTCGAAGCTAAGCCGCATGAAAATTCTACCAAGTTACAAATCTGTTCAGTTGAAACAAAAGATTCTGCTACTCCATTACAAATTATTTGTGGTGCGCCAAATGCTCGTGCGGGTTTAAAAGTTGCCTATGCACCGATTGGTTCGGTCATTCCAACTAATCAAATGGTAATTAAAAAAGCCAAAATTGCCGGAGTTGAAAGTAACGGAATGCTGTGCTCGGCTCGTGAATTGAATCTTGGAAATGAAGATGCCGGCATTATTGAAATCGCTGATAAATGGTTAGTTGGCACTAAGGTTACCGAAGTTTTTTCGCTGAATGATGCTTTGATTGAAATTAACGTTACGCCAAATCGCGGTGATTGTTTAGGAGTTTATGGAATCGCGCGAGATCTAGCTGCAAGCGGCATAGGTGAATTAAAAAATCTCGAGATTAAAAAAATTTCTGGGCAATTTTCTTTTCCATTCGAAGTAAAAAATGAAGCTACTGAGGCCTGCAATTACGCCGCTTTTTGTCAGATTAAAAATGTTAAAAATTGTGAGTCGCCAGAATGGTTGAAGAAAAAATTAGAAGCCCTTGGAATGAATCCAATTTCAGCAATTGTTGATGTCACCAATTACGTTATGCATGTTATTAATCGTCCGATGCATGCTTACGACGCGAAGAAAATTGAGGCCCCACTTACAATTCGTTTTGCCAAAGAAGATGAAAAATTTACCTCTCTTAAGAAAGAAGAACTCACTCTCGATGAAAAAATTTTAGTAATTTCTGATTCCAAAAAAGTAATTGGAGTAGCCGGCGTGATTGGCTCAATGAGTTCGGCATGTGAATTAGAAACTACAGAAATCTTACTTGAGTCAGCATTTTTTAATCCCTCATCAATTGCCTACTCTGGACGTAAATTAAATATCTTCTCCGATGCTAGACACCGTTTTGAGCGTGGCGTTGATGAGGCCTCATGTGAATTGGGAATTGATTTTGCGACACAATTAATTTTAGAAATTTGTGGCGGCGAAGTAAGTGAAGCAAATTTTGTCGGTACAAAATCTTTAGCCAAAAAAATCAATTTTGATTTCGCAAAAATTAAAAAATTAATTGGCCTTGAAGTTGCGCCAGAAAAGGCATTTGAGATTTTAACAAAATTAGCTTTTCGTCACTCTTGGGCTGTTCAGCGGCCTGGCGATATCGGCAATTTACACTCACAAGATTCTCAAAATCCTGCACATTCAAAAGATTTTGTAAAAGAGTTGGAAGTAGAAATTCCTTCACATCGTCACGACATTTTTTCTTCCGAAGATCTTGTTGAAGAAGTGGTAAGAATTATCGGCTACGACCAGATAAAATCCCAGCCGCTCATTACTAACAACTTACCATTCAATATTGATGCAGTCAGAACCAGCCTGGTCGCCCAAGGTTTAACTGAAATAATCACCTGGTCTTTCGTTGACGAAAATCTTGTCGAATTTTTTGCTGAAAAAAATGAAAAACTAATTCTAGCCAACCCGATTTCTGCGGAGATGAATCACATGCGACCTACTCTGGCAATGGGTCTTCTTGCAACTTACCAAAAAAATTCTGCACGAAATTTTTCTGATCTAGCTTTGTTTGAGATTGGAAATGTTTTTATTGGTGATGCACAAAGGCCAATGATTTCAGGCCTCAGAGCGGGTAAGAACAAAGAGCAAAATCATTACCACGACGAAAGAGTTTTCGATATTTTTGATGTCAAAAAAGACCTTCTTTCAACTGTAGAAATTTTTGGACTACGTGCTGATAGCCTGCAAATAAGCGCGGTTGAATCTCCAAAATATTACCATCCACATCGCAGTGCCGCGCTAAAATTAGGAAAAAATTTAGTCGGATTTTTCGGCGAATTACATCCGGCAATTGCTAAAAAATTCGACATCAAAGCGCGTGTAAATCTTTTTGAGATTTTTACCGACAGCTTGCCGGCCCAGCAAAAAAACGCGCGCAAGGCATTTACTGCAAACGATCTTCCTGTTGTTGAGCGCGATTTTGCTTTTCTTGCTGACAAAAACTTAGCAGTTGGAGACTTGATTAAAACCATCGCCAGCACCGACAAACAGTTGATTAAAGAAGTAAGTATCTTCGATATTTTTAGTGGCAACAACATCGCAGAAGATAAAAAATCCGTGGCTCTACGCGTTAAAATTCAACCGCAGGAAAAAACTCTAACCTCGGAAGAAATTGAAGTGATTAGTAAAAAAATCATTGATGCCGTATCTAAAACAGGCACATCTTTGCGCGTTTAATATCTCTTGGATTTAATCTTGCGCAGTGATGAAGCCTTTAGATGAAGCCTTTAATTTAAGACACTCTCTCTTCGAGTTATTTTTGCGAAGAGAGGAATCCTGGAAAAGCAAAAAATCTCTCAAATGAATCTAGAAGAAAACAGAGCGGCTCTACTTAAATTGCCAAAACCGAAGGCGGTGATTTTCGATTGGGACAATACTTTGGTCGACACTTGGCCATTAATCCAAGCCGCAATTGACGCGACAATGCGCGCTACAGGAAGAGAAGAATGGGGCTTGGAAAAAGTGCGTAACAACGTACACAAATCTATGCGAGAATCTTTCCCAAAAATTTTTGGTGCCGAATGGGAGAAAGCTGGTGAGATTTACAAGAGTAACTACCGCGCCATGCATCTTGAACAGTTGCGACTTTTGCCAAATGTCATTGAGCTAGTAAATGCGTTGGAAGAAATGGGCGTGGTGCAGTTTGTAGTTAGTAATAAAATCGGTGTAACCCTGCGCAAAGAAGTGGCAAAAATTGGCATCGAAAAAAAGTTTTTTGCGATTGTAGGTTCGCTTGATTCATCTTACGACAAGCCAAGCAAGGACCCGGTTGATCTTGCTTTGCTCGGTTCAGATTTAGATCCAAAAAAAGATGAAATTTGGTTTATTGGCGACACAATTGTTGATGTAGAATGTGCTTGGAATTCAGGCTGTAGACCGATTCTTTACTATCATCCGGACAATAAAATTTCTTCAACGGTGTCAGAAAAAATTCTGCGCGAAGGCAGAGGTGGAGAGGGTTCGCTTCCTGCTTACTCTAATCATCAAGAGCTTATTGAATTACTTGCCAAATTGAAATAGCTCCATATTTTCCGCGGCCTCTAACCACTTTTCAAAAATTAAAATTCATAAAAATGGCTAATACCAAATCAGCGCAGAAAGCTCTTCGCTCTAGTGCGCAAAAGAATGTAGTTAATGCTGCTAGAAAAAGCAGAATAAGAAGTTTTGCTCGTAAAGTTGATGATGCGATAAAATCTAACGACGAAGTAAAAGCTCGCGAAGCCTTTAAAGCTCTTGAGCCAGAACTTATGCGCGGCGTAACTAAGAATATTTTTAAGATTAACACGGCGGCAAGAAAATTGAGCAGACTTTCTTCGGCGATTAAGAAAATTAAAAAATAATTTTTGTCATGTGCCGACATGTTCACCATGTTTAGGCCTGTCACCACAAGCTCGTCGAAGGGTGGTATCATATTACAGCAATGAAGATCCTCTCCAAATTCCGTTCCGGACTCAGTAATACAAAAATCGATTTCATGAAGCCGCATAAAATTGCGCTTGCTGCTTCGGTTTTTGCTATTGTCGCTTCGTTGATTTTGGTTGGGATTAACGGCTTAAATTTCGGCATTGATTTCGCTGGTGGAATTTTAATCGAAGCAAAAATTGAAGATAATGTTGATGTGGCCAAGGTTCGTGATCTTCTTGTTGAGCAGGTAAAAGATGTACAAATTCAGAATATTGACGGGCAAGATTTATTGATTCGCGTTGCAAAAACCGATGAAGAGCAGTCTGTAGTTGTTAAAAAAATTCAAGAAATTCTTGGTAAAAATTTTAGTAAAATTGAGTACCGTAAAGTTGATTACGTTGGTCCGCAAGTTGGTTCAGAGCTTATTTTGAAAGGCTTCATGGCGCTGCTGATGTCATTCATTTTTATTATGATTTACATTTGGATTCGCTTCGATTGGCAATTTGGAGTTGGCGGAATTTTTGCCCTTCTTCATGATGCGGTTTTGACTCTTGGTTTTTATTCGGCTACTGGCCTCGAGTTTAATCTTACTTCAATTGCCGCGATTCTTACCATCATTGGTTATTCGATTAATGACTCTGTGGTGATCTATGACCGCATTCGCGAAAATTTACGTCGTTACAAAAAAATGAATCTTTCCGATCTCATTAATTCTAGCGCTAACTCAACTTTGAGCAGAACAATTTTAACCTCAGGAATTACACTAATTTCAATTTTGGCCTTGATTTTATTCGGCGGAAAAGTGCTCTACAGCTTTAGCGTTGCAGCCTTTTTTGGCATCGTAGTTGGAACTTATTCTTCGATCTACATCTCAGCACCAATTCTGATTTATTTGAATCCGCGCAAACAAGAGAAGAGTTGAGTTCAAGAGCCTAGAGCAAGTTTAGGTCGCTGTTATCTCTAGAATCACTAGAACATTTTGATAAAAACCCCAGAAAACCACCAAATAATTTGTGTGAAATTTTAAGGGCGTAAACAACGCCATAAATTAATTAAAGCTATAACATGCCTGACATCATTATTTATTCCAAAGAAGTTTGCCCATATTGCGTTAGAGCTAAGGCGCTCTTGAGCAGAAAGGGCGTAGAATTTACTGAGATCAAAATCACTGACGACAAAACCAGAGAAGAAATGATAAAAAAATCTGGTGGTCGCATGACTGTTCCGCAAATTTTTATCGGCAATTTTCATGTCGGTGGATGTGACGATCTTTATACTCTTGATGCTGCGGGTGGGCTGGATAAATTATTAAAGAATTAATAATTTATTCTGAATTGCCGAGTCGATTTTCTTCTGCGCAATGACGAGCTTAATTAAGCACTTATTATCTCAAGAGTGACAATCGAGAAATAATTTTTCTCGAACCCCTTGTAAGGAGTTTGAACCTCCCTAACTTGCAGCTCTTCAAATTTTTAAATTCCCTTAAACTTTAATTTTTAACGACTCATGAAAGTGAAGCCTTTACATGATCGCGTCATTATTGAGCGCGTCGAAGCCGAAAGCAAAACTGCTGGCGGCATTATTATTCCTGATAATGCGAAAGAAAAACCTTCTGAAGGTAAAGTTGTCGCAGTTGGCGAAGGCCTTCGCGATGATCACGGCAAGCGCATCTCTCTTGATGTTAAAAAAGGAGATCGCGTTCTATTCCAAAAATGGGGTGGAGCTGAAGTTAAAGTTGATGGCAAAGAGCTCATCATCTTGAAAGAGTCAGATATTCTGGCTGTAATCGAATCTAAGTAAATTTTACTGCCTTGGTTTCGAATTCGCTCAACTGAAGGCGGAGTTTTGCCGCTGATTTAGCGAAGTCGAAACCAAGGTAAAAAACAATCAAACAAACGGAGTAAAAATGTCTGCAAAAGAAATTATTTTTGGAACCGACGCACGTGCGAGGATACTCGAAGGCGTCGATATTATTGCTAACGCAGTAAAAATAACTTTAGGGCCAAAAGGTCGTAATGTTGTAATTGAAAAATCTTTCGGTTCACCACGCATCACTAAAGACGGCGTGACTGTTGCAAAAGAAATCGAACTATCAGATCGCTTCCAAAATCTTGGCGCACAAATGATCAAAGAAGTTGCTTCAAAAACTAACGACACTGCTGGTGATGGAACAACTACCTCAACCGTTCTTGCTCAAGCAATTGTGCGCGAAGGTGTGAAATCAGTTGCTGCCGGAATGAATCCAATGGATTTAAAGCGTGGTATTGATTTGGCTGTTGAAGCTCTTGTCAAAGAACTCGTGAAGATGAGCAAAAAGATTTCTTCGAAAGAAGAAGTTGCACAAGTTGCGACAATCTCGGCGAATGGCGACTCTGAAATCGGCAAAAAAATTGCAGAAGCTGTGCAAAAAGTTGGCCCAGATTCTCCAATTACAGTTGAAGAAGCAAAAGGCTTGGAGTTTGAAGTTAACGTTGTTGAAGGTATGAATTTCGACCGCGGATATCTTTCTCCTTACTTCATTACTAATGCCGAAAAAATGGCTGTAGAAATGGAAAATCCTTACGTTTTGTTGTTCGAGAAAAAAATCTCTAACTTGCAACCGATGGTTCCATTGCTTGAGGCTGTAGTACAATCAGGTCGTCCACTTTTGATCATTGCTGAAGATGTTGAAGGCGAAGCACTTGCTGCTTTAGTTGTAAATAAACTTCGTGCTGGCTTGAAAATCGCAGCGGTGAAAGCGCCAGGTTTTGGTGATCGTCGTAAGTCAATCATGGAAGATCTTGCCGTGCTAACTGGCGGACAACTCATCTCTGAAGATCTTGGAATGAAGCTCGAAACAGTTACTTTAAAACAACTTGGCCAAGCTAAAAAAATCATCATCGACAAAGAAAATACTACGATCGTTGATGGCTCTGGAAAGTCAGTTGATGTCAAAGCTCGCTGCACTTCAATCAAGTCACAAATCGAAGAAACTACTTCTGATTACGATCGCGAAAAACTTCAGGAAAGATTGGCTAAACTTTCTGGTGGCGTTGCCATCATTAAAGTCGGCGGAACTACTGAAATCGAAGTGAAAGAGAAAAAAGATCGCGTTGACGATGCTCTTGCCGCTACTCGTGCAGCAATGCAAGAAGGAATCGTTCCAGGCGGAGGATCAGCATTGCTCTTCGCTGGACGCGTTCTCGACAAAGTTAAAGGCGTAAATGAAGACCAGAATGTTGGTGTTAACATCATCAGAAAAGTCATCCAAGCGCCAATCCGTCAAATCGCTGAAAATGCTGGTTTCGATGGCGCAGTTGTTGCCAACCAAGTTTTGTCGAAAGGCCAAATTTCTTACGGTTATAACGCGCAAACTAATGAATATGTCGACATGTTCAAAGCTGGTATCATTGACCCAACGAAAGTTGTTCGCACCGCTTTGCAAGACGCTTCATCAGTTGCTGGTTTGTTGATCACAACCGAAGCGGCAATCATCGAAAAGAAAGATGATTCGGCAGGACACAACCACCCACCAATGGGCGGTGGCATGGGAGGCATGGGAGGTTTCTAAAACTCTCAAACTTTCAGTTAGAAAATAACAAAACCTCGGTTTCAGAAATGAGGCCGAGGTTTTTTATTGTTTAAGCCGAGAAGTTTTTTACCCGCCTTGCGACCAGGTAAGATTTTCTTGGTTAAAGGCTTACAGCATCTCGATGAATTACGATGTTGATGTAGGTTTGGTAAGGAATGCCCATTTTTTCAGCTTTCAATTTCATAGCTTCAAGATCTCCTTCAGAAAGTCGGATCGTCACTGATTTTTTTGCCGCGATGTAGTTTTTTTTAGCAAGTTTTGGTTTAGCCAGATTTGCCTTCTGATTCTTAACTGGCTTGGCTTTGTGCAGATTTTTTTTGATCTCGCGCTCATATGAATCGAGTTTTATTTTCTTTTTCATAGAATTTTTAAAATTAGTTATTTTTTACAAAGTAAGGACATCGTACATACAATGTCAATTTCGCTTTCATGAATAAAAGCAGCAACCTCTTCATCATAATTTTTCTCGGCTTGATCTGGTCGACTTTCGCAATTTTTACTAAAATTTCTGCCGAAGTTCTTCCGCCATTTTTTATCGCCTTTTCACGTCTGGCGATAGGCGCTTTATTGCTTTGCACTGTTATTTTGTTCCAACGCAAGAAGTTCCTTTTCGCTAAAAACTTTAAATTTTATTTCGCCGTCGGGTTTTTCAATTCTGCTTTGCCCTTCACGTTATTTGCTATTGCAGCTAAGTCTTTGGATAGCGGAATCATAGCCATTCTCGATGGCACAATCCCGATGTTTGAAGTGTTAATTTGTGTTCTAATTTTGCGTCGCAAAGCAGATTTAAATGCAGCAATCGGAGTAATTCTTGGAATGCTCGGCGTAATCGTTACATCTTACGGAAATGGCCCAAGTCTTGACTTCTCTCCAATTCACGTCATCTCAATTTTAACAATTCTGTGCGCCTGCATTTCTTACGCTGGCTCATCGCTCTACATCAATTCTCACTGCCAAAATATCGAATCAATCACACTTGCTTGTGGCAGCGTTACTTGCGCCGCTTTGCTTTTATTGCCGTCAATTTTCTTCGTCGATTTTTCTGTAATCGATTCTCATGTAGGAATGTCGCTCTTTGGACTTGGATTTTTTTGCACCGGAATTGCTTATATTCTTTATTTCAAACTCGCTGCAGAAGAGGGTTCGCGCACCACGGTCAGCGTGGTTTTGCTCATCCCATTTTTTGGAACATTGATCGGAGTATTTTTTGCCGGAGAGACCCTAACTATTAATAAAATAATAGGCTGTTTGATGATTTTGACGAGCATGAAATTTATCCTAAACCTCTCACGCAAAAACTTCTTTAAGTCGAGAGAAGCGCATATTCTCTAACGACGCCTTAAGAAAACTTGGTAAGCACGATGGAAATGGTAATTAAATTCTGCGCCAAAAATGAAGACGAGACTGATTAAGTAAAAAAACATCAACGAGGCGATGATGCCGGCGAGTGAACCGTAAACAAAATTTACTTGATGAAAATTTTCCAAATAAATTTTGAATAAATTTCCAAGTAAAATCCAAAGAGCTACCGCCAATATTGATCCAGGAACAGTTTGTGTAATTTTTTGTTTGGAATTCGGTAGTGCGTAATAAAGCAAGGAAGTCGCGCAGGAAAGAAGACAGAAAATTGCAATTTGGCGCAAATAAAAAATATCAAAATCAGCGACGTGAATTCCTAAGTGAAACTTGTCGTCAAACTCTTTCAAAAATGTTGGCACGATAATGAAGATGAAAATTCCACTAACGATGGTGAAGATAATCACAAAAAATTCGAGGATGCTAACGAGACGACGCAAGATGTAAGTAGGTGGGCATGTAACGCGATAAGCACGATTCAAAATTGTTCGACAACCTTCGACCGAAGATGACGCTGTCCAGATCACGCCAATAATTGCGATAGTTAGAAAACTTTGTTCGGGCCCAGAAGTGATTTCATTAATTCGTGGAGCCAAGGCTTCACTGATTTCTTTCGGTGTTGAAGAAATTATAACATTGATGATTTGAGTTCCGGCTTCGGAAGCACCAAAAAATCCGATGATTGCGATTAAAAAAATCAGTGAAGGAAAAAGTGAAAGTATGCTCAAGAAAGCCAAGTATCCAGCATGCTCAATGCCATCATGACGAATAGTATCAATCACCGAGATGCGAGTAATTTGCGCGGGAATAAGAAGATATTTGTGAAATAAATAATTTAATTGCGAGCGCCGCTGGGGAATTAGTTTAGGCATTATTCGCAGGCTTTTTTAAAGAATAATCCTTCGAGCAAAAACTTTTCGCGCGAGAAAATTTTTTGAGATTCTTGTCTTTTTGTTTCGAGACTGCCGACGATATTTTTGCAGCCAAAAACTGTTGCCTGCCACTCAATCCAACGAATTAACATTTTGCCAACGCCAATGCCGCGCTTGGTGCGATCAATCATAAAATCTTCAACCTCGATTGCCTTGCCATGTTGTAATTTACGAATGATGCGAATGCCGATGATGCCAATGCAGCGACCATTTTCAACGGCCTGCTCTTCAAACACCGCCGCCATTTTGTAGCCGCGCTGCATCTGATTTAATACGTCTTCGACATAAGTTTCTTGATTCAAATTTTCGTAAATTTGCCGAAGAACTAAGTAAGTCTCGGCAATTTCTTTGCGAGTTTGAATTTCTTTCATTTGCATTTTGTCGGGATTTCTGGAGAAATTATTTTCATGCTAAGCTTTTCAAAGCATGGTTCTGAAGGCAAAGTTTAATTACAAAATAATCAATAAAAATGACGAAAACAAAAATCCCAGCGGCAAAAACTCCAGCGGCAAAAACTCCAGGAGCAAAAATCCCAGCAGCAAAAATCAAAAAAGTTGTTCTCGCTTATTCTGGTGGGCTCGACACCTCAGTAATTCTGAAATGGTTACAAGAAAATTACGGCTGCGAAGTGATTACTTTCACTGCTGATTTAGGTCAGGGCGAAGAGCTTGAACCGGCTCGCGAGAAAGCAAAAAAAATGGGCGTTAAACAAATTTTTATTGAAGATTTGCGCGAAGAATTTGTGCGTGATTACGTTTTTCCAATGTTTCGTGCCAATACTTTGTACGAAGGTGTTTACTTGCTTGGCACTTCAATCGCTCGTCCATTAATCGCCAAAAAACAAATCGAAATCGCTAAAAAATTAGGTGCTGATGCGGTTTGTCACGGCGCGACAGGCAAGGGAAATGACCAAGTTCGTTTCGAGCTCGCTTACTACGCAAATAAACCCGACATCAAAATTATCGCACCGTGGAGAGAGTGGGATTTAAACTCACGCACCAAGCTAATCGCCTACGCCGACAAGCACGGAATTCCCGTTGCCAAAGACAAGCGCGGTGAATCTCCTTACTCAGTTGACGCGAATTTATTGCATACTTCATCGGAAGGAAAAGTTCTCGAAGACCCGTCGCAACCAGCTCCGGAGTATGTTTATCAAAGAACTGTCAGCCCAGAAAAAGCGCCAGATAAAGCAACTTTGATCGAGATTGAATTCAAGAAAGGTGACGCTGTTGGAATCAATGGCAAAAAAATGTCTCCCGCTGAAATTCTAACAAAGTTAAATGAACTCGGCGGCAAAAACGGAATCGGCAGATTAGATTTAGTTGAGAATAGATTCGTCGGCATGAAATCCCGCGGCGTCTACGAAACTCCAGGCGGAACCATCTTGTTAGTTGCTCACCGCGCCATCGAATCAATTACTCTAGATCGTGAAGCGGCACATTTGAAAGATGAGCTAATGCCGAAATATGCGAGTCTGATTTACAACGGTTTCTGGTTCTCACCTGAGCGCGAAATGCTTCAGGCCTTGATTGACAAATCTCAAGAAAATGTTGAGGGAAGTGTAACGCTAAAACTCTACAAAGGATCTGCCACCGTAGTCTCAAGAAAATCTGTAAAAAGTCTCTACTCCGAAGCCCACGTAACCTTCGAAGAAGATTCCGTCTACGACCAAAAAGACGCGGCCGGCTTCATCAAACTAAACGCGCTGCGCTTAAGAATCGGCGCGCGAGTAAAAGCGAAAAGCAAAAAATAAAGTAAGTCTCTCCGCCGGTTGAGCGAAGTCGAAACCAAGGAAAGTTAGAATGGATTTTCCTTGGTTTCGACTTCGCTCAACCAGCGGAAATTTACTAGCGACTGCGAGACTGGAATTGCAATTCCAGCAAAGCTTCGCG
>Ga0164295_10000268_pt1 | contig 44238 bp, 36 predicted proteins | sample GEODES006metaG_FD_111798 | JGI IMG/M metagenome (GOLD analysis project Ga0164295, IMG submission 111798) | Oligotrophic lake water microbial communities from Sparkling Lake, Wisconsin, USA - GEODES006 metaG | ecosystem: Environmental > Aquatic > Freshwater > Lake | place: USA: Sparkling Lake...
CAAGGTGATTCCGCTGGTCGACCTGCGGTCCAAATTCTGCCTGCCGATCGCCGCCGACAACGATCGTAACTGCATCGTGGTGACGCAGATCGCCGCCACCGGCGGCGGCACCCGGCTCTATGGAGTGATCGTCGATGGCGTCGAGGAAGTGGCCAACTTCACCGCCGCCGACATCGAGCCCACCCCTGACTTTGGCGGCGCGATCGACGCCATGTTTATCACCGGCATGGCCAAATCGGGTACCACCGTCAAAACCCTCATCGACCTCGACAAGATTTCCGCCGTGGATGGCACGATCGCCATCGCGGCTCTCACCGCCGCCGCCACTTCTCCAGCCAGAAAATAACCAACCATGAGCACTTGGACTATCCCGCGTCGCATCTCGTTCGGCTTCATCACGCTCGTTCTGCTCTCGCTGCTGTTGGGCGGCTTGGGGCTGTGGCGGGTCTTGGCCGTCAATAAAAACGTTGTCAATCTGGCGACCAACTCCGTCCCCTCGGTGGTGACGCTCAACAAGATCATTCAGTACAACAACGACTCGGCGAAGTATGTTCGCAAGATCGTCGATCAGGCGGCCGATGAGAAGGTCGTGGCCGCTTCCGAGGCCTCATTCCAAACAGCCCGCAAGGCGGCCGATGAACTGGTTGGCGCCTACGAAAAGCTCTTCTCCGACCCCAAGGACGAGCAACTCTTCCGCGCTGCCCAGGCATCGCGCAACACGTTGCTGGCCGCCTCCGACAAGGTGATCGGTCTGGTGCGCAGCAGACAGGTTGAGGAGGCAGAGAATCTCCAGCGGGCCGAGATCGAGCCGATCCTCGATGCCACTGTAAAGGGCTTCAACGACGACATCGACCACAACATCAAGCTCGCCGAAGATGAAGCAAAAATGGCGCAGGAGAAGGTGACGGCCAGCTTCTGGATGATTCTCCCCACGCTGGCCACAGCCGGCCTGCTCGGGGCGCTCATCGGCTGGACGATCATCCGGGCGGTGAGCAAGTCGCTCGGCCTGATCTCCGATTCGCTCGAGGAAGGGGCGACGCAAACGGCCAGCGCCTCGGGCCAGCTTTCCTCCGCCAGCCAGTCGCTCGCCGAGGGCTGCCAGGAGCAGGGCTCGAGCGTCGCTGAAACCAGCGCCGCTCTGGAAGAGATGTCGGTGATGATCCGCAGCACTGCCGACAATGCCGAAAAGGCGAAGGCCTTCGCCAATGATGCCCGGCTGGCGGCCCAAACCGGTGCTCAGACGATGGTGGAGATGAACACCGCCATGCACGCCATCGAGGCCTCCAGTGCCGAGGTGGCCAAGATCGTGAAGAATATCGACGAGATCGCGTTCCAGACCAACATCCTCGCCCTCAACGCTGCCGTCGAAGCGGCCCGGGCGGGGGAGGCTGGAGCCGGATTCGCCGTGGTGGCCGACGAGGTGCGTTCGCTGGCCCAGCGGAGTGCTGCTGCTGCCAAGGAAACGGCCGAGAAGATCGAAGCGGCCATCGCCAACAGCCAGCGGGGCTCGATCAGCTGCGGCAAGGTGGGTGAGTCGCTCGAAGAGATCGTGGCGAAGGTGGCCTCTGCCGATGCCCTCGTGGCGGAGATCTCCACCGCTGCCAAGGAGCAGTCGCAGGGGATCCAGCAGGTGGGCGTGGCGATGACGCAGCTCGATAAGGTGACGCAGGGCAATGCCACCAATGCCCAGCAGAGTGCCAGTGCTGCCGAGCAGCTCAACAGCCAGGCCCATGTCATGCAAGACACCGTCTCCTTCCTCCGCTCGCTCGTCACAGGAGTGCAGGTGAGCAGCCGCAGTGGCAATAATGGCTCCGCTCCGCGGGCCAAGGTGGCGCTGCGACAGCCGCAGGGCCTCCCCAGCCGAGCCGCTGCCCGGCCAGCTCTGCGGTATGAGGGCTCGGCCCGGCCGCTGGCCGACGCCCGGCGGGCCGGATCGCAGATCCCGATGCCCGAGGACAAAGGCGGGCCCGATCAGGAAGACCGGAACTTCACGAATTTCTAAGCTCTGGCTTTGAACCGTGATTCTTCCCGGGGCGTACGATGGAGCATGGCCACACCGGCTGCCGGGGCCCATCCCTGTTCCCCACAGGGCTGGGCCGAGAATGGATTCCCCCCACTGGCGGCTCCGCAGCAAGCCCGCAGCGCATCACCATGCTCTTTCCCCACGAAGCTCATCTGTCAGCCAGCGCCTACGACTTTCTGGCCAACCTCGTTTACGAGCGGAGCCGGATCAGGCTCGGTCCCGACCGGCAGACGCTGGTGACCGGCCGGCTGCGGCAGCGGGTGCAGTCGCTGGGGATGGCCGACTACGAAGAATACTGCGCTTTGCTCAAGTCGCCTGAGGGGGAGGATGAGGTCGATTCGCTGATCGATCTGATTTCGACCAACCACACCCACTTCTTCCGCGAAGCCTCCCATTTCGACCTCCTCACCCGACAACTGCTGCCGGGGCTGGCCGACCGGGCTGTGGCGAGCATGCGAGGCCTGAGGCTGTGGTGTGCCGCCTGTTCCTCCGGGGAAGAGACCTATTCCCTGGCGATTGTGCTGGCTGAATTCTGTCGGCTGCGGCCGGCGGTGCAGTGGCACATCGACGCCTCTGATATCTCCCAGCGGATGCTCGATCGCTGCCAGCAGGGGATTTATGACGGCGATAAGGTGAGCCTCCCCGCCCCGGAATTTCTGGAACGCTATTTCCAGCGGGGATTCGGCGAACGCGACGGCTATTACAGGGTAAAATCAGAACTGCGGCGGCATGTCAGCGTGCGATACGTTAATCTCTTTCAGGATGTCTATCCGGTGCCATTGGCGCAGGATGTCATCTTCTGCCGAAACGTCATGATCTATTTCGACGTGCCGAGCAGGAAGATTCTGATCGACCGACTGACCGATCAGTTGGCTCCGGGGGGGTATCTGTTCGTGGGCCATTCGGAGAGCCTCATCGGCATTCGCCATCGGCTCAAGACGATTGGTCCAAGTGTCTATATGCGTCCCGAGTGACAGCCGCTTGAAGAATCATCACGGTCTTTTTTCCAGCATTCCGCACGGTGAGCCATGAGCATCCTCCAACCTCCTCCCCGGCTGCGCGTGCTGGTGGTGGACGATTCGGCGCTGGTCCGCAAGGCGATCACCGATGCCCTCAATCAGGATCCCGAGATCGAAGTGGTCGGATCGGCCTGCGATCCCTATGTGGCCCGCGAGAAGATCATGCGGCTCAATCCCGATGTGATCACGCTCGACCTGGAAATGCCCCGCATGGACGGGCTGACATTCCTGCGGATCCTCATGCAGCACCACCCGATGCCGGTGGTGGTTGTCAGTTCGCTGGCGCAGGCTGGCTCGCAGGTGGCGATGGATGCCCTCGATGCCGGTGCTGTGGATGTGCTCGCCAAGCCGAACGGCACGATGTCGGTGGGCGCTCTGGCCGGCCGACTGGCCTTTCATGTGAAGGCCGCCGCCGCAGCGAATCGCTTCCGTCCCTCCCGGCTCCGCGAGGAGCGGGCCGCCGCGGTCGCCCCGGCCGCCTCCGCGGCCAAGCAGGCTCATGAGGCTGCCGCCACGCCGCAGGTTCCGTTGGCCCCCTACACCGGCAAAATCGACAGCCGGCAATTGATCCTGATCGGCGCCTCCACCGGGGGCGTCGAGGCCCTGCGGGCGGTACTGCCGCATCTGCAGGCCGGCCTGCCGCCGATCGCGGTTGTGCAGCACATCTCCCCCTACTTCTCCAAGGCGGTCGCTGGACGGCTCAACACGATCTGCCAGATGGAGGTGAGCGAAGCAGAGGATGGCATGATGCTCAAGCGCGGCACGTGCGTGATTGCACCGGGAGATTTTCATCTGGCCCTCTCCTGGCAAGGGGATGGCTACCGCACCCGGCTGACCCAGAGCCCTCCGGTGCATCATTGCCGCCCCTCGGTCGATGTGCTCTTCCGCTCGGCAGCCGAGTCCGCAGGCTCGCATGTTGTTGCCGCCCTGCTCACCGGCATGGGGAGCGACGGAGCGATGGGAATGCAGGCAATTCGCAAAGCGGGGGGCCGCACGATCGCCGAGCATGAAAAAACCTGCGTCGTCTACGGCATGCCGAGGGCGGCGATCGAATTGGGCGTAGTCGACCAGATCCTGCCCCTGCCGCAGATTGCCGGGGCCATCTTTGAGGCCGTCACCCGCCGGCTGGCCCCCGTCCACGCCTGAGTTTTCTCGCGGCAAACGCGGAAAAAACTGGAATCGACCCCCACCTCCCCGGCGGGCTAGACTTCCGACTTCATCTTCCGCGAAAGGACTCGCCATGCGATCGAAACTGCTCAGGGGGTGTGCGGCTGTGGTGGCCGGCTGGATGCTTTTGGGCACGGTTACGACCGAGGCTCACGCGCAATTCGCTCAGGCCAGCGGCGCCAGCGAAACGCAAACGGTGGTGGGGGCCCGCAATGCCCTCGACCAGTTTTTCGCGATCCCGATGGAATCGATCCCCCCAGCGATGCTTTCCGCTGCCGAGGGGGTGGCGATCTTCCCGAACATGATCAAGGGAGGATTTATCTTTGGGGTGAACTACGGCAAGGGGGTGCTCCATGTGCGCCGGCCCGACCGCAGCTGGAGCCCGCCGGTGATGGTGACGATGGGAGGGGGCAGCGTTGGATTCCAGGCAGGAGTTCAGGCAGCCGACATCATTCTTGTGTTTGCCACCCCCCGCAGCCTGCAGGGCATATTGAACGGCCAGAAGGTGACGCTCGGGGCCGATGCCTCGATCGCCGCCGGACCGATCGGGATGTCTGCCAACGCCGGCACAGATGCCCGGCTCGGCGCTGAGATCTATTCCTATGCCCGCAGCCGGGGGCTGTTTCTGGGGGTTTCGCTCGGTGGCAGCGATCTCTCGGTCGATCACAATGCCGATGCGATGCTCTACAGCCGGTTCAATGTGACCCCCGCCGATGTGTTTGAGGGACGTGGCTTGGCGATCCGGCCGGAGGTGCAGCAGCTTATCGACGACCTCAATTCCAAGTCGCGGCCGGCCATCGTGCAGGCCCCGGCAGCAGTTCCCTTTCCGACCACCCAGCCAGTGCCGGTGCAGCCATTTCCGGCGCAGCCAGGAGCCGTTCAGCCCTTCCCCTACCAGCCGCCGGCACCAGTGCCAGTGGCTCCGGTCGCGGCGCCTGTTCCAGTCGCCGCGCCAGTGCCTTTTTCCCCGCCATTGAGCCCTGCGCCAGCAGCAGCCAATCCACCGCTGGTGCCGATCCAGCAGTAGGGGAGCCCCCCGCGTCCCGATTAGGCGTTGCGGGTGAGCTTTCGGTATTTCCGCTCGAGCCGCTTGCGAATGCTGAAGATCGTGGCGGGCACCCGGTGGAGCCTGAGCGTTTGCAACAGCCCGCGGCGCCGCGCCACCGGTTCGATCGGCGTTTCGAAGATGCGCGTGAACTGCGCGAGGATGCGGTTGGGATCGACGCAGGCTGGCACCTGGTTGTTTCTCAGCCAGGGCTGTTCGACAACCGCGCGGTAGAGATCGGGATTGCGATCGACCTCGATCACCCGCTCCACAAGATCATCGAGCGTGGGGGAATCATGCGCGGAGAGAAAACTCCGCGTGTTGAAATCGCATCCCACCAGCGGATCGCCCCAGTAGATCGGAATCGAATCGACGAGCATCGGCTCGACCACTTTTTCGGTGGTGTAGCCAGGATGCGATTCATTCTCAAACGCGATCGTAAACCGGCATTCCGCCAGAAAGGCACGCTTGTCGGCCACGCGATGGCCGAGCGTGTTGAACACCTTGCCGCCGGAATCGACCGGCTTGTAGCGGGAGAGCCGGCGGAAGAAATTGTTGCGCGTCCGGCAGAGCGGATTGGACACCACAAATCCACAAAATCGGGTCTTGCTCGCGAGGATGGCATCCACGTCGAGATCAGGCGGCTTCACAAGCCGGTTGGGATCGGTGTAGAGGGCCCACAGCGGCAGCCGGAAGTGGCGCGGATGAGCGGTGTATTCGAACGTGAAGGCCCAGTCGCAGGCGAGCCAGTCGGGGGGACATTCTCGCCGGTGTAGAAGATCCGCACGCAGTCGTATTTGAGAAAATCTTTCCGCCGACTGCCGATGCAGGAATAGATGATGTAGTCGGGTGTGTCGCTGATCTCCACTCGATACCTGCGCTGCAGGATCTGCGTAAAAAAATTGTCTTCGGTATTGAAGTCATCCCAGAAGCCGACGAAGCGGATGCGCACAACCGGGCGCGAATCGGTGGACTGCGTCGGGGGTGGCACGGCCTGGCTCCTCATGCCCCAGCCGCCAGCAGCGTGGAGAGCCGCTGCCAGAGAGTCCACAGGCCAATCACAAAAAACCCGGCTGCCGAGAGGCAGATCAACAGATCCCAGGCAGGAGACGGCCGCAGGCGCTGGTCGATCGCCCTATAGCGGAAGAAGAGCACCGCCACGCCGAGCGCTGCCAGCATGATGGCTTGGGCGATGCCGCTGGCGAGGACCATCGCCACTGGCTCGCGGATCCAGAGGGCCAGCCCGAGGGCCATCAGGGGCCAGAGCGTCGAGATCCGCCGATTCCACCGGCTGCGCGTGGCGTCGTCCCCGGGCAATCTACCGGCGAGGATCAGGCCATCCACAACCATCCGGGCATTACCGGCCGCCGCCACGAAGAGCGTTGAATAGAGCACTGCGAAGGCGCCGATCAAAAACGCCCCCGCCGCCCACTGCCCAAACACCGGGGCATACATCGCTCCAAGCGTGCGCACCATCTCGCCGCCGGAGGGGCGGAGGTTCAGCCGGCCGAGCGTGGCCGCCCCGAGGAGATAAAAAGCCACGGTCACAGTCGTGTAGACCACCATCGATACCCAGGCATCCAGGTGCATCACCCGCAGCCAACCGCGGGCCCGTTCGGCCCATGCCGCCGAGTCATCGCGCGGCCCGACCGCCCGGCCGTAGCCCTTTTCCAGACACCAGTAGGGATAGATCATCAGTTCGCTCGCCCCCACGCCGATGATCCCCAGCGTGGCAAGCGCCGTCATCACGGGGGATCTTCCGCCGGTAGCCGCAGGCAGCGATGGAATCAGGCCACTGGCAAATTCGGGCCATGAGATTGCCCAGGCAGGATCGGCCTGCAGCAGGCCCAGCGCCAGCAGCGTGACAAGTGTGAACGTGCCGACGAGCAACACCGACACCACTTCGATGAGCCTATATCGCCCCACCGCCAGCAGCACCGCCGTGACCACGCCGGTCACCACCGCCCAGATCGATTCGTCGGGCGGGACGGCCAAACCTTTCATGTCGGACTCGAGCTGAGCCAGCCGTTGTCGGGATTCGGTGGCTCCGGTCAGATCCCCCTGACGCTCCCGGGCGGCGGCCGCAATGCGCAGCGCCGCGGCTGCGTCGTGCCCGCTGTTCCATGCCCGCCCGGCGGCTGAAACGGGAATGCCCGCGGCGAGGGTTTGGGCGACGCCCGCCAGAATGCCCCCCTGCTGCACGAGAATGAGCGTCGTCATCACGGCCCATGCCCAGTAGATCCAGCCGCGCCCGGCGAAGCGGGGACCGGGCACGCGATCGAATGCCGCCAGTGGCGTGCGGCCCCAGGTGAGCGTGGCGCGGCCGATTTCGATCTGCGCCGCCACCTTGATGGCGCAGCCCAGAATGATCAGCCAGAGGAGCACAAATCCCGCCTCGGCGCCGACGGTGGTGGTGGCGATCAGTTCGCCGCTCCCCACGATCGAACTGGCCAGGACGATTCCCGGGCCGAGGTGCTTGAGTGCCGCGCCGAGCGTGCGCGGTGGATCGGACGTTTCAGGTGGCTGAGGCATCATCGGCAGATTTCATCCATTGGAGCATCTCGCGGAGGGCATCCTGTGTGGAACAGGGATGAACGTACCCCGCCGCGACGAGCTTGTCGCACGGAAAGATGCTCACCTCCTCAAGCGCCCGCAGGCGGGAGCTGGTGAGCGGAAAATCGCGCCCCGAAAGAGCGCAGAAGAGGTCGCCCAGCGGCGCCACGCAGCGGGCCAGCCACGCAGGCACCCGGCGGGGAGGAGGGGCCGCGGCCAGCTTCGCAATCAGCGTGGCGAGGTCGTTCAGCGAGAGGGTTTCCCGATCAGAGACATTGAATGTTTCGCAGCCACTTTCGGTCAGCCCGAGGGCAAACCCAATCGCGGCGGCGAGGTTGGTCCGGGAGACGACCGATTTGCAGGTGGCCCCCCGCCCCACCAGGCAGGGGCTGCCGGCCCTGATCTGCCTGACAAAGGCGGCCAGATTGGCTTCGTTGCCCGGGCCATACACCGGCGCCGGCCGGAGGATCGAGGCGGTGCGCCGGGGGTCGGCAGCGGTCCAGCGACGCACCCGTTCCTCAGCCCGCGCTTTGGAGCCGCCATAGTTTGCTGCCGTTTCCAGGGGAGACTCTTCGAGTCGCGGACTGGAGGCTGGGGCGACAGCCTTAATCGAACTGACGCAGACAAACCGCCGCACGCCCTGCCGGGTCGCCCAGTCGAGCCAGTCCTGTGTGCCACCCCCGTTCACCTGCTCAAAAGACTCGAGATCTGCTGCGGTCGGTTTTGGCACATGCTGCCGCACCTCCAGATGCACCACCGCCTCAATGCCAGAGCCAGACCTCGACCCCGAGAGAAATTCCTCGCGGGTGGCTCCCTGCCAGCCTGCGGGTAGGGAGTCGGGCGGGGTGCGGCCGGTGGCCCAGCCACCATGGCCGGCGGCAGTCAGCCAGGGGATGAGACCCCGGCCCACAAATCCACTGGCTCCTGTGACGAGCACATTCATGACACCATGATCCTCGGGCGGGGGGGCACTTTTCCCACAGCCTGTTAATGCGCCAGTTGTTCCAGCCACTGCGCCAGGGCCGGGTAGGTTTTTTCCCTGTCAAAAACCGCCTCGGCCATGCGTCGGGAGGCTTGGCGACAATCGTTGAGAAGGCGTCTGTAATCAGCCAGGCTGGTGAGCGCGCCGGCCAGCGAGGCCGCATCGCCGCAGGTGTAGGGGACGCCAGCGCCGTAGTGATCGATCAGCCCAGCCAGTTCACCCGGCAGGGAGTTGACCAGCGCCAAGCCCGCAGCGGCAAAGTCGCAGGCTTTGTAGGGCACCGCCACCAGTGATTCCGGTTTCACCAGCACCAGCCCCACATCGCATCTGGAGAGCAATTCCACGTAGGCGCTGCGGTGGAGGAGACCATGGATGATGACCCGGCAGGATCCCGTCACGCTCAACGCAGCCGCGCGGAGCGACGCTTCCATCCGGCCGGTGCCAGCGATGTGAATCTCCGCGGGAGTGCCGGCAGCCGAGAGCCGTTTGGCTGCCGCGATGGCCGTATCGACATCCTGACTCAGTTCCAGTGTGCCCGAGTAGACGCACACCAGCGGTTTTTGGGCCACTGGTTCGCTGGGAATCTCGTCGGCTGGCGGGAGCCGTGGTGGGGGCAAAAATTCCTGCAGATAGGCCCCCAGATAGCAGACGTGCAACGGTTTCTCGCGGGCTGCCGGATCCTCAGGCGCCATGTCGTTGAGCACGGTATCGGCGTAGGTTTGGGTGGCAGAGGAAATGGCATCGGCAGAGCGGATGATTTCCCGCCGCCGTCGCTGCATGCCCCCGAGAAAGAATCGGGAGAGAAACGGACGGAGCCAGCGGGGGCCGGGGATGAGTCGGTCGAACGTTTCCGGCCAGAGGTCCATCAGATCGACGACAAACTGGGAATCCATCCGGCGGGCGAGTTTGGCAGCGGCTTCTGGTCCCTCCAGAGGCGGCAGGCTTGAGAGGATGATGTCGGGGCGTTCCAACTGGCCGCTGGCCACCCCCTCCAGAGCCATGCGCTCCAAGGCTCTGCCAAAATCGCGGTGGCTGCGGAATCGGGACCACGACACATTCTTGGCATACGGCCGGACCGGCACGAGACGGACGGAAAAGCCCTCGTTCGCCACGATGCCGACCGGATTTTTCCGCACAGCCTTCCGCCGGTGGCTCCACGTTGAGCTCCACCAGATCACCTCGTGGCCACGGCCGGCCAAGACCCGGCAGAGCGTCCAAAACCGCAGTGGCGGCAGGGCTTCGCCCGGGATGTCATCGAACGGATTGACAATCCAGATGGAGAGGGGATGGGGAGGAGGATCGAAACGGCTCATGGGAGGAGATTATCAGATGCGGTCCTGCAGGCAGAGCCTCCCCTGCCGCGCAGCCGTTTGGCAGCGGTCTGGGGCTTGCCGGCTCGGGTGAGTGCATCCGGGAGGCTTATGTCCAGTCGCCGAGGGCCTCAACCGCTGCCGCCGATCCATCGCGCAGCCAGCCGTCGAGCTGGGCGATGTCCTTGAGTTGCTGGCCCCGCTGGCGTGGCACCACCAGAAACCGGCACGACACCTCCGGCAGGGCTGTCATGTCGCCCCACAGCTTTTCAAACTGGGCCACCGGGAAGATGTCTTCCTGCCCCTGTCCCCAGCGTTTTTTGACATCCTTGAGCGTGACGTAGGTGGGCATCTTCGCGGCCACAGCCCGGATGCCGGCATCGATGCGGGCCGCGATCTCACCTGCCCGTGGCCCCACGCTGGCCAGCATGTCTGCCCGCGACAGTCCAAACACCTTCAGCAACTGATCGATGTCGATCCAGGTCGAGAGCGTGTTGTAGTAGCGGAGGCGGAATTCGTCTTCCTCGCGCGGCATCGCCAGCCCCTCGACCAAGCGCACGCGGCCGTTGACACGCGCCAAGCCACCGCCGCGATCCTCGATCCGCCGTGGGATGACCTCGAAGCTCAAGGCCGATCCCCCATTGATATGGCAGCCGAGCAGAGCGGGATCGAGATCGGCCCCCACGGTGTCGATATTGTGCAACAGAAGCCACCGCAATTGCGGACGCTCAGTGAGGAGCCGCGCCAGCACCCCGTTGCGGAGCATGTTGGGAATCTCATACCAGTGTCCCACCGGGTGCAGGCACTGCTGGGAGATATTGTCGGTGTAGTCGTTGCCTTCGCCCGATGTTTCAGCCCAGTTGATCAGCGCCGCATGGATGCTGTCGCGAACCTTCTGCTTCTGTTCGTCCAGAACCTGGTGCGACATTTCTTCCCAGGCGAAGCGCAGATCGCGGGCCATGGGAATCATGCGCAGACCGACGGCCCTGCCCGGTGAGAGGATGACCGGCAGACCAGCCTCAGCAATCTGCCGGTGCGTGAGATGGCTGGTGGTGACGATGTGCGGCACATCTCCGCCCGCCAGACGGGCGATCCGCTGCGTTTTGGCGAGGTGCACATCGAGAAAGCTGCGGTGTCTGCCGGCGATGCGGCAGAACGGATGGAGCGCCTTGACGACTCCCGCCCCTTGCGTCCAGCGGCTGCCGATACCGGCGGCGAGTGTCACCACGGCGGCCTCGCCACGGCCAATCGCTTCCATCCCCAGTCGCCGCATGGTTTCATCGGGAACCGCCCCCCGATCAAAGCCGATCACATCCTGATTCTGCACATCTTCAATCACACTCGAGGCCGGTAGCCGATTCTGCGCTAATCCAATCCGACCGCTGTGCAGATCGGAGCGGATCTGTTCGTGTTGCACTTCGTCGAAACCGAGTTCGGCAAGAGTCGCCCGCAACTCTCCCAAGTTCGTCCGGCCGCCGATTTCGCGGGGAAACAGCCGGTCAAAAAGGGAATGAACCATCCCGGAAAGCTCCGGCTTGGTGCGGCAGGCCTCACCAAAGGAGTCGAGTTCGGCACGCCGCGAGGGGGAGAGTTCGCGACGGTCGGTCTTGAGCAGTTGAGGAATGGTCAGGACATAGTAGCCCGCCGGCATGATGGCCTGTGAGCCATCGAGCAGATCGCACCAGGTGCCATTTGTGTTGACGGCGAAGTCATATACGACCGGTTCCATGGCAAATGGCAACGCATGCTGCAACTGCCGCTTGGTGTCGGCCATGATCTCGGCCAGCGCCGCCTGTGCCTCGGCCTTCACCTCCGGCGCGACAATGAATCCCATCCCGCCTCCCGACATGCCGCCGAGCATCCAAAACCCCCAGAACCGGCTGCCGAACCGCTCACGCACACGGTCGATCAGGGTTTCGGTGTAGATGTTGGTGGCCCAGGGGATGATGGTTTGGATGGGGCCAAAAAAATTGCGCGTTGTGGCGGCTGAAATTCGGGGCACGTCCCCTGCCTCCACCGCCGAGATGATTTCGTCGAGCACCTCCCCCGCCTCCACTCGCGCGTTCCACTCGGCAGCGGAACGCAGCAGGTATTTCTCGGTGACCATTTCGAGGATGGGGCCCACATTCTGTGCCATGCCGCCATGCACGAGCACGAGCGAGTCTTGCAGGCTGGCGCCCAGAGGAACGGGATCGTGACGGGGCAGGAGCCGGCCACGGCTGGCGCCAAACTCAGGATCCCCCTCGGTCGCTACGACGCCGCGGATCAGCTTGGCGGCGGGCCAGATGCCGCCGGAATCCTGCCATCCCCCGCCGCTTCCCCCCAGCCATTCCCCCAGAATCGCCCGGGCCGCAACCAGCCTGCGTTCCGCTTCCTCAAGCGCGCCGGTGAGCGAGCGCGCCTGACCGGTGGCCCGCATGCAGACGGCGATGAGCGCCGCAAGCAGATTGGTCGAGACTGCCAGCCGCGAACCCTTGGGAATATTATTGACGCTGCTGACCAGTTCCAAGCCGAGCCCAGGGCCCACCACCCGGGCCAGCAGATCGGCGAGGCTCGCCCCCGAGCCCTCGATTCCCGGCGGGACGATGCCAGCGGCAATCACCGCCGCCTTGAGCAAGCCGAGATGATCTCGGGCGAAATCAAACACCTCGCCGAGATCGCTGATCTCGGCAGATGCCCCCAGATCGACACTCGTCAGCCGCAGGACTGGGGTATCGATCACCCGCAGATAGGCTTCCACTGGCGGCTTCGGTGCGGCGTCGCGGCCATGCACCCCGAGATCGATCGACACATTGAGAACCCGGGCGCCCTCGGGATGGTCCATGCCCAGAAAAAAGATGTCGCTCCAGCCGGCGTGCGAGAGGTCCATTCGCACCGGCGTCGATTCGCGGAGCACTGGGAAGGTCTTGCCCTGCTCCGCAGTTGTGCCGCGCGATGTCAGTAATTCCGGGCGGATGCGCAGCGAATGGTCGGCCGGATGGCCGACGCGAAACATCCACTGGTTGCCCCGCAGCGACCGAACACTGCGACGGACCTGATTGGCGAGCGTTTGCAGGCCGAGTTCGCGGTAGCTGACCGCCAGAGCACTCGACAGGGCATCGGAGGGGCCATGGTCGGCCTGATGCTGGAGGAAGGCCTCGATCGCTTCCTCAAACCGCCGGTTGAGCAGCAATTCGTAGCCGGCGTGGGGGATCAGCGCTGCTCCCCTTCCCACGAGCGCTGTTGGCAGGTGATAGCGATGGATGCAGGACAGAAAAAACAGCGCCCGCACACGCTCATAGAGGCTTGGGCTCGCGCGCCGGAAGGCCTCCAGGGCCGCGCATTCGGCAAGCAGTGTCTCGGGGGATGCCCCCTGGCAGACGCTTTCGATGGAGCGGTTGCGCTCGGCAGGATCGGTGGCGGCGATAATCGCGACGAGTGTGCTCATGAAGACCCTGGTTGACGGGCGAGGAGTTCTACCAGCTGGCTGAGCACGTCGGCCCGATCCTTTCCCGCCAGAGCGAGGGCAAACTGAGCCGTCAGCAGGCCATAGGGAACCCCCAGGTTGTATCGATTGCCCTGCGTTTCGAAGGCCAGATAGCGCTCTCTGCCGGCGAGCTTCCCCAGCGCCGATGACAGCTGCCGGCGTCCGGCGTCTCCGCCGTTTTTGAGCAGCTCAAAGACTGTCGGCGTGAGGACATGCATGCCGAAGAAGCAGAGATAATGGCCGGCGCGCAGGCCAGGCACTATCAATTCCTGCTCGGCTTGGGTGGGAGTCGGTTTCTCCAGCACCGTATCGATGTCATAGAGATTGCGGCTGTGGGCCACGCGACGGCCACCAATGGCGCCGAAATAAGGCAGCATGTTCTCCCGTGTCGGCTGCACCGCCGACACGGCACATTCCTCCGCCTCGGCAACAGCGACCAGCTGCTGCGCGCAGCGGAGGCTTGAATCGCTCACATAGAGATGATCGCCCACGAAGTGGAGGAAGGGTTCGTCGCCGACGAACCGGTGCGCACAGCAGACGGCATGGCCGTAGCCCAAAGGCTCGGGCTGGGGGATGAGTTCCAGTCGCGTCGGCGACTTGCCGGCGGCGGCGCCAAACAGCGCCTCATCTCCAGGACGCACCACCACGGCGATTTCATGAGCGCCGGCCGCAACCGCCTCTTCGACGATGATTTCCAGCGCCGACTTCGCGACGCCATCGCGGTCGACCAGGCGCTGCAGGGGCAGTTCCTGCTGATCCCGGCCCGCGGCGGTAATGACCGCTCGTTTGATCTTCATGCAGTGTACTCTGGAGGATAGATGATCTTGAGCATTGCGTAGGTGATCCGGGAAAGCAACTGGCCCACGCGTCCCAGCCGAAGTCCAGTTTTTCGGGCCGTTGCGAACGCCTGCCGGGCACAACTCCAGAAAACGCTTGGTAAACAGTGATGGCTGCCCAGACGCCCAGTGTCAGCGTGGTGCTTCCGGTCTTTGACGGGGAAGCGTATCTCGTTCAGGCGGTGGAGAGCATCCTTGCCCAGTCGCTGAACACCATCGAAGTGATCGCGATCGACGACGGTTCGCGGGATCGCTCGCTTGAGATATTAAGGGCCCATGCTGCGGCCGACCCGCGTCTGCGGGTTGTCACCCGCGGGAATCGCGGACTCGTGGCGACGTTGAACGAGGCGATTGCCCTGGCAGAATCGGAATTCGTCGCGATCATGAACGCCGACGATGTCTCGCTTCCCACCCGGCTGGAAAAGCAGCTGGTCTTTCTCCAGACATATTCGCAGGTGGCGGTGGTGGGGTGTCAGGTGCAACTGCTCACCAGCGGCACTGCCCCCTCGATCGTCGCCAGACTGCCGGTGGAGCCGGCAGCGGTCAGAGCGTTTCTCGCGCTGGCCTCGCCAGTGGCCCACCCGGCGGTCATGTTCCGGCGTCAGGCGGTGATGGCCTGCGGGCTCTATCGAGAGCAGATGATGCCGGCTGAGGACTATGACCTCTGGCTGCGGATCTCGGAGCACCACGACATCGCCAACCTCCCCGAAGTGTTGCTGCAGTATCGGCTCCATGCCGGGCAGGTATCGGCCAACCGCTTTGAAGCGGTGGCGGCGGCGACGCTTGCGGCGCAGATGGCGAGCCGGTGTCGGCTCCGGGGGGAGGCCGATCCGCTGGAAGGCGTGGCTTTCCTCTCCCCTGCGGTGCTTGAGCGCATGGGGATCGAGCAGGACCAGATCGCCCGGCAGACGCTGAAGAATGTGCTCGGGAGAGCCGAAATGCATCTGGCTGCCTCGCGGCGTCCGGCCGATGCCCGCTCCCTGATGGATTCGATGTCGGACCACTGGGCGGCCGCCATGCACCCACGGGTCTGGCGGGCCTCCACCCACTGGCTGGAGGCACGGTGTGCCGCTTGTGAGCGGCGGTTCCTCGCCGCCGCGAGCCTCGGAGTGGCTGCCATCGCCGAGGACGAGGGGCTACGGCGCAGAGTCATCAGTCGCGTCTGGCCGGGAGCCACTCCCCGCTCTGGGTAAACTGCATCCCCCGGCTTCTCCGCGGGGGATCAACGCAAGGCCTGGAGAATCTTCTCCGCAGCGATCGGACCGAAAGCCGCACAGAGCCAGCGGTAGAGCGGCCTGCCATGGCTGGCGGCAGGATCAAGGTTTCGCGCCTCCTGAAAATATTTCCTAGCGACGGAGGCGTTGCCCTGCTGGGCGATCCGTCGTCCATTTTTCCACAGATAGATGGCAAACCCCCGAGCCAATGGCGGCGGAAGAGGCCATCCGAACCGCTCCTTGGCCAGAGCCACATGCCTGCGCAGGGATTCCAGCCTGCCTTCGGCCACCGCTGCCTCGCCGTCCCGGTTGCTGATCCGCGGGCCGGCATGCTGCCGGTAGCAGTAGACGTTGCCCGGTTGGTGAAGAAAATCGATGCGGTGAAGCCACATGCGGACATGCAGGTCGTGTTCCTGACCGCGGGGCACTCTTTCATCGAAGCCGCCCACCTCCCTCACCAGTGCCGTGCGGTGGAGCGGAGCGCTCGTCAGCGGGGCGTGCAACACAAACGACTCGCCCAGCCTGATGCTGGCAGCGGCGCTCGGAGGCTGCGCGATCGGCTGGCCCGTTTCATCCACCCACAGCACATCGCCAAAGACGGAAACGCGGGCACCGGGCATGGTTTCCAGAGAGCGTACCTGGTCGGCCAGAGCGCCGGGAATGAGATAGTCATCGGCGTCGAGAAACTTGATATAGGGTTTCCGGCAGGCCGCCAAGCCGATGTTCCTCGCCCGGCAGGCCCCCCGGCCTTCCCCCTGCAGCACGCCGATCCGATCACCGTAGGTCGATAGCAGCGAAAGGCTGTCATCTGTGGAACCGTCATCGACAACCAGCACCTCAACTGCGACGGTCTGCTCCGCCAGCGCAGAATCGATCGCCTCCCGAAGGAAATGCGCCTGGTTGCGGTTGGCAATCACAATGCTGACGCCCTGTTCGGCGTCGCTACCTGCCGCTGAAGGGCCAGGAGCAGGACCAACCGCCTGCGTTTGCTTCGCCGTGAGGATGGCATCGGCAGGATGGGCCACGGGATGTCTCGGTGTACGGGCTGGTGTGAGATTGCTGCGCCACAGCGGCGCAGCTACCGGATCTTTTTTTCCCGACACGCGTCGCCGGCCGCGGTCAGCCAGCGTGTCGCCCATTCCTCGGCGGAGTAGGGGGCGGCAAAATCTCTGGCACGGCCGCCGATCGTAGCCAAGTCGGTGGCGTGGTGGACGCGGAGGAGGGCTTTTTGCAGTTCACCAGCGTCTCCAGTGGCACAGGTAAATCCAGAATACCCATCCCGCACGATTTCCACCGCGGAACCGCAGGCATTGCTGCAGATAACCGGCAGACCCGCAGCGCTCGATTCCACCAATGCCAGCGGCCAGGGATCGTAGCGGCTGGGGAGGATGAATGCCCCGCTGTGCACCATCTCGGCATGCACCTCGTGCGGCTGGAGAAAACCCCGGTCGACCACGCCATCGTGGCCGCGCAGTGATTGGGCCAGCGGCCCCTTTCCACAGCAAACCAACGGCCAGGGATTCTCCACGGCGCGCGTGTATCGGGCGTAGGCTTCGAGGAGAACGTCGAGGCCTTTTTCAGGGGCATACCGCCCGGCAAAGAGAAATTGCCGCGGCCATGGGCCCGCCGCAAGCCGCTGCTCATGCAACTGCGAAAGGGCGGCGTAATCAACTCCGTAGACGCCGCGGCGGATGTGTGCTTCGGGAAAGCCGAGCCGACGTGCATATTGCCAGCAGCGTTCGCCGGTCACCATCGCCACATCGATATGCGACAGATAGCCGCGGAAGGCGTAACGGGCCAAATGCTGCCTGAAAGTGCCTCGCCACGGCGTGTCCATCCCCATGAAGAAGCGGATGTGACGAAATTCCCGGCGCGACGCGAGTGACCGATAGGCCGGATTCAGCCAACCCGCGAGGATCACCACGTCCGGATTGAAATCATTGACGTGCCTTCCAAGCAGCGAGGCATCGAAGCGATCGGCCTCGTTCAGCGGTAACCAGTTCACCCCCTCCATGAGGCTGTGGGAAAAAGCCGTGGCCTGGCTGGAGTCATAGGCGGCAACGCGAACGTCAACTCCCTCACGGCGGCTCATGGCGCGCCAGCAGGATGACATGTAGCCAGAGATGTCGGTCCAGAAGATGTGGATTTTCATCGCGTTCGCGTATTTCCTGGGCCAAGCATGAGTTGCCGATCACTCGCAGAGGGCCACATAGGCAAGATAACCATAGCTGAGATCGAGCGACTCAAATTCCTGCTCCAAGCCAGCGATGGCCGGATCGACTGCGGTGAACAGCGGGGGCATCGGTTCAAAAGACCCGGTCCAGGGGCCTCCCCAGTTGTTGCTCGGTGCTAAAGCGACAGCAGGAAACTCGAGATATGTCTGCAGGTGTTTCGCCAGATTTGCCCGGTCAGACGTATTTGGCGGCACGAGAAGATGCTGGCCGGCGCCGCACCAGCGCAGCAGCGGCTCAAGAACCAGCCGTTTGGCGGCCTGTCGCGGTTGCCAAGCATAGGCGGAGGTCATCTGAAGATGCGGATGCCCGCAGCCTGCCTGGAGATGGCGCAGCGAATAAAAATCCCCCTCGCCGCACGGATAGTTGTCTTCGAAGATTGCGTGGCGAAAACCGAGCCAAGCCATATCTTTGAGCCGTGTATAGGCGTTTTGATGATCGTCAAAAAAAAGGACCGCCTGTGCGACATCACTCCCCGACCAATCGATGCGGGTGAAGTCGTCGGTCGTATAGCGGACCCTGGGACTGGAATAAATCCTGCGCTCCGGTCGTGGATCGATTGCCACGATCTCCGCGCCGGGGGCGGCCTGCTCAATGAGCCAGGTCGAATGCCCCCGCCAGACGCCCGACTCCACCACCAACCGCGGCTGCATCTGTCGCAGGATGAACCATGTGGCAAAGGAATGGTTCAGCCCCATGCCCCCGGCGTTGTCGAGGATGGGGCGGCGCCGGTAGACCTCGATGAATTCCGGCAGGCTCTCGCGAGCATGCTGACAATCGAACGTAAAAGCATCCATACACAAAGCGGGCCCGCCCGAAATTTTCCCAGGAAGCGAGAGTCGACACAAGTCACGCTGGCATGCGCGGGGTGTGAAGGGACGCTTCAGCCCCTTCGATCGGACTGGAGGGACGCCAGCGAAATACGTTCACGGAGTCAAAGCAGTGGTCGCCCAGGATCATGGCGGCACCGGTGAGAATCCAGCCCAATTGTCCAGGACCGCCCAGAGCAAAGAGCTGCACCTCTCCCAAGTTGGTGAAGAGAACGGCAAGAAAAACCGTCGTGCCAGGAATGTTGCGTTGGGCGATGAGATATCCCAGAAAGCCGATAATGAAGATCACAAAGCAGGATGTGCCTAAAATCCCCGTCTCTTCCAATACAGCCGTGGGCAGAAAACCCTTTTCAACCGGAGCAGAGAGCAGGGTGGCTTTCTTGCGAAACTCCTCGCCGTAAGAGACCTGAAAACCGATGCCTGCGATGGGGTGGCTTTTAAATAATTCCCAGCTCTGGTTGATCAGCGCCTCGCGGGATTGCATGACCTGCTTGAGGTCGATTGTGGCACTTTCATCCCCCCCCTTATTCGCGAATGCGACAACGCTTTTATAAATCCGGCCGCTGGTCAGAGTGTCGCCGACAACGACCACCAGAAGGAGAGCCGTGGCATATCCGAAAAGAGTGCCGGACGACAGGTTCCTGCGGAGCCTCGTCCCCAGTTTCCGAACAGCCGTCAGCGAGCAGGCGTAGCCCGACAGAAGGCCGAGAACAAGCGATGCTGCTGAAGTGCGCGATCGCGTCAGCGTGATGAAATAGATCAAGAAGATGGCCAGCACGAGGCAGATCCAGCGGTTCTTGTATTTGCCATAGAGCCACACGCTGGCCAAGAAGGCCACCACCGCAACCGCAAAGGGGCCGAGGGCATTGGAGTGGTAGAAGGGGCCGTTAAAGAGGCCTTTTTCCTGCATTTTTTCTGTCAGCATATTGAAACCAATGCCTGCTACGCGGCTATAGATTCCCAGCAGCGTCACAGCGGCAGCCATGGCGACAAACCATTCTGTGAGGTCGGACTGTCGCTTTCGCAGCACCTCCACGGCCGACAGGATGCCAGAGACACCGAACCAGAAGGTGGCCAGTTTCAGCATCGATATGTTGATGTAATATCCGCCGGCAATGCTACACACGCCAGTCACAAGGCAGAAAAGATTGAATGCCAGGTAGTATTTGTAGCGAAATAGGGTCTTTCGCTGAGCCTGTAAATCAGCAAAGAATCGTATTGAAGCGACCACCAGCAGGAGCAACCTTCCGGGGGCCATAATAAATGACTTGGGGCAAATGGCCGTGTTCGCAGCGATGGCAAGCATCCCGATCGTCAGGGCCTTGAAGGCCGACTCCGGGCTTTTGGCGACCATCCAAAACATCAGGATATAAAAAACTGCAGTACCAGGCGGTCCGAATTTGTTGATGAACAACAGCCCGATGATGAGCAGGGCCTGATAGCAGATTCGCTGTGGCGAAAGACCCCGGATAGCCTTCGTTTTCGGCAGCCCGCGAGCCACCCCAGCGGGTTGCCCAAACCCTGGGCCAATCTCAGGCATGAGTGCCTGATGGAAAGGGTCGGTGTAGGTATGCATCGGAAGAGTCGTGGTTGTGTGCCGCCCATTCAGGCCGAGGGAAGATGCCGCAGCGACATCGCAAAACGTTCGCGGGAGAGGGTGTCGCTCGCCCACATCCTGCCCGCCCTGCCCATGGCGCGAAGCCGCGGTTCGGACGATCGGTCAAACCCGCTCATTGCCTCCGCTGCCGCTTCGCGCGAGTCGTTGGGCAAAAGCCACCCACAGTCTACCATCTCGACGTCCGGTCCAAGATCGTTTCCCGGGGAAAGAATGACCGGAATTCCGCTGGCCAGAGCATCTGCTGTGCTGTAGCCGAAGTTTTCGCGGAAGGAGAGCGAAACAAAACCGTCTGAGCCGAGGTAGGCCTCGGTCAAAGCATTTCCGTGGAGTGGGCCGACGACATGCACCCGGCCCGCAACTGCCTCGGGCACGCTGGCGGCGACCCCTTCCCGGGAGAGATTGCCGTCCATACCGACCATGACCAGATGCGTTCGCTGCGGCCTCGCCCGGCAGAATGCCTCGATGGTTTCCCGCGGTCTTTTCATGGAGTGAAGTCTGCCCACAAAGAGGAGCACCCGGGCATCCGCGGGAAGGGAGAGCCGCTGTCGCCACTGCTGCTGCGCCCTGTCCCGCCCCCCCTCGTCCGGAATGGTGACCGGCCAGGGGATCACGACCGACTGCCGTTGAGACACCCATCGAGCAGCTTTTTCACGTTCCCTTGTCGTGGCAAAGATGACTCGGCTCGCATGCTGAAAATAGGAGGTCCCCACCCACGAGAGCCAGAGCCGCTTCACGAGCGCCCGCTGCTTGAGCCCCCACGGATCGAGACAGCCATGGGGAACTGCCCAGTAGGGGCGGCGGTGGCGCCTAGACCAGCCCTCGACCCAGGTGTTGTGGGCGCGGAAGAGAGAATGACAGACCAGCCAGGGGGCGTGTTGTGTCAGGGCTTCGGCTTCGGCTGCTGCCCGGCGCGACACACGGTGGGCACCCCGGAGGAACAGGCCCCCCCGGCAGGGAATCGTACGGATGCCAGGGCCGGCGGGCGGCTCGCCGACGGCTTGAGGGGAATAGCCCAGCCCCCCTTCATCGAAAGACAGAATCGGGGCCGACAACGCACGTGAGAAGTCGTTCACGCAGCGGTGCAGGCCACCGTAGGCATGGTGATGGGTGAGACAGACGTTCCACGGGGGCGGCCCCGAGTCGGGTTTCACAGCAGCCATTGTTGCATTCTGACACGGGTGGCATCCGGGCCGCCAGCAACGGTGGCCAGAAAGAATTCGGCAGCCGGCGACGCGGAGAAGGTGGCGGCAGTCGCGGTGAGCTGGGTTCTTCTGACGGTCTGCACTGGCCCGCCACCAATGGCGCTTTCGAGCGCGGCTGCCAGAGAGGCCACCGATCCTGCCTGAACCACCCTTCCCATCTGATCGTCTTGCACCAGACAACTCGCGCCACAGCGATCGGTGCAGATAACGGGCGTGCCCACGGCGAGCGATTCATTCACAATAACCCCCCATCCATCGAAGCGGCTCGGCAGGAGCGTCCAGTCGGCACGGGCCAGCAGCGGCGGCAAGTCATGATTGGGCACCACGCCGTGCAAGCGGATCCGCGCACGCATCCGCGGTTGCTCGAGCAGCGTTTCAAGGCTGTTTCTCAGGGGCCCATCCCCATAGGCATCCAGGTGCCATTCGCCGCTCCCGATGGTCGCGATTGCCCGCATCAGAATGTCGACCCCTTTGCGCGGCACAAACTGCCCCGCATAGATGAAACGCACTCGGCCGGACGACGTCTGCTCCAACGGTGGCTGATGTGCCAAACCCTGTGCCGGCGCTAGCGAAGGCGGGGCCATCTGCCCTTGCGACTCAAGCGGCGGGGAATGATCGGCCAGGAAATAACCGAAGGGAAGGACTTTGTTAGGCGAAAAGCCGCTCTGTGTGAAGAACCTGCAGCCGATCTCCCCGCACGCGAGCACGCAGAAAAACCGCTTCTGCCAGCGGGTTGCCAACGCCCGCCCACGCAGTCGCTTGATCCAGCCGTTCCACCAGGGCTGCTCCGGCGCCTCCGAGAAGATGGCCAGCCTGGCCGCTGAGCGTTGGAGTTGGAAAAAACCCCGCCAGACCAGGGGATGGGAGAAAAAGCCGGTGAAAACATGGACGTCGGTGGCGGTGCCGTAGCCAGCCAGACGGGCCCAGTTTTGCGGATCACTGATATCGACCGCGGTCACGCGCTCAAACCGGCACGGCGGCCAGCCCTGCTGCCGTCGGCTGGCGGGCAGCCAGTCCTCGTAGCCCAGAATCACTTCGCCAGAGAAACGTGCGGCGACGGCCTCCAGAAACGCCTCCTGATGGGGGCTGGCGATGGGCTGCCAGAAAACGATGCGGCGGGCTGGGGGAATTCTGCTCATATCATGCCAAAAATGTGGCCGCCAATCGGTTCACGCACGCATCCCAAGTGAACGCCTCAGCTCGACTCCGCCCCTTGGCGATCCATGATTGCCGAGAGGCCGAGTCTCTGCGGAGGTGATGGAGCACATCTACAATTTCTCCGGCCTGACTGGCATCAACATAGGCCGCTGCATCTGCGGCTGTTTCCGGGACGGCTGTCAGCGTGCAGGCCACAACCGGGAGGCCTGCCGCCATTGCCTCCAGCGCCACCATGCCGAACGACTCGATAGCGGGCAGATAGAGCAGCGCCAGATAGTGCGGCATCATGGTGGCCAGCACTGACGTATCGACATACCCCAGCCGGCGGACGTTGGGCAGGGCGTCCGCCTGCCGTACATACCGGGCATCGTCAAAGGTGCCGGCAATATCGATCTGCAGCGGGGAACGCGCGGCCAGCAGTGCCCTGGCCACATCCAGCACATACCTCGCCCCATCCCAATCATTCAAACCACCAACCACAAGAACCCTGTCTTCATCGCAGGGGACAGAAGGCCCACAACCGGCCGCAAAAAAACAGGCGTCGACTCCATTGCCGACGACCTCAGAGCGATTTTCCGGAAGACCAAACCGCTCCACCAGAAATCGTTCCACATAGCGGGACACGCTCAGCACCCGATCCGCATGGCGGCAGATCTGGCGATAAAACCAGTCGGCTCGAGCCCGCTCAAAGATGGCCCACGGACTGTTGTAGCCAGGCAATTCGGGTTCGAAGTAGGTGACTCCATGCACCGTGGCCGCAGTGCGCAGGTGGGTGGCCGGACACCACAGTTCCTGAGGAGAATAGAGCCAGTCGGCAGCTGGACAAAACCGATCGGCCGCTGGCCAGGGGCTCACGGCCCACAGCATCCGTGCTTCGCGGTTGGACAGCGGCAGTCTGTAGCAGGGAAGCGAGGCTAGGGAACTGCCCGCGGGAATCTTCCCAGATTCCAGAAGCTGATCGCGGCTGGCCAGAACACTGACATCACATCCCGGCGTGGCTTGCAGCCCATGGAGCATGCGGGCGATGTGCTTGTCGACGCCCGTAGGCTGTCGCAGCGTGTATCGCAGATCGACGTAGGCGACGATTTTTTTCATGAGGCTTGGGGAGGACGCTCATCGTGGGAAGACTGGAAGGGGCCGTGGCCTCACGACGAACCATCCAGACGGACCAGCGGCTGAATGCGGCCCGGAACGCCAAACACCAGGGAATCTCCCGGAACATCTGTCAGGGCACAGGAATTGGCGCTCAGCTTGCTCCGCGGGCCCATCGCTCTCCCTGGGCCGACCGAAGCATGCATTCCCAGAAAAACGTCATCGGCCACATGGGCATTTCCCCCCAGCGTGGCATACGGGGAAAGAACTGCGTAATCCCCCACGCTTCCATCGTGCCCAATGGAGGTGTGATAGTTCATCAGCACGCAAGCTCCCAGCCGGGCGGCATCGCTCACGATGCTATGTGGGCAGAGAATCGAGCCGTCTCCGATGACGGCAGTGCGTGCGACGATCGCCGTCGGATGAATGAGACTGATAAACATGGCATGTCGCTTGAGGAGCTGCTCGGCGACGCGGCGACGCACCTCCGGAATGCCGATCGCCAGCAGAAATCTGTCTCCCGGAGCGGGGATGAAGTCTGCTGGATTGCCGAGTATCGGCAGATCGTTGGCATGACCATCGAGCGCCCGGGGGTCTGCCGAAAGGAATCCCCCCAAGCGTCGTGCCGCATCAGGCCAGGCAGCATGGGCCCATTGCACCACCTCGCGGGCAAACCCTCCGGCGCCGACCACCACAACGCGACGGACCGATTCCGGGAGTGTCATGGAGCTTGCATGTGGGAACGGTGGGGGCGGAGGACGGCGCGATAGTCCCGAAACGCAACACCCTTGATCGTACCGCATGGGAGGAGGAATTCCCGCAGCGCACGACGGAAAGAGGGCGTTTTTTCGCGCTCAGCTCGAACCGCCTCCGTCGATTGTGAGTGTTTGACCGGTCATGAAGGCGGCCTGCGGGCCGGTCAGAAAGAGAATCGCCCCAGTCACATCGGCAGCGGCGCCCAGACGCCCCAGTGGTGTCCGCCGGACAATCCGGGTTCGGTCGGTGGGGGAGAGTGCCGCGGACAGATCCGTTTCCAGGAAGCCGGGGGCGATCGCATTCACCCGGATGCCGCGGGGGCCGAGTTCTCGGGCCAGACTGCGGGCGAATCCCTCCAGGCCCGCCTTGGTGGCGGCATACACCGCCAGCCCAGGACTGCCCCGCATGGCGACCACGCTCGACACCACCACGATCGAACTGGCGCTGCCCCCCGGCAGGCTCCCTCTGGCGGCCTCTTGGGCGGCCTCTTGAGTGGCCTCCGCGCCGACGGCCGTGGGGGCACTCGGTCTGGGCTGGAGGAGCATCTGACGCACGCACTCCCGCACCAACACAATCGAACCCTTGAGGTTGATCGCCAGCATGTCGTCGATTGCGGCGTCACTCAGGGTCGCGAGCACGCCATCGTGGGCCACTGCCGCATTGGCGACACAGTGATCAATTGTGCCGAATCTGCCGACTGTTGCCGCGACGAACCGTTGCAGTTCTGTACTGTTGGCTGCGTCGGCAAGCTCGGCATGAAGACGGGTCGGGTGGTCCGCCTGAAGCTGTTTCAGACGCGTTGAACCAGAGCGGGAAAAGGTGGCAACGTTATCGCCCCGTGCCAACAGCCGTTCGACGAGCGCCAGTCCCAGCCCCCGAGAGCCGCCCGAGACAATTGTTGTGGCTGCCGCCATCAGGGTTCTCGCATCCAAAAAAGAAGCTGGAGCATCGGGATGGGGGGAGGGGTGCTGCTCGAAAGGGGCTCGCCGGCGGCATGCGTCGGTGCGGCGACGGAAGGTCGGCTGTTCACAACCGGCTCGAGTGGCGGGGAATCTTGCCGGAGGTGTTCACCATGAGATGCTTCACGAAATCGAGGAGCCGCGGAGTGCTGTGTGGTTCGAGGGCGGTGCGGCAGGTGGTGAGGGCCGCGGCCCGAATGCTTTCCGGCGTAGCCTCTGCAGGCAGTGGATCTGCCAGGACGATCTGGGCAGCGACAAGTTCCCCGGTGATGGCGCTGGGCAGACCGTAGACCCGCGCATCGGCAATTCCGGACACACCGCGCAGGATGTCCTCGACCCGCCGGGGATAGACCTTGGCCCCGCCGACAACAATGACATCGCTGCGGCGGCCGGTGAATTCGCAGCGGTCATTCAGCCGTTCCACCAAGTCGCCGGTGGCTACCTCGGCAGTGTCGCGCGAAAGTTGGACGAGCAGTTCCCCGTCGCGGCGAGTGGTCAGTCGTACGCCACCGGGGAGCGTTTTTCCGAGCCATTCAGCGGGAAAACCGGCCCGACCATCCACCACGCGAAACACCTCTCCCAACTCGGTGGTGGCATAGACATGCGTGACCTTCACGCCGGGGAAGGCGGCATGCGTTTTGGCAAGCAGCTGTGCATCGGCAGCCTCACCCCCCAGCGTGATCCGGGCGAGTTTCATTTTTGAAAGCAATTCGCTCTCGGCAGAGGTCAGCAACCGCCGCAGCAGCGTGGGGGTGGCCGGCAGGATCGAGACATCTTCCTCCACGATTGCCCGCGCTACACAATCGGGCGCTCGCGACGCCGGCACTACCAGCGTGCCGGCTGTGAGAATCGCCTGCAGCCAGACCTGAGTGCCTGCCCAGCGCGTCGCATCGTAGACCATCAACCAGCCCAAACCACGCCACTGCTCCGAAAGACGGGCGGCAGCCAGCAGGGAATCCCACGAGTGCTCCACGAGTTTCGGCGGGCCGCTGGTTCCCGAGGTGGCGACGACGACCTGCGGCGAAGCGGAGTCAAAGGCGTCCTCGCGACGGGTGCCCGCCTGCGATCCGATCCCGGTTGTGCCGACTGACAGTTGGAGCCCGTCGTCCAGCACGGCCCAGTCGTGCAGGGCCCCCACCAAATCTCTGGCATCGTCTGCCACCACCGCGAGCGGCACCTGCTGACGCCCACAGGCGGCCACTGTCGCCACCAGCGCATCAATCTCCCGCTGGCGTGCCACGACACCCCTGGGACGCTGGTCCACCAGTTGCTGCTCGACAGCCTTCACGTTCGCTGCGAGCACTCCGTAGCTGATGCCGTGCCGCTGATCGCTGCCGGCCTGTTCAACAATCGCGGTGCGCTCTGGAAACGCCTGCGCGATGAGGTCAATGGCGGCGGCAAGTCTGTTTGCCACCGGCACATCGGTCAGCCGGGAAAGAAAATCAGTGGCAGAGGAAGACATCGTATTGAGTGGCGTGGTCGAGAAGGGAAAGGGAGAGATGGAATAATGAGGATGTCGTTTTTCAATGGTCGAGCGCTGGCGGCAACGTCGCCGCGGAGAGGGCCGCTTCGTAGAGCGTCACAAGATCCCCCACGGTGCGCATCCGCAGGGTCGGGCTTGAGCCGGCAGAACGAAAGGGATCGCAGGCCAACTCCCGCTCCAGAAGCACGATGGTCTGGGCCAGATCGAGTGAGTCGAGACCGATGTCGGTGGAAAGCAGATGTCCTGATTCTACCGCTTGGGCGGATCTTCCCGTGTCGCGCAGCACCGTGAGAATCGCCTTTCGCACCACCGGCAAAAGAGACTCGTTCATGGCAAGAACTCCTGCATCGTCGCCGCGCCGGGAGCAGTCACTCCCCGCCCCGTGAGACCCTGCCAGGCGACCTGAAAAAAGGTGACTGTAAGAATCCACAGATCAATTATTGGAGCGTACCACTTGCCGAGCATTTCCACGTAACGGGCGTCCAATTCCAGCCGAGCGGGCCAATCCAGGCCGTTGCGCCCGTGAATCTGGGCCCATCCTGTCAGGCCAGGTCGCGCCTGCAGGCGGGTGGCCTGCCGCGGCGAATACCGCTGAATGTACCGCAGCGGCAATGGTCGCGGTCCCACCAGGCTCATATCGCCCACCAGCACGCTCACCAGTTGCGGCAGTTCATCCAGGCTGGACCGACGCAGCAAGCGGCCAAACGGCCCGAGTCGATCGGCATCGGGAAGTGGTTGTCCGTCCGGGCCGCAGGCCAGGCTCATCGACCGGAATTTTCCAATCACGATTCTCCGGCCGTCCCGTCCGGCGCGAGTGTCGAAATAGATGGCGGGCGATCCCAGCACGCACACGACCGTCAGCCCGACCGCCACCATCAGGGGCAGCAGCAGCAGCAGCAGGCATGCCGCCGCTGCGGTATCGATGAAACGCTTCACGGTGTGGTCGTAGAAGCCTCTGGTCACGACGCATGTTCCTCGGTGCGGAGCGACTGCCCCTTTTCCGCTAGAAACACACAGGCAGCCAGGCCTCCTGCTCCCACCAGGAGCGTCGCGAGCAGGGCATTATCGGCCGCGAGCCGACACTCTGGATCGATGAATGGCCCGGCCGCCAAAGCAGCCGTCACGGACGACAGCATGCCGTAGAGGCGGGCCACGGAGCGATGCGACCAACCGGCCACGGTGAGCCGCTGGTAAAGATGGGTGCGATGCGCCTGAAAGATGTTCTCGCGATTGATCGCCCGCCGCAGCAGGGTAAAGCTTGTGTCGAGCAGAAAGGGCCACAGCACCGCCACCACAACCGGCACAAGCTTCTCGCGCAGGCCCGCCGGAGCAGCCAGCGGCATAACCGCCAGCATGAAGCCGCAAAATGCGCTTCCCACATCTCCCATAAAGATCTTGGCCGGCTGCCAGTTGTAGGCCAGAAATCCCAGTGCCGCGCCGGCCAGCGCCGCTGCCAGCGCCCCTGTCGGAGCGGCTCCCGCTGCCGCTGCCGCTGCTGCCAGACCACACCCAGCCGCGGCAGCTGTGATTCCGGCGATACCGTCAATGCCGTCCATGAAATTGAAGGCATTGGTGAGACCGACGATCCAAAGGATCGTCAGCGGCCAGGCGGCAGCCCCGAAATCAAGGCTGCCAAACGAACCCAGTTGGACCGCTGGCAACGGGCCCAGCAGCGATGTCGCCGCGATCGCGGCAAGAAGATGGATCCCGAAACGAGTGCGGTTCCGCACCGGCTTCACATCGTCAAGCCAACTCACGGCCGCGATCGCTGCTGCCGGTAACGCGACCGCCGCGATGATGCCAGCCGATTGGCGATAGAGGCCGCAGGTCAGCAGTGCTGCCAGCATCATCACCGCTACGATCGCCAGACCGCCACCACGAGGGGTGGGGCGTGTGTGGCTGCTCCGGTCATTGGGGATGTCGAGCAGGCCCCGCGACCGCGTCCAGGTGACGAGTTGTCCGGTCAGGGTCGCAGAGCCGGCGAAGGCCGCAAGGCACCAGAATATCCAGAAAAGCATGGGAGCCATGAGGGAGACGGGGGAGTGTGCTGGCAAAAAAAGCCCGGCGAATAACGACAAGGCCTTCGGGCTGGCATGGGAAAGTGTTCGGGGCGACGGAATCGATGCCTGTGCAGGAAGGCGTTTTGGCTTCTGCTTTCGCCGTCTAAGCCTCCTGTTTGGCGGTGATGATGGCTTCGCTCACCTCTGCCACCACCGCATCAGTGACGTGGGCTCCGATGGGGAGGGAAAGGCTTTTGGCGGCCAGCAGTTCCGTGGCTGGGAGAGACCGGTGACGGTCGTGATAGTGTTCGAAGGCCAGTTGACGATGGCAGGGAGGGTCGTAGTAGGTGCGGGTTTCTATACCCCGCGAGACAAGGGCCCTGCGGACGGCGTCTCGCGACATGCCAAATCGCGCCGGATCGATCGTGATGGAAAAGTCTTTGTAGCTCGGCTCCGCGCCGGGAAGCTCCGCTATGAAGCCGATGCCGGGCAACCCGCCGAGTTCCCGCCGGTAGAGCGCAGCGATCGCCCGGCGTCTGGAGGCTACCGAATCCAGGTTTTCAAGCCCCATCAGCGCCGTGGCAGCGCACATTTCGGGCATTCTGCCATTGATGCCCGCAAACAATGCGTTGTACGACCCGTCATTGCCGTACTCGCGTCCCAGTCGCACGAAATGGGCCAGGCAGTCGCAATCGGTGGCGATGATTCCCCCCTCTCCAGCCACGAGCAGTTTTGTGGGCGAGAGGCTGAAAACCTGGGCCATGGCTCCCTTTCCCACCGGCTTGCCCATCACGGCGGCACCAAAGCCATGGGCGGCGTCAATCACCAATGGCAGGCCGTGTTCGGCGGCAATGGCCTGAAGCGCTTGCACATCACAGGGATTGCCGAAATTATGGCAGGCCGAGATGGCCACGGTGCGGGGAGTGATGGCCGCCGCCACTGCCTGCGGGATCACATTGGTGGTGTGCGGATCGACATCGACGAACACCGGCCGCAGGTTGTTCCAAACAATCGCGGCCGGGCCAGCCAGGAATGTGAAGCTGGGAACAATCACCTCCCCCAGAGGTTCGTTGACGCCTCCCGATCGCACCACGCCAAACCTGGAGAGCGGCTCCATCACAGCTGCCGGGCAGCTCTGCATGGCACTGCGGCGGCTGCGGCAGCGGCCCGCGGTGAGGTCGAGTCCCTTGTAGACCAGCATCAAGCCGACCGTGCAACTGCTCACGGCGACTGCATGGCGCACCCCCAGCCGGCGGGCGATTGCCTCTTCGAGTGCCAGCAGATACTTTCCCTTCGTCAGCCGACCAGATCGGATGATCTCCTCGTAGCACGGTTGGAGTGCCTCGAAGGTTGGAAGTGATGGCCGCACGAAAGGGACGCGGAATCCGTCGGCAACTGCATCGTTAACGCCGCGAATCTCTAGGGTCATGAACCGCTGATCCTGCTACGTGGACGGGGGAAGGGTGGGGGCTGGACTGGCAGCGGGGCCGCCCCCAAGGCCGCCCTGCAAGCGGACTACCATTTTTTTCAGTTGGGCGGGCGGCAGGTTTCAACCGCCGCTCCGGTCTCGGGTATGCGTTGAGGGACTGATCGAGCCACGGCAGGGAGAGGTGCTGGGGCAGGTGTGACGGCGACTGGTGTATGAGTGGTTTCACAGCCAAATTCGGGAACAAGTTCCCGCAGCCGCTCCCGTACGGCGGCCGGCCCTCTGTCGAGAACCACTCGGAGTTCGTCTAGCATCGATTCGACCTGGGGCAAATCGGCAGGGCGATGCAGGGCACAGAACACCTTGGGATGAACAGTCTGAACCCGCTTCTCGTCATCAAAATAGAGTTCCTCAAAGAGCTTCTCTCCGGGACGCAGACCGGTGTAGACGATTTCGACGTCGTCTGCTTCCAGGCCCGACAGGCTGATGAGGTCTCGGGCCAGATCGACGATTTTGACGCTCACGCCCATGTCGAGAACAAAAATCTCGCCGCCAGAGCCCATGGTGGCCGCCTGAAGCACCAGCTGCGATGCTTCCGGAATCATCATGAAAAACCGCTCGATTTGCGGATGTGTGATGGTGATCGGGCCGCCGCGGCGGATCTGTTCCTGAAACGTCGGAACGACGCTTCCATTGCTCCCGAGCACATTCCCGAACCGCACCACAATGAAGGTGGTCTTGGACGTTCGGGAGAGTGCCTGCACGTACCGCTCTGCGATCAATTTTGAGCAGCCCATCACGCTCGTCGGGTTCACGGCCTTATCCGTGGAGATGGCCACAAACTTGCCCACGCCATGCTTGTCTGCAAGGCGAGCCAGGGTGCGCGTCCCAAAGCAGTTGTTCTTGATCGCCTCCTGCGGATTCCACTCCATCATGGGCACATGTTTGTGTGCTGCCGCATGGAAGATCACATCGGGTTTGGTATCGCCGATGATCTGCTCCATCCGGCTTTCGTCCGTGATGTCAGCCACCAGGGGCTCAAACGGCGGAAGGGGCTTGAGGCGGGAAAATTCCTGTTCGAGAAGGAACAGTGCGTTTTCTGCCTGCTCCACCAGCAGGAGCCTCCGCGGCCTGAAGCGGAGCACCTGACGGCAGATTTCAGAGCCAATCGAACCCCCGGCTCCGGTCACGAGCACCGTGCGCCCCTCCACCAGCGAGAGAATGGCGCTGTCGTCGAGTTCCACCGGTTCACGGCGGAGGAGGTCCTTGATCTCCACCGAACGCAGCTTTGTGAGCGCGGCATCGGCCTGATTTCCCTCCATCAGTTCATCGATGGCGGGGATGACCTTGACCGCGGCGCCGCTGGCGGCGCAATCGGCCAGCAGCTTTCGCAGGGCCTTGCCTGAGAGAGTGCCCGATTGAACGATGACGCTGTCGACCCGCCGCTGCGACACATATTCCCCAGCGCGTTCGATCCCTCCAATCACTTCAATCCCGGAGAGGGATGTGCCGTGGAGGAGGGAGTTTTCGTCGAGGAATCCAATCACCAAGTGGGGATTGCGGGCATTGGCCTGCAGGTTGCGGGCCAGCAGTTCGCCGGTGTGATTGGCCCCCACGATCAACGCGACCCTGCTCTTCTCCTGATTCAGCAGGGGGCGCAGGTCCTCCCGAATCCCCCGCCACAGGGCCCGCAAGCCTCCGATGAGCAGGATGGTGGTGGCCCAGTCGATGAGAAAGACACTGCGTGGAACCCGCGGGATGCCCGGCAGGATCCCAGTCGAGATGAGCAGACTGTCGACTAAAGTCAGTGCCAACCCTGCCACAGTCGCTGCCGAGACGAGGCTCATCAGGTCGCTGAAAGACAGCCGGCTCCACGATTCCCGGAATTGCCCCGACCACGCGAAGAGAAAGAGCTTTAAGAGCACCACTCCGCCGAGAGTGGTGAGAAATGGCGCAACCCAGCGGGGGTATAAAATAAAGTCGGCGCGGATGAAGAAAGCGAGAAAATAGGCAACGCCGAATAATGCGGCATGGACAACCAACAGCCGCGTGGCCCGGTTTTGCCAGAGGGGAATCCGCATGCGGGTGGGTGGTGGCGGAGGAGTGGTCATGTCGGTTGTGACTGGCCTCGGATTCCCGGAACCCTCCAGAACCCCGAATGCCCGCACAGGCCCAAGCCTGCTTCAGCAGATGGACTTATTTCTCAAGGCGATCGGGTGGGGGGGGGCAGACGCTTGTGGGGAGATCGTGTGTAGGGATTGTGTTGGGGGGATCGCAGTTCTTCTCTGGCAGTCGGTGGAAAGGTCCTTCATACCCTCTGGATCGAAGATAACCCACTCGATCGACCTCAGAAAGCGCCCGAGCTGAGGGTCTGGCCGGCGCTTTCTGGGGCGCCCACCTCCGCATCCGGCGGCGGGTCACTGAATCCACAGCCTGCTCGCTATGAGAGTGTAACCGACGCTGCAGGGACGAGGCGAAAAAGGGGGGCCGCCCAGCCCCTGAGGACTTCCAAAAAAGCCCTCACAAGGCCCATTTTCACTCCGTCAACCGCCAGGCACACCTCCGTCGGGGGGCAGGCGAGCGCTTTCTCACGCGACAACCGACGCATGCAGCAGGGGTGAACCGGGGCTGGCGGCTGTCGCCGCAGCGCGGCGAGTCGCCGAGCTGGCATTATCGGCAAAGTTTGCCGACACCAACCGCCGATAACAACGATCGATGCGACTGTAGCGGTTGTGCGGATTGTGCCGTTGGCGCGGCCGGCTGGTGGGCAGTGCTGGGAAAAACCATGAAAAACCAATTTTTTCCGATCTCGTGGCGGGGTCGTGGTGGTCTGTTGCTCCTCCTGGCAGCAGGGCTAGCGGCAAACACCGGCTGCCAGATCTACGGCCGGCCCCAGCGCCAGACCACACAGCAGGTGATGGTGGACGCGAAATGCCCCGGGGACCCCTCCCTGATGCCCGCCAAGGAGCTGGCAAAAATCTCCCTGCCGCCCTATGTGATCGAGCCCCCAGACATCCTCCTCATCGATGCGTTGCGGATCGTGCCGAAGCCCCCGTTCCGCATCCAATCGTTCGACTCCCTGCAGGTGATCGTCGAAGGAACGCTGCTCGAACAGCCCATCAACGGTCTCTTTGTCGTGGAGCCGGGCGGGATGCTCGATCTGGGGCCTTCCTATGGCAAGGTGCTCGTCGGAGGCAGATCACTGGATGAGGCCCAGGACAGCGTATTTCGGCATCTCAAACGCGTTCTCCGCGAACCGCAGGTGTCGTTAACGCTGGCGCAGGCCGCCGGCCAGCAGCAAGTCGCCGGAGAACACCTCGTCAATCCCAGCGGCGAGGTCAATCTGGGCACCTACGGCTCAGTGCGTGTCACCGGCCTGACGCTGGAACAGGCAAAGGAGGCGATTGAGGCGCAGTTGTCGAAATACCTCGATGCGCCGCTGGTTTCGGTGGATGTGTTCAGCTACAACTCGAAGGTCTATTACGTCATCACCGAGGGTGCTGGCTTCGGCGACAATATGAGCCGGTTTCCCATCACGGGAAATGAAACCGTGCTGGACGCCATCGCCCAGATCAACGGTCTTTCGAAGCTGTCGAGCAAGGACATCTGGATCGCCCGCCCTGCTCCCGCTGGCGTCGGTTGCGATCAGGTGCTGCCGGTCGACATTGAGTCGATCATGAAGGGCGGTTCCACCGCCACAAACTATCAAATCATGCCCGGGGACAGGGTGTTCATCGCCCAGGATCAGTGGGTTGCCTTCGAGAGCATCATCTCCAAGGTCACCGGCCCGTTCGAGCGGATCATGGGCTTTGGCCTGATCACCGCACAGACGGTGCAGACAATGAACCGTTTCCCGGCCGGATTCTTCGCCACTCAGGGCGGCTTCTGCTGGGTTGCTCGCGAGGTTTACGGTGCAGAAGACCCCCGCTGGCTGCTGTTTAGGGCTTGGCTGCTGACCGATGCCCCGGTATGGCTGCGTGATCTTTACGCCGCCCACGGAGAAAGCTTCGCCGCCTGGATTCACGACAAGCCGGTCGCCAAGGCCTGTGTGAAGGCTCTCATGGATCAGGTCATCGCTGGGTATGGGATTCCGCAGTGAGGGGGATCGGGCTGGAGTCGGTCCTGTCGGGTATACTGAAAGCACGGTTCATTGCGGTGGGTTCGAAAGACATCTTGGAGTTCTTCAGCATGGCACCGTTGACTGGTCACGTCCGCAACGCCTTGGCGAGCCTGGGAATCTGCGTTTTGCTGTCGACGACGGCATTCGCCCAAGGGAACAACGCCCCGCCATTCTCCGGGATCTACAAGAAGCCGGTGCTGAGTCCGTATACGGCCATGGGGTTTGCTGCCGCCAATCAGGCTGCAGGTGTAGCCTCGCCGTCGGCCTCGCTCGATGCCTATCAAAATACGGTGCTGCCAAGACTGGAATTGGAACGCCAGGGCATCCAGCAGATCAACCAAGGCCGCCAGATCAGCGGGCTGGGCGGGAAGGTGCGGGCGATTCAGAACCAGCAGTTCAGAGAACCGACTATTCGGGCCACCGGCCACTCTGCAACCTTCCAGAATACGTCCCACTTCTTCCCTGGGCGTTAGTCATCAAGATCGTGGTGTGTGCCAAGGGATGGGAAGCCTTCTGACGGTAGGGCGGTGGAATGCGGGGCGGGAAAATTTTTTCCACTGACCGCAAGCAGGAGCATGTGGAGTGAACTGCAGGCGGAAGCTCAGGCAATCGATGGTGGATCGCCCGGCCACATCACTGTTGCGAGGCTGTGCGGTGTGGCTGGCGGTGGCACACAGCGGCTCTCCAGCCATCATCGCTGCCGATGATTCCTCGGTAGGCGCGCTCCCAGCCAGACCCAGCATGCGGTCGCTGGAATCAGCCAGCGCCCTCGGCAGGCCGCCATCCAAGCGGGCTCTTATTGATGCCAGAGAAGCACTGCAAAAACGGTTTGGCACAGCACTGTCGCACACCGACACCGCTGTGGGGGCTCGTCTGGCTGTCGAAATTCTGATGGCCGCAGCCACGGAGGAGACAGACCCGGCCCTGCGGTGGCTCCTGCTGGATGAGGGACGCCGGTTGGGAGCGGCGGTGGGGAGTGCCGAAACCGTGACGCTGGCCGTGAAGAGGGCGTCGGCCTTCTATGAGTTTGATGCCCTTGAGGTGGAACTCCGCTCTCTGGCTCAAATCCCGCTCCGGGCCCTCAACGCCATGAAGGCCACGCAACTGGCGGAAACGGCCGAGTCGCTGGCCACCCGCGCGGAAACCGATCGCCGCCTTGATCTGGCAGCCCGCTCCCAAAATCTCGCGGTGCGAGCCTGGCAGCGGGCGGGAAACCCCACTGCGGCGCGAACCGCGGCCGTCCGGCATGATCTGCTGACGGCGGCGGCCCGGCAGCCACAGCGCAAGCCGGTTCGCTGAGAGTTGCCCCGCAGAGGATCAGTCGAAAGGTCGCCGCGGAGTTTGCGCTGCGGGCTGCCGCTGCTCGGTATGCGCCGGTTCTGCGGCAGCTTGTTCGCCAGGCGTGGCATCGTCGATGACGGCGTCGTCCAAGAGTTGGCGTTCACGCCAAGGCTTGCCTGTTTCGTAGCTGGCCAGTTCATTCTCCAACTGCTGCTTCACGTCGGGAGGGCTGTCGCCGGTGTCCACTGCCTGCCGGCTGTATTTCTTGGCCTGGTCGAAATCCCCCTTCTCGGCGTAGCCGGCAGCGAGCGTGCTGATGATGTGGGCCTGTTTCCACTCCGTTTTCTCGCAGGCTTTGGTGGCAATCTCGATCGCCCGCGGACCGTCCCGCAGAGCGTCGTCCGGAGAAGTGGCCAGCAGCCAAGCGAGGTTGTTGAGCACCCCTTCGTTGTCAGGTTCGAGGGAGAGCGCTTTCTCGAGATCGCGGATCGCGCCGGTATGTTCGCCAATGGAAATCTCCGCATCGCTCCGGCCACGCCGGCTGAGAAACTGGTTGTCGTCTAATTCGAGTGCCCGCGTGAACCGGCGGATCGCCTCGCGGGGTTGCTTGGCCGCCAGATAGAGCAGCCCCAACTGGCCCAGCAATACTGGATCATCCCCGTTGAGCCGCACCAGCCGACGGAAGTCGGCAATGGCGGCAGGGTAGTCGTTACGGTCGGCAGCCAGAAGGCCCCGCATCTCCAATGCCGCCGCTTGATCCGGGTTTTTGGCAAGCACCCGCTCGAGGTCCTGCATGGCCTGGGGTGTGTCGCCTGCCTGCTGGTGAATGCGGGCGCGAAGCACCAGAGGAAAGGCGTCTTCCGGGGAGAGTTCAATCGCCTTTTCGAGGTCGGCAATGGCTTGGGGGCGGTCGCCTTTGAGGGCCAGAAGGCGGGCCCGCTGCAGCAGGGCGCCGGTGGCCGCAGGATCAAGCGCGATCGCCTTATCGAAGGCCTGCTGCGCCTCGTCGATTTTATTCGCCATCATGGAGGCCATGCCACGAGCCTCAAGCAGCGAGGCATCGTCGGGCGACTCCTCAATCGCCACATCCAGGTCGATCACGGCCTTCTCCGCATCGTCGTTGAGTAAGTGGAACAGCCCACGGGTGCGACGCACATCCTTGTCACGGGGAGCCATTTCGACCGCCGCGTCGTAATCGGCCAGCCTTTTTTCGCTGTTCCCGTCCTCCAGATTGCCCCGAATCACATGGGCCTGTGCTGCCATGAGCCGATCATCACCCACCAGCTCCAGCGCCTTCTCGGCCGCGGCCAGAGCCCGAGCCCGGTTTCCACCAGGCAGGGCCTCCAGTCTGGCGATCATCAGATGGGCGGTGCCCAGATCGGGATCACGGCTGATCGCCTCGCCCAGATCCCGCAGCGCATAGGAACGCATCCGCGGCCATTGGGGATCAGGGTTTTGGTTGGCGAAAACCGCCTCCACAACCATGCCCGCCCGATCGACGAGGGTGCCGGTGTAGAGTTCTTCGGCAAACTTCCGCCCTCCCTCATCAAGCCCCTTATTCACGGCCCTTCGGCACAGATCGAGAACCTGCGCCAAATCATCGAGCGAATTGGCTGAGAGCTTGGTGTCGACAGCTGCGTCCAGGTCGTCCAGGCCCGGCGTCTCGCTAGCCGGCGGCGCAGTGGTGGCGGGTTCTTCCGCGGTTGCCAGGGAAGAGACGAGGAGTTCCCGGCCAGCGCAGGCGATCCACGCTCCCATCAGAAGTGTCAAAGCACAGACGCGCGGCAAACGCATTATCAACGATCCTCCATGGCAGATGACGTCGGGTCCAACTCGGTACGCCAGCACCAACTCGGTACGCCGCCACTAGTATGGGCCAAGATGCGTCCGTCGTGCTATCGGGATTCCAGAGAACCTCTGCCAGCCCCCAAACCTGGCCTGACGCCCCGGTTCCAGGTCTGCCGCAACGTTACAGCGGAGCAGGCAGATCGCGGCGGGAAAAAATGATTCCGCCCACCACATACGCCAGCAGCCCCAGGCCCAGCAGGACTCCGTCGTAGGTGGCCAGCAATGGCCAGCTGTCGGCGGGATCACCCACCAATCGCTGCGGTTCATAGGCATTGAAGATCGACAGATAGCCACACCAACCCAATTGGCCGCTCAGGCGACCCACCAGTTTGGCCAGAAGGGAAAACACGTAGAAGCCGCACATGATCCCGATGGTTCTCCAGCGGTAGCTGTCGGCTGCGGAAATGCAGGCCGCGATCCCAGCCATGCACACCATCAGCCCAAAGACGTTTCCGACAGCAGGGATGAAACGGGAGGGGTCGACGAGCCCGGCCCAGGGGCCCCACACAATCGCCGTCCACACTCCTGCCAGCAGCACTCCGCACAACAGCAGAGCGGCGCACGTTGTCGCCAGCGCCTGAGTCGCATAGAGCGCCCGCCGCGTGACAGGCTGGGCCAGCACCATCTCCAGCGTGCCGCGTTCCAATTGTCCCGACACCGCGTCGCTGCCCCGCGTGATGCCCCAAACGGTGGCAGCCAGCACGATCACCGGATCGATAAAGGCCAGGGCAATGCGGCCAGCGTGGGTTGCCACCTCGCCGAATGGCACCCCCGAGAGACGCTGCCAGTCTTTGGGGATCGCCTGAAGGAGGACATTCTGAAAGGCTGTCATCGGAATCTGTGCCGAGAGCCAGAGATAGATCCAGGGAAAAACGCTCCAGAGCGCCACCAGCGACAGCACGAGAACGCGCTGATCGCCCCACGTTTTTTTCCAGATGGCCGTGTTCCACATCGTTGTTCTCCTTCACCGAATCTTGTGATGGGCTTGATACACGGCGTCGAGTCCGACCGGGTCAATCCGCACTTCTGCCAAGGGCAGCGTAGCCAGCCAGCCCAGCAGCGGCGCCAATGAATCGGCGGCCTCCAGCACCACCACTCCGTTGTGCTGGCTGGCTATGCGCACGTGAGGCTGAAGTGCGGCAGGAATATCGCCAAGTGTGCCGGTGAGTCGCGCGGTGATTCTGTGGGAGCGTCGCAACTGCTCGATCGACTGCTCATGCACCAGCCGGCCGGCGCGGAGAATTGCCACGCGGTCGCACGTCTCCTCCACCTCCGAGAGAACGTGTGAAGAAAACAGCACTGTGCGGCCGGCGGCCTGCGCTTCGCGCACCAAGGTGAGCACCTCGGCGCGAGCCGTGGGGTCGAGATTGGCGGTGGGTTCGTCGAGAATCAGCAGCGGCGCTTCGGTGGCGAGCACGACCGCCAGAGCCAGTTTCTGCCGCATGCCCGTGCTCATCCGGGCCACCTGCCGCGAGCAATCGAGATCGAGCCGCCGGGCGATGGTGTGAGCGCGATCGCGGCGGCACTCACGCCGCAGCCCAGCAAAGAAGTCGAGGACCCCCGCCCCGTCCATCCTGCGGAACAGGCGGGCCTCTCCCGGCAGGTAGGCGGTGCTGGCGCGAACCTGCAGCGATCGCTCCTGGCAATCAAAGCCGGCCACGCTTCCCCGCCCCGAGGTGGGCTGGATGAACCCCAGCAGCAACCGGAGGAATGTGGTTTTGCCGGCTCCATTGGGGCCGAGCAGACCAAACACCTCCCCTTCACGCACGGAAATCGTGAGCGCATCAAGGGCTGTGAATGTGCCGTAGCGCTTTGTCAGATTGGCAGTTTCGACGAGCATCATGGGGTGCCAGGGACGATGGAAGAGGGCTAGGCCAGGAAATAATAGCCGGCCAGAGCGAATCCGATCACCGCCACCCCGCGGCGGACCACTCCGGCTGGCAGACGCCGGGCAATATGTGAGCCTGCCAAGCCTCCCAGCACGGCGCTGACCCCCATCACCGCGACATGGGGCCACGACACGGCACCCGCCCCACCCCCCAGCCCGGCGGTGGCCTCGACGTCCGGCCACCAGCGCCCGGCGATCGAGAGCAGCGTAAACAGCAGGGCCGCCGAACCGTTGATGACCGTGCCGAGCACATTCTTGACGGCATTGATCTTGTGGATGTTGCCCAGCCCCACACTCCCCAGCACGGCCAGCATCAGGATGCCGATGCCAGCCCCAAAATACCCACCGTAGACAGCCACCAGAAACTGCATCCCCCACGCCAGGCAGGCCGTGCGCCCAGAGGGGGCCTGAGGTGTGGCGTCGGGTTCGCGGAGGGGCGGGCCCAGCGTCTGTTTGGCCATCCACGCAGAGAGTGTCGGTTGCAGGGCAAACAGGGTAGCGGCCGAAAGGATGAGCCACGGCACCAGAGCATCAAACAATCGGTGGGGCAGAACGAGCACAAGCAACGCCCCGCCGAGCGCCCCCAGAGCGCTCGGGAGGAGCAGTGAACGGGCCCAGAGGGGTTGGTCTGTCCGCTCACCGCGGTAGGCCCAGGCCGCGGCGAGAGCCCCCGGCCACAAGCCGATGGTGCTCGTGGCATTGGCCGTCACCAGGCGGGCCGGATCGGCGGGGAGAACGGCGGCCAGAATAGGGAAGGTGAGAATGGTGCCCCCGCCCGCTACGGAATTGACAGCGGCTGCCACGAACGTGACCGCGGCCAGCAGCACCCAGCCAGCCCAGCCAGACAGAGAGCCGTCCTGACTCGGCCCGCCCGACACGGCGGCAAGGCAGGGCATTGCCAGGTCGGTTACGATCGCCACGATCATGGTGCCTCCGCGCCGGCGGGAAGCGCCCCCTGACCGGCAGCAGCCTCTCCCGGTGGCGGCAGCGGTCCCGGTGGGACGCCCGGTCCGCAGTCAACCACCATGTACCCGGCCCAGAAGAAGGGATGCCGGGCGTCCGGCAAGATGGCATTGGGAGCCTGCTTGATGCGGGGTTCGAGCGACAGATCGGGTTCCTCGGCACAGATCAAACGCACCGCTCTTCGCCAGCTCTCGCTGGCTGACGATTCTGGCGAGTCGAGAAGATCGCGGACAAATTCCTCAACCAGGGCTGACGCCGTTGTGCCTCCGGTGCGCCAGCGGCTCACCAGTGCCGTATGGGCTCCGGCTGCCAGCAGATCGGTGGCCGCTCCAAAGAGTTCCTCCCCCGGGCGGTCGGGAAGATGGGCGAGGCCTCCCGCCGCGGCACTCTGGAGCCCCGCCACCACCACCGTCTGAGGGCGTTTGTGGGGTGATCCCAGCCAATCGGCAATGGTCAGGCCACCCCGAGCTCCTCCCTGCTTGTCGCTGCCGCGGCCAAACAGAACCCGTCCGCCCGTCGGTCCCTCGCCACCGATTTCGTCCAGCACAATGAGCGCATCGCACAGGGCCGCCGGCAGCACCGGGGGCACTGCATTGGGGCCTGCGCCTGCGGGTTGCGAGCCAAGCACCAGAGCACGTTCAAGGCCGGCTGTCAGGCGGGCGATCGGGTCGTGCCCCGCCTCTGAGCGTTCCCCCCGCTGCTGCCTGCCGGTATGAACGCCGACCGGACCACCCCGGCCGGTGGGCGCAAACGACATCACGGCCAGACTGCGGGTGGGGCAGTAGCGGATCCGGCAGGCCTCATGCAGGAGGCGCGGCTCTCCTGCCAGGGCTTCCTCATTCTCTGCCCGTGCCGATCCCACCGGGAGCAATTCAAACGGCAGATACCACAGCAGCCCATCGGGCACGATCACCAGTTCATCAATTCCCTCTCCCAACACGACTTTCGACTGTCCGAACAGCACCCGCTCCACTGCCTCAGCCGCCGGCCGCCAGTCAGCCTGCAGCAGACGATCGGTGGAGATCGACGCGTGCGGATCGTGCAGTCCCAAGGCCCGCAACAAAAGCGGGATCTCGCGAGCCAGGGCCTGTGGCTGTGCCACCTGCCAGAAGGCCGCGCGGTCTGTTGATTCAAGCGCGCCATAGAGGCCGGTAGCCGTCCAGTGGAACGAGAGGATCAACTGCCGGGGAGCGAGGCGGCGGCGAATGTCTGCAGCGGAAGTAAGAGGTGGAAAGGAGAGCCTGGTGGGATCCCGACCGGCGGCCAGCAGGGAGATCGCCTGCCCCCTCCGCACCGACACTCCCTGGAGCGCCTGCCAATCTTCAATCGTGCCGGGGAGCGTGGGGCCCGAGGCCTCCGGGCCCGCCTGATCCCCCCCCCGCCGCCCCGCCTTCGCCAGCAGCGCCGCGGTCAATGGCGTGCGCAGCCGGGCGTCCTCGTTGAGCAGGCGGGCCAGATCGGGATGACGGGCCAGCAGGGCTGCGCGGCTCGCCGCCATCTCGCGGGGAAGCGCATCGGGATCGCTGCCCAGCAGCCGCTCCAACGTGACGGCCCGTCCACCGAGCGATTGGGTGGCCAGCCAGCGGGCACGCGTCTGCGCCTCGCAGGCCGCCAGCGCCGCTTCGTTGCCGCGCCGACCGGCGGCCACACACCACGCCTCGAAGGCCTCGCTTCGGGGGGTGGAGAGAACCGCCAGCGTCTGCAGTGGATCGCTGACAAAATCGCCCGGCGAGGGGTCTCCCAAGAGCCGCTGGAACAGCGCATCGGCCTGCCGGTCGGTGATGGCGTTGGACCCTGCGAGCACCATCTCGACGAGCCGCTTGGTTTGGAAGAGCCGAGGCGAATGCTGCCTGGCGATCGCCAACGCCCGCTCGAGTTCGCTGCTGCCGGTGGCAGTATCGCCTGCGGCCAAGCCGCTCATGGCGGCGGCATAGGCTTCTTCGGCCCCGCATCTGCCGCGGCTGGCCTCCCCCCTCAGCACGCGGCCGTCGATATCGCCAAGCAACGCAGTCGCTCCTGCCGGATTGCCGCTGGTGGCCAGAATCTCGGCCTCCCGGGCCATCAAGGCCGCCCCCAGCACAGGAAGATTGGTGCGGGCCCACCGGGCCCCGCCCGCAATGGAGGCCGGAACACCCGGCGATCCGGCCACCCGATGGGCGATGAACGCCAGACGAAAAGCTTCCTCAAGCGCTCGGGAATCGCCGTAGTCGGCGGCGGTGTAGGTGGCTTCCTCAAACAGCGCTGCCGCCGCTTTGGCGTCGTCTCGTTCGAGCGCGATCCGCCCCAGCACAATCAGCCCCCAGGAGGTGAGCGCATGGTCGAGTTGATTCCCCATGACCAGCCCACGTTCCAGCAGGGGAACTGCCTGCTCCAATTTTCCCTGCGACCACAGCGCCGTGCCGAGTGCGATGTCGAGCCATGACTGCGAATAGTGGTTGGGGGGCGCTGCGCGGCGGGCCAACGCCTGCGTGGCCTCCGTGATAGCGGTGCCATCGCCAGCCAGAGGGCCGAGAATTTCCGTGCGCCGGTAAAGGCTGATGGCCAGCGCCCGGAGAATCTCCTGTGGACGCACCGGATAGTTCACCGGGGCCGCGAGCACCCCACCCTGCTGAAGCACCTTCTGGGGGTCGCTCCCTCCCATCCGAATCGACATCGTGTCGGCCGTGGCGCCCGGTTGCGAGCGGCGCGCGCTGCGGCCCCAAGTCGCTCCGCGCTGAGCGGTCGTGGGCTGCGGTCCCTGGGCGGGAAACTGCACTGAGAGCAGCCAGTCGGCATGGCCTGCCGACACAAGCAACGCTTCGTCGTAAGCTGCCACGGCCTCACGGAAGTTCCCCAGCTCATACTGACACTCGCCAATCGCCATGGCCGTGGCAATGGAGTCGATCCAGCGCTGCGTGCCCATTTTGAGTCCGCCGCGGTATTCCTGCGAGGCAATCCCCAGGCCGGTGGAAAACTCGCCGCTGCCCAGCGCCCCCAGAGCCACGGCCACTCCCGCCGGCGGCACCGTCAGCCCACCCCGAGGCCCACCCATGCCTGGCGCCAGCACGACTTGTGCAAAACTCGAAGAACTTTCCGCCACCAGCAGGCTGAGGGCCAGCAGTGCAGACGGCAACAGGGAGAGCGGCTGACGAAAAAGCCTCATACCGGAGTTGTACACGGGGAGGACGGGGAGCGGCGCTTGGGGGGCTGATTTGCGGCTTGATTTCCCCGCGGCGCGATTCTGGGGGGTTTTGGCAGAGCTATGGCTGCGAATCATCGAACGGTCGTAGCGGTTCTTCAAAGTTTGCCGGTCGTGCCGGTCGATACCAAGGGTGTCCCGACAGGCGAGCATGGGCGGGTGGCCAGCGATGGCCCGCGTTTCCAAACTGCCTGCTCCCGGGACGTTCCACAGAGATGGCGATCACACGGCACCCACCGCAGGGATGAGACTCATGAGCGATTCAACCCTTTCTTCGCCCGGCAATTCTGGGAACATCACGGCCACCAGTTCTACGGTCGTGGTGCACCGGGTGGTGCTGCTGGTCGCTGCCGCTGCAGGCATCTTCCAGTCCGGTTGTCAGGTCGATGTGGGCGGCCAAACCCTCCCCAGCGCCTATTACCTGCAGGACGACATCCAGTACTTCCCTGCTGGGCCGGAATTCAAGCTCTCCAAGGAAGCCGCCGCCCTCAAGGCGGCCTCGCCTGTGGCGGCGGGGGATTGCTGCGACTGATTTTACGCGAAACATGGGCATCCTGCCCATTTTCGCTTGGCGACCCTCCGGTCGCTTC
>Ga0164295_10000269_pt1 | contig 44060 bp, 39 predicted proteins | sample GEODES006metaG_FD_111798 | JGI IMG/M metagenome (GOLD analysis project Ga0164295, IMG submission 111798) | Oligotrophic lake water microbial communities from Sparkling Lake, Wisconsin, USA - GEODES006 metaG | ecosystem: Environmental > Aquatic > Freshwater > Lake | place: USA: Sparkling Lake...
ATGTGTGTCCAGTCCACCTTCAATGCGTTGCCCAGAGAAGTCATGGCCAGATGCGCCATGCTGCCGGTGCCGATGGAGCCGTAAGCCACCGTACCGGGTTTGCTTTTTGCTGCCTGCACCAATTCGTTGAAAGTCTTGTAGGGCGTGGATGCATGCGCTGTCACGACCATGGAACCCGTGCCAATTTGCATGACAGGTGCCAAGTCTTTCAAAGTGTCAAAAGGCAAATTGGGGTACAGGCTGGGGTTAACGCCGTGAGTGTCGAAAACCATAACCCAGGTGTTGCCGTCAGGCGCTGCTTTGGCAGCCATGGCTGTGCCTATCGAGCCGGACGCGCCAGACCGACTCTCAACAATAATGGTTTGACCCAAGGCTTGTTGCAAATGCGGCTGCAACAAACGTGAAATTTGGTCTACCGTCCCCCCTGTGGGAAAGGGGTTGATGAGTTTGATCGGTTGATTGGGCCAGTTGGCTTGGGCGGCTGCCCCCAGTGAAACAAGAGCGGTCAAGGCGATGGGCAGGAACTTAACGAGGTTTTTGAAGCGCATGATGGACTGGGCGTAATTGGAGTTGCAGAATTCACTCGATGGTAGGGGCTCTGTTCATTTGATGAATTAGGGTTTTCGATAGGGGATCGGTGAACCCGCGGGCCTTCAAGACGTTGGCAGCTCAAAGCGCAAGCATGACAACCACCCAAGGGCATGCGCCTTTGATCTGTCGAAACGCTGCGTAAAAACCCCCGTAAAGCCCTTGCCCTTGCCCTTGCCCTTGCCCTTGACTCTGCAGTCTGCCCCGCCCACAAAATGCACATCATGCCAGCGCGATTTGCGCAGCTGGGCGAGGTTCGGTGGTCATGTTTACAGTGGAAGGTAACGCAAAGGTTTGCAGCTCTTTCCTATGTCAATAATCTTATTGGCCAACGCTGTGCCAGATGTCGCGTACCTGCTGCATCAATTGCCGGGATTCTTGCCAGCGGTCCGATAACTCGTAGCCATCAGCGCCTGTCATTGCGTATTCGGGCGGGCCCAATTCACACAAAAAGGTCAATGTTTCATTGGCGCCGGCCTTGGCACGCCACTGGCGAAACCCGCGCTCCCACCAGGCCATGAAGACCGCAACCCAGCCTTGGTGTTGCGCAAAATTGAGCTGCAATTGAATCTGTTCGCGGCTGGCTACCCGGCCATGAAAGCCCCAGCAGTTGTCAATAATGCGGTGCATCAGCGCCTGGTCATGGTCGGTCATGGGGTACCAGAATTCCCGGCCCACCACGTAATGCGAGAGGTCACCGGTCAAACGCAAATCGGGGTAATGGTCCAGCAATTGCAGAGTGAACAACAGGTCGGTTGTCATGCGGTTGCGATGCGTTTCAATCTGCATCTTGATGCCCGCGTCTGCCGCCAACCGGCGCCAGCCATCAATCAGCGGGAAGCATTCCTCCAGCCGGTAGGGCCGCACGTCAGGTTGCACATTGAGGTGATCGGCGCCAAATTCCAGCACGTGTTCGATGATGGGTTTGAGGTCATCCACTGTTTGCGGGTAGGCCTGGGCCTGCCAGCTCATGCCATGCGCCCGCAAAAAATCGGTGACGGGTTTGACAAAGCTGCGGTCTGCAAACCGCACGCCTGCGCCATCAAAACCGGCATCGCGGATCATGGCCAGCTTTTCATCCAGCGACCATTCCAGTCCATCCGGGCACCGCCGCTCCATGGCCCACATGGATTGGTACACCAAAAATTGCTGTGCCATGGTGTTCGGTTCCGTCAGTCTGCCTGGGCGCCTGCCGCTTGCACCATGGCTTTGTAGCGCCCCAGTTGGGTGCCGACATAGGCCGGAGATTCGGTCACGCCCATGGGCATGGAGTCAAAACCCAGGGTGGCCATTTTTTCCCGGATGTCCGGCTGCGCCATGATGCGCTGGACTTCGCGGTTGAGGGTGGCCACCACGGCGGGCGGCATGTTGGCCGGGCCCGTCAAGGCAAACCAGCCCATCACCTCGAAGCCGGGTACACCAGCTTCGGCAAGGGTCGGAATGTCTTTGGCTGCCGCAGAGCGGCTTGGCCCCGAGGTTGCCAGCAAGCGGACCTTGCCGCCTTTTGCAAATGGCAAAAAGATGGCGGTGTTGTCAAACATGAAAGCCACCTGCCCGCCCAGCACGTCCGTTCGGGCGGTGTCGCTGCTTTTGTAGGGCACATGCACCAGGTTGGCTTTGGTCATCTGGCCCAGCAGGGCACCGGCCAAATGGCTGGTGCTGCCGTTGCCGCTGGAGGCGTAGTCAATGGGTTTTGTTTTTGCGGCCGCCACCAGTTCCTGCAAGCTTTTATAGGGGGAATTGGCCGGCACGGCCAAGGCGTAATCGGTATTGGCAAAAACCGCAATGTGGGTGAAGTCCTTCACGGCGTCATAGCCCACGTTTTTAATCACCCAGGGGTTGATGCCATGGGTCGAACTGGTTGCCAAAATGAGGGTGTAACCGTCGGGCGCAGCTTTTTGAACCTCGCGGGTGCCGATCGAGCCGCCTGCGCCAGGCCGGTTCTCAATCACCACCGGTTGTTTGAAGGTTTCAGTCATTTTTTGGCCCAGCATGCGGGCCAGGGTGTCCGAACCGCCGCCGGCCCCGAAGGCGACCACGATTTTGATGGGTTTGGTGGGGTAGTCCTGGGCTTTGGCGGCGGGCGACATCATCAAAACCAAGCTGCTGAAAAGCATGGCGAAGGTACTGAAACCAAGTGTGCAAGGGGTTTTTGGCATGGGGTCTTTCAGGTAGAAAAGTTCCAAGGGTTTGGCGGGATTCAGGTCGCCTCACTGACAGGGGAATTATCGGCAAAACCAAAATAGCGTTTGCCGGCTGTCTGGTTTTCATAGATCGAGCCCTGGTTTTTGGCGGGCGGCAAGGGCATACGCACCGGCGTTTCGCGAAATCGCGGCTGCACGGTTTCTTCTCCGTAGAGCAAGCGGCTTTTGAAGTCGTCATAGTTGCTCACGCCCAACAGCGGAAAACTGTCGACAGCAGCCACTTCGTAGAGCACCAGGCCGCGCGGTTTGGCCGATGTGTTTTGCGCCGAACCGTGCACGGCCCGTACATGGTGGAAAGAGCAAGAACCGGCAGGCCCTTCGCAGGCAACAGCTTTGGAGAAATCAAGGCCAGAGGTGTCAGGGTCCATCGCGCCGCAAAAATAGCCATCGGCGCCGTGGTGGTCGTATGTCGGGCCTTTGTGCGTACCCGGCAAGACGTACATGGCCCCGTTTTCAAGCGTGGTGTCATCCAGCATCACACCCACGGCAAGGATGTCGTCATTGGTATGGGGGTAAAAAGCCCAGTCCTGGTGCCATTCCACGGGCGAGCCAAAACCGGGTGCTTTCAAATTCAGCTTGGAACCGTACAGCCGGGCGCTGGGGCCCAGCAGGGCGCGCAGGCAATCGGCCAGCGCTTTGGAGCGGGCAAACTCATAAAACACCGGGTGAGCCAGATGCGGTTTTTTGATGCGCCGCACCCGCGGGTCAGCCGCCGTGTGGCCCGGTTCCAGGTCGTACAAATCGGTGTGGGCTGTGACCTCACGTGAGCCTTCAACCCAGTCGGCCAACACGGATTTCATGCGCAGGCGGGTAGGTTCGTCCAGCACACCGGGTACGACGACTGCGCCTTCATCCCGGTATTGCTGGATCTGTTGGGTCGTGATCATCATGGTCCTTTTTAGAATCCGTTTCACCCGGTGTTTGGCGTGTGGGCATTGGCTTATGTTAGCGCTGATGTGCGTTGTACCCTGTCACCTTAAAGTGTGGCCTGATGTCAAAAAAATTGCAACCAGGCTTGCCTGAAAAAAAACCGAGGGCGAATTCCTGACTCAAACTGGAAAAATCAGCCTTCTTGTGGTCGGGCCCAACAAGCGATCCGTACACGGCCTGGCCGGTTTGCGAGGGTCCTAACGCACAAGTTGCTGCGCGTGGTGGCGCAGGTGGTCTTCGATGAAAGTGCTGATGAAGTAGTAGCCGTGGTCATAGCCCGTGTGGCGGCGCAGGGTGAGGGGTTGGCCTGCTTTGGCGCAAGCTGCCTCGAACAGGTGGGGGTGCAGTTGTTCCGCCAAGAATGCGTCGGACAAGCCTTGGTCCACCAAGATACCGTTGGCAAACAGCGCGAGGTCGCGTTGCGCCATGAGGGCGCTGGCGTCATGGGCCGCCCATGCATCAGGGCGCTCGCCCAAATAGCCGCGAAAGGCTTTGACGCCCCACGGGCATTGGCTGGGCGCACAAATGGGGGCCAAGGCAGACAGGGAGAGGAATCGATCGGGGTGGCGCAGCGCCAGGGTGAGCGCGCCGTGGCCGCCCATGGAGTGACCCATGATGCCCAGGCGCTGGCCGTCAATGGGCAAGCGGCTGGCCAGCAGCGGAAGCAAGTCTTGCAGCAAGTAGCTTTCCATGCGGTAGTGTTGGGACCAAGGGGCTTGCGTTGCGTCCAGGTAAAAACTCGCAGCCAAGCCAAAGTCCCAAGACTGCGTCTCTTGGGCAATGCCTGCACCGCGGGGGCTGGTGTCGGGGGCGATTAAGGCCAAGCCCAGGCTGGCCGCCAAGCGCTGCGCCCCGGCTTTGGTCATGAAGGTTTCGGGTGTGCAAGTGAGACCCGCCAAATAGACGATGGCGGGCACGCGCAAGCTGGGGTCGCGCGCGGGGTCGGTGGCTTGGGGCGGCAGGTAAACCGAAAAGGCCATGTTCAGACCTGTGGCGGCGCTGGCGTGCTGGTAGTAGCGCTGCACGCCCCCAAAGCAAGCGTGTTCGTTGCGCAGCTCCAGGGTGTCCAAAATCTCAGAAGCGTTGGAAGGATTGGACAGGTTGGTGGTGGGCATGGTCGGCGGTCTTAGAACAACACCACGCCACGAATCGACTCGCCGCGCTTCATCAGATCAAAGCCTTTGTTGATGTCTTCCAGCGGCATGGTGTGGGTGATGAGGCTGTCGATGTTGATTTTGCCTTCCATGTACCAGTCCACAATTTTGGGAACATCGGTGCGCCCGCGTGCGCCCCCGAAGGCCGAGCCCTCCCACTTGCGTCCGGTGACCAGTTGGAAGGGGCGGGTGCTGATTTCAGCCCCCGCTTCGGCCACGCCGATGATGATGCTGCGACCCCAACCTTTGTGGGTGCATTCCAGGGCTTGGCGCATGACTTTGGTGTTGCCAATGCACTCAAAGCTGTAGTCCGCGCCGCCGTCGGTGAGCTGCACAATGGCGTCCACCAAGTTACCGCCTGCGGCCTCAATGTCTTTGGGGTTTAAGAAGTGGGTCATGCCGAATTGGCGTGCCATGGCTTCGCGCGCCGGGTTCAAGTCGACGCCAATGATTCTGTCTGCCCCGACCATTTTGGCGCCTTGAATCACGTTCAAGCCAATGCCACCCAAACCAAAGACCACCACGTTGGCCCCGGCTTCGACTTTGGCGGTAAAGATGACGGCACCTATGCCAGTGGTGACGCCGCAGCCGATGTAGCAAACTTTGTCAAACGGCGCATCTGAGCGGATTTTGGCCAGCGCAATTTCGGGCACTACGGTGAAGTTACTGAAGGTGCTGGTGCCCATGTAATGCCAAATCGGCTCGCCGTTGAGGCTGAAACGGCTGGTGGCATCAGGCATCTGCCCTTTGCCTTGGGTGCCGCGAATGAGCTGGCATAAATTGGTTTTGCGCGAGAGACAAAACTTGCATTGACGGCATTCGGGCGTGTACAGCGGTATGACGTGGTCGCCTTTTTTTAACGATGTCAAACCCGGTCCCACGTCCACCACAATGCCCGCGCCTTCGTGGCCCAAGATGCTGGGGAACAGGCCTTCAGGGTCTGCCCCAGACAGGGTGTAGTAGTCGGTGTGGCAGATACCACTGGCTTTGATTTCCACCAGAACCTCGCCCCAACGGGGGCCGTCTAAGTCCACGGTTTCAATGGTAAGGGGTTGGCCCGCTTTCCAGGCAATTGCTGCTTTGGTTTTCATGGTGGATTAAGTAGTCAGTTGAGGTGAGAAAAGACAGTTTAAAAAGAGTGCAGTCCAAACAGATGCCTGGCATGACGCAAAGTAAACCGCCTGCTTGTAGGGCTGAAACTTTGCATCAAGGCTCTGGCAACACTGAAGGGAGGTCTGTCTGCGTTTGGTGTTGGTCTTCTTGTCATTTCTGGAGGGGTAAAAAACCGCCTTGCTGGCGCAAACTGGCGTGCGCAGGGCTGATCAACAGCTCAATCAGTTGCGCTGCCGCTTCAGGGTGCTGACTGGCCGAGCAGACGGCGGCGGTGTAAACCGTGGCCAGTTCAAAAATGAGCGGCAAATCGGCCACCAGGTCCACGCCGTCGGTGATCAAAATTTCGGTCACTTGGGTGCAACCGATGACTTTCGGGTCGACGCAGTCGGCCATGGCTTTCATGGCGGTAGCGCCGTTGGGATAGGGTCGCAGTCGCTCCGTCACTTCGGCTGCAATGCCCAATTCATGGAGCACTTTCATGAAGTGAATGCCCGCAGTGGCCAATTGCGGATCAGGAAAGTAAATGCCGGTCGCTTGTCGCAATACGTGTCGCAAGTTGTCGGCGGTGTCAACCTCTGGCCAAGGCGTTCCGGCTTTGACGGCCACACCTGTTTTGACGATCCCCACTTTGCGGTCAGTTCCCGCCCGCACTGGGCCTGACTTCACCAACCCGTCGATCAGGGCTTGCGTGAGAATCAACACGTCGCAGGGTGCGCCGCCTTCCAGTCGCTGCTTCATGGCGCCGACGGCGCCGAAGACCGCGTCCAGCGTCAACCCACTCGAGGTTTCAAAACCCGCTTGGAGTTGTCGCACCAAGCCTTGCGTTGCGCCGCCGCTCATCAAATGCAATGGGGTCATGGTGATCAGTCGAGTTTGATGCCTGCACTCTTGATGACGTTCGACCATTTGGCAATATCGTCATTCAGGTATTTTTCAAATTGCGTGGGGTTCATCACCAAGGGGGCAGCCCCTTGCTTGCTCCAGGTTTGCTTGACGTCTGCCTGGCTGGCAATTTTGGAAATGGCTGCGTTGAGAGTGTCCACAACAGCCTTGGGTGTGCCTTTGGGGGCCATCACACCGAGCCAGATGGTGGCTTCGTAACCGGGGACGCCGGCTTCGTTCACGGTGGGGACATCGGGCAGCACGTCCGAACGCTGCTTGCCGGTGGTGGCGATGGCCTTGACCTTGCCGGCCTTGACCTGTTCGGTCATGGTGGTGACTGCGTCAAACATCATGTCGACCTGGCCGCCGATCACATCGGTACGGGCACCCGAGCTGCCTTTGTAGGGAATGTGCACCATCGATACATTGCCCATGCTTTTGAACAGTTCGCCAGCCATGTGATAGGGCGTGCCGGGCCCAGACGAGGCGTAATTGAGTTTGCCCGGCTCGGCTTTAGCGCGCTTGAGCACATCGGCCAGGCTGTTCAGACCCGCGCCGGGGTTGGCCACCAGCACCAGGTCCGAGTAGTTGATGGGGGCAACGCCCACAAAGTCGCGCATCAATGCGTAGGGCTTGTTCGGGATCAGGGACTCGTTCACCGTTTGGGTGTTCGACATGAGCAGCAGCGTGTAGCCGTCCGGCGCGGCTTTGGACGCCAAGTCGGTGCCAATCACCGAGCCGGCGCCCGGTTTGTTGTCCACCACAAACGACTGGCCCAAGCTGTCTTGCAGGCGCTGCGCGATGAAGCGGGCGTAGTTATCGGCAGGACCGCCAGTGGCAAATGGCACCACGATTTTGACGGGTCGGGTGGGGTAAGTTTGCGCTTGTGCGCTCAAGTTCAAAGCCAAAAGGCAAGCTGTGAGCGGGAGGATGAAACGACGCTGCATAAAGAGAGTTCCTTGGTTATTCGACTTTGCCAATCTTGCGCACGACTTCGATCATGCGACGGGCATCGGCTTGCACATACTTTTCAAAATCAGGGCTGTCCAGGTAGACCACGGGGCTGCCTGTGTTTTGTATGACTTCTCGCACTTTGGCGTCTTGCGCCGCCGCTCTGGCAGCCAAGCGCAGTTTTTGTGCAATCGCTTCAGGCGTCCCACTGGGGATGAAAAGCCCCGACCATTGCGCGTACTCGGCATTGAAGCCCAAGTCTTTCAAACTGCTCACCTCCGGCAGCGCGGCCAATCCCGCGATGCCCCAATGCGCCAGGACGCGTATTTTCCCTGCTTTGACGTGTTGGAGCACTGTGGCGGGGCCGGTAGAAACGGCGTCAATTTGGCCGCCCAGCAGGGACAGTACGGCCGGGCCTGCGCCGGTGAAGGGAACGTGTGTGAGTTTCACGCCAGCCACTTGTGCCAATATTTCCATCGGCACATGCATCGTGCCGTAGTTTCCGGAAGACCCGTAGTTGATCGCGCTGGGGCGTTTGCGCGCATCTTCAATGAATTCTTTGGCTGTTTTCCAGGGCGCATCAGCGCGCACCGCGAGCACGGTGGGGTCGGCGGTGTAGCGTGCGATCGGTCGCAGATCAGCCATGCCATACATCGGGCTGCGTCCGATCAACGCGTCTGCCTCAGGGATGACGGTGAATGACGACAAGGCCATCACTACCGTGTACCCATCGGGTTTGGCCCGAGCGGCCACGCCCATGCCAATCCCGCCACCGGCGCCGCCACGGTTCTCGATCACCACGGGCTGCCCCAACTCACGGGCCATGGATTCAGCCACGGGTCGGGCCACGATATCGGCCAGTCCGCCGGGCGGAAAAGGCACGATCATGGTGATGGCGTGTGAAGGGTAAACCGGTGTTTGCGCCAGGGCAGGACGGGCCAAGCCGAGCAGCGCGCCACCCAGGCTCAAGCCTGCGCACACGGCGGCAGTCAGCTGGCTCCAATGGTTTTTTTGCATCTGAGTCTCCATGAAAATGCGGACGGCATGGCCCCTGTCAATGCAGCGCCAAGCAGTCCATCACACTCTAACACTGCTTCTTTGTACCTTGCCATTCAGGTTTTCGCTCTGGCGGCACAATATGGATTTTCTGTCTTCATATTTTGGAACTGCCATGCGCATTGCTGCTTTTTTTTACCAAGGCCAACCCCACGCAGGGCTGGTGTCTGATGATTTGCAAACTGTCCGCCTTTTGGACATGCCCTTGGCCGACCGTGAATTGGGTGCCTTGACTTTGGTGGAACTGCTTTCGCGTGGACAGGCTTTGCCTGCGCAAGGGGCTGCGGTCCCTTTGAGCGAAGTGCAATTGCGCGCCCCTTTGCCGCGCCCGCGGCGCAATATCTTTTGCGTCGGTAAAAACTACCATGCCCACGCCAAAGAATTTGCGCGCAGCGGCTTTGACAGCAGTGCCCAAGCCGGTGGCGAAATTCCGGCCGAGCCGATTATTTTCAGCAAAGTGCCTGAGTGCGTAATCGCCACCGGCGAAGCCATTGAAATGCCCAAAGTGTCGACCACCATCGACTATGAAGCCGAATTGGCGGTGATCATTGGCAAGGGGGGTAAAGGCATCAGCAAAGCCGATGCGATGCAGCATGTTTGGGGTTACACCATCGTCAACGACGTGACCGCCCGAGATTGGCAAAACCGCCACATGCAATGGCACATGGGTAAGTCGTTCGATACCTTTTGCCCCATGGGCCCTTGGCTGGTCAGCGCCGATGAGATGGACGGCACACGCACACGGGTGCGCTGCTGGGTGAACGGCGAAGAACGACAAAATGCTTCAACCGAAGATTTGATTTTCGACATTCCCACCTTGATCGCAACCTTGAGCGCCGGCATCACCCTCTACCCGGGCGATGTCATCGCCACGGGCACCCCGGTGGGTGTGGGTATTGGCTTCAAGCCGCCCAAGTACCTGACTGCGGGTGATGTGGTGCGGGTGGAAATTGACGGGATTGGGGTGTTGGAAAACCCGGTGAAATGATTGCTTCTTGGGGCATGAAGTGTCTCAAGACAGCATGAAAAAAGAGCGCTTGCTCCAAAAAGAGATTGGCGATTACGTTGCACTTGTGACGGCATTAAGCCCAAAGCGGACTGTCGCAGGTTTTGATCAAATTCATTCGAACAACTGAAAGCGGTTATGCAATTTGACCTGCTACGGCCATTCAGTTGAGTCAGAGAAAGCAATAATGACATTTGAAATTCACACTCTTCAATACATGCGTAAAGGCTTAAGGTAAGTTTTACTCTGCGATTGCTGATTTTCTTTCCAAACCTTCACACCCAGGCAGGCAGAAGTATGGAATGGACGCTTTATTAAAATATCAATGGCTTAAGTGCGGCCTGATCAAGCAGTTTTTCTGGCATTGGTAAGCTGATATAAAAATAGCATCTTTGACTGTATCCCGGTGGTCCATCTCCAGTCCAAAGAAATTTTCCGAGGTCCCTTAAAGACACGAATGCGGGAAACTCCTCATAGCGAAGATTAGCAGTCGATGTATCGTTCTACTAAACCGATTTACAACGATAGGAAACTGACATGAACAGATTGATTCGCACCCTTTTTACACTGACTTTTTTGGTGAGTGTTGTTCTTCCTGCGGCAGCGCAAACACCCACTAAGCGTCTGCTGCGGATTCACACGGCCGGGCCTGCTGATCTGGGTGTTGACAACACGATGCTGGCTACCGAGTTTGCTAACCTTGTCAATGCCGCATCGCCTAGCCTTGAGGTGAAGGTCTTTCCCAACAGTCAGTTAGGTCAATCGCGTGAGGTTATCGAAGCCATGCGCTTAGGCTCAGGCGCGGCTGGCACTACCGGCGGCGCTGCGGAATACGCCTCGTTCGTCAAACGTGTCGGTGTGCTGGGTCTTCCTTTCGTGTGGAAGAGCTACGACCATGCACTGAAGGTGCTCGATGGCCCCGTGGGCAAAGAACTATCGGATGACATGGAAAAAGGTGGCTTCAAGGTGCTCAGCTGGGGCGTCAGCTGGGGCTACCGCAACGTGGTCACGGCTAAGAAAGAAGTCAAGCAAGCCTCGGACCTCAAGGGTTTGAAAATTCGCACCATCCCGACCAAGGTGTTCGTCTCTGCAATCAATGCAATGGGCGCCAACGCCACCCCAATGAATTTCGGCGAAATATACACCTCGCTTCAGGGCGGTGTTCTCGACGGTTTTGAGCACACCGCAGCCACCACGTTGTCGTTCAAGCTCAACGAAGTGTCTTGCTGTATCGCCATGACGCGCCACCTTATGGATCCGGTCGTGCTGGCCCTGTCGATGACTGAATGGCGCAAGCTGAGTCCAGCCGAGCAAACTGTCGTCAGCAAAGCCGCAGAAAGCGCCGGGCTAAAGGTCCGTGGTCTTGCCTCTGTGCGTGAAGCCGAATCGCTTGCCGCCGTCAAGAAGCTAGGCATGAAGGTCAATGAAATTGACCTTGCCCCACTCCAAGCTGCCGCTTTGCCAGCGCAGGATGATTTGGCTAAGGAGTTTGGTGCTGAGGCGCTGCTCAAGCAGATTCGCGCCCAGTAATGCGTCGCTTATTTGATGTGATTGACCGTGGGGCTGAGTGGCTGGTAGCCGCTTTCCTTGCGTTCATCCTCATGGTTGCTCTGATCCAGGTCGGTAACCGCTTTGTGATCAATTCCTCGCTCAGCTGGAGCGAGGAGGCTCAGATATTCGGTCACATATGGATCGTTTTTCTGGGCATTCCAATCGCGCTGCGGCGCGGCTCGCACCTGTACATTGAGACCTACTGCGATATGTTGCCAGCCCGCGCCCGCTTGGTGTTTGACGTTTGTGTGGAGTTGCTGTGGGGAGCCTTTGGCGTGTCTCTGACAGTGCTCGGTTGGATGGTCGCGAGCGTCGCGCACATGCAGGAGTCGCCCGGACTGGAAATTCCCATGAGTTGGCCTTATGGTGCCATGGTGGTCGGTGGCGCCTACCTGACGTTGGTAGCGGTGCGCCGCTTGATTGAAATGTTTTGGAGACCCGCATGATCTGGTTTCTATTTGCCCTCATGTTGGGCACCATGATCGCCGGCGTACCGATCCTCTTGTCGATCGCCTTCGTGGGTTATGTCGGTGTAGCCGCCGTGCCCGATTTGGTGTTGCCTTTGTTTGCGCAGAAGATGTTTGCGCAGCTTGACTCTTTCACGCTGCTGGCGCTGCCTTATTTCATCTTGGCCGGCGGTCTGATGTCGGCGAGCGGCATGAGCCAGCAGTTGGTCGATTTCTCCCGTGTGCTGGTGGGCCATTTACGAGCAGGCTTGGCACATGCATCGGTGGTTGCCAGCATGATCTTCGCTGGCATTTCTGGCTCCAGCACCGCAGACGCCGCCGCCATTTCGGCCATTGCTATACCGACCATGAAGAAGTCCGGCTACAAGCCTGGCTTTGCAGCTGCATTGATCGCGACTGCTGGCACGATCGGTGCCATCATCCCGCCCAGCATGGTGATGGTCGTGTATGGCGCGATTGCGCAGGTCTCGATCGGTGGCTTGTTCCTAGGTGGCATTATTCCTGGCATTTTGGTCGGGCTTTTTCTGATGGCCACCATCAAGATCTACACCTACCACCCAGACTACCCTGAGCTGCGGGTGATCCACAGCAAATTCGAGTGGCGCGCAGTCGGTAAGTCCTTGAGCGTGGTGTGGCCAGCGCTGCTTGGACCGGTGATCATCGTCGGCGGCATCCTTGGCGGCATATTTACGGCCACGGAGGCTGGAGCCGTAGCCTGCCTTTACGCGCTGGTGCTGGGTATGGGTTTCTATCGCAAAATAAAGTTGCGCGATCTGCCGGCCATATTTCTTGATGCCGCCACGATGACCACAATGGTCTCGGGCGTGATTGCCGTTGCAGGTGCTTCCGGTTGGCTGCTCGGTTATCTTGAGTTCAATCAGGGTGCTGTGAAGTTTGTGACATCTTTCTCGCAGGATCCCACTATCGTGCTGCTGCTCATGGCGACCGTGATGATCGTATTAGGCACTTTTGTTGACTCGCTAGCGGTGCTGCTTGTTTTTGCGCCTGCGGCTATCCAGATCAGTAAGGTCTATGGGATCGACCCGTTCCAGATGGGCCTGGTGATGGTCATGTGCAATCAAATTGGTGCGGTGTCTCCGCCGACAGCGCCATTGCTTTTTGTAACGACCAGCATTGCGCAGACCACCTACGCTGAAGTCAACCGACATGTTTGGTGGTTCATGCTGGCAGAGGTCCTGGTGCTTCTGCTGGTCATTTTTATCCCAGGGCTGGCCTCATGGATCCCGCATTACTTTCTGGGATAGCGTCTCGATGAGCACTATACAGAACGTTGCCTATCAGGCGGGCGTCTCCACCAGCACCGTCTCCAACGTACTTAACGGCCGCACCGACCGAATGAGGTGTGAGACTTTGGCGCGTGTTGAGGCGGCCATTCTGGCGCTGAGTTACCGACCCAACCGGGCTGCACAACAGCTCAAGACCGGGAATAACCCCATGCTCGGTCTGCTGGTGCCCAGCATAGCCAACCCCATGTATGGCTATATCGCGCGCGAAATAGAGACCGTTGCCCAACAGAAGTATGGACACCGCGTGATGCTGGGCAACACTTACCGAAGCAAAGAGATTGAGACGGGATTCTTTGACGATCTTTTGTCGCATGGGGTGCGCGGTGCCATCATGATCTCCTCGCAACTCGATGAGCAACACTTAGACCTGGTTGTGCAGCGCGGGCTTGTCGCTGTTAGCTATGACAGACCGGCCACTCCGGGCGCTTCCCCTGCGCTTGACCATGTAACGGTCGATAACGCTGCTGCTGCCCGAATGGCCACTGAGCACCTGATCAATCGCGGCCATCAGCGTTTGGTTTTTGCTACTGCCGCAGGCCAGACCATGAGTCGCCGCGAAAAGATCAGGGGGTTTCTGGCGGCGGCGAAGTCAGCCGGATTAGCTGACAGCGCGCACGTGATGGAGGGCAGCAAGCAAGCGGGCTTCGGGGACTCAGAGATGGCTGATGTGGGCCGTATGTTGGCGGCTCGAATTGCACAGGACCCGCGCCGTCCGACGGGCATCGTGGCGGTGAATGACCTGATGGCATTCGGTCTGATGGCTGGTTTTCGTGATGCAGGTTTGTCCGTCCCAGCCGACGTGTCACTGGTCGGTATCGATGGACTATTTCTCTCGGCCTTGATGAACCCGGGCCTAACAACTGTGCGCCTGCCCGTGCCTCAGATGGCGAGCAAGCTTGTTGAACGGGTCATAGGTCGTATGGCCGACCCCAGCATCAAACCAAGCGAGTTCATTTTTCAGCCAGACCTGGTTGAGCGTGAATCCGTGACCGCACCGCCAGAAGCCATAAGGCGGCTCGCCTGATGTCCGGTCCTACCGTTTTTCTCACTTACAGCCCTCGTACGCTGGTCAATTACTATGGCCCGCGCGCACTCGCTGCACTGGAGTCTGTTGCGAGTGTGCGATGCGCCTGGGACGAGGAGCCCTTTACTGTCGATACGCTTGTAAGCGCTGCGCAGGACTGCGACATCATCGTCAGCGATCGACGCTTGGAAGGTGGCGCCGACTTACTGGCGCGTCTACCGAAACTGGTTGCATTCTGTCGCTGCGCAGTTGACATTCGCAATATTGATGTTTCAGCCGCCAGCGCGCAAGGTATTTTGGTCACACAGGCCAGCGCCGGCTTTACAGTCTCGGTTTCTGAATGGATCATGGGGATGATGGTCGACCTCGGCCGTCACATCAGTCCCGCTGTCGCGCAATACCAAGCGGGGCTGCCTCCCCCGGTGATGATGGGTCGCGAGCTGCGGGGTGCCACATTGGGCATCATCGGCTTTGGCCAAATCGCCCGCTATTTGACTGACCTGGCGCTCGCCTTTGGCATGCGGGTCTGTGTGTCTGACCCGTTTGTCAACACCCAAAACTCTGCCATCAGTCAGGTCCCGATGAGCGAGCTGTTGGCGCAGTCCGATTTCGTGGTGTGCCTGGCCGTTGCCACGCAGCAAACTGAAAACCTCATGGGCGAGGCGGCTTTCGCAGCGATGCAACCGACGGCCTATTTCATCAATGCTTCACGCGGCAACCTCGTCGACGAGGCGGCTTTGTTGAATGCGCTGGATACTGGCCAGATCGCCGGCTGCGCGCTTGATGTGGGGCGCGCGCCAGACCAGATGCCGAGTCCCGATTTGGCGCGGCACCCCCGCCTGCGCGCGACACCCCATATCGGCGGCCTCACGACGCCCGCCATCGAGCATCAGTCGATGGAGACAGTGGCTCAGGTGGCTGCGATTGTCAGCGGGCAGTTTCCGCTGGGCTCTGTCAACCCTGAACATGGATGGCGCTTGCATGCTCGCTTCCCGCTCAAGGCATGCAACCCATGACCCTGAACTCACTCCCTCGCGGTGCATGCGATTGCCACGTGCACGTTTATGAAGAACGTTTCCAGCTTGCAGCCAGTGCAACTTTCACGCCGCCTAAAGGGGCCTTGTCGGACTACCAAGAGGTTCAGGCGCAGCTTGGATTGGAGCGTGTCGTACTGGTCCAAGCCACCGCCTATGGTTTTGACAACGGCTGCATGCTTGAGGCCCTCGGTAAGCTCGCTGATTCGGCGCGCGGTGTGGCCATCGTCAGTCCCGACGCCAGCGACGCGCAGCTCGAGCTGCTGCACGCGTCAGGTGTGCGGGGTGTGCGCTACATGACAATTCCCAATTCAGGCGGCTTGGTGTCGTGGGACTCAATCGCAGCCATGTCTGACCGCATTGCGCCGCTAGGATGGGTCATTAACCTGCAACTGGACGGGCGCGATTTGCCTCAGCGCCTGGAGATCATCGACCATTTACCCTCCAACGTGGTCATCGACCACAACGGTAAATTTCTTGAGCCGGTGGCGCCAGATGACCCGGCGTTTCTGGCGCTGTTGCGTGTGCTGGAGCGAGAGGGCCGCTGGATCAAGCTGTCTGCACCTTACGAAACCTCAAAGCTTGGCCCCCCCGTTTATGATGACGTTTCGGCATTGTCACGCGCATTAGTGCGTGCCCACCCCGACCGCTGTCTGTGGGCCAGCAACTGGCCTCATCCCAACCGCTTACCACCGCCTTCGAATTTGGCGCTGCTAGAGTTGCTGTCCGACTGGGCTCCAGAAGCAGCCATACGAAAAGCCATCCTGGTGGACAATCCGGCTCAGGCATTCGGGTTCTGATATTCAACCAACGCAGTCACACATGGAGAGTGAGTGTGCAAGATTTAGAAGCAATCGACGATCTTCGCAATGAGATCGGTGGGCGGTTCGGTTGCAGATTGATGAGCCTATAAGCTGTCGGAAAGACCCATGCCAGATGGACAAACATTAAATTTAAATAGTGTCATTTTGTGGAGCGCTGGGTATTTGTCAATACCATCCGCTGCCTTTTCCATTGGACTGGAGGAGTGACAGTAAGATCTCACAGCGGCAGGTAGTCCGGCAGCCCCTAGGATCGCCTCGACGAGGTTCGGTGCAAATTAGGGACAGCGGTCATTGGTCAAGCATGGCTAACGCGACAAAGAAGCTGTTTACGTTGGATGATCGAATATTGGCTGAGGACCGAAAGCTAAAAAATTTTCAAACGTATTAAAAATAGCCACTGATTTCTCGGCGGCTATTTTGTAGGATGACGAAGGTCAATGCTCAATGGTTTAGGCTGACTCATTCATGTGCAATGAGTGGTGTTTTGGCACCGCATCGTTTCTAGAAATCATCCTTCGATTTGAATGTGCTGGTTTAGTTCAAACCGGCCTGCGCGCGCAGGGTGGCGGCCAAGTTGGTGCGCTCCCATGTGAACTCGGGCTCGTCGCGGCCAAAGTGGCCGTAGGCGGCGGTCTTTTGGTAGATCGGGCGCAGCAAGTCGAGCATCTGGATGATGCCTTTGGGGCGCAGGTCAAAGTGCTCGTTCACCAAAGCGGCAATTTGCTCTTCTGGGATCACGTTGGTGCCCATGGTGTTGACGGTGATGTTCATCGGACGCGCCACGCCGATGGCGTAAGCCACCTGAATCTGGCACTGCGTGGCCAAACCGGCGGCGACGATGTTCTTGGCCACATAACGTGCGGCATAAGCGGCCGAGCGGTCTACCTTGGATGGATCTTTGCCCGAGAAAGCGCCGCCACCATGCGGGCAAGCGCCACCGTAGGTGTCGACAATGATCTTGCGACCCGTGAGGCCGCAATCACCTTGGGGGCCGCCAATGACAAAGCGGCCAGTAGGGTTGATCAGGTACTTGGTGTCTTGCAGCCATTCTTTGGGCAGCACCGGCTTGATGATCTCCTCGATGATGGCTTCAGTGAAAGACGCCTTCATTTTGTGCTGAGTCTCTGATTGGTCAGGGCTGTGCTGGGTAGACAACACCACGGTGTCGATGCTGTGGGGCTTGCCGTCCACATAGCGCATGGTCACTTGGCTCTTGGCGTCGGGACGCAGAAAAGGCAGGCGGCCGTCTTTGCGCAATTGCGCTTGGCGCTCGACCAGCCGGTGCGCATAGTAAATCGGCGCGGGCATCAGATCAGGGGTTTCGCTGCAGGCATAGCCGAACATCAGGCCTTGGTCGCCCGCACCGGTGTTGAGGTGGTCGTCCGAAGCCTGGTCCACGCCTTGCGCAATGTCATTGGACTGCTTGTCGTAGCAGACCATCACGGCGCAGCCTTTGTAGTCGATGCCGTATTCGGTGTTGTCGTAGCCGATGCGCTTGATGGTGTCGCGTGCCACCTGGATGTAGTCCACGTGCGCGTTGGTGGTGATCTCACCGGCCAACACCACCAGACCGGTGTTGGTCAGGGTTTCGGCGGCCACGCGGCTGCGCGGGTCTTGGGCAAAGATGGCATCAAGAATAGCGTCAGAAATTTGGTCAGCGACTTTGTCGGGGTGACCTTCGGAGACGGATTCGGATGTGAATAGATAGTCGTTCGCCATGAAATGATCCTTCAGTTGTAGGCATGCGGTTGAAATTGCGCTGCCTTGTGCTGTTGGGCCCAGGCGAACGCTTTAGCAGTTTTGCCTTTTCAGACAAGGCACAATGTCGGGCAATCCCTTGTTGTGTGTCGCCCTGCAAGTTGCTCTGTTAACTCAGCGACGCACGTAGTTTATCAAATTCCGCATGTATTTTTGGTTTCGCTTACTTTCCCATTGGCCTTTGTGGGCGTTGCATGCCGTGGGCCATGCCATGGGTTGGTTGGTTTGGCTTGGCTCGCCACGCTACCGAAGGCGGTTTCTCGAAAACATTGCGCAGGCGCAGATTCCGTTGCGTGAGGCTTGGGGCGGGATCGGTCAGGCCGGTTGCATGTCCAGCGAACTCCCCCGTTTGTGGCTTGGGTCGATGCCGGCTGTGCGTTGGCTAGGCGAAGACGTGGTCGGCGCCGCTTACGCCAGCGGCAAAGGTGTGATTTTTTTGACCCCCCATTTGGGTTGCTTTGAAATCACCGCGCAAGCGCTTGCGCAGCGCTACAGCCCCCGCTTCGGCGCATTGACCGTGTTGTTCAGGCCTGCGCACCAGGCCGGTTTGGCGCGAGTGATGAATGAAGCACGTGGCCGCGAGGGGCTGGAGACTGCGCCCACCACCTTGGCGGGCGTGCGCCAAATGATCAAAGCCTTGCGTGCAGGGCGTGCCGTGGGCCTGCTGCCGGACCAGGTGCCGCCCGAAGGCATGGGCCAGTGGGCGCCATTTTTTGGCAAACCCGCTTACACCATGACCTTGGCCGCGCGCTTGGCGCAGCAGACCGGGGCGCAGATTGTCTTGATCTGGGGCGAACGCCTGGCCTGGGGCCAGGGCTTTGAGTTGCATGCCAGCGGCCTGGACCGCCCCTTGTCGGCGTCTTTGGACAAGGCGGTTCTGCAGATCAACCAAGCCATGGAGATCTTGGTGCAAAGCTGCCCCAGTCAGTACCTGTGGGGTTATGCCCGCTACAAAGCGCCGCGCAAGGAGCTGTGATGGTGCGCTTGTTGATCGCCTGCATGCGCTTGATCGCGCCTTTGCCTTTGCCGCTGCTGCGTGCGCTGGGCTGGGGTTTTGGGATGCTGCTGTTTGCCTTGGCCCATGCCCGCCGGCATGTGGTGCAGGTGAATTTGCGCCATTGTTTTCCGTCTCTGTCGAATGCCGAGCGCGCTGTGCGGGTTCGGCAACATTTCGTGCAGGTGGGCCAGTCATTGATCGACCGTGCTTGGCTCTGGCACGCGCCCCTGGAGGTGGTGCGCCAGCGCCTGCAATGGACTGGCGCGGTGGCGCAATTGGCGGGGGAGCAGCCCACGGTGATTTTTGCCCCGCACTTTGTCGGGTTGGATGCAGGCGGCTTGGCGCTGACCTTGCACAGCAGCACGCCGGTGGCATTCATTTACGTCACCCAGTCGAACCCGGATTTGGAGCACTGGATCAACCAAGGGCGTGAGCGGGGCGGGTCGGTCAAGCCGTACTTCAGGCACGATGGCGTGAAAAAAATCATCACCGCCTTGCGCCATGGTGAAAAATTGCATCTCTCGCCCGACATGGACTTGGGAGCGCAAGACGCGGTGTTTGTGGACTTCATGGGCGTGTCTGCGGCCACTGTCACGTCGCTGCCGCGCTTTGCCAAATTGGGCCGCGCCCAGGTGGTGCCGATGCTCACCCGCATGACGCCCGCCGGTTACACCATCGAAGTCTTGCCCGCCTGGGCCGACTTTCCGTCGGGTGACTTGACCCATGACACCGAGCGCATGAACGCGCGTTTGGCCGAGTGGATTTCGGCCATGCCCAGTCAGTATTACTGGGTGCACAAACGCTTCAAAACAAGGCCTGAAGGTCATCCTTCTTTGTACTGAGTATTTTTGCAGTAGCGATCTCACAGCGTCAAACGATTCATCCGTTTGAACCACGGCCTTTAACGCCGGATACAAAAAATTCCGCTTTTACGCAGGCAAATTCAACTTCATGAATCCTTGGAAAATGCTGCTCATCAATTCAGGATTCGACCATCCCTTTGTAGCAGATCACACCGATTGAGAGACACAAAACCCTGGCTCTAAGGCCAGCTTATTTTTAATACTTTTTAAGGATGGCAGCGAGTTTACTTATGGGTGTTGAGTCAGTTATTTAAAAGGACAAAGCAGTCTAAATCCTTGATTTGGCGTGGTCCTGCACTTGCCCCGTCATTTGGCCGCATAAAGCTGTGACCAAATTGGCAGGGGTAGCTTTTTCAAGCTCTCCATTGCGGCATGGCAATCTGGCTTTTGCAGCCCAAACAAGTTTTCTTGAAATGTCTCATTGTTAAGGACGAGGATGAACTTGCCATTGGGATCATTCAAGGCCATCGTTCAAGCGCTTCATCACAGCATCAGTACACGTTGGGCTCAGTCGTGCCAAAGAGTTAAGCCATCAAGGAGTTTATCGTCTTGCCACACTTGACGTTAGCACGGCGACAAGAGGTGCGAAGTTTAGCGAAAACCCTATCAGGGTTTAAAGGAGAAAAACCCTGAGTCCTGAAAGTTGAATTTGACTTCACATTTGATCGATCATATTATTTGCAAATTATGAGATTGAGTCGAATGATTTTAATTGCATCTACAATCAAATTGATCGCTGAAATTGCTTTGATGGCGCTGCTGGGACGTTGGTTGCTTGGATTGCTTGCGGGTTCGAAAAAAGACAACAATCTTTTCTACCAAATCTTGCAGGTCGTTGTTCGACCCTTCATTTCTCTGGCCCGACTGTTGACGCCCAGTCTGGTTCTTGATCGACATGTGCCCTTGGGCGCTTTTCTGATGTTGGTCTTTGTTTGGTTCGGTGCAACCCTCTTCAAAATCCAGTTGTGTGTGGAACTTGGTGTTGAGCAGTGCAAATGAACAAGCATTTAACTTACTTGTTTCTCAAGCTGAACGCCATCGTACTGCTGATATTCAATCAGAAGCAGGCCGCATTGACCAAGTTTGACCAGATGATCTTACTCAAGCCGATGTCCTCTTATGCCTTGGCCAGTCGTGCCCATGTATTGGCGCAATTGGGGGACAAAAGCGCGGCCATTCTTGGTTTGGAGCAGCTGGCGCAAGCCTGTCCCGACAATGCAGCAGCCTGGTTCAATCTGGGATTTATGCTGGAAGAGAACGGCCGTTCCAAAGAGGCCGAGTCTGCTTTTAGACGCGCCATCGAGGTCGAGCCGAAAATGGACCGGGCGTGGTACGGCCTGGCGCTGGTCCTGATTCAAGAGCGCCGCTTTGATGAAGCGGTTCAAGCCCTCAAGAAAAACACCGAACTGCAGCCCATGAGTCCGTTTGGCTGGTATCAGCTGGCACGGGTTCATGTTGACAGGCAAGAACCTGATGAGGCGACGAAAATCATTCGCCGTCTTAAAGGGTTTGAGCCGAAAGTGGCCGCTCAATTGGAGCGAGAAACCGGATTGCGAACTGAGTAGTCTAGTTCAACCAATGGAGCGGAAATTGATGATTGGAGCTGGTTCTCCGGTCTGGAAATATGGACAGGCGTGATCCGGCATGCAGGCCAAATTCGCAAGAAGATGGTGATCCCGAATTGCCCGCAAGGGCTAGTTTTTCTTTGGAGTATTTGATGGAAATTACTGAAAACCACCGCCAATATTGGCGAAAAAATATTCAAATTACGGGGATTTTGCTGGCAATTTGGTTCGTCGTAACCTTCGTTGTCGGCTTCTACGCTCGCGAGTTGAGCTTTACATTCTTTGGCTGGCCTTTCAGTTTTTGGATGGGCGCCCAAGGTTCATTGGTCGTTTACGTGGTGATCATTTGGTATTACGCGCGCTACATGGCCAAACTTGACATCGAGCACGGTGTTCACGAAGGAGAGGTTTAAATCATGTCCGGACTATTTAAAACAGATGGCGGTCCCAGTACCGCTGGATCAGCGGCTGCATTCAAAAAAGGCTTGAACAAGGTTTACACCTGGTACACCGGTGGATTCTTGACCTTTATAGTTGTCCTCGCCATTGCAGAGCAAATGGGCTTGTCCCGTCAGTGGATCGGATTGAGTTTCCTGGCTGCGACCGTGTTGCTGTATGCAGGCATTGGGTTCATCACCCGAACCACCGATGCAGATGAATACTATGTGGCGGGCCGCAGGGTTCCTGCGATGTACAACGGCATGGCGACGGGTGCCGACTGGATGTCGGCGGCTTCCTTCATAGGCATGGCCGGAACACTCTACCTTTCCGGATACGACGGACTGGCTTTCATCATGGGATGGACCGGCGGTTACTGTCTGGTGGCCCTGTTTCTGGCACCGTACATGCGCAAGTTCGGCCAGTTCACCATCCCTGACTTTTTGGGGGAACGCTATGGCGGCCATATTCCGCGATTCATCGGCGTTGTCGCAGCCATTCTTTGTTCGTTTACCTATGTGGTTGCACAGATCTATGGTGTGGGTTTGATCACCGCGCGGCTGGCAGGCGTCGAGTTTGAAATTGGCATTTTTCTGGGCCTGAGTGGCATCTTGGTTTGCTCTCTTCTCGGAGGTATGCGGGCGGTCACCTGGACTCAGGTGGCGCAGTACATCATCTTGATCGTGGCCTACTTGATCCCCGTGGTTTGGTTGTCTGTCAAGCAGACCAGTATTCCAGTGCCGCAAGCGATCTATGGCTATCAGCTTGAAAAAGTGACGGCCAAAGAGAAGCTCTTGAACAACGATCCTAAAGAGCTCGAAGTTCGTGCAATTTTCAAGCAACGCTCAGCTGACTTGGCCGAAAAGCTCAAAGATCCAGCAGCTGCACTTGCTGCGGACAAAGCTGCTGCGACAACCAAAGTGGCCGATTTGAAAGCGGCCAATGCACCTGCTGCTGAATTGGCTGCGGCCGAAAAAGCATTGGCCAGCTTGCCACGCGATGATGTTGCAGCCAAAGCCGCCTGGAGCAAAGCCAAAGCGGCAGCCGACATCAAGGCCACACCGCTGAATGGCATGGCGCCACATGCGCAGCAATTTAAAGGCGACCCCAATGGTGATGCAGCGGCTCAAAAAACTTATGACAATTCGAGGCGTAACTTTTTGGCGTTGATCTTCTGCCTTATGGTTGGAACCGCAGCCTTGCCGCACATTCTGATGCGTTACTACACCGTACCGAGTGTGAAAGAAGCACGAGACTCTGTCACTTGGTCTCTGTTCTTCATCTTCTTGCTCTACTTCACGGCGCCAGCACTGGCGGTGCTGGTTAAATTTGAGGTCTTCACGGTGCTGATTGGAACGCAAATTGACCAGCTACCTGCTTGGGTTGCTGCTTGGAATAAGGTCGATCCGACTCTGTTGTCCATTGTTGACATCAACAAAGACGGTATTCTTCAGTTGAACGAAATGTCCATTGGTGGCGATATTGTCGTGCTGGCAACACCAGAAATTGGTGGCCTGCCCTACGTGATCTCCGGCCTGGTGGCTGCAGGCGGACTGGCTGCGGCGCTGTCGACTGCCGACGGCCTGCTGCTCACAATTGCCAATGCCTTGAGTCATGACCTTTACTACAAGATGATCGATCCGAACGCTTCGACCGAGCGCCGCGTGACTATTTCCAAGGCTTTATTGCTGGTGGTAGCGCTAGCGGCGGCGACAGTGGCGGCGCAGAAACCGGCCGACATCTTGTTCCTGGTTTCTGCTGCATTCTCATTTGCCGCGGCCGCGTTCTTTCCGGCTCTTGTTTTGGGAATATTCTGGAAACGGGCAACCGGGATTGCCGCATCGCTGGGCATGGTGGCGGGGTTAGGCACCACGGTCTACTACATGGTCATGAACCAAGCCTGGCTGCGGGGGATTTTTGGCATCACCAGCCCAGTCGATCTGTGGTACGGCATCTTGCCGATCTCAGCGGGCGTGTTTGGCGTACCCGTTGGGATTGCTGTGATCATCGTGGTCAGTCTGATCACGCCCGAGCCCAGCAAGAAAATCCAGGATTTGGTGGACCATGTGCGTTACCCCAACCTGTTGGGTGATAAAGGCACCCGGGCGACTTGATGGCCGCTACTGATGTGATCTGACACAACTGAGATCAATCTCCCATGCCAAGCGACTCAGGTTGTTTGGCATTTTTTTTGATTGAACTCGTTTGCACTGATGAAGGTTGGCGGATTGTGGCTAGGTGCGTTGCCGTGGTGAGTGAAATGACACAACACCCCTCAAGATGCCTGCATCCGTCAAGACCTCAATAAGCAAACAAAAATGATGCCAAACCATGCCCCAAATCGCTTGCAAAAAATTGGATTCGTCCAGCTTGAGGTGTTTCTGTCAATGCTAAAACCTTCGTATAAAACGACACTTGCATTAGATTGCTTTGCCCGTTCAAGCTGAGCCTCGCGCCAAAAAAGCGCTGATTTCTTGTACCACCCGTTGCGGCTCCTCATGCACCACCCAGTGAGAGGCCTGGGGCAGGGGCACCAGCGTCAAGTCGGCGATGTAGTCTTCCAGGCCCTCGGTCAGGCAGGGCAGCAAGGCGTGGTCTTGTTGGCCCCAAATCACCAGGGTGGGGCGTTCAATGCGCAGCGCTTCGATTGGCAAGCTGACCTTTGATGCCGCAGGGTCAACCGCCCGGGGCGGGCGAAGGGGCGACGCCCGGTAATAGTTCAGGCCACCGTTCAGGCCATGGCGCCACAGTTGGCGGTAGTTTTCTTTGGCACTGTCGCTCAGCCAATGCGGCTGGGCGCTTGCCGTGTCAGCCTCTGTCGGCTCCAAGCGGGCAGTGAAAAACGACAGTAATTCAGCATAGTGATTGGCGGCAAAAACTTCTTGCGCATCCGGTTGGATCAGTGCGTTCATGTACTCGCTGGCCGCTTGCTGCGTGGGGTTGTTTTGCAGCTCACGCAAAAATGTCCCAGGATGTGGCGAGTTGATGATCACCAGCTTGGACAGTCGATCAGGGCGCTGGTTGGCCAAGTTCCAGGCCACAGCGCCGCCCCAGTCGTGGGCCACCAATGCGGCCAAGGGATGGCTTAGGCCGCATTCGCTGTCGATCAAGGCCAGCACGTCTTGCACCAAGAATTTGGCACGGTAGTCTTTCACCTCGGGCGGCGCACTGGAGCGTTCATAGCCGCGCAAATTCGGCGCCACGCAGCGGTAGCCGCCGTGCGCGGGGTGCGCAAAATGTTCGAGCAGTGCATCCCACACAAAAGCGCCTTCAGGAAAGCCGTGCAAGAACAGCAACACCGGCCGGCCGCGTGAGCCGCATGCGCGGCAACTCAGGGTGATGCCATGGGGCAGGGCTTGCATCCAGGTTTCGATCATGGGTTTCCTTTGCGGGGCGAAGACCGAGACCTTGGACTCAATCTTCGCGGGTTGGCTCGTCGTGTTCGCTTGCAGTTTCGTTGCCAGGTTCATGACCCAGGGCGGTCTGCGTCGCCGCGGGGCTTGGCGCCGCGTCAGGGTCGCTTGGGGCTTCGTGTGACCAGTCCCACAGCAATTGCGCGACCTCGTCCACCCCTTGTTTTTTCAAAGCCGAAAATATTTTGGCTTCTCCGCCGCCGGCCTGCAGTCGCGCAATCGACAAGGCTTTGGCGCCTTGCACACGGGTCAGCTTGTCAGCCTTGGTCAGCAAAATCAAAAACTTGAGGCCTTCTTGCACGCGGGGGCGGATCACGTCCAGCAGCACCTCGTCAAGTTCAGTCAGCCCCAAGCGCGGGTCGCACAGCAAGACAATGCCTTTGAGGTTTTCTCGGGTCACCAGGTAGTTGGCCATGACCCGTTGCCAGCGGATCTTGTCTTGTTTGGGGACCGCTGCATAGCCGTAGCCGGGTAAATCGGCCAGCACCGCGTCGGTCAAGCCTTGCTTGCCGAGTGAGAACAAGTTGATGTGCTGGGTGCGACCCGGTCTTTTGGAGGCATAGGCCAGTTGCTTTTGCTGCGTCAGTGTATTGATGCAAGTGGATTTGCCGGCATTGGACCGTCCCACGAAAGCGATTTCGGGCACATTGATGGGCGGCAGGTGATGCAGTTGGGCAGCAGTGGTCAAAAATCGGGCGGTGTGCATCCATCCCATGGGCGTGACTGGCTGTGGTGTTGAGGGCGGGGCAAGACCTGAAACAGGGGGGGCATTGGGCTTTGTAGACATGAATTGGGAGGCGCCTCAGGCAAAAATAAGGGTCATCAGAAAACCTGGACTTGCAGCATTGTAGAATCTCATGGTTTTGCGCCTAATTTGGATGTCGCCCATGAAGTCGATTATTGGTTTTTTGATGACCGCCCTGCTGGCCGGTTCTGTTTTTGCCGCCGATTCAGCCCCTAAAGCTGCCAAGCCCGATTTGGCCAAAGGGGAGGCCAGTTTTGCGGTGTGCGCCGCCTGCCATGGTGCGGATGGCAACTCAGGCACGCCCGCCAATCCCAAATTAGCACAGCAACACCCAGAATACCTGGTCAAGCAGCTTCAGGAATTCAAATCAGGCAAACGCGCCAACGCAATCATGACTGGTTTCGCTTCCACGCTCAGCGATGACGACATGCGTAACATTGCTTTCTGGCTCGCCAGCAAACCGGCGAAACCTGGTTTTGCCAATGACAAACAAACCGTGGCTTTGGGTGAGCGCATTTACCGCGGTGGAATTGCCGACCGCCAGGTCCCGGCATGCGCCAGTTGCCACAGCCCGAATGGGGCCGGCTTGCCTTCTCAATACCCGCGCCTGGCAGGTCAGCATGCCGATTACACAGCAACACAGCTGGTGGCTTATCGCGATGGCGGACGAAAGAACAATGCGCAAATGCCCATGGTTGCTGCCAAGATGAATGACCGTGAAATCAAAGCGGTTTCTGATTACATTGCCGGTTTGCGCTAAATTAACAGAGCGTATCGGGCCTTTCAAACCAAGCGGGTCTTCTGAGACCCGTTTTTTTATTGTTTTCTGGACGAGCCCAAACCCCATCAGCCATGACAGTTTCAACCCAAGGTTTGGAAATCCAAAGCAGTTCGCGTACTTTGCGGGCCGGTGTGGAACTGTTCTCGTCCATGCGGTTTTCCATTTCCTTGCTGACGCTCATTTGCATTGCTTCGGTGTTGGGGACGGTCCTTAAACAGCGCGAGCCTTTCGCCAATTACGTCAACCAGTTCGGCCCTTTCTGGGCCGAGGTGTTTGCCGCCATGAGCTTGTACAACGTCTACAGTGCGTGGTGGTTTTTGCTGATTTTGGCCTTTTTAGTGCTCAGCACGAGTCTGTGCATTGCCCGCAATACCCCTAAAATTTTTGCCGATCTCAGAACGCTGAAAGAAAATATACGCGTCCAAAGCCTCAAGGCCTTTGGTCACCGGTTTGAAACCACACTGCATGAAGCGCCGCAAGACGCGGCCCAGCGGATCGGTCAGCTGCTGGCGGGCGGTGGTTGGAAAGTTAAATTGCAGTCCCGCGAGTCTGCACAGGGAAACGGCTGGATGGTGGCCGCCCGAGCAGGCGCTGCCAACAAGCTGGGTTATATCGCGGCACACAGCGCCATCGTGTTGGTCTGCCTGGGCGGTTTGCTGGACGGTGATTTGGTGATCCGTGCACACATGTGGCTGGGCAACAAAACGGCTTATGCCGGCGGGGGCTTGATCGCTGACGTCAAGTCCGAACACCGATTGTCCGAGAGTAACCCGACGTTCAGGGGCAATATGCTGGTGGCGGAAAATACCTCGTCGAGTACGGCGATTTTGAGCCAGTCCGATGGCATTTTGGTTCAGGATTTGCCGTTTGCGATCGAATTGAAAAAATTCATTGTGGAGTATTACGCCACAGGCATGCCCAAGCTGTTTGCCAGCGACATCGTGATTCACGACAAAGCCACTGGCGAGAAAAAAGAAGCCCGGGTCGAAGTCAATCACCCCGCCAATTTCAAAGGCATTGAAATTTACCAGTCCAGTTTTGACGATGGCGGCTCACGCGTCAAATTACAGGCCTTGCCCATGCGCGCGAATGCCAAGCCCTTTGAGATAGAGGGGCTCATTGGCAGCAGCGCAGAGTTGACCAATGGTGAGGACAAATTAAGCCTGGAGTTCACCGGCTTGCGTCTCATCAACGTCGAAAATTTTGCAGCTGAAAAAGAGGCTGTGGACGTGCGCAAAGTGGATTTGCGCAGTGCACTGGATGCGCGCCTGGGTGCGGGTCATAAAACGACGACCACCAAAGAGTTGCGCAATGTGGGGCCCAGTGTGAGCTACAAGCTGCGCGATGCGGCAGGCCAGGCCCGTGAGTTCAACAACTACATGTTGCCAGTGGACGCGGGCGATGGTCATTTTGTGTTTTTGCTCGGTATGCGCGAAAACCCGGCCGAACCGTTTCGCTATTTGCGCATGCCCGCAGACGAAAACAGTTCTTATGCAGGCTTTCTGCGGCTAAGAGCGGCGTTGTTGGATGCCCAGCTTCGGGACAAGGCGGTGCGGCTTTACGCTGCCAAGGCGGTAGATCCGAAGCGACCCGATTTAGCCCTGCAGTTGCAAGGCTCAGCGGCCCGCGCTTTGGGCTTGTTTGCAGGGGCTGAGAAGATCAAAGGTGAGCAGGTCGCCGGGCTTCAGGCTTTGTCCGATTTCTTGGAAACCAATGTGCCAGAAGCCGAGCGCGGTCGCGCAGGGGAAATGCTGGTGCGGATTTTGAATGGCGTTTTGTTTGAGCTGGAAGCCTTGGCCCGCGAGCAAACCGGAGTCAAGCCCATGCCCGAGGACAAAATGCCGGCCTTCATGTCGCAGGCCGTTTTGGCCCTGAGTGACGTCCCTTTGTATCCCGCACCGATGGCCTTGCTGTTGAAAGACTTTACACAGGTTCAAGCCAGCGTTTTTCAGGTCGCTCGTGCACCAGGTAAAACCATTGTGTACTTGGGTTGTACCTTGCTGATCGTGGGCATTTTTTCCATGTTGTACGTCCGTGAACGCCGTCTCTGGGTCTGGTTGGCACCCCAAGAGGACGTTTCCGCGCCTGACCCGAAAACCCAAGCCACCATGGCCTTGTCCACCAATCGCAAGACCCTGGACGTTGACCATGAATTTGACCTGTTGACCCGTAAATTGCTCGGCAAAGAGCCCTCCACCGCATGACGACCATCACTTTGAATCCGGGTTATTTTTCTCAGCGCAGCCTGGCCGACTGGGGTTTTTCCTTGTTGGCACTTCTGGGCATGGTGTTCGCTTTATCACGCTATCAAGAAGCGATGGATATGTATGAACAAGGCATCTTGGTGGCCAGCGTGCCCGCCCTTGTCTGGTTGGGTTGGTATTGGCGGCCTTTGCGCCACCTGATGCTGATGGTGACCGGCCTGACCTGGTTGGCCCTTTATGCTTACCAAGGGCAGTTGGCGCAGGCCGATGAGGTGTTTGTCCTCAAGTATTTCTTGTCCAGCCAATCGGCTATTTTATGGATGAGCATGTTGGTCTTCATCAGCACCGTTTTTTACTGGGGCGGAATGATCATGCCATCGCAAAGTGAAGCCCTCGAATCTTTGGGCTCTCAGACAGCTTGGGTGGCCGTTGTTTTGGCGCTGGTGGGTACCTTGGTGCGCTGGTACGAAAGCTATTTGATGGGTGCCGACATTGGCCACATTCCCGTCAGCAATTTGTACGAAGTCTTCGTACTGTTTTGTTGGATGACCACCACATTTTATTTGTACTACGAGGCCCAGTACAAAACCCGCGCACTGGGTGCTTTTGTCATGTTGGTGGTCAGTGCGGCGGTGGGGTTTTTGCTTTGGTACACCTTGGTCAGAGAAGCTCACGAAATCCAGCCCTTGGTGCCCGCTTTAAAGAGTTGGTGGATGAAACTGCATGTGCCGGCTAACTTCATTGGCTACGGTACGTTTGCTTTGGCGGCGATGGTGGCTTTTGCCTATCTGATCAAGCAAACAGGGGGTCCAACCCGTTGGTACAAGCTGGCGCCACTGTGGCTCTTGGGTATCGTGTTGTGTTTTGAGCCCTTTGTGTTTCGCAAAGCTGGGGTTGCCGCACTGAGCGATTATTGGGCGGTGTATTTTGGTATTTCGGCCTTGGTGGTGGCCAGTATTTTGTTCGGACGAGAGCGCATCGCGGCGCGTTTGCCGAGTTTTGAAGTGCTGGACGATGTGATGTACAAATCCATCGCGGTGGGTTTTGCCTTTTTCACCATTGCCACGGTGTTGGGCGCTTTGTGGGCTGCAGAGGCTTGGGGTGGTTATTGGAGCTGGGACCCGAAAGAAACCTGGGCCTTGATTGTGTGGCTCAACTATGCTGCCTGGTTGCACATGCGCTTGATGAAGGGCTTGCGCGGCACTGTAGCCGCCTGGTGGGCCTTGGCTGGACTGGCCGTGACGTCCTTCGCCTTTTTGGGCGTGAACATGTTTTTGAGCGGCTTACACAGCTACGGCACGCTTTGAACCCATCCACGGACCTGCGCGTGAAGGCGTTCTTTTTGTAGGGCTGTAACTTTGCGAGCCGGTCCGGAGAATACCTGTTTGACACAATGTTCTGAATTAACTAACTCCCATATGAAGAAAGACGGCCCATGACTTCTCGCTCTTCCCACTTCGGCTTTATCCATCCACACAGCCATGAGATCACACCAAAAGACGTGTACATGCAACGCCGTGACATCCTTCGCGGCATGGCTTTGGGCGTCTCAGGCTTGGCGGGTGCGGGATGGTCTGACCGACAGGCGCTGGCCCAAACCGCCAAGCCAGGTGTACTGCCGGCGTTGGCCGGCGCACCTTCGAGTGTGGCTGGCGCGGTGTCAATGGACAAAGTCACGGCCTACAAAGACGCCAGCAGTTACAACAACTTTTACGAGTTTGGTTACGACAAAGCCGATCCGGCGCGGTACGCGCACACCTTGCAAACCAGCCCCTGGACGGTCGAGGTCGAAGGTTTGGTCAAGCGTCCCGGCAAATACACCCTGGAAGACCTGCTTAAACTCAGCCCGATGGAAGAGCGGATTTACCGCATGCGCTGCGTTGAAGGCTGGTCCATGGTGATTCCTTGGGTAGGTTATTCGCTGCTGGAATTGATCCGCAAGGTCGAGCCCACCGGCAACGCCAAATTCGTCGAGTTCGTGACCCAGGCCGACCCCAAAACTATGCCGGGTGTGCGTTCGGGCGGTTTGGACTGGCCCTACGTCGAAGGTCTGCGCTTGGACGAGGCCATGCACCCTTTGACCCTGCTGTCCTTTGGCATGTACGGCGAAGTTTTGCCCAAGCAAAACGGAGCCCCCGTGCGCTTGGTCGTGCCATGGAAGTACGGTTTCAAGAGCGGCAAGAGCTTGGTGAAGATCCGTTTTGTCGAGAAAATGCCCGTCACCGCCTGGGTCAAGGCGGCGGCTCAGGAGTATGGTTTTTACTCCAACGTGAACCCCAACGTCGACCATCCGCGCTGGAGTCAGGCCACCGAGCGGCGGATTGGCGAGGAGGGCGGCTTGTTGGCCAAAAAGCGCAAGACGCTGATGTTCAACGGCTATGAGGCGCAGGTGGGTCAGTTGTATGCGGGCATGGACTTGAAAAAGCTGTTTTGAGCGTGCTGCCCTCCACCCTGTTGGCCACGCTGCGAGCTGCGCTGCGTTCAAGGGGGGCCAAGCCGGTGTTGTTCCTGATCTGCCTGGGCCCCGTGGCTTGGTTGCTGCGCGGCATCTGGCTGGACGACTTGGGCGCCAATCCGGCGGAGTTTTTAATTCGCTCCACCGGCGACTGGACGCTGCGTGCGCTGTGCCTGGTGTTGGCGGTCACGCCTCTGCGTGTGACCTTGTCCATCCCCGAGCTGGCCCGTTTGCGTCGCATGCTCGGCCTGTTCACGGGCTTTTATGCTTGTCTGCATTTGATTTGTTACGTTTGGTTTGACATGGACTGGAACCTGCCCGATATCACTGCAGACATTGTCAAGCGGCCGTTCATCTTGGTCGGCTTTACGGGTTGGTTGCTGCTGAGCGTTCTCAGCGCCACCTCGTTCAATGAAGCCATTCGATGGATGGGCGCCAAGCGCTGGCAGGTTGTTCACCGCAGCGTCTATGCGGTGGCGGCTTTGGCCTTGTTGCATTTTTTCTGGATGCGCGCAGGCAAGCAGAACTTTGCCGAAGTGGCGGTTTATGTCGCCATTTTGGGCAGTTTGCTGGGTTGGCGTTTGCTCCGTACCTACCGTGCCCGGCGTAACGAACTGCATCAGCGGTGAATGAATCGCTTCACCACAGTGGGAAATTTAAGTCGGTAAGTGTTCGAGTTGGAAGGTGTCAAACACCGACTCGCGTTCACGTATCAAATGCACTTGCGCACCGTCCACCAAAATTTCAGCGGCGCGACCCCGCGTGTTGTAATTGCTCGACATGCTCATGCAATAGGCGCCGGCTGACAACACGGCCAGCACATCGCCGGGCTGCACGTTAAGGTTGCGGTCGCGGCCGATCCAGTCACCGCTTTCACAGACCGGGCCCACCACGTCGTACACCACCCCCGCGCCTTCGCGCACTTGCAAGGGCGTGATGTGGTGAAAAGCTTGGTACATGGCCGGACGTGGCATATCGTTCATGGCCGCGTCGATGATGCAGAAGTTTTTTTGCTCGCCCGGCTTGAGGTACAGCACCTCGCTCAGGCAGACGCCGGCGTTACCCACCAATGAGCGACCGGGTTCGATCATCAACTGGCGGTCACCAAAACCGCGTTCATCCAGTTTGGCCAGGAGTTGCGCCCATAAAGCGTCTGCTTCTGGTGGGGTGTCGCCGTTGTAGTTGATGCCCAGGCCGCCGCCAAAATCAATGTGGTGGATAGGCACACCTGCGGCTTCAATCTGGGTGACAAGATCGAGCATCCGGTCCATCGCATCCAGATAAGGCGTCATCTCGGTGATTTGCGAGCCAATGTGGCAATCTATGCCGACCACTTTGAGTCCACGCAAACGGGCTGCATGCTGGTAAATGAGCACCGCTTGTTCGTGCGCCACACCGAACTTGCTGCCCTTGAGTCCTGTGGAAATATAGGGATGCGTTTTAGGATCGACGTTGGGGTTCACGCGCAGACTGACGCAAGCCTGTTGGCCCGTCGATTCAGCGACTTCATTGAGAACATCCAACTCGGCGGCGCTTTCAACGTTGAAGCAGCCGATACCAGCTTGCAGGGCATGCTGCATTTCGGTGCGGGTTTTACCCACGCCGGAAAAAATAACTTTGGCCGGATCGCCTCCGGCAGCCAATACCCGAGCCAACTCGCCGCCCGAGACAATGTCGAACCCGCAACCGGCTTGCGCAAAAACTTGCAGTACACCCAGCGCCGAGTTCGCTTTCATGGCGTAGCAGATCTGTGCTTTGCGACCTGCAAATCCACGCTGGTAAGCCGCCAGGGCTGACAACATGGCCGCTTTGGAATAGACAAACAAGGGGGTGCCATGTGCGCGGGCGAGTTCTGAAAGGCGGACTTGTTCCACACACAACGTACCCGATTGGTAGGCGATAAAGGGGTGACCCGGAAGAGAGGAAGCATTCATTGAGAAACAGGTTGCGTTGGGGCTGGGATCGGGACGGCATTGAGGATCGGAACACCGGAGCTGAGGGGCTGGACGGGTGAGGTTTTATTGTTCCGCAGAGGGCCTGGCGTGATGGTTTCGATCAAAGTGGCTCTGCCGCGAGCCGTCTCATCGGTGGGTAATTTCAAAGGGCCTTTTTGGCCGCAGCCGACCAAAGCTACCGTACAAAGTACAAGGCATTGGCGTGTGACTAAAATTGGACAAACTTTCAACATCCACCGGATTGTAATGACCGACCTCGAATTCCTGACCCAAGCCGAACATCTTTTATCGGCTGTGGAGCAAAGTTGTGACCGCATCAACGACGAAACCGAGGCCGATGTCGACAACCAACGCTCGGGCGGCATGATCACTTTGAGCTTTACCAACCGCAGCCAAATCATTTTGAACTTGCAAAAACCATTGCATGAAGTCTGGATGGCCGCCAAGTCAGGCGGCTACCATTACAAATGGGTGGAGGGTTGCTGGCAAGACACCAAGGGGCAGGGAGAGTTTTTTGCCAACTTAACCCGTTATGCCTCAGAACAAGCGGGTCTGTCTTTGGTATTTTCAGCCTGACCGCAGTCAATTGCGAAACAGATCGAGGATGCGTGAGCGTTCATCGGGCTTAGGCAGAGCCGCAGAGGTTTCGTTTTCAGTCTTGCCTGTTGGGCTGGTGCCGCCCAGGTTGAGCACACCGCCAGAAGGGCCATGTTCCGCATAAAACCACTCGCCTCCAACCTGAACCAAACCTTCTGGCGCACTGGGTTCTTGAACGGGGATGTTGCGCAATGCGTATTCCATGTACTTGATCCAGATCGGCAAGCTCAAGCCGCCACCCGTTTCACGGTCACCTAACTTGCGGGGCGTGTCGTAACCGATCCAGACGATGGCGGCCAATGAGGGTTGGTAGCCTGCAAACCAGGCGTCCATGGCGTCATTGGTGGTGCCTGTTTTGCCATACACGTCGGGTCGTTTGAGAGTGGCTTGGGCGCGTGCTGCAGTGCCTGATCGGGTGACCTCTTGCAGCAGGCTTGTCATGATAAAAGCGTTGCGGGCGGGAATGGTTCTTTGTTCTTCTGTGATTTCAGTTGGCGCAGTTTGTAAAAGCACCTTACCCCTTTGGTCGGTTATCTTAGAAATCAAGTAAGGCTGAACGCGGAACCCTCCATTGGCAAAAACTGAATAAGCCGTGGCCATTTGCATAGGCGTGACGGAGCCAGCACCCAAAGCCATCGTGAGATACGCGGGGTGTTTTTCGGCTTCGAAACCAAAGTGTGTGATCCAGTCTTGTGCATTGCGAGCCCCCACCGATTGGAGTACCCGGATGGACACCATGTTTTTGGATTTCGCCAGCCCCCGTCGAAGCGTCATCGGTCCTTCAAAAGTGCCATCGTAATTTTTGGGCTCCCAGGGTTGACCGCCTGTCACACCGGCATCAAAAAACAAAGGCGCATCGTTGACCACGGTGGCGGGTGTGAAGCTTTTTTCGAGCGCTGCCGAGTAAATGAATGGTTTGAAGCTGGAGCCGGGTTGACGCCAGGCCTGGGTCACGTGGTTGAATTTATTTTTCACAAAATCGAAGCCACCCACTAAAGCTTTGACGGATCCGTCTTTGGGGTTCAACGCTATCAATGCACCTTCGACTTCAGGAAGTTGGGTGATTTCCCAATTTCCCTTGGGCAGTTTGACCACCCGGATGATGGCACCCCGCCGTATTTGAATGGCTGGAGAGGCTTTGTCTGACAAGCCCGATTGGGCCGGACGCAAACCGTCCCCTGTGATTTCAAACTGCTCACCGTTTTGACGAATGGCGAGAACTCTTCGCGCAGAGGCTTCGAGCACCACTGCGGACATCACGTCGCCGTTGTCGGGCGTTTCTTCCAATGCCTCGTCAATCATCTCCTCCAGGTCTTTGGCGTTGGCAGGCAGGGCAATGAATTTTTCGGGGCCGCGGTAAATTTGGCGTCGCTCGAAATCCATAATGCCTTGACGCAAAGCTTTGTAGGCCGCCTCTTGGTCGGAGGCATTCAAGGTGGTGAATACATTCATGCCGCGGGTGTAGGTTTCGGGCCCGTATTGAGCGTAAATCAATTGCCGCACGGTTTCGGCTACATATTCGGCGTGTACTTTTTGTTTGTCTGAGCCGGATCTGATTTGCAAGACTTCGGCTTTCGCTTTTTCTGCCTGCGTGGGGGTGATGAAGCGGTTGTCCAGCATCCGCTCGATGATGTATTGCTGTCGCACCTTGGCGCGTTTGGGGTTGCTGATCGGGTTGTAAGCAGACGGCGCTTTAGGCAGACCCGCCAGCATGGCAGCTTCTGCAATGCTGATGTCTTTCAAAGGCTTGCCAAAGTAAGCCTCAGAGGCTGAGGCAAAACCGTAAGCCCGGTTGCCCAGGAAGATCTGGTTCATGTAGATTTCCAGGATTTGATCCTTGGTCAGCAAGTGCTCCAGTTTGAAGGTCAGCAGTATTTCGTAAATTTTACGGGTGTACGTTTTTTCAGTGGACAGGTACACATTGCGCGCCACCTGCATGGTGATGGTCGAAGCCCCTTGGCTTTTGCGTTTACCCAAATTGGCATATCCGGCGCGAATGATGCCCAGGTAATCCACGCCACCATGCTGATAAAACCGGGAGTCTTCAATCGACAGCACGGCGTCTTTCATGACTTGAGGAATTTCTTTTATGGGCGTCAAGTTGCGACGCTCCTCACCAAACTCGCCAATCAGATCGCCCTCGACTGTGAAAATGCGCAGGGGCAATTTGGGGCTGTATTCAGCCAGGTCGGAAATATCGGGCAGGTTGGGGTAGGCCATGACCAAGGACACGCCAATGAGCATTGTCAGCGACAGCATGCCAGCCACGCTCAGTCCCACGATCCACATTAACACCCGGACCAGCCAGTGTCTTGGAGAGGGTTGAAGAGCGGCGGTCTTTTTGACGGGTGGGACTGTGTATGGCATGGGTAGAGCGGAAAAGACCGCCTCACATTATAAAAAGCAGATGTGCTGATATGTAAATGCAAACCCTGTTTGCAAAAGAATCTTTGCATGTTAGAAATTGAGTTCTAAAGATTTCTAATTTAAAGGCGAAGTATCTCTATGTTGCAGTCTTTTGGAAAATGGTGGCGGAAACCGCCCGGGTGGCTGGGTTTGTCCATTGATCCACAGGGCATGACTTTGGTGGCCTTGGGTCCTGCAGACTTGGCCAGCGGTGAAATTCAGCGCTCTGTTGCGCACGATTGGCTCGAAGCAACGACGGCCTCACCATGGCAAGACCCCTTGGCAACTGGTGGGGCCATTCATGCCTGGTTGAAGCGTGCGGGATTACCCCGTTGGCGTTTGGCGATGGGCTTGCCGCAAGGTCAGGTTGCACAGGGCAGCCTGCAAGTGGAGGGCGCATTGCCTGAGAGGGATATCCGTGCTCAAGTGACCTGGGCCGCAGGCCAAGCTTTGCAACTGGAATGGGATGCCGTGGTTGTAGACTACCGTTGTGAAACACAGGATGCTGAGACACGCTCTGCATCGGGAACGCGAACGGTCTCATGGGGCGCTTGTAGCAAAGCCTGGGCCTTGGCAGCCGATCAAATGAGTCGTTCGGCGGGTTTGAGTTTGCAATTCTTGGGCGTTGAGCCTGTGCGCGACGTTTCTGTGATGGAAGACAAATCGCTTCGCTACCGCGTCGCGTGTGACTTGGCTTGGCAGGGTGCTCGGTCATGACGGCTTGGAACTTTGCACCCTATCGGGATCGAGGGCGTAGGCTGAAAAAACTGGGATGGTGCCTGGTCATGGCCTTGAGTGCCGTCGGCGGCGCTTTCGCTGCGGCGTGGGCTGTGAATGAGGCGCAAACAGCGCTGACGCAGCAGCAGGCCCAGCTGCTTGACCTGAAAGCGCAGCTGAGTCTGCTGCAACAAAAAAATCTCCAATGGCAAAACGACCAGTCGGAACGACAGAAAGCGCAAGAAAGCTTTCACAAAATGAAGGCCTTACGCCAGCGTGGGCAGGATCTGCATGCATTGCACAAGGCCTTGACCTTGCGTTGGCCTGCAGGGGTGCAAATTCAAGAATTGCGTTTGGAGGGGCCTGCATGGCGGTTGCAAGGTCAGGCGGAATCGGGACTGGCGGTACAGCGGGCTCTTGAGGGTTTAACGGACGTTTTGGCTTGGCAGCAGCCTCCTGCGCTGATGGCAATTGAAGCCCTACCGCAAGCGAATGGACCGACCTTGAATTTACGGTATGTAGCGCAGGCTCGTTGGCATTGGCCTGAATTGTCTCCCAAGCCGGAGGCCAACCGGCCGACAACTCCAGTAGCGCGAGAGTGATGTGATGCGTTTGTTCTCTGCAAGCTTTCAGTGGCCCTATTTTCAGACCCCGCGACAGATCTTTGATGGGCAGGACTGGAGCAGGTGGCCTCGAGGGCTGATGGTTTGCCTGGTGATCATTTCTGCGGCACTCTCTGCGCTGCTCGTCTGGGTCGTGGCTTCGCCGGATGGGCCCGATGCGACTCAGCAACAAGCACAACAACAGGACTTGCAAACGCAGGTTCAGGCCCAGCAAGACCGACTCCATCAATGGCGGCTTGAGCCCACAGCCTCGGCGCATCAGGCCATGAATTTGGAACCCCATGAGTGGCCAACTGCCGAGCAGTCGCAAAGGGTGGTGATGGCCTTGTATGCCCAAGCGCAACGGCATGGTTTGCAGGTTGACAGTTTCAGACCCGAAGGCCCGCAGTCAATGGAGGGTTTCGAGAGCCGGTCCTTGAATTTGCGTTTGCATGGCGGGTTTGCCCAGATCATGTCTTGGAGCGATGGCGTTTTCCATCAAGCGGCGCTCTGGGGGCCTGAAAAATGGATATTGACCGCCTCACAGTCAGGGGACGTGAGCTTGGAAGCCTTGTTGCGATTGCCGCTGCGGCCCTCAGCGGTAAGCTCGGATTCTCCTGCCTTGATTCAAAGCCATGCGATAACCGAGCCGACAACGAAAGTGGGCATCGCCGCAGGCGACCCGTTCCGCAAGCCCTTGGCCCCGATGCCCGAAGCTTCTCAGGTGGGGGATTCAGGCAGGGATGTGCATCCATTGCGTCGCTGGCTTTTAAAAGAGATGCAATTGGTGGGAACTTTCAAACATGCCGGTGCTCGCTATGCCTTGATCCTGACCCCTGCAGGCTTGTATCGATTGACATCGGGCGACTTACTGGGCCTTGAGGGCGGTCGTGTCATTGCGCTTGAAGAAGCTGAGCTTCAGGTCAGCACGTCAGTCAAGCAGGCCGATGGCCGATGGGGGCAACGTGTGGATGTCTTGCCAATCAGGCACGCCACCCAAGCTCCAAAGGAAAAAAAATCATGATGTCCATCGTCTTGTTGTTTGGCTTCAAAAACTTGTGGGCCGCATACCGGATCGGTGCTTGGGGTATAGCGGTCGCGTGCGTTATGACAGTGCAAGTGGATGCGCAAACGCTGGAGCCCTCATGGGTGTTGTCGTTCTCTGCCGACAGGGCGGACGTTGCACCCCAAGCGGCAAATCTGTCCGCGCCAAAGGGTGCTTTTGGCCTTGCACTGGGTGAGCCGTTCAGTGGAGAAAAAATATCTTTGAATTTCCAGCATATTGAACTGCGCGCTTTGTTGCAAGTCATTGCCGATTTCACCCAAATTAACATCATTGCTTCTGATGCGGTGAATGGTTCCACCACGGTGCGCTTGGTGAATGTGCCTTGGGATCAGGCGCTTGACATCGTTTTGCAATCCAAGGGCATGAGCTCGCGGCGCAAGGACAACGTGATTTGGGTTGCACCCAAAGAAGAATGGTTGACGCGGGAAAAACAAGCGATTGAAAATGAAGCCTTGTTGCAGGCCATGGCGCCGCTACAGACTGTGGCTATCACTTTGAAATATGCCAAAGCAGGCGATGTGGCGCAGAGAATGGCCAGCAGTTCAGGGACTGCTGCACCTGGTGGGCGTTGGCTCAGCTCTCGAGGGTCTTTGTTGGCGGAGCCGCGCACCAACCAGTTGTTCATCTCCGATGTGCCGGCGCATACCAACAAAATTCAGGCCGTGATCGCGAAGCTGGACATTCCTGTGCGCCAAGTTTTGATCGAGGCGAGGATCGTGGAGGCGGACGACCAATTCGGCAAATCCCTGGGGGTGCGCTTGGGCGGGGGATTTGCCACCCCTCTTTCCTTACAAGGACGGCAGCTGAATGCCGCAGCAGGTGCAGTGGTCAACCCCACGGCTGCAGGGGTAACAGGTGGAAATATGGTCAATTTGCCTGCCGGTCAAGCTGGTCAAACGCTCCATTTTCCGGCCAGTATGGCGGTGTCCTTGTTCAACGCTGCAGCCGATAAATTCTTGAATCTCGAAATTTCAGCGTTGGAGGCTGATGGAAAAGGAAAAATCGTCTCCAGTCCCAGGGTTGTCACGGCCGACCAGACCAAGGCCTTGATTGAGCAGGGCACTGAACTGCCTTACCAACTGGCCACCGCCAGTGGGGCCACGGCGGTGTCTTTCCGTAAAGCTAACTTGAAGTTGGAGGTCACGCCGCAAATCACACCCGATGGGAGCATCATTTTGGACGTCGATGTCAACAAAGACAGTGTGGGCCAAATCACGCCGGCCGGCTATGCCATCAATACCAAGCATGTGAAAACGCAGGTGCTGGTGGAAAATGGGGGGACGGTGGTGATTGGCGGGATTTTTGAGCAGGCTGATAAAGATGACGAAGCCCGTGTGCCAGGTCTCGGTGATGTGCCGGTGTTGGGCTGGTTGTTTAAAAATCAGCAACGTGTCACGCGCAAAACAGAATTGCTGGTATTCATTACCCCCAGGTTGATCAGTGACGCATCGGATCGCTAGAGCAGGTCCTCGCCTCGCATACACTTTATACACTTGGACGCGTCTGTCGCAAGCCTAACAACAAGGCTTTGGCATGGACATTTTTTTGATTCCTTTGATTTTTCACCTTGAGCATCATCCTAGTAGGCCTGCCTGGTTCAGGCAAATCGACGATTGGCAGACAGCTGGGCCGCCGCTTGGGTCTGCCATTTGTCGACTCGGATCACGTGATTGAGCAGCGATTGGGATGCGCCATTCGTGAGTTTTTTAACCGAGAGGGTGAAGAGCGGTTTCGTGACATCGAAGAGGGCATCCTGGACGATTTGACTTTGCGCCACCAAGGCGTGCTGTCCACGGGCGGCGGTTCGGTGCTGCGAGCCATCAATCGCGAGCGATTAAAAGAGCGTGGACGTGTCGTGTATCTGCGCTCTTTGCCGGAAGAGGTGTACCGACGTCTTCGCCATGATGTGAACCGTCCTTTGCTGCAAGTCAATGACCCTTTGCAACGCTTGCGTAGCCTGTATGAGGCCCGCGATCCTTTGTACCGCGAAACAGCGCACTTTGTGGTGGAAACTGGTCGCCCCAGTGTGGCGAGCTTGCTCAACATGATCATCATGCAATTAGAAGTAGCCGGAGATTTACCTTTGAAAATCAAAACAGCTTCAGGTTCAACCCCCTCCAGCACGGCCTGAATGAGCGGCTCTGCTCTAAACTTAACGGCTATGAAAGACCAGACCCCACCCACCACCGTTCAGATTGCACTCGGTGAGCGCAGTTACCCGATAGTCATTGGCGCCGGCTTGCTGGGGCATGCCACAACGTATGCAGCCCTGCCAACTGCCGCGACAGCCTTGATTGTGACCAACACCACGGTCGCACCTCTTTACGAAGCGCATTTACGCCAGGCACTGACGGGTCGTTATAAGCAGATTCACACGGTGAGATTGCCTGATGGCGAGGCCTACAAAGATTGGGCCACGCTCAACCAAATTTTTGACACCTTGCTAGGCCAGGGGGCGGACCGAAAAACGGTGTTGTTCGCTTTGGGTGGCGGCGTGGTCGGGGACATGACGGGTTTTGCTGCTGCAAGTTACATGCGCGGCGTGCCTTTTGTGCAAATTCCCACCACATTGCTGGCCCAGGTGGATTCTTCGGTGGGCGGTAAAACCGCCATCAACCACCCCTTGGGCAAGAACATGATTGGTGCTTTTTACCAGCCCCGATTGGTTGTGTGTGATCTGGCGACTTTGCAAACCTTGCCCCCCAGGGAGTTGAGTGCTGGGCTGGCCGAAGTGATCAAGTACGGTCCAATTGCAGACATGGCATTTTTGGATTGGACAGAGCAACATATCGACGCGCTGTCAGCCCGAGACCCTGCCGCCTTGGCGTATGCCGTTCAACGCAGTTGTCAGATCAAAGCCGAGGTGGTGGGGCAAGATGAGCGTGAGTCGGGTATTCGCGCCATCTTGAATTTTGGGCATACCTTTGGGCACGCTATTGAAGCGGGTCTGGGTTTTGGGGTTTGGTTGCATGGTGAAGCCGTGGGCTGTGGCATGGTCATGGCTGCGCATTTGTCGCAACGATTAGGACTGGTTGAGATGGCTTTTGTCGAACGACTGACGGCTTTGATTGCGCGGGCAGGTTTGGCCACACAAGCGCCTGTGATCGATAAGGACCATAACGTTGATCATTATCTGGGCCATATGCGCTTGGATAAAAAAGCCGAAGGTGGTGACATCAAATTTGTGGTGATTCAAAGTCCCGGCCAAGCCGCTGTGCAAAGCGCTCCCGATGCCATGGTGCGTGAGGTGATTGCGCATTGCTGCGCCAACCCATGAGCGCAGCCTACGGCGCAAGTTATGCCTGCGATCCTGCCCAGTCACGGGGACGGCGCCATACTGAAGTTGCAGCGCCCACGCGCAGTGATTTTCAGCGAGACCGGGACCGGATTGTGCATTCCACGGCTTTTCGCCGCTTGGTCTACAAAACCCAGGTTTTCCTTAACCACGAAGGTGATTTGTTTCGAACCCGCCTGACCCATTCCTTGGAGGTGGCGCAATTGGCGCGGTCGATTGCCCGTGCGCTCGGACTGAATGAGGACTTGGTTGAAGCGATTGCGCTGGCGCACGATTTGGGGCACACCCCATTTGGTCACGCAGGACAGGACACATTGAACGAGTGCATGGCTGCGTACGGTGGCTTTGAGCATAATTTGCAGAGTCTGCGTGTGGTGGATCATCTGGAAGAACGCTATCCGGCGTTTGAGGGTTTGAACCTCACTTTTGAGACCCGGGAGGGCGTCCTTAAGCATTGTTCGCACAAAAATGCAGCCTTGATTGAAGCCCAAGAACCTGGTGGTGTGGCGCGTCGGTTTTTGGACCGCACGCAGCCGAGTCTGGAAGCACAGTTGTGCAACCTCGCCGATTCGATTGCCTACAACGCTCATGACATTGATGACGGTGTTCGCTCGGGCTTGATCACCATGTCGCAGCTGCAATCGATTGAACTGTTTGAACGCTACAGATTAGAGGCCTTGGCCGAACACCCCGATTTGGTCCAGGCAGCGCGCGCCCGGCGCTTGCTTTACGAGACCATAAGACGGATGCTCAGCGAACAGGTGTATGACGTGATAGCCACCACGAGACAAGGCATACAAATGGCGAAGCCACAAAACGTGGAAGAGGTGCGTTTGGCGGGTCCTTTGGTGGGTTTCAGCGCGGAGATGAATGCCCTGTCAACGCCACTTCAACAATTTTTATTCAGTCAGTTGTACCGTCACCCGAAGGTCATGGAAACCACCGTCCAGGCACAGAATGTGGTGCGAGATTTGTATGTGGCCTATGCCTCTCGTCCGGCCGAAATGCCGACAGACTTTGCCATGCGCGAGGATACGCAACGTGCTGTGGCCGATTACATTGCCGGCATGACCGATCGATTTGCGGCCCGAGAACATGAACGATTGACGGGGCAAAAATGGCTTCCGTGAAAAGCCCTTTGCTCGGCGCCTGGACCGTCATCTTGTCAGGCGTGGTGGTGGCTTTGCAGATTGGCAAGTTGCCGCCCGCCTTGCCCGACTTGCAAACCCAAATGGGCGTGACTTGGTTGCAAGCCGGTTTTTTGCTGTCCATGGTTCAATTTGCGGGCTTGTCTTTGGGGCTGGTGGTGGGTTTGTTTGCAGACCGCTGGGGTTTGCGGCTGTGCATGCTCAGTGGCCTGTTGACCTTGTCCGTGGCCAGTCTCTTGGGCGGTCTGGCAAGCACCCCTGAGACCTTGCTTTGGCTGAGGGGGATGGAAGGTTTTGGTTTCTTGTTGGCCTCTTTACCAGCGCCTGCATTGATTCGACAATTGGTGGCTCCAGACAAACTCAATGCCATGATGGGCCTTTGGGCTGCCTATATGCCTGCAGGCACGGCCTTGGCTCTGCTGGTGGGACCTTTGTGGATACCGGCATGGGGCTGGCCGAGTTGGTGGTGGTTGTTTGCAGGGCTTTCTGCATTGATGGCCGTGGGCTTGCTGGTCGCGGTTCCTGCGGACTCACTTCGTCGCTCTTCGGCACCGCCCGAGCGTTCTGATGCAAGTTCAGATCTTGCATACAGTTTGGGGCAACGTATACAGGAAACATTGCGCGCGCCCGGCCCTTGGCTGGTGGCATTGACTTTTGCCATGTACTCAGGCCAATGGTTGGCTGTGGTGGGTTTTTTGCCATCTATTTATGCGCAAGCTGGTTTGAGTGGTGCTTTGTTAGGCGTTTTGACTGCACTGGCCGCCGCCGTGAACATAGTGGGCAATGTGGCCTCCGGACGGTTGTTGCAAAAAGGTGTTTCGGCTGGCGTGCTGTTGTACTCTGGTTTTTTGGCGATGGCATTGGGCGGTGCGCTGGCCTTTGGGGCATGGACATCTGATTTTCCCATTTGGCGTTATGCCGGGGTGTTGTTGTTCTCGATGTGTGGCGGTTTGGTGCCAGGCAC
>Ga0164295_10000270_pt1 | contig 44058 bp, 41 predicted proteins | sample GEODES006metaG_FD_111798 | JGI IMG/M metagenome (GOLD analysis project Ga0164295, IMG submission 111798) | Oligotrophic lake water microbial communities from Sparkling Lake, Wisconsin, USA - GEODES006 metaG | ecosystem: Environmental > Aquatic > Freshwater > Lake | place: USA: Sparkling Lake...
ATGACCTAATGAAACATATGCACAATGAGAGGTTTTACCTCTTTTATAGATTCCACCATCAGTTATTAGAAGTCCTAGTAATCTAACAAAAGCAAAAGTTCTAAATAAATTATTTTGATCGTTAGTTTTAAATTCCATTTGAGCAGCCTTCAATATATAGCCATTACAATCATTAATATCCTGCTGTACATCAATTAATGGATAATTAATTCCAACTTTTAATCTCCTATTTTTGGTATGATTTGCATCAATCCATTCATTGTTTTCGTTTAGCAATTTATGATTCGGTGTGCATTTTAATTTTCTACCGTCCTGAAATGTTAGTTCAACACAATCCCTCTCACCCTTGTACAAGAATCCTGTTTGTTTTCCAGCAACAATACCATTTTGTAATATACTGAAACCCATAACTTGAGACTGATTATTTTCCATTGTTCCTATTTTTAAAGACAGACCATTTTTTTGGGGAATTGGAACAGAATATTCTATACAATCACGTTCCATTTCGCCAAAGCGTAATCCCCCGTCTCGGGAGCGGCCTTCAACGGGCTGTCGTGTCAAAGCTTGTAATGATCCGTGGTTGCGCGCGTGGATTTTGGCCGATACCAAATGCTTGAGCCGATGATAATAAGTAGGTCCAATAAAGATGCGTGCTTCGAATTGATCGCCAGTAAAACCATTGGTCATGGCTTCTTTACCATCCTCTGAAAATCCATTGTTCACTAGGTCATTGCACAAAGATTCTACAACATCAGTACTATGTCTAGTAAAAGGTGTCCCGAATCGAAAAACACCTTCTTGTGCAGAAGATTTGGAAGCGATACATTCAATAATTTGGTTAATCGTCATTCGACTTGGCAAGCAAAGAGGATTAATAATAATATCAGGAACCATACCAGTTTGACTACAAAAAGGCATATCTTCTTGCCGAAAGATCATTCCAACAGTTCCCTTTTGCGCTGCTCGAGAAGCAACTTTGTCTCCAATCTCTGGAACTTTGAGGCTGCGAATTTTGACTTTGACCATTTTGTAACCTTCAGGAGAAGTACTAATATATACTCTATCAACATATCCTTCTTCGCCAGACTTTATACAAACACTGGTATCCGTCTTTTCTTCACCACCCGTTTTAATATTTTTAGTTTGAACACGACCAACAATCACATCGCTTGGACCAACAAAAATTCCTGCTTTGACGATTCCATTTGTATTCAGCTTTGTGTAATTATAACTCTTGGCTCGAATTTCCATTGATGGCATCATTATATCTTCCGTGTGGGTTGTTGATTTCTTGCGTTCTTCCACATGAATGGTTCGAAATGCAAAAGATCGAAACATGCCTCGATCAATTGCCGATTGGTTCAAAATAACTGAATCTTCTTGATTAAAACCTGTATACATTGCAACCGCGACAATCAAATTCATGCCAAAGACCATATCATTGCAACCTGAAACCATACCCATATGAGTTTGTACAAGAGGACGCTCAGGATAAAGTAGCACATGAACAATTGTATCGGAACGAATATTATTCGTACTTGCATAAACACCAATGGCTTGTTTACCCATCGATGCGTGATAGGTAATACGAGGTGCCTGTGTATGGTCTGAATAGGGAATTAAACCTACACATAATCCTGTAATTAACGAGGGATGAATTTCGCACAGAGTATAAAAATTATTTCGTTCAAGCTCATCTGGCGTCATGGCGATAATATTGTTTTCAATTTCATAAGAATCAATCAGGATGATGTATTGTTCTTTAATAAGTGTTTCGATTGATTTTGTTTTCATATCATGAAGCGATGGAAATTTCTTTGCATTCCAAAGTGGTCGAACCATTCGGCCTTCATCAGTAAAAATTAAAACTTCGCGCTCATTTTCGTTTATCGATACTGACATGTAAGGTGAAAATCGACCTTTATTTTTATAATCATAAATGACATCATAAACTTTTGAACTGTGACTAGAACCTATCCAATTTCCATCCATAAATACCTTGTAATATTCCTTACCCTTAAAACCAAGTATCGAACTATCAAAATCAAACGACATGTTGATTTCTTTAATTTCTTCCAGCACCATTCTCAGGAAAACGGAATTTAATTTCGTACTAAGCTGTGTAGTTAGCGTCATATTTTTTACAATACCTGCTGAATTGTGTGTTACAAAACCATTGGCAATAAAATTATGATGATCACTGACAGTGGTAAAATCCATCGTCATCTCTACTTTTAATCGCCGAATACTATCGATTGGATAAAATGTGATTCTTTTATTGTAAACTCGAATATGAGAAAGATACTCGATAAATTCAATCGACTCGTTCTTCATCTTGGAAGTTAAAAAATCTCGATAGATAAACATATTTTTTTCCGATTCTGAATTATAGTAAAATCCAAAAGTATCAATAAAATTAATAATATTCTTATCTGTTAATTGAATAAAAAATTTCATGATATTTTCTTCATCAAATGAAACTGATTCCCAATTTACATCTAAATTTTTTGATAGCAAGCTAAACAAATCCCTCCAAAGCTTTTGTTTTTGCTGATAGTCACCGTCAAGAACAACACAATTTAAATCTCGTATTATATTTTGATCAATAATCTTTTCTCCAATATCAATTCCACAAAAAAACCCCATACAATAATCTCGTAAGTGTCCTTTCTTTTGCACCCACTCAGGAATAAGTATACTTGTATCCATATTTTCGACCGATAAAAATACTTTTCGGTGTTTTTTATGAAATTCCAACGGTTTATAACAAGAATTCAAATCTACCAATACTTCATCCCAATCCAAGAAATCTGGAATAATCAAATATTTTTTATCTACTCTGTATAAAGCTCGTAACAACCCACAAACACGCATTTTAGCATTGGCGGGAATATTATCAATATTTTTTAATATCGGTCTAGTTGCCAACATATCTGACATTTGTATATCTTTTGCTTTTTTCCATTCCAATTCATTTTCAGAATTAAAGACTAAAAAAGGATGCAGACCAGAAGCTTTGATTGAACGGGCATTAATTAAAGTAATTTCAAATAATTCTTTTGGTCGAACTTCAAAATATTGCCGAGTCTTTGTTTTATGTTCTTCTCCATTGGTAACATCAACAGTAACAACTTCTAATTCTGGATTTTTAAAGTCTGTAATGGGATTACAAGTGACGCCATCTCCTCCAAGAATTAGTGTATCTGCAGTTAAACAATGACCTTCGGGAGTTTCAAAAGGACATATATAGCCAATTTGAGATGGATGCAATTGACGAATTTTGGTGTTTTTTCCTTCTTTTCCAATGGGAATTAATATTCTACGAAGATGTGATAAAAAAGAATTATAAGTAAGACGCGATAAGATTTGAGACACACCTGTTCGTATATAATTTGATTTTGGAATACCCCAATTACCAGTTGAAAAACAATGTTTAATACCTTGTGTAATGACATTATTCCTGGACATTACCACCAAGATATCTGGTCTCTTGATTAATTGTGGTTCCATACTCCGCACAAATCTCTTGAAAAGCGTTCGGAACAGCTCTGCTACCAAATGTCCAGCTGCCTCAAGACGCTTATTATTGATATGATCTCTATCATCGATTGATCTCTTTTTTACAAAAGTAAAGAGCAATTTAGATAGCATGTGTCCAAGGAAAAAACCTTTTTGATTCTTGGAACTTGTAATTCCCAAGTGAGGAAATAGTTCATTGTTCAAAATTTGGTGAATGTAATAAAACCTTCGATCTTTTGACAAGCTATGCATCGAAAACTGAGTAATATAAGATATTGCTTTTTCTTGATTTACAATCGTTTCTGCATCTCTTATAATATTTTTAGCAATTGAATAAATTACTGGATATCTTTCATATTCAGATTTCAAATTAACATCCAAAATGTGAACAATTTCTTCCATCGTAAAATTGTAGGCTTTGAATATATAACCTAATGGAATTTCTTGGGAAACATAGGGAATTTGTAGTAAAATCCTCTTGTCTAAATTATTAGTCAGCTTCATTTGAATTAGAACGGAATGACCTGTTTCTTCCGACATGCTACGAATTTCCGATACCATGTTAAATTTAGAATTCATCTTTTGATCAAACACATGGACGATATTGTAGTTAATTCGTTCTTGTGAAACTAGTGCTCTTTCCTTCCCTTTGATAATGAAATAACCTCCATTATCATACTCACATTCACCAGATTTAAGTTTTTGTTCTTTATTTTTGTTATAAAGGTTGCATTTAGATGTACCAATCATCATTGGAATTCGGGCAAGACTTATTTTGTAAAAATCTTGCGAATTTGTTTCTGAAATGACTTCATCAGCGGCATTTTTCTCGGTTTTAAATGTTCGAATATTAACGGATATCAAACTACTATAAGTTAAGTCGCGAAGACGAGCTTCATTCGGTAAAATATAACGAATTTGTCTATTTTCGTCAATTATATAAGGCTTGTCCACAAAAACTTGTCCAAAATGTATATTATAATATTTATTATCACCCAATGGTACAGTAATTGTAGGTTCTTCTTCAATAATTTTTGCTAAACGATGATTGATAAAGTAATCAAAGGATTGTTTATGCACATACGCTGAATCATATAATGACAAATATTCTGAAACTTTTTCCAAGATGACATCTTCTAATTCTTTATTTATCATTGTTTTACTGATTTTGATTGAGAAATATAGATATAAATGGGAATCAATTTTTGGAGAAATGTATTTTTTGCGATTTTGAGATTCCAAAATATCAAAAAAAGCTGGAAGAACCAAGAGTCGAACTTGGGTATCTGCGGACACAACACGGTGTAATAACCGCTATCGGTGTTGGAAGCGCTCTTAGTTTGGCCATGAAAGATATTAGAGTGGCGGTATTAGACTAATATATTTCTCGATAGCTATAGGCTTGTGGGATTGTATTTTTTTTAGAATAACACCTTTCTGCGATAATTTGTAAAAGTTTTAATGAAATTGGCAGCAATAAATAAAAAACATTTTTTCCATCTTGAAAATCTTGACATTCATAATATAGACTCAAAGCATTGATACTAAATACCATGATGATATAAAAAATGTTTTGCGCATAATTGTAAGAAGTAATAAATAATTGTGTATAAAGTATATATTGTACCATATAAAAAAAAATAAATTTATTGGGCCAAAAATAAGAAAAGGTAAAGTTAAATATTATTTCACAAATCAAATATAAATATAAATCCCCGTAATTTTCCATAACATCTCGAATCATACCAAGAGAAATTATAAATGAAAATAAGGATATGTAAATAATGACATAAGGTTGTACATATTGTAATACTAGATACAAATTTAAAAAATACAAGAAGCTTTTACAAACAATAAAATTTGAGATCATTTACAGTTTTAAACAGGATTTCCATTTAATTTCAATTTTTATAAAATGTCTATAATAAAATGTACAAAAAATTATTTGACAATTTTTATAAAAATAATAAAGGATTAATTATAGCAGATGGTTTGGTTACATTACTTATTTATTGTCTGGAAATAATAGTTTTATCATACATCTCCGGAATGGTATTTGTCAATATCGATAAAAAATCTCTTGGCCAGTTTTTTATTTACTTGACCATATTTATTATAGTTTTTTGTATTGTCATTGTGCTCTGTTATGTTTGTGAATATATTGACTCTATTATTGTACCAACTTTAAATCGTTCGATTCGTCAGGAAATATTTGCCTTGACCAATGATAAAAAAATTGGTCTTCATACAACCGATAGAGGAGAATTAATCACAAAATTGACACAAATACCTTACAAATCAACAATGAGTTATACAAATTTTATTGCTTATATTGTACCATTTAATCTGACAATTGTATTATTTAGCGGATATATGTTTTATATACATTCCATCATTGGAATTTTTAGCGTTATTGTTCTCGGTTTATTTCTATGTTTTTATATATATTATTATATTCTAATCACCAAAGTAAGTCATGCTCGATATGTTTATGATATGCATCAGAGTAACCAATTTGAAGATTTATTATCAAACTTTGAAAATATTAGTCTTCATAATACTTTTGATCAAGAAAAAGATCGGTTAACATCACAAGAAAACCTTATCTATGAATGTTTACAAAAAGAATTGCGCAAAATTGGTATTTTAAAACTTTGTTCCAATTTATATTTGGGTGTTTATATATTTACCGCTATTATTATTTGCTCCTATTTGGTCATTCAAAATAAAATCCCAATTTATAAGCTGATTATTTTGACAACAGCTGCGATATTACTTTTAAAATCTTTTGAAACCATGGTACGACGAGTTTCCGATACCATTATGGAATTAGGTCCTTTGGCAAGAGATAAATTTGTTGATAAATTCGACAAGGATAAAATTCATAACGGTGTGAGTACAAACTTTCTCACAAATTATACCATCGATATTGAAAACCTTTATTATAAAGAAGTATTAAAAGGCATAAATCTGAAAATTTCCTACAAAGATTTGATTTTAATTACAGGTGAAGTTGGAACCGGAAAAAGTACCTTGTTAAAATTACTATGTGGATATTTTTATCCAACACAAGGAAATATAAAGTATGATTCGGTGGACATTCAAAAAATTGAAATATCTTATTTACGCCAACATGTAACAATGATGCATCAACAAATAGTATTGTTCAAGCGCAGTGTTTTGGATAATATCTTTTATGGATCGAATATTCCAAAAGACCAACAACTCAAAGAGTTGGAAAAAATGTCAATTTATCCTCGAGTACAAAAGTTTTTAAATATTCCCGATGCCAAAGTATTGTCCGGAGGTCAAAAACAAATTGTATTATTATTGCGTTGCTTATTCAGAAATTGTAAAATTCTATTACTAGATGAACCAACCGCAAATATGGACCCTGCAACGAAGAAAATTATTTTGGAAATTTTGGAAATCATCGTTACCAAATGTACCGTCATTTGCATATCTCACGACTCTTCAATTTATTCATTTTTCAAAAAACACTATATTTTGCGGAACGGGAAACTTGTCTAACCAAAAATTGTTTTAATTTAAGGATTTGTGATTTTAAATTAAACTATGAGCTTTGAGGAAGATTCTTTCAAAATATTAGAGAATATAGTAAAGGGGAGAAATAATGTAATGACATATGATTTCTTTAAAATGCCGAGTTCCTCTTCATCAAATGATATAACAAAAAATACACAAAAGTTGGAAACTAAAGAGGAGTGTCTCCACAAGAATATTATTTTGGAAAATGTGACCAAAATTTGTACAGAATGTGGTGTTGTCATTGACAAAGACTTGAGCTATGATAAAGAATGGAGATATTATGGAATGATGGATACTAAACACACATCAGATCCGAATAGATGTAATATTCGCAAATGTGAAGACAAGTCTATTTTTAAAGATGTTGAAAAAATGGGATTTAGTGACAAGATTGTTAGCCACGCAAATAGTATATACGAACAAGTCACCAATTCTAAAATTTTTCGAGGAAATACTCGCAAAGGAATTATATTTGCTTGTATATTTCATGCCTATAAATGTTTTGAAAATCCTCAAAGTTGTGAACACTTGATTGAAATATTTGAAATTAATCGTAAAATTGCGCTCAAGGGATTAAAATATGTAAATCTTAATATTTCCAAGGATAGCCCATTTCGGGGATTTCAAATTAATACGGAACATTTAATTAAAGAAATTATGAACAAGTTTAATGCAAGTGAAAAACAGATTGATGAAGTTTTGGCAATTTACGAATTTATTAAAGATCGATCTGTATTGTTGAATCGGTCACGACCCCAATCCGTTGCTTGTGGACTAGTACGATACTATACGCTTAAAAAGAATCCTGAAATTTCAATTGAATATTTCCGTTCCAAAATTAATTTGAGCGAATTGACCATTAATAAAATTGTCAAGGAGATTAGTAGAATTTTGGCCTAAATTCCGCGATTATAATAATAATAATTTCCCATTCCTTTTTCTGTGGCAATCTTTCGTAGTGTAATATTCCATCGAGTTGATGAGTGTGTTTTGCTACTGGGCAAACAATGTTCAATACCATCTTTCATTAGCAGGAGACTGTTGTTCTGCAATACAATTTTGTGAATATGACGATCACTACGCATTCCAAATTCTCGAGGATGACCAAAGGAAAGACTAGCAACTGTTTTTTCATCCAAAAACTTTTCATCATCGGCGTGCCAATTAATATGATCAGCACCGCTTTCATACTTGTTTAATATACAAGCGTTGGCTTCAAATCCAGTTGATTCGTGGACCATATTGGCAATATCTTGAAGCCAATCTGGAAATTTTTCGGTAAAAAAGGACTTTCCACGATAAGAGACTTTTACCTCACCAAGTCTCCCAAAACACCAAGTTTGACGGGGAGTCACACGAACTTTTCCATACATTGGATAGGATACTCGTGTCCAAGGAATTTCTTGCAAGTGTTGCAGCGTCATTGTAACATCTTTTTCGGGCAAAAAAGATGTTTGGTAGGTTGCATGTATGTCGTCAAAGGTGATATTTTGGTGTCCATTGTGCTTTGCAACCTGTCTTTTCATTCTGGAAGATTTTCTAAATCATTATACAAATGTTGAAAAGTTGAATAAAGATTGTTAATGCATTGTTTAAACAGGGCGGATTCATCAATATTTTCTTTGACAGAAAAAGAAAGATCAATATTCGATTCTAAAGGATGTCTTTTACGACAAGCTGCAAAAGTCACATGTGGGTGCAAAAGTAGTTCTCGAGTGACCAGTTGGGCTAAAGTCATATCGTCATTCGTAAAAGTGTGTGTGTACATTTTTGGGATTTCTGGAATTTTTTAAAAATTTTTTCAATTTTTGGAAATTTTGCGGACTGTGTCAAACATATAGTCCCAATACATGAATAAATGTCCATAGTTGCATTTTAAATATTTATGATGATCACGATGATCGCGTGGAGTACCGAATCCAAATGTTTGAAATATACCATCCCAAACAAAATCGTATTCACAATGTATTATAAACAACCAAGATGAATAAATGGTTCCAAAAGCGATATATGACCAAAGATTAGTATGCACAATTCTAGATACAATCCACAGCGGAATTAAAATCATTATTATTGTGTCACCAACTGATCCACTAAATGCATCAAATAGCTTGGGAATCTTGAATTGATGGTGTTGTGAGTGAAAATTTTGATACAAAATTACAAAGTAGTGTTCCATCCGATGAAAAATATATTGTAAAAAATCTTGTAAAAGTAATTGAGCAACAACATGGTACCACTTTATTCCGCCATTCCAACTATAATAGGAATTAGGCATCCATTTTGCGAGCCAAGTAATACTCAAATATATAGCCAACAGGGAGTTTCCTTCAATATTACAGAAATGCGCAATCAAGGCTTTTTTATAATCAAGAGGTTTGGTTCGTATAGGTGCACATACTATGTGAAGCATAATGACAAACAGTTGGCCAAAAAAGACAAAAAATAATCCAAATAATAATGCAAGTAAATTTTTCGTTGTTGTTAATGAAATGGTTTTTTATTGGAAAAACATTTTTTAAATTTTGTAACTATAAATTATGGATTTATTTTTGATATATATAATTATATCTATAATTATTATTGTTGGGCTTGTGATTTTTATCCCTGTGTGGACAAGTCTAAATAATATAAAACCATTTTATAAAAATGTTGATGGTAAAACAATATGGCTACTTTGTTTAAATGGATGGGATAAAACTAGCTATATTACGAGACGAACAAAAGATTCATGGAAAAAACATAATTACTCGTGGAACATTGAATTATTGAGCGAAGAAAATATATCGAATTATATTGAATTACCTGATTTTATTATTCGTCAACGCAAACTAAATAAAATAAATGATCAGGATATGTATGACATTATCCAATTAGCAATATTAAGTAGTCAAGGCGGAGTTTGGGCAAATTCAAATATAGTATGCATGAGACCTCTAGATGATTGGATATTTCATTGTATTTCTCCTACTGGAATTTGGATGTATCAGGATACATCAGAAGGAATGGATAGTACATTCATTGCTTGCTTGAAAAATAATTACATCGCTGAAAATTGGTATCAAAAAATCCTAGAACATTGGAAGTCAAATAATAAAATGGATACCTGGAAGCATGCTTTATTTTTTGATTTAATCAATAAAAATGAACGATTTTCAACTATTTGGAAATTCACTCCCGTTTTACATCAAAATACAAGCAAAATTGTTATAAAAAATGGAAGCAATAATCCAGTTTCAAAAAATGTAAAACACATTTTAGCTACACAATGTCCATTTATTCTAAACTTAAAGGAGGAAGAGGTAAAAGCAGATACTAATGCAGATTACGCAATTGAATATACTTTTAAATTAAAAAAGGATTTTAAAAAATACATTACCATTCCTCATATAACTACAATTCCCAATAATTTATTGCCATTGTTAGTATCCAGTAATGAGGTTTTGCAACCATCAGACACATTAATTGTTATAAGTGATTGCGATGATACTAATGGAGTCAAGACAATAATAAACCTTTTGAAAGAAAAAAATGATCAATCCAATGTCGTTTGCTTTGACAAGTGTAACTTTGGTAAAAATATACCAAAAGAATGGATTGCCAAGACTTTTAGAAATGTTGGACGCGAACAACATACTTGGCTTCACTTTATAATGTTGCAATACGATTCTCTACCCAATAGTATAATTTTCATGTCGTCTTCTGTTCACAAGCACGGGCGATTAGAATATTTAAAATACATGTTGGAAAATCCTTATCCTGTATGCGCTTTTAGAGATAATGAAAGAAATCCAAATTTCGGGTTGGATGATTATGATGGAGTACCAATCCCAAAAGCAAAAGTAAGACCTTTTTCAAAATGGTATTCCAAGTATGTTAAACCTTGGGATCAAAATGGATCAAAAGCTTGCTGGAATGGGTGGGCAAGAGTTTCCAAAGAGCATATTTTAAAACGACCTAAAGAATTTTATCGACAAATTATGGTCCAATTAGAAAAAACAAATACAAGCGAAGAAGTACATTACATGGAACGGAGCATGGCAGATGTATTTAATCTTTAATTGAATGACGCGGATTATAAAATATATTATTTTATAATTTAATTGCACTCGCCTGCCTTCAGTAGGACTCGCTTGCACTCGCTGCCTTCAGTAGGACTCGCCTGCCTTCAGTAGGACTCGCCTGCCTTCAGTAGGACTTGAACCTACCACCTTACGCTTACTAAGCGTATGCTCTAACCAGATGAGCTATGAAGGCTTTTTTATTCTAAACTATTATTTTTTAAATCAAAAAAATAAATTATACAACTTTTTCCACCAAGATTCTTCAGGTTCTTGCAAAACTAATCTTGAAAATGGACCTCTTTTTTTGTATTTTTTTTGCAAATACTCGTAAACTTGATAATAAAATTCTTTTAAATTATGTGATTGGAAATTTACACCAAATATTACTTCATAGACATTAATTTCTTCTTTAGTCAATTCATAATTTAGACCAAACATCATAATTTGGCATACAAATTTGTTCCAAATTGTATTGTGAATTGGATTTTCAATTGATTTTTTGTTTTCCAATATAAAATCCATTAAATAGACAATAAATGTAAATGATTCTGAAATTAATGATGGTTCTGTGATAAAATCAAAAAATCGTAATTCAATACCGTGATTAATGTACTTGTTAAAATTTACATCAAGTCCTACAGCGTTTAATTTCTCATATCCGCTGCATTGATGATACTGATTATACCACCAACTATCCAAAAATCCACATCGAGGAATCGTCAAGGCTTTGCCTGTAATCATTAGATCTGAATCATACGATCCAATCCCAATATATCTCGAAACAGCACATCGTTGTGAACATTTGGAATATAAATTTTTATTTTTATATTCCTCCAATGTAGAAAAATAATCGGGTGTATTGTATATAGCAATTAGTATCGGTTCAAACCATTGTATGATTTTTATTGCGCGTTGATGCTCAGTTATAAATTTCTTTTTATCTGCAATTTTTCTGTATTTGTTTAATTTTGTAGGTAAAGTTATATTATAATGCAAAGTACCATTGTTAAAAATAGCCACATTATTTATATTAGTTAAATGAATAGCAAAAGAATGATTATTGCTCATTATCTGTATTTTTCCAAATTCTTGAAAAATTTTTTTGACATTGAAAAACTCTTGTAAATTGAAAATAAAAAGTTTCTTGAAATTGTCTAATTCGTCAACAACTTGTTTTAGCGAAGTTTTATAAAAATTACAAGTTGTAAATTCAATCGTATCACCATCAAACAACCAATTTTTATTAAATGTTTCACGGAAAAAAGGTACAGTTAGCAAGTCTTCTGCTAAAGTGTTTCCCATAAATGCTTCATTTGGTTCACATAATTTGGTATATTTTCGTATTGGATTGTTTCTAAAATCCGTATATATAAAACTGTGAGCATTCATCAATAATGGTAGTTCGATTTTGTTCAAGCTTTTTGCAGTGGCTGCAAACGATTCATTTTTATTATTTTCCTTGTAATTTTCAAAATAATTTACGGAATATCGTTCGCGTTTATGATTATTTTGAAAAAATTGTTTGGAAATTTCCATCGGTTTATCAAATTCAAAATATAATTCATTTTCAATACCGATACCCCAATATAAATCATTTTTGACATAGGCATAATTATATTTTTGATGCTTATCCATCTCTACTAATAACCAATTTTTTTATTTCACATTATATAGTAGAATGCTACTAAATAAAAAAATTTGGATACGACGCGAAACATTTTATAATGAAGCACGCTGTCCTTTAACACCTGAGGGTGTTGGAATGTTGGTAAAAATCGGATTTACTGTAATTGTTGAATCTTGTATCACACGCTGCTACAGTGATGGAGAATTTGAAAAACATGGCGCTCGATTGACGAAAGACCCTTGGTATGTTGCCAAAGATTATTTAATAATTGGACTTAAAGAGTTATTACACCTGGAAAAGCTTGATCATCATCGTCATTTATATTTTTCACATTCATTTAAACATCAAAAAGATTCGGAACTTATTTTGCAAGCTTTTAATAAATCCAATAGTCTTCTATTCGATTTGGAATATTTTTTGGAGAATAATGAAAGAATTATTGCTTTTGGATATTGGGCTGGTATCGTAGGAGCTGTATTGGGTCTTGCACAATTTTATTTAAAGCTTTCTGGTCTGGAATTACATTCATTAAATTATTTTGATTCACTGGAAAAACTGTTTGAGATTATAAATTTGGATCGAAATATAAATCCAAAAATATGTTTAATTGGACCGAATGGACGTTCTGGAAGAGGAGTTTCTACGATTTTGAAAAGATTGGGTTTAAAGTGCACTGAATTGTCAAGAAATGATTTAAAAGATAATTTGCAAGATTTTGATATATTGTACAATTGTATTTTTTTGCAAAAAAATGTTGGGATTTGGCTTGATGATAATACAAGATTTACTAAAAATATGGTAATTACGGATATTAGTTGTGATTATACTCATCCATATAATCCAATTCGCTTGTATAATCACGCAACGACTTGGGAAAAACCCGTCTATAAATATAATAAATTTGTGGATATTATTGCGATCGAAAATTTACCTAGTTTATTACCAAAAGAAAGCTCGGATGATTTTTCTTCCACTTTGGTAAGAATACTTGCTACACTGCCCGACGATGAGAACCATTATTGGAAAAATAATTTGACATTTTATGATTCTGCTGTAGCGAATCTTGTCAAAATTAAAAAAAATTAATTTATACACAATTAATTATTAATAAAAAAATGGAAATCAATATTGCCGTCGATAATTTATCAACAGTTAAATTAAGCTACTCTCAAAGCCTAGTAGAAAAATATAATTATAGTAATGAAGACATGAGTAAAAAGGTTTATTATGATGCAAAATTGCTTGAAATAATGCTTTCAATAAAAGATTTAAATTCGGTAGAAAAGAAAATCTTGGAATATTTGTACAATGAAGCAAAAAGCTGGACTGGAAATATGAAAATTGGTTATTTGATTTTAAAATACACTGATATTTATCAGAAAAAGTATATTATCGCTTATCAATAAAGAACCCGTTTTAAAAGTTAATTTTACCACGAATACGAAGCATTAATTAAATAAATTTAAAATGTTGATATATTATATAATGGTTTACAAATTTACAATCGTTTCACAAATTTTCAATGAAGAATATTTACTTCCTTTTTGGCTTGAACATCACTCGCAAATCGTTGATCATGGAATAATTATTGATTATTGTTCAACTGATAGATCTTTAGAAATTATAAATAAAATTTGTCCTAATTGGACAGTTGTAAAAACTAAAAATTTAAAAGACGATGGAAAACCAAATTTGGAGTCTAGTTTAATCAATATTGAAATAAATGAAATTGAGGCGACAATTGAAGGATACAAAATATGTTTGAATGTTACAGAATTCTTGATAATTAATAAAGAAAAAGAAGAATTTATTAACTCGTTGCAAAAAAACAAATATTGTATTGAGATATTTTCTGCAATGACCGAAAAGCATAATAATTATCCAAAAAACACACAAGAATTTTTTAATGATATAAATTTAATATGTAAAGAAGATAAATTTAGAATATTAAATTCAGATGCAGGTAATTTTGAGACAAAAACCAATACTTCGGATTTTTACATATTAATGTGTCAATACTATCCGTGCAATGAAAAAGTTTTTGAAAGATTATTACAAATTCAAAATTGTGAAAATTTTTTAACATACAACAAATCATTGAGACATCATATTGACAATAATATTTATAATTTGAAATACGATTCAATTCAATTTTCGATCGAAAAATTAAAAAGAAACAATATTTATTATACAGAATTAATTGTTGATAGTAAATGGGGAGAAGATAAAATTTTACTTGAAAATGATGTAAATCTATTAAAAAATACTGATTTTGATGACATTGGATACAAAATCTTTGATATTGAAAACTTTAATGTCTTTTTACAACAATTACTTACAAATGAAATAAAAAAGATTACACAAAAAAATATTAAATTGTCCAATTATCATAATGAAATCACAGATTTTGAACATACTTTGATTTTAAATTCAATGCCGTATAAAAAAAATTCATCATTCGAACTAAGACAATTTTCTGAATACATTGAAACTTTTATTTCGAAAATTTTGGGTGAGCCAATTAAAATTTTTAACGAGGACTTGTGGTTTAGAATATGCAGACCAAGCAGTGTATGCAGTAACGATTTTAATCCTTGTCACAGAGATGTATACTTGGATTTTTATAAAAATATCGTTAATATTTATTTGCCTGTTATCGGTTCTAACAAAAATTCATCGTTAAAACTACAACCTGGTAGTCATAAATGGACAGAAAAAGAAACAATGGTAACTCAAGGAGGTGCATTTTTTAAACATACGAATAAAAAATACTCTGTTGATGCGATCGTTGCAAGCAAAACGCAACTTGACATGGTACGTCCGAACCCCAACATTCAACAAATGATGTTGTTTTCACCTTATTTAATACATGGATGCGCTGACAATGATAATACAAATGAAACCCGTATATCATTAGAAGTTAGATTTATACGAAATGATGCACAGGGATTAAAACAAGAAGACATGTTCAATGAGTTTTTAAAAATTCGCAATTGGAGATGAAATTTATTAATCTTTATGATATTATAGATGGAAAGTTTTAATATTAAGACTTTGTTGATTTCTCATTTTTTTAACGAAGAAGATTTATTACCTCAATGGTTGAATCATCATAAAGATTTATTTGATCATGGAGTTTTGATCAATTATAATTCTACTGACAGTTCGGTAAAAATTATAAATACCATTTGCCCAACTTGGGAGATCGTTTCTCCAACAGAAGACTTTGGTCCTTGTGTAAATGATATACATGATATAGAATCTAGATTTGATTGCTGGAAAATTGCTTTGAATATTACAGAATTTTTATTAACTGATAATTATAATTTGAAAAAAACAATTCATGATTTTCAAATTAATTATCCAGGTTGGCACGGAATGAGATTAAGAAGTTGCATTTTAGTTGATAAAGATAAAAATGAAGAATATAATCCTGACATACCTATTTTAAAACAAAAGTGTCACGGCTATTTTGAAGAAGATGTTGAAAATTTAATAGATAATAATGTTAATTATACAGGTGAAGCTAGGATCTATAAAGAAGAAGACATCATTCCAGCCACAGCGATTAATACGAAGATTGGTATTGATGGTAGATTCAGACTTTTACATAAAGCGCAAACTGGAAATTACACACAAGGAAGGCACGCTACGACTCATCACGGAATATATCCTAGAAGTTCTGGATTTTGCAGAGAACCAGATTTGATTGTATGCTGGTTAGGATATTCTCCATTTTCAATTTATAAAAAAAGAATAAACAATTGTTCAAGACAAAGATATGGCTGGTTAAATCCAGAAGTTATTCTTCATTATCAACAAGAAATATCCTATAATTTATTTAAAGATGAAAGATATAAAGATAGTTATGACAAACTTTATAATTAAAACGAAATATAAATTTTTAATCGAACGATTGATGAAACTCATACTGTCAAAAATTCAGTGACGATTACTGTTGGAGTTGCTCCACAATTTTAATCAAATCTGACATTTGTACACCATGTTGTTTGATAATTTTTTTGTATTGTTTTTGGAATATTTTCAAGTTTTTCAATTCTTGTTGTAACATTTGCTTTCGATGTATCGCTTTTGAAATTTCTGCGCTAACGGGTCCTCTTTTGACTAACGGTTTAGTCGAAAACTGTTGATGTTTTAAAGCTAAATAACGGTCAATTTGAGCAAGTTGACTTTGAGTTTTATTTAGCTTTTGAATCGTTTTAACCAACTGTTCTTGATAGAGTTTTTTTGAACCTAAAGGAGGTGAAGGTTTTGCTGTAAATTGTTTGTTCATACGCGCGAGTGCCTTTTTTCCTTGTTCTTCAACACTTCCAACATCTCTTCCTTGAGTTACTAAAATCTGACCTAACGATTCTACAAGCTTTTGCATTGGTTCACTGCTAAATGCAACAGTAGAACTCAGCCTTTTACATGGATTTAAAAATAAATAAATAGGGTCGTCACTTGGTTCTAAAGATTTTATTGTATCCAAAACAAATGATAAACTAAAACCCTCGGTAAATCTTGATAAACTATCTAGAAATTTCAAAGCCGATACTTGAGATGTTACTTCCAACATTTTATAGATACCCATCGGTTGAACAAAAGTAATATTTCTATAATTGTGATCAACTTTACTTGATCGTATATCAAAATAGTATTGACTTAACTCTGGATGCAATGCTGTTTTATAAACTGCAAGTAGATCAAAGTTGACTTTTTCGTTATAGACTAATTGTGTTGTGTCAGTACCAGGAGTAATCAAAATCGATTTACCATCTTTTTGAGGAAATTGAAAACTATTTAATAATTCTGGACGCAAAAATTCCGTAGAAATTTTAAATCTTGCAACCGCAGTTTCCGGTGGAACATTGCTTAAATGTAAATTTACAATCGTTTCATCTTGACCATAGGCTCGTAGTCGATTTTGAGGAACGATTCTCAAATCTTGATCATTCAGCAAAAACAGACACTTTATTTGAAAACGATATTTCGCGGTACTTTTGGTGGGGTCAAAAAGCAAATAATTATCTCCTAAAAAAACCAAAATATTGTATAATTCAATTAAAAAATTGACTCCGTAAAACTGGAGAAAAAATTTTAACAATACTTCAGATTTACAAAAGCTTGTCAATTGTCCTTCCGTTCCAATCGAAACAATTCGAATGTTGTGTCTTTTTTTTGCATCCAATGTTTCCGTGGAATTAATAACACCATGACAAAATAATACATACCCAGACATTTTATTTAAAGAGGTGTGAATATTTTTTTTTTGTGTCTGAAAAAAAAAATAGGGTTATTAAAATGAGTTCATTTGCTAGAAATAACAGCAATTATGGTTATCCATTACCAAGAGCACTTCAAACTCGTCCGATATTTACGGATTATGCGGTAGGTCGCGGTGTGGAAGAAAACAAAGAGTACTATAAAGCTCAACTTGATTTAGCAGTAAAAGCACAAAAACCAGTTTGTGTGAATGGTGTTTGTGCATTACCGGCCAAATCAACTCCATCCGACCGTTATCCTTGTGGATTTCGAAATTTTCATTGATTGTATTGTTTGATAAATTGACGAACAGTCTGTTGTAAACCTTCTGGATTTCTTGGTGTTTTTAATATTCTCTTTCTGTATCCTTCGGGATTATTTAGCATCGAGTCCGATACAGTCAAACTTTTGATATAGGTTGGTATCATTCTTGTCCACAACAATTCTTGTGTAATATTTTTACCACTTCCTGGAATCGTTTGCTGTACTGCATTACGAGCTCGTTGATTTAGTGCTTGACGATAACTTTTATAAGCTGCAGACCATTGTTGAACAGGTGTTTGTGCAGTTCTTTGACCAATAATCTGCCTTGAATCAAATTCAATAATATGAATGGTATAATTAAGCATGGTTGCAAAACCAACCGCAGGGACTAATTCACTGTCATTCAAAAAGGTATTATCAAAAATAAGAGGAGTGATTCCAATCTCCATTTTTTCCTTCATCTTTTTTTGTACAATCAATGGTAATGAGGGATCAAAAACCATGTGATATTTTTGTTCCATAATGTCATCAAAATTTGGAATCGCAATTTGTTGATCCGTCATTTGCATCAACTTCTTAACTTGTCCAGTTTGTTTATTTCGGTACATGGTTGAATAATCATCATTAGAAACAATATGAATTCTACGATTTGTCATTGTGTATGGAATCCCGTGGCGTTGAAAAATTTCCTTCATCTTTGTTGATTTACCAGAACCGGGTAAACCTCTCATCAAGTATAACTCCAAATCAGGATTTCCTTGAAGAGTGACTTCTCTAATGTTCATTTTTGTATAAAATGGCTCTTGCATTTATTTATAAAAAAATTTCAAATTTTGCATAATTTCATAGCATCCAATACAATATTTTTTTCGTTGCTTGTTAGATTTTTTTCAAGACAAAGCTTTTGTTCAAGTTTTCTGGGCAACTTTTCGAATAAACATTTTACTTGATCAACATTACAATTAAATTTTTTTGATAATTGTAGGATGCATTTATTAATTTTATAATGTACAAGTGAACCTAAAATGATGGCGATTAGAAGAACAATTAGAATGATGACGATAAAAATGTACAAAATGGTCAAGAATATATCCATATTTATTAAATAGTTTTAATAAATTTTTTACCATACAAATGGAATCCACAACTTTGTTTTTGTAATTTTGTATTCAGGATATTTACGCAAATACCATTCTTTAATGTACATTCGGGGTATCCATATAAGACAAACATTAAATAATAAAATAAAGCAACAAAGTCTCGATTTTGTGCAATATACAAATGAACTATATATAAATAATTCGCCCAAATAGTTTGGATTTCGAATCAACCAAAAGAATCCTTCATCAATGAATTTTTTTTGTTGCTGCAAAGTATAGTATTTTTGAGTGTCGGAACCAAAATGTAGAAAAACTCCAATATTGAATAGACAAACAATAAAACACATTTCAATGTTGTTCAAGTAGGAATTATTCTTTATCGTGACAAAAGGGAAAACCCAATATAAAAGTAAGAAAAAGCTGCTGTAAATTCCTTCCCAAAGATCGATTTTATACAAAAAGGATTTATCAGGACAAACTAGTGATTTGACGGACCATAAAACTCCATAAGTTCCGTGAAGCGACAAATATAAATATGCGGTCATGCTCCAATTTTGATAAAAAAACATTAACCACAAAATCCATAGTCCTGTCGATAATTTCCAAAAGTTGATCAATTGGTATAATTGCATTTTTTTTGACGATGAAAAATGAATTAAAGTTTTCAATTTTCAAAAAAAAAAAATTGTTGTGGATATTTTTTTTTATATTGGAATCAAAATGAAAGTTTATATCGTACGACATGGAATTACGGACGCTTGTGGACTTGTTACTGTTGATAATATAAAACCCAATAAAGATGTTTCATTGTCAGCGACTGGAGTTGAACAAGTACGAGCTATGCTTGGCAGTCTTCCAAAAACAATTACCAAAATTTTTACTAGTCCAACCATTCGCACAATTGAAACTTCACAAATTATTGCCAATTATTGTATAACTCACCCAGAGATTATTGAGGATTTGCGAATAAAAAATAAAGTTGTTGTTATGGATAGTTCTTATACCACAAACATTAACAGTTTTCTAGAGGATCTTTGTACCTTCCAAGACAAGGAAGTTGTCTTGGTCACACATGGAAGAATTATAAAAATGATGTATTCTTTATTAAATATTGGAAAAATAGATTGTGAATTTATGAATAAATTAGAGTTAGATTATGCTAGTTATTTTTTAATGGAAAAGATTAGCAATCAATTCGTATTTCCACAATGGAATTTTCCGAAAGTTTTTCCACCAGTACTCCAAATAAATAAATGATATTTCAAATACCCCATTAATTTTTTCAGAAATCAATTTTTTTTTTATTCTTTTAATCATAAAAAACATGGGTATAGGTAGTTCAAAACCAAAACAAACTGAAAATCCGTTGAATCAAAATCAAATTAATCGTAAAAAAGATCAATTAGGGAAAATATCTCAACAAATTTTAAAGATTGAAAAGATTGAAGACAACATTGAAGATTTACTAATCTTATATGAACGCTACAAAACTCTGCGTATTGAAAATGTTGAATTGGAAGAACATTTTACTCAATTAATGACTAATTTTGTAAAAAGTTTGATACAAAATAAAACTGATCCAAAAGATATTAAATATTGGCAACAGCGTTATAAGAAAGCTGTCCACAAGCAAACAATTGGTCGCGATATTGACCCAAAAATTCAAGCGATGTTTAATAATACTGTAAAACAAACCAACAAGGCGATTCAACAACAAAAACAAACAGTGATTAAAAATACTTTAGATTCATTTAAAGCACTTTGTACTGATATGACAAATGACGGACCGCAAGAATTAATTGATATATTTAAAAATTTCATGTTAGAGTATCCAGGTGGAAATGCTGAGGTTGATAAGCATTTTGGAGCTTCATTTGAAAAATATTTATCTACCTATTATGGGCCTGGTAAGGACAATAAATCATTATATTCTTATGGTGAAAGCGAAAATCCTATTACAATTATTCAATCATTATACGATTCCTATTTGGCAATTACACAAAGCTATCGCGATTCGATCCCCGCAATTGATGATAAAGTTAAAGCTGCATACACAAAAGCTTTATCGTGGGCAAATGAAATTAATAGTCAAAAAGTTCCCAAGAATTTACAAGCAGTAAACATAAAGCAGAATCAACAAACTTTATCAAAAGATATTACGATATTTACACCAAAACAACAAAGCGTTACACAAATAATTTCTCAACTCGCACAACAAACTTCTGCAGAAGATTTAGTACAACAATTACTTTCTGTAGCGGATTTAATTGATTCTTATGTGAAAAAAGACAAGAAATTAGAAAAAATTCTTACTGAAATTGATGATATACTTGAATTGGTTAATAAGCAAGGAACTCAACAGGTTACGAAACAACAATTGTTATTGGCAAAACAAAGGCTTGCCAAAATTTCTAAACAATTGTCAAAACAACAGCAAATTTTAATTAAACCGGTGCAGCAACAAGTCGCTGCAACAGTACAAGATGCTGTTGAACAGGTTGTTGCCCAACAAGTACCGGGAGCTCCCCAAACAGTCGTTGAACAAGTAGCTAGTGATGCTGCTCAAGCTGTCGTTCAATCTCCTGTTGTTCAACAAGCAGTTCAGCAAGGTCAAAAACAGGCAAATGCTCAAGGTTCAACTCAATCTGCGACTCAAGCTGCTGCGGGACAGGTTTTGAAACAACAACAAGTAAAACAACAAGTTGCACAAGCAGGAGCACAAGCAGTTCAAGATGCTGCTAAACAAACTGTAGCCGGTCAAGTCGCAGGGCAAGTAGAGGATGTTGTTGCCGATGCGGTTACCCAACAAGTTCCAGATGCTGCTCCACAAGTTGTCGACCAAGCTGCTAAAGATGCAGCTCAATCTGTAGTTGAATCACCTGTTGTACAAAAAGCAGTTCAGAAAGGTCAAAAACAGGCAAATTCTCAAGGTTCAACCCAGGCAGCAACACAAGCCGCTGCTCAACAAGTTTTGAATCAAGCTGCTGTCCAACAAGCAATAATGAAAGCGGCGAAACAAGCAATTGCGAAAGCTCAACAACAAAATAAAACTCAACAGCAAATTACTTCAGCAATCGAAGAAGCTGCTGCTGAAGCGATTCGTACATCTGCCCCAAAGGCTTCCGTACAAAAAATTAAACAACTTGTTGAAAAATCTGTAAAAAAGGTTCAAGACGAACGCGTTCAACAAAAGAAGAAGACCAACCAGGCCTAAAAAATGAAGTTGGAAGATTTTTTTTTATACTTACAAATCAATCATAATAGTCGATTTTTTCAATAGGCATATTTCGTAATACTTTCTCGGTTCGTCTCATTATGCCAAAAATCAAGATTGGTTGATAGATAGGATTCATGCACCAAAAAGCACCATTTAGTCCATTTAATATTTTGTTTGTTGTTAGGATTTCTGTTGTATTGAATTTATCTGTAGCAAATAAGTTATTATATCCCCGATAAAATCCATAAACACCCACAGAAGAAAAATAACTTACAATTGCCTTGCGCCATATTTTACTTGACATCTTTCTTTGTTTCTAGTTATGTCTTTAAATTTTTACCAGCGATTTCCAAAAATTGATTTTGGAAATTTTTTTCCGCTTGAAAAGCGGTAAAACGGAATTAAAGATATCTACAAGCAATATTTTATTGCAAATTGCAACAATTTTTGACAATACAACTTGCTTTTGACAAATTTCCGTTTTACTGGCTTTTGGTGTTATTTTGCAATTTAGTTTCTATAAAAAAGAAAAACTTTTTCTTGACGCCTTTCAATCTCAACCATACGAATAGAGTTTGCGTCAAGTCTTTAACATGTTGTACATCGTTTTCCAAAAATTGATTTTGGAAAACTTTTTTTAACCCTTGGTAGCTTATCTGAAAAGCACTTTAACGCTAACTTTATTTTGCAAAAACAGACTTTTCAAAACAAACAGGACCAAACAAAAACTATGGAGTGCTCTATTTGCTGTGACATATTTAATCAAAGCAATCGCAAGGCCGTAACTTGTCCGAAATGCAATGAAAAATGCTGCGTGACATGTGTTAAAAAGTTTATCGATGGATCTTTGGAAGATCCTCACTGCATGCATTGTAAGCACCAGTGGGATCTATTCTTTGTCAATACGATTCTTCCACGCGCCTACATGGTTACTCAATGGAAAACCAGTCGTTCAAGCCTTTTGCTCAACCGAGAAAAGTCATACTTCCCCGAGACAATGCCTCTTGTCGCCGCTCAAATTCAAAAGGAAAAAATTCAAAAGCAAATCAAGGAGATTGAAGAACAAGAGAAAAAGCTCAAGGCGCAAAAGCGAGAGCTTAATTGGGCTCTCTATGATTTGAATCATCCAGGTGCTGCAGCAGCACCAGCACCATTACCAGCAACCGAAGCAACTAGTAGCAAACAGAACTTTGACATTCGTCAATGCCCAACTGCAAACTGCAAAGGCTTTCTCGACACTAAGAGTGGTAGTTGCGCCATTTGCCAAAAGCTCACTTGTCTAAAGTGCAATTCTGCTAAAGTCGAGGGAGTTGAACACGAGTGCAAGCAAGAAGACTTGGACACCTGGGCAATGATCAAATCTGATTCAAAACCTTGCCCCAATTGTGGGACCAGAATTCAAAAGACCACGGGATGTGCACAAATGTGGTGTCCTGGCTGTCATGTCGCCTTTAATTGGAATACTGGGGCTATTGAAAAGGGAGCTGTGCATAACCCTCACTACTACGAGTGGGCGGCGCGTTTAGGTGAAGCTGCTGTAGCTCCTCAATATCACCAAAATCACTGTAACGCTCAGAATGTTTGGCATTATTATCATTATCCAACCGATATCCGCCAAACATTGGGATTTCAGACTCTTCATCAGCGTCTGAATCATATTATTCATAATGATCTTTTTCGTCTACGCCAAAAGCTTGTGCGCAATAACACCGATCTGCGTATCATGTTTCTTCGTAATTTTATTGACGAAGAGTATTACAAAAAGTCTCTAGTGGCACGCGAGCTTCAGCTTCAAAAGGATCAGCGAATGGTAGAGTGTATGGAGACACTGAATCTAGTAGCTACTCCTTTGTTTCACGCCTTGCAAACAAGACAAATCACTTTTAAGGAAGTAAAAACACAAATGGAGCAGTTAGAAAAGTTTGTAAATGACAGCATTGTTCAACTCAACGAGGCATTCCGTTCCAAGATTGGCGCAATTAAGATTTTTGTTTAGAAAAAATTTTTAATTTTTTTTGTATCTATAAAAAAATGAGTTACGACCGAACAACTGAAAATGGATCTGTATACCAGGATATTAATTCTCATGGATTAGTAAACGGTACACCCGACTACCACACACTTGGAAATTATTATACAAAACCAAAATGTCCTTTCCGAAATGCTCAAGGAGAATGTTTAGTTCGCCCTGTAGTTATTAGCCCTGCTTTTGGTGGCGTTGCTTACAACATTCCAGGATTTAACATTAATGCTACCAATCCTGGAACTGCTCTTTCTGATTCCAATTACTTCAACATTAGTAATGCTTACCCACAATATTGTAAAACTAACCTTGTAAACTCAACCTACCAATAAATTTAAGCAACTCTTGTTGTCGACTCTTCATCCTCTTCTAAATAAGTAAGACAAGTAATAATAAATGGGTCATCCTTTTTGAATAAGCGTTGAATAATAGTCTTTTTATTAATGACTGTTTTTTTACCAAGTGATTCAAAATGCATGTCCTTGAAATACAAAATTACGACAAAGGGGTGATCGTTTTTGAAAACATGCTTTTTATATAATAATTTCATACCTTCGTAAGGCATACCAGTCTCTTCGTCTAAAATTATAATGTTGACTTTGAGATTTAAATAATCGACAACACTTGAAAAAATAAAGACATTTAGCCATTTTTTTGGGTCTGAAATTTCAGACTTAAAGTCAGACAAGGCTTTTGAAGTCACAAAATCAAAAATTGGATAACTAAGCAAAGATAATTTCTGAATGACTTTACTTTTTTTGTCCGCACTCATCTTTGGTACATGAGAATCAATCTTTTTTTCCAACTCATCTATGGCCTTTTTAACTTTAATCTTGTAAATATCATACCAAGTATTTTTTATTTGTTCTAAATAAGATTCCTCATTTTCTGCTTGGTATTTTTTTGAGCACTCCATATCCCATTGTGGAAGAATTTCTTGTTCCACCAGATTGGGATTTAGTAATGTAAACAAAATATCGATGGCAACAGGATTTACATCATATTTTTCAAAATATTCTTGATTGTCAAGTAATAATTTTGGAATCGAATGCATAATAAGTCTCATGGTTTCAATAATTTGCAAAAATGCAATATTGCCATTTTGAATCAAAAACCATTCTTCAAATTGAATTTTATTGGCTAGCTCCATTCGCTTATTTTCAATATAAACTTTTCTTTCGTCACTGGGTAATTCACGAAAATCTTTAAAAGGATAATATAATGAATAAAAAAAACAAGATCCTGATTGATCAGTACCGGTACGAATAAGTTCTGTATTTAAAACACTTGTAGAATAGGGTTTGGTTTCATTTACCTGTAAAAAATCTAGCATTTTTACATGAAAAATTAAATGCTTAAACCATTAAATAAGAAAATTTACAATTCTTCCAATCAATATTCATAATTTGACAATTTTTTATATCGAAAGTTTCAATAGACTTTTCATCCTTCAGTTTCAAATAAACAAATAGTGCACGCAATGTATTACTATGAGATACTACTAATACATTTTGGTTATTTTTGAGACAAGGTTCTATTTGTGATTCGTAATAATTTGAAACACGAATTTTTACATCATGCAAGTTTTCACCATAGGGAGGTCTATCATAATATCCGCGTCTCCAGGATTGAACAACTGGAAAACTATAAAGAAGATTGAGTTCTGATTTTAATTTACCACTTAAAATACCATAATGACGCTCTTTCAAAGCAGCGGACTGAATTATTGGGAAATGTTGCTTGATTTCTTTTTGTATAATGTACGCAGTTTCAATTGATCTTTGTTGATCACTTGTGAATATCTTTTGAATTTTGAGATTTTTTAATACTGGAATGGTGCGAATGACTTGTTGTTTTCCCAAATTACTGAGAGGAACATTTGTCCATCCTGCCAAGACACCCATCTTGTTGAACATTGTTTCTCCATGACGCATTACGATAAGACTCATTGTAATCTAATTTTAAGAAAAATAAAAATATATGGAATAAAAAATGAGACTTTGGAACCTCTTCTTACATATTGCGGTGCAATGTTTATCACTTTTACCCTCACCCATTCAAAGAAAAGCGTACAAATTCGCAGTTGGAAATGGGCAAATGAAATTTGATTTACACCCTAATTCAATTTGGGTTGGTTATGAAATTCATAATGAAACGGAAATTTTGAAAAGAATTCCAGAGGATTTGGAATTGTGTCCCGTCAGTGTTTTCAAAACTTTGCCAGCCAAAAAATACTTGTTTTTTAATTTTTTCGGTGTATCTAGTGATTATTTGGAGGGCAATCGTTTAGAAATTGTGACTGTTGTTCAAGATAAATTGTCCAAAATGAAACGATTCATTATTCTTGATTATTATAGCAACACGATTTCCAGTGACCCAATTCATAGTTTTAAAAAACCAAATGCTCGAATTATGGATCTCGTCGCTTCACACAAATTTCTATCAGCATATTGCGATGACAAGTATATATTTGTGGGGAAAAAACTACAACGATTAAAATTGCTTAGTTCCGAATTTTCGATTGGGTGCAATAAAAATATATTTTATGGAACCCCAAAAATTCATTTACCAAATTATTTGGAATTTGATCATTCATTAATTTCCAAAGTGCAAATGTTTGAATCGTTTAGTGTACATAATCAACTATGGACATCTTCCGTCAATAATCTGACAGCTCCTAGTATTGCCTTTTATTATCCCCAAGCCATTCCTTTTAAAATTATACCTGCAAAAAAATATGAAGCAAAAGAAAATTATGACGATTTACCCTTGGAATTATTTACTTTTTATGATTTCTGATTGAACTAGATTGTCCAAAAATTGTTTGGCTTCTTGGTTGGACATTGTTAACGGATTTTGCATTGTTTTGTCGGATGCCAAAAATAACATTGTATTATAATATTCGTTTTTGCTTATAATAATATCTGGAAAGGCAAATAAATCCAAATCATGTGTTTTTATGACATTTTCCAATATTGATTTAACAATATTATTGCCTCGACTAAATTTTAAAATTTCCTTGGTAAAGATTGGTTTATAAAATTCAATAAACTTGGATTGCTGTGAAGAAATCGTATCAATAGAAATTTTATCTGTAGTTTTGTTGGATTGAATCAAAAGTAGGGAAACTTTTTGGAAACTCTTTGTTAAATATTGTTGTATAAGGTATCCTAAACCCACTGAACTAATATTCATAATTCTCTCCGCTTTGAATTTCATTACACAAATCCATATAAAAAATGCCAAGATGGTAAAAATTATACAAAATATAACCCAAAATCCAATTTCAAAATTCATCATTTATTACTATTTATAAAATTTATTTCATTGTTGGAAAAAATTCGCTGTTTTAAATCTTTAATATGTGGACAAATAAATTTAGGATTTCTTGGTAACCTGTAAATTTTTTTATTTATTTTATATTGATTAATAAAAATTATAATGAATGATACAAGAACTTTTCAACAAATTATGCAATCTAAAGCTATCGCTCAGCAGGACAATTTAAGCAAAGCAATACAAGCAATTTTAAAAAAAAAAGAAGGTTCATATATAAATCCTGTAATTAAACAAGTGCAAAAGCAGGTGCAAAAACCAGCTCAAAAACAACTTCAAAAACAAGTGCAAAAGCAGGTGCAAAAGCCAGAAGAAAAGACCGATATCCCGAATGTCATTAACGAAATTTTAACTAAACAAACTTTGCAACAAAAAGTGAGGAAATTATCAGAATCTTTTAAATTAGTAAATCAATATACACACACTTTAAGTACAGAAGAGCGACAAGATTTTATCGCAAGTATGGACGATAATGATAACCTAGATTCAACTGAGGATGTAATAACGACGAGCCAAGAAGGTAAAACACAAGGTCGAAGTTATAGTGGTCGGGCTCGTGGTGGATTTGGCAGTAGCAGTAGCAGAAGAAGTACCCCTGCACCAGTAGCAGCATCAGCAGCTTTCAGTGGCAGTGGCAGTGGTAGAGGTAGAGGTGGCAGTGGCAGTGGTAGAGGTGGCAGAGGTAGAGGTGGCGGTGGTGGAGGTGGGGGTCGCCGTGGAGACAGTGGCCTTGGGCATGGAGGAGGGGGTCGGGATAGGGACGGTCATATTGATTTTTATGACGTAAGCACAAAAAGGGATCCAATTGGACGGGATCAAAAGTTAAGACGGTTTATAAATCAATTTAACTCAGGAGGGCCTTGTGGAATATGCAGTTCTTTTAAAATGCCAGAAGATGGGGGTGATTATGGATCTATATTTGGATGCTTGCCAAATAATGAAGATAGATTGTTTAGAATAGTTGGAATGGAGTTTGCAACATGTTTTAGAAAAGGATTTGGATTTCTTCAAGATTGGATAGTTCTGATCCCATCGGTAAAATATGATATTTCAAAACCTGCCGAGTTATACCGTTTATATGCATTAGATTTAAATATCAAAGCATACCTACATTTAGGAGTAAAAGAGATTATTATATTTTATTACTCCAATTCACATGATTTAAATGGTTGGTTAACTAGGGTAAAAGCTAGTACCACTATTTTTAATCTTCCTGAAGAGTACCAAAACAAATTAAAATTTATTTGTTATAGTTATTATGGTTTTAGCCCGCATATAGGTTGCGCAAGAATGGCAATAGCTCGTTATATGTTTAAAATTGAAAATACTTCTGTGATTTTATCTGACGATAGAAGATTTATTGGAGCTCCAAATGTTCAATCTTTGAATCGTAGTTTGACTGAAATAAATCGTATTGTTTTATCGGAGTCATATATTATAAGCCCTGCAAAAAAAATTTTTGCTGGAGCACCTGCATTTTCTGAAGGATATCCAACTCAAATTATATTTTCGACTACAGATACATTAAAATCAGTATATCGAAACGCGCAAAAATATTATTTTCTACCAGCATGCTTTTCTAGAATTATGGAGGATTACAGTTTTGCAACTTTGGTCCCACCTACTGTATTTACAGCATATTGTAACACAATTTGTAGAATTACATTTCAAAGTTTGAATTCCATTGCAAGAAGTTTACCAAGAGATTCATTGCTTGCAAAAATTTTTAATGAACAAGGGCAACTTAGTTTAGATAACGCAATAATTTTAGCAGATCCAAATCTACATGGAAAAGACTGGTGGGTAACTAGAGGATACTATCGAGGGCAACCACTAGTAACCCGGATTCCAATGGAATATAAAGAAGTTGGTAGACCTGATGCAAGTAGAGCAACTAGACATTATATTGATGCATCTAAAGGTCGGTATGATAATTTTAGAAAATATAGTTTGAAATCGATTCCCAATACATCAATACGCTTATTACAAAAATATTTTGGATGTGATCAGAATGGTATTAGTCCACCACCAATTCCAGGATCTTCTGAAACACGTCCAAACATTGATAATCCAAAAACCGTTGAGCGCGTACAGTCTTATCCAAGTTCTTTCGATCCTGACGAACCCGGAAAATATAATCCCTATACTAAAAAAGATTTAGTAAATTATGTATATAAATTAGTAATACCAAACTTGACTCAGGATGAAGATCCAGGCCATTATCCAGTAGAGGATCGACCAATAATTAATTATTTCAATGAAGAGAGAGTTTTCATAACTGAACCGTTTACAATGCAAGAACTTTCAAATTATAGTCAAACCTATACGAAAACAAAAATTGACAAGTATAATATTGAAAATTTTAATAAACCTTATCTTGCAAGATTAGCTTTGCATTTTTCTCAACAAGATAATAAAAGTGATGATGATTTACACCAATTAGTAGACCATTTTAAAGATTGTAGAAAGAGTAAACTAAAACCAGATGATTGTTTATCGCATGAGATTGGTTCCTTAAAAGCATTGCGGAGCGAGGCTGCTGATGTTTCTGATCTACATGATATGGCAGCAGAAACAACAGCAAAAGGCGGAGGCGGTGTACCAGCAGCAGCTGCTCCTGCTCATCGAACTAAAGAAGAGCTTATTGCTGATGCGCTATCTAAAATCGGTCAAACGCTTATACAATCATCACCAAATATTGGAAGAATTATTGCAAAACCAGGCCAAGGAACTACACAAAAACTTGGACAAGTTATTGGTCAAACTGATAGCTATTACTTGACATACAGAATTAAAGATAAGAAATTAAAAACCGAAAAGATTGTTGAAAGAAAAAAGCAACAGCAAAATAAATCTTGGAAATGGCAAAAAGGTTTGGTGCAACAGCAACAAGCTAAAGGTGAGGATGTTTTTAAACAAACCCCAAGATAAAAATTGAACTTATGAAATTAATTTTATATTACAATAACGATATAAAATTGTGTCAACATTATAAAAGAAATTGTAAAATTCTGGCTCCCTGTTGCCAAGAATACTTTGATTGTCGTTTATGCCACGACGCAGTGCAAAGTCACACTATTGATCGTTATGCAATAAAAACTATCCAATGTAATTTTTGCACCACAGTTCAAGATAAATCTTCACAATGTCAAAATTGTCTTGAGGTTTTTTCTCAGCATTTTTGCAACATTTGTAATCTTTGGATTGAATTTCCGATTGTACATTGCGAAAAATGTAATATTTGTTACAAAGAATCTGTTCAAGGTAGATTCCATTGTGATACTTGCAATTTATGTTTTGAAGGTGACCAAAATAATCATTCTTGTTGTGAAAAAAAAGTGGATCCAGATTCAGAATGTTGTGTATGCTTGGAAAAATTATATTATCAACCAGTCGCCGCAGCAATTTTAAAATGTGGACATTGGATACATTCAAAATGTCTTGAAGGTATGATGCAAAATAATAAATACCAATGTCCTTTGTGTAAAAAAACAATGATTGATGTAGATTGGTCAAAATACAAGTCTATTATTGCATCGATTCCAATTTCAACGGACCAAGAGCCTAAAGATGTCGAACTTTTATGCAATGATTGCTTAACTAAATCGCAGAGAACATACCATCCGATCGCCATGGAGTGCTCTAATTGTGGTAGTTTCAATACTGGGATTTTTAAAAATTGATTGCATTTTTTTTAGCTACAAAACTTTAAAATGAAGTATTATTGTGCCAAATGCCCGTCTTCAAAGAAGACTTACACTAAGAAGGGATGGTTGGATCGACATGATCGAGAAAAACACGCAACTCAAATAACTCCAACTATTGTTAATACGAATGCTCAACATCAAGTAAAACCACTTTTATCTATCATGGTGACAAGGCAAAAGCTACATAACTTGTATAATCACGCAGATTCTTTAGTTCAAACTGCTGAATTTTTCAAGCAGGAAGCTAATAAACTTAGAACTGAGATTAATAGCTTAATTTTGAGCTAGGGAGGCTGGTAAAAATTGAAACTAAAAATTTTTTTTATTCAAAAAGTGATGTGTACAATTTTTATCATGTATTGAAAAACAAATCCGGAAATTAACAGAGTCCTAAAATGTCCTTACCAATTATACAGATTACCAAAAAACAACAGATGAACTGCCAAATTTGCGACTCTCAAGCCAACGGTTACCGTTACTGCACTCCCTGCTTTCAGTCCTTTATCAAGAAAACACCCTTTGCTGGGCCGGGACCCGTTCGTGGTGGAGGTGACCTGGCTGATAGCATTTCACGCCAGCTTGGACAGACCGCAGAAGATCAATTTTATGATTTATACAAGTCTGCAGGCAAAAAGATTAGAACCGCAACTAAATTTGAAAATCACAAGAAACACTACGATTTTGTGACTTATGAGGAAAGGCTTCGAAAATACATTCGAGTCGAAGTCAAGTCGATGAAAGCCCGTAAACGAGGACAAGAACCCGATCCTACGATTGCATATCTAGAAGTGCATAACATCGACGGATACCCAGGATGGGTGTATGGACAGGCGGATGCAATTGCATTTCAAACTCCCACTGGATTTTTGATTGTGAATAGAAAAAGACTTGTAGAAAAGGTTAATTACCATTATACCAAACTTCCGTATGTGACGGAGAGTGGTATTGAATACACTTTGTATGGTCGATTTAACCGCAAAGATCTTGTCATGATTCTTCCCTTTTCAGAAATTGAGAAAATTCCAGGAAATATTAAGATTTAATGTGTGCAAAAAATAAGCAAAAATTGATACTATCTATTTTTTTTATTTTGTAATACGCAACATTGCTTTTTAAAAACATTTTAAAAACTGACTTGGGACTTTTTTTTTTCTTTCTTATAGTATAAATAGCAAATGACAAAAAATACAGGAGGTGGAAAAAAACACAAGCGTGGAGCTCGCCCGACGATGGGCAAGCGAGAAATAATAATTAAAGAAGATCAGCAAGAATACGGACTAGTTGATAAGATGCTTGGAGACATGAGGTGTCTTGTCTTGTGTTCCGATTCAACAACAAAAGTTTGCCATATTCGTGGAAAGTTTAAAAGGCGTGTTTGGATTAATCCAGGAGATACAGTGTTGATTTCAACGCGAGAATTTGAGGACGACAAGGCCGATGTAATTCACAAGTATAATCCCGACGAAGCAGAGCTTTTAAAGCTTAATGGCGAGTTCGATCCGTCCATGTACAAGAATTTGAGTAATCAAGATGGAACAACCAATGTCCAGCAGCTAGTGATGGAAACAACAGATGCAGTTGATGATAATTTTGATTTTAATGACATTTAATGATTTATATTCGTGTTAATAAATGAGGTTTATACTATTTTTTTATTTAATTGTTACTGTGAATTGTTATAATATAATATTTATTGGAATGCCAGATTCTGGTAAAACATTTCTAAGTAAAGAATTATCTAAAAAATTAAATTTGCCGTTTTATGACTCTGATCAACTAAATTCGCAATTTTACACGATTAAAAAAACAAAACCTCAATGGAATGCATTTCGTCAGGAGGAATGTAGTATAATTAAAAATTTAATACAAAACCCCGAACCAAAAATAATATCTACAGGAGGAGGTTGTATAGAAAATGCAGCGCTATTTAATATTTTTTTAAATAAATCAAAACATGATATAATTATTCATGTTCTTAAAAGCAAGTATAAGACTAGTGACAAAAATTTACCAAAATCTCATGAGGAACTTTGGTTAAAACGCGGTAAATGGTATTTTTTTTTATCGGATTATGATTTTTGGAATGATGACATGGGTGCACAAAATTTCTTGTATTGGTTTGAAGGTAATGTTAAAAATTGAACTTTTCTAAAAAATTTATTATTGACAAAATAATAAATGTCACATCAAGATTGGACGGAAGTAAAATGGACCAATGAAAAGATACAACAACAAAATGGACAAAGAAAGATTGTTCAACGCTTGACAGGAGAACAAAAATCCAAAGATTTGTATGATCCAGAAGCAATTGCGAAACTAAAAACTTGGCCTAAAAGTTGCGCTTCCAATGTACAAAAACTCCGCCTTTCTTTAAAAAAAAGCCAAGATGAATTTGCGCGTCAATTAAATGTTAATGTGTCTGTTATAAAAAATTTGGAAAATGGAAAAGGAAATTATGATGGAAAATTGGTTTCAAAAATAAATCAAACTTTTAAAACAAATATTAATAGTTAAAAAAATAAATTTTATTTTTTCTTACATAAAAAAATGTCAAAACCAGCAGAATCAAACACTTTATTACCATCCGCCCCTTTTCTTTCCAAAGCCGTCCAAGGTGCTCCTTTGGCTTTTATTATTTTAGTTTGGGTCTTTGTTTACAACGAGCACTCTAGACACAACAAATCTTTCATCAAAGCCATCTACGCCTTGGCTTGGATTACTTTAATCTTGGCAGTATATAACTTATATGCTACGATTCTTGAATTGATCAAGATCCCCACTGACCCTATGCTCTTGTCCAAATGGGCTCTCACACTTGCCTACATTGCCTACATCTTTATCTTTATTTGCATTTGCATTGCTGCTTTTTCCAACGAAGGCAAACATGTTCACAAGTACATTAAATTCCTTCAAGTAGGGTCTTGGTTCTATTTCTTTGGATTTATTATTGTCCCCACTTCCCTTGATCTTGGCATGGGATTCATTAAAAGTACTTCTACTGAAGTAAGGGATAGCATTCAAGATCTTAAATCCTTGGTTGGATTGAAAGGACAAAGAAAGCAACAAGTACCTATCGTCAATCAATTATTCTAAGACCAACGCCAATCAATTATTATATTAATTAAAATATAGTAATTTGTAAAAAAATGATTTAAATTTTAGTACACAAAAAGAATTAATAATACAATCAAACATGTATGACTTGGAAGTATGGTCTGTATCAAAATTAGCTGATTTTATAAAAAAGACTTTAAGCAAAAAAGTAAGAATACAAGGTGAGATATCACAACCTAAAATTTCTTCGGGGCACTTGTATTGTAAATTCAAGGATCAATACTCTACAATAAGTGGAATTATTTGGAAATTTAATACAAATGTCATCAAAGAAGACATTACAGAAGGACAAAAACTTACGATTGAAGGTAAACTTGATTTTTACGGTGTGTCTGGAACCACCAATTTAATTATTGATAGAATAATTACACAAGAGGGTCAAGGTGAATTATACAAGAATTATGAAAAAATTAAGCAAGATTTTATGAAGAAGGGCTACTTTGATTCGGTTTGTAAGAAAAACTTACCGCTTGTGATCAAAAATATTTTGATACTAACCAGTGAGACAGGTGCCGCCTTGCAGGATTTTTTGTATAATTTGGATCATCAGGGATCCAAGGTTCAATATGATTTGATGGATGTCAAAGTCCAAGGAACTGAATGTCCAAGTCAAATTTGTGAGATTTTGAAAGATGTAACCAAACCTTATGATTTGGTTGTCATAACGCGTGGAGGTGGAAGCTTTGAAGACTTGTTTGGTTTTTCTCAAGCAGAATTAATTGAAAGCGTTTATAACTTTCATTTGCCTGTGCTTAGTGCAATCGGTCATCAAATTGATAATCCTTTATTAGATTTGGTTGCCGATTTTAAAGCACCGACACCGTCACTTGCTGCACAATTCATTGTAGATCATAATCGTTCCTATTTACAAGAACTGCAGACAATTAAAGAAAGCTGTAAAGAAGAGCTTTTAGAGGTAATACAAGACTTTGAAAACAAAATTTCCAATTTGTTGGAAAAGTTATACAAACCAATATATGAAATATTGCAATTACGAAATAATTTGCAAAACACATTGTTACAATCAATTCAACAAGATTTGTATCGCTTATCAAAGATGGAGATTTCCTTACAGGCACAAGAAGTAAATAACATTAAAATTTTGTTTCGTGAAAAAGAAATTTTGTCTCCAGAGAATTTGGATAGTTTGAAACACGAAACCTTAAAATTAGTTTGGGGTTCAAAGATTTTTAAAATTAAATTAGTCTAAATAAATAATGAGTGTAACTGCACAAAATTTTGCAACTTTTATATTTGCATTGTATAATCAATTACCAAGTTTAGATCAAATGTTACAGGTACTTAGAACAAGACCTGAACCAATGGTTGTTGACGCTTTTGTAAATGCAATTCGAGAAAATGGATTACCAAATTTTGGCAATCTTGGAGGAGCCGGAAATTTGTTTCCAATACCAAAAGATTTGGTCAGAACGAGCACAACTTCACTTGCATTTATTGGTGATGCGGGCTCGGTATATGCGAATCCAATGATTATTGTTTTTAATCACGCAAACGGACAATTTTTTGCCATTAATGATCAGCGCCAAGTAATTCCAATTCCTGAGGATATGCCCATAAGAATTTGGGGTCGTAATCCTGATGCTAATTTTGGTGTCTTGGACATGGATGTTGCAATGGATGTCGATCCAGGACAAGCACCTACTGTTGTCCAAGCACCAGCTCAAGGACAAGCGCAACAGCAGCAACAACAGATTATTGATGTTCCAGATTATTTAACAGACCTTGTAACACTTGATTTTTTCAACGACCCAGTTAGTGCATTTGATGGAGACACTTATCAAAGAGCAACAGCAATTGAAATGATTGGACGTGGAACAAATGCAAATTCTGCTGGAGAACCATTAAGAGGACCATTATATGCAAATACCTTTATTAAAAGAGCGGTTGATGATTTTAGACAAAACTATCAGCAAGTACAGGATGGCAGATATCGAAGAAGAACTCCTTTTCGAGCAGAGCCTCCTGAATATTTGGTAAATCCAGCAAACGGTCAATTATTCCAAAATCCAGTAATTGATGGAAATGGGAATACGCGTCAAAGAACTCAAGCACAGCGACAGTATTTTAACCATAATAGAAGGTATCCCGGACAAGTTGTTGCAAACGCGAATCTTAAGAAAGCTGTAGATGATTTCAAAGCTACAAGAGATCGTAAAGCAGCTACCCGAACGCGTCGTAGCGGTGGCGGTGGTGGTGTTTAGAAATTTTAAAAGTTTTGCATTTTTAAAATTATGATAAATAAAATGGAGTATTCTTATGATTCTGATGATAATATTGTGCGATGGAAAAAAGCCGATATGGACGCTTTTGATTTTTTTACAAAGGAATATTTAGCCACAAATGTATTGAATGAAGATGCCGAGAATCGATATAAAATAATTTTAGATTCTTTGCTCAGAAGCGATGGTGATGAAATAATGTTTATTTGTGCATTAATGAATGCTTATGTAACAGTTCTAGAGGATCAGTCAAGTCTGAAGAAATTACAACTAGATATTGCCAAGATTCAAAAAAAATGGAAAATGAGATATCAACAAGGGTGTAAACAAATTTCACAAAAGTTGGTTCCAGCGCTTGGTCAAAAAAATAAAAAACAATTCAAAACAAAGGGTATTGCTGGTAGACAGCTTAGTACAATAAAACCTGCATCTGGATTTATAAATATGGCCAAAGGATACTTCTTACCAAGTGTACAAACTCCGCCTTTATTAAATGGACAAGGAAAATTGACTCTCGAAAATGGCTCCGTCCTACAAGGAATTTTTGACAATGGTATTTTAAATGGGATGGGAAAATCAACAGAACCAGATGGTACTGTTTATATTGGAAATTTCCAAAATAATGCTCCAAAAGGTGAAGGTATGATACTAACAAATGGAAGTGTTGTAACAGGAATATTTGATGGTTTTGATTGTAACAGAATAAAAGATGTAATTATAAAATTTTCTGACGGTTCTCTTTACAGTGGAGAAACTAAAGATTGTAAAATAACCGGTCGCGGAGAATTAAAGCTGTCTAGTGGAAAAATAATTATTGGGAATTTTATAAATGGTGTTGCGAGAGGTCAGGGTGAAATATTAGAGAATGGATATGAATATTTTGGAGAAATTGCGAATAATAATGCAAATGGAATTGGTATTTTGCGTGGTCCCGATGGTTCAGAATTGGAAGGATTTTTTAAAGATAATCTTATTCAAGGGATTGGGCAATGTAAAACAAATGATTTATTGTATTATGGAGAATTTAAAGATAATCATATACAAGGCAGAGGATTATCTATATTTAATAGCGGTTCGGCTATTCTAGGCACTGTAATGAATGATAGTTTTATGGGTGATTGTATAGGTATAACTGAAAATTTTATTTATGACGGTGAAATGAAGGGTTCAACAATTAATGGGCGCGGTACAAAGTATTATAATGATGGAAGAATAATTTCCGGAAATTTTGTAAATGGTGAACTAGTTGCTCAACAACAACATAAAAAGCAACAAAAATCTCAAATACCTACATGTAATTCTCACGCGATTAGAGATTTACTCAAATTTTTTAGTGATATTATGGAAAATACACCAAATATATATGCAATCGAATATTTAACTAGGACAATGAATTGGTTAAATGAACAATTGAGCACAGGTATCTATAAACATTGTTTTGAATTCCAACAAGTATTTGCCAGTCTCAAAGAACAATTTGATGAATGGAATTCAGATCCAGACCTCTAAAAAAATGATCTGGGTGTGTTTTTTGTTTTATTAAAATAAAATGAATATTGAAACTTTAGAAAAAGAAATTGAAAAGTTGGATTCGATAGAAAACTTTAATGACAAAATAGTCAAGACGAAACAAATTCGTGAAAAAATTGTTCAACAAAAAAAAAAGTTGGAAGATTTGACCAATAAAATGATAAAAAACGATCTTGTGATTAAAAAACCCAAGAAACTACCTACTCTAGATAGCATGCTAAAAGAATTTGAACAAGCCAAAGATTTGGAAGAAAAGATGAAATACTATGGTTGGATTTATTCTTATATTACAGAGATTGAGAATGAATTATTCACAAATAATTAATTTTTTTTATAAATAAAATGTCAGTCAGACAAAGAATTACTCAGATTTTAAGAGGACATGGTGTCGATGACCCTGCTACCGCAATTCGAAATTTTCAACAATCGATGGGATTTCAAATTGGCCAAAATGATGACGCTGAAGTTATCGCTGGACTTGTATTAGATACTGTAGATTATGCAGGTGCGGCAGATAGAGCGGCAGTTGGTGTTCCCGCTCCGATTCCTACAATGACAGATACGCTTTTGGGCGGTGGAGTCGGTGGTGCTGCTACTGCACAACATCAAACCGTCAGAAATATATTAAGACAGCATCATATTGCTAACCCTGATGCTGCAATTGGAATTTTTATGCAATCTACTGGAGTTCAAAACTTTGAAGGACTAGATGCATACCAAGTGGCTCAGGCTATTTTAGGTATGCAATTTCCTGATAGAGTTGCTGGTCGTGCTCCAGGTCCAAATACAGCCGCTGCAGCAGAATTTGGCATGACTCAACAAGAATATCAATTATATCTGGCTGCTCAATTGGATAGACAGCAACGACAAAGACTTGCACGTCAAGTCGCTCAAAGACAAGCCGCACAAAGACAAGTCGCACAAAGACAAGCCGCACAAAGACAAGCCGCACAAAGACAAGCCGCTCAAAGACAAGCTGCTGCAGCTACTGCAGCATCTGTCGCTTCCTCAGGAGGTGGTGGAGGAGCTGCCCCCGCACAACAATTAACTCCAGCTCAAAGACAGTTTCAGCAAATATTAAAGGGACAAAGATGGGCTGATAAATTAACTTTACAAAAATTGAAACAATATGTTGCAACACGCAAAAGTACTTTGCAAAAGCTTTTGCAAGATGTGAAAAGGGATGAAAATATTTTGAATAAAGTTGTTGTTGCAATGTCTTATAGTAAATAAAAACAAAAACTAAGTTTGTTCTAAAAATGATGATATTTAAAACAATAATATCATCATTACAAAAAAACAAACAACAAATGAATGAAGTAATCACATTTGAAAGTATCACTGAAAGGATTGAAAGTGCTCAACTCTCCCAATTACAAGAAAAAGTAAAAGAACTGAATCCTTGTATCATGGAACATTTAACTCAAAAAGTCTTGGAAGGAACCAATAAATACGAATGGAAAACTAAAATTTCTTATTTGCAATTTTTTAGGCTCTTGCTAGATCAATATCCAGATTATGTAACTCGTTGTTTACCTGATGTGTTGGCTCGTCTTCGCAACTTGGTTCAAGATACCAAAAAACAAGTCAAGGAAGAAAGTATTGAAACTCTCAAATCCATTTGTGAAGCCGTTAAAAATGTTGATATTAAACCAGCTTTGGATGATTTAATGGATGCGTATGTTAATCCCGTTCAAAAGACAACTGTTGCAATTGACAAACTTTATTCCACGACTTTTGTCAATGATGTCGATACTGCAAGCCTTTCTATTATTGTTCCTATTTTGCTTCGAAGCGCAAGTGAGAAAAATTCAGTTTTTAAGCGTCGAAGTGCCGTCATTATTGATAATATGTGTAAACTTGTCAATGACCCCAAAGATGCTCTATTATTTTACCCAGTCGTTAATCCTTTTTTGGAAAAAATTATTGATGAAGTTCAATATGAGGAAATTCGTAATGTGTCCTCCAATGCGCTAAAAAATATCAATCGTTTGGTGGAGGAGATTGGGGACATTCAAGATGTTCATAATCAAGTTCGTACGCGATTACAAACATTTGTTGGTGATACCAAAGATGAAAAGGTCATCGAGTATGTTGTAGAGCTTTGTGCCTATTTGGTAAAGAATCGAATATCCGATGCACAAGAGTGGAAAAATTGCGTATGTCCATATATCGAAGCAAGCGAGTCTTTTGTGGAAGATTTTGCAACTCGTTGTAAAGAATTATACAAAGTGAACGAAGAATTGGATGCAGTCGATGAAAATGATCTTTGTAATGTAGAATTTTCACTCGCTTACGGTAGTCGTGTCTTGCTACATCAGGCTCGTTTGCATCTTAAAAAGGGTCATAAATACGGCCTTATTGGTGTGAATGGTTGTGGAAAATCGACGCTAATGAGATCAATCGCCAACAGAACTTTGGCGGGATTTCCAGAGGAATTAACAAGTGTTTATGTTGAACACGACATTCAAGGATATTCGGCGGAGCTTACCGCGGTTGAATTTATAATGTCAGATCCTGTATTATCCCATATAACGGAAGATCAAGTTCGAAGTGCGCTTGCTGATGTTGGATTTTCGCCAGAAATGCAGAATTCGCTCATTACTTCGTTTTCTGGCGGTTGGCGTATGAAGCTGGCTCTAACACGAGCAATTTTAACCAATGCCGATTTAGTGTTGCTGGATGAGCCTACCAATCACTTGGATGTAGCGAATGTAGCTTGGGTCACAAAATATATTCAAGAATTGCAAAATGTGACTTGTTTGATTGTGTCTCACGATACCAAATTTTTGGACAAGGTGTGCACTGATATTATTCATTACGAATCCAATAAAAAGCTTAAACGTTATACAGGAAATTTGGCTGAATTTGTGAAAGTTCGACCCGAAGCCAAAATGTATTATGAATTCGTCGAAGACATTGAAAAGTTCAACTTTCCTGACCCAGGTTATTTGGAAGGCGTTAAAAGTTTAACCAAGGCGATACTAAAACTTCGTAACTTTAATTTCCAATATCCTGGAACCAGTAAACCTCAGCTTAGAAACATTAATTGCCAAGTATCTTTGGCAAGTAAAATTGGTGTGATTGGACCCAACGGAGCTGGTAAATCGACTCTAATTAAATTAATTGTTGGAGAACTTGTTAATACCGCAGAACTTTCCCCAACCGAGAGTGAATACTACAAACATCCTAATCTGAGAATTGCCTATGTTGCTCAACACGCGTTTCATCACATTGAAGACCATTTAGATAAATCTCCCGTTGAATATGTAATGTGGAGATATTCTACTGGTGTCGACAAAGAACAGCAAGACAAGGAAGTATATAAAATGACTGAAGAAGAAGAAAAGGCGCTGCAAGAAAAGCTCAAGATTCTTAAAATGAAGGAAGTTGAAGAGATTGTTGGTCGTCTTCAAGGAAAGAGAGAATATGAATATAAAGTCAAGTATAAAGATTCGATTGTGGAAGATTCATTAAAACGATCGGAGCTCGTGGAGCTTGGTTATACAAAAATGGTAGAAGAATTTGATTTGAAAATGGCTCTTGAACAAGGCAGTGATCGCAAGCTTACTAAAAATGAGATTGCCAAGCATTTTGAAAGTTTTGGTTTGGAAGCAGAACACAGTATTCATGGAAAAATTCGAGGACTATCAGGTGGTCAAAAGATGAGAGTGACGATGGGTAGTGCTACCTATTTTAAACCGCATGTCATTATTCTCGATGAGCCTAGTAATTTCTTGGATCGGAATAGTTTATCCGCGCTAGCTTGTGCAATTAAAGAATTTAATGGAGGCATTGTTGTGATTTCGCACAATTCTGATTTTGTGGACCGTCTGTGTCCCGAAAAATGGTTTATTAGTGATGGAGCAATTCGCGTGGAAGGTGGAGAATGGATGGTTGCTCTTGAACAAGCTCGTATCAAAGCAGAAAAGGAGGCTGCTAAGAAAATTCCAGTTCAAGAAGAGGAAAAGTTTGATGCGTTTGGAAATACAATTAAAAAGGAGGAGGCACCAAAAGAATTGGATCGTAAAAAACGCAAGGAACTTGAAAAGAAGCGTAAAGAGCTGTTAAAAAGAGGGGAAGATACCTATGAGATTGATTTAATGCTGGGATTGATTTAATTTGAAAATTTAAGCAAAAATGTTTTACAATAAAAATGACCAAAATTTTTATTGCAATGTCCATTATTCCATCGCGGGCCTTGGACCCAAAATTTATAGATAATATACGCCACCTGCAAAAACAACAACTACCTTTTGAGAAACTTTTTATTTCCATTCCCAAAGAATATAAACGATTTCCAAATCAAACAATATGTCCAAAAGTACTCCAAGAATTGACAGCATATCCTTGGGTTGAAATAATTCATCTTGAAAAAGATTATGGTCCGGCAAGCAAATTTTTAGGTCCATTATTACACTGTAAGGAAACTTTACAAGATAATATTTTGATTATTATCGATGATGATCGAACTTATTCTACACAAATAACGACATTGTATGCCGATTTTTTTATAAAGCATCTTAGTGTCGATGTTGCTTCAGGAAACCCGCAATTATATTATAATACCTTTTTTTATCAAAGATTAGATCCACAATTTATTGATATTCGTGAAGCGCGTAGCAAGTATGTTTCAGGATTTATGAGTTTTGCATTACATTGTCGCCACGATTGGAATGATTTGGTTAATTACACATTACAAGTTTTGGAAAAATGTCCAGATTCATTTTATCATGATGAAGGTATTTTAATGAATTATTTCCAATGTTTTGATGTCAAAGTTTTCTATATAAATTTCAAAATGATTGAATTTGTAGAGCAAGAAATGGTTGATGCTTTGTGTGAATCAACCAGCAATATTCGAAAGACAGTAGAACAATCTATATTGAATTGGACAATTGCTAATTATCATTGTAAAATACCGAATATACCAAAAAGCAGGCTTTCTCGCAATTTTTTGTTGGGATAAATTTTTATTTTGTTTAAATAAAAATGTTAGATGCTTCATCGCTGAAAAAACAAATTGACAAAAAATTCCTGAACAATAAAACCAAGTTGACATTAATTGAAGCTGTTGATATAGTTTCAAGAAATCGCAAAAATCAAACATTAGATGATTTTAAAAAAGCTCAAAAGAAAATAAAGACAGCATTAAAATTTACCTCAAGATTTTACAAAAAAGATCATCCAGATAGAGAAGCATATCAAGGTCAAATGTTTGATACGATTGCCAAAAAAATTAATCAACTCAATAAATTATTAACACCAGCCGTTTCTCAACAAGCAGCAGTGCAAGCCGCTCAACAAGCAACAACCGCTGCAACGACTCAAACTGTTGCAGGACAAGTAAAAGATGCATTGACCCAAGTAGCTCAAGATGCCGTACAACAAACTGTTCCTGGTTCTTCTGGAGAGGATGTCAATGGAGCAGTATCTCAAGCTGTGTTGGCGGCACTGAAAAAACCAGAGGTACAGCAACAAGTACAACAAGGGCAAAAACAAG
>Ga0164295_10000272_pt1 | contig 43901 bp, 48 predicted proteins | sample GEODES006metaG_FD_111798 | JGI IMG/M metagenome (GOLD analysis project Ga0164295, IMG submission 111798) | Oligotrophic lake water microbial communities from Sparkling Lake, Wisconsin, USA - GEODES006 metaG | ecosystem: Environmental > Aquatic > Freshwater > Lake | place: USA: Sparkling Lake...
AAGTAATGTAAAAGCATGTAATATATTTTCTTCTGGTCATATCCCTGGAGGACTTTATTTTGTTCGTTTTTCCGTTTAATATAAAATAAATTTAAAATGTATACTCAATATTTTCTATAGAATTTATATTCATTTTTTTAAAATATTTAGATATTAAAAATAATAATAATATTTGTATATAGTATATTATATGTCATACGCATCATACAGAATGTCTCCACAAGAGGAGGAATATTACGTTACAGGACCTAGACGACAACAAGACGCGTGGAATACTGAAAGAAACAACACTTGGGCTGCTCAACCAAGAATGACTGCAAGTGACATTGATGATACAGTAAAATCTAATCAAATGTCATTTGCAAATAAACAACGCATGCAAGCTGCTAATGCAATGATGGGTTTAAGTGATCCTTCTAGAATTAACAAAGGTGGCAGAATAAGAGGAAGAAAGTCACGAAAGTCACGAAAGTCACGAAAGTCGCGAAGGTCACGAAAGTCGCGAAAGTCACGAAAATAAATAGTTATTTTATTTATTTTATAATATTAAAATTATTATAAAATGATAGAAGAAAAATATACATCAGAGGAAAAAAACGAAATTGCAAGACAAATTAAAAATATTACATTGAATGAAATAAATAAGGAAATGAGTATGTTGATTAAAATAGGCGAAAATGCCTCTACTATGTCTTCTAGATCAAGAATTGGAAATAACATAGTAGACTACTTTACTTTCTCTCAAAGACTAAACACTAGGGGTAAATATAATATTAATTTTTATGAATTCATAGTAAACATAGATGAATTCAAAAAGAAAAAATATATTCAAAATATGTTACATTACTATGATACTGTAAAAAACAAAAGCAAAAAAAAGAATTACTATACTGTATTGAAAGAAGTATACAATATATGCATAAGTGCCATTAATATTATAAGACCCATTGTGTATATGGAAATTTATTCAAAATACAAGCCAAAATGTATATTGGACTTTTGTGCAGGATGGGGTGGAGCCGCGGTGGCTGCATCAGCATTAAACATAGAAAATTATATTGGAATTGAAATTAATCATACTTTGAAAACACCTTATAGCAACATTATTGACTTTTTAAAAGAAAAAAGCAAAACAAATATTAATATGATTTTTGATGATGCATTAAATGTGGATTACAGCACTTTGCAATATGATTTTGTTTTTACATCACCACCTTATTATTTTATTCAAAAATATGAAAATAACGTGCTGTACAAGACAAAAAAGGAAATGGATGAAAAATTTTACCTTCCTTTATTTTCAAAAACTTACAATCATTTGCAAACAAATGGCGTGTATGCTTTGAATATTAATAAGGAAGTTTATGAAAATGTATGTATTCCATTACTAGGTCAAGCACATGATATTTATCCTTATAAAAAATCAAAAAGACAGAATAACTATGATGAAATTGTTTATGTTTGGAACAAAAAATAAACTAGTGTGACACTAACAAGTATAAAACTTTTGTATAATATATTTATATACATTACAATAAATATATTTATTTTTCTAAAAAACTCCGCCTAATCTAATCCTTGCACTTGCCATGGCACGAGGTCGAGAACCTACATAATTTGCATATTCAGGTGAATACAATGGAGGTGGTCTTGAGGTTAATTGTGCGAATGCGTTGCCCTGGTTACCCTGATTATATATATCCCTATTTGTAACACGTTGACTGTATTGATGGTTATTAATTGGAATGCTAGAAATATTGTCATTTCCAATTCCGTAGTCGGAAGCACTATTATTTGTGTTAATATTGTTAAATACATCTTGACGAATTAGTTCTTCTTTATCTTTTTTAATTTGCTGTAATAAACTTATAGGTACTTGCTTTCCACTCTTGAGTAAATATTCAGCGGTTTGCTCTCTCCTTTCTTTAGTTGTAGGATAATAAGGAATATGTGACCAGTCATCTGTACTAATTACTAATTTATTTGTACGCTGTAACACTTTATCAGGATGTATTATTTTTCTTTTAGGTTCTCTCAAATCATAATTAAAATACTCATCATTTTCATACCTTACATGTGTTAAAAATGTTTTAATATTTATAAAAAATATAAGTGGGTCTTCATAATTAAAAATATTGTCATTCGGATTTTCAGATGTTTTGTCAATCGTATATAATAATTTTGTAATAGTCCGCAGTCCATCCATACCGTCATCTTTTTCACTACGCCATGGATCTTTTTTGCTAATAATTCTTGAAATACCATCGAACAACTGCAGTATTTGCGGTTTACCAATTTCATAAAAATTACTTCTATCAATCACTAGTCTGTGTCTTTCACAACGTTTTTGTAAAGTATTATCTTCCATACCCCATCCCCAATAAGATGGAAATCCATTAATTTTTTCAAAATCTCCTCCTTTCATAACTACTATTCCACCTAATGCATACTTATAACCATAATAATGCTTTACGACGCCATGTTCAGTTTCATAATCAAAAATTTTATGAAATGGGATTGTATCTATATCATTGAATATAAATGTTATATTTTTATAATGGTCAGGATATTTATTTTTTATTGCAAGAAAACCTATATTCTTGACAGCACCTCTATTGAATGTTCTTGCATCACACTGATGAGAGAAATATATTTCATAATCTTTATTATCTTCTAGTAAAAATGACATGTATTTACAAAAAAAGAATTTGTGTTGTATGCGGTTTCTGTATGGTACAATAAATACTCTTTTAGGTATGTTTACTTCATCCTTAAGTTCGAAAACACTGTTATTACTCATTTTATGAAAATAGCAAATTTTTTAATTTTTAAAATTACACGATTTATAATATCAATCTACTATTTTACATTTTTGTTTTTTACCGTATATTATGTTACTATTATCTTCTGGATAACATGTTGTAAGTACTTGTTTACTAATACTAAAATTTAATTGGTCATCAAAATGATATATTGATTGATAATTATTTGTAGTCCAATACGGTAGTTCGGTTGTGCCTTCTGGATTTTTAAATGTATAGTTACTCAAACCTTTTTCCTTGGCACCTATTTTTATAATGCATTTCAATAATGTTTGAATACAATTGTGTTCCCAACAAATCAATATAGTTTTACCATTAAAATATGAGTTTTTGAAAATCGTTTTTACTGTTATTTCCGGATCATTATAATCCCCATATATGAATAACGGAATTGAATATAACCAAGAACTTAGTTCTACTGTTTGCTCTTGGTGCATGGACGAATAATCGTATGCTGTTATTATACTATGAAAACCATATCCTTTTTCATTTAAATCTTCTATTAATGAAGGTATAAGTGTTGATCTTAAAATACCATTTTTATCTAAAGAAATTTTTGATTTTATTTTTTCACCGTGTCTAATTATGAAAATATTTGCTGGTCCTTTTTGTTGAAATATAAAATTACTTATCTCTCTTTTACGAGATAATAAATGATTGTAATCTCTTTTTTTTTTGAATTCTTCGTGTATTTTATAAATAATATTTTGATAGTTTGTTTTAGGATTTCCATCACTAGTGCAAATTACTTTATTATTATTTTCAAAGTTATCTTTTTTTCTATACAAAGTTATATAATACATACTTACAATAGTTAAAATAACAAATATTATTGTAATTAGTAGTATTTCTAAATTAGTAAATCGTTTCATAAATTATAAATATTTATTATATATTATATATATAAAATTTATGAAAAAAAAATATTTTTTTTTATTTATTTTTATTATAATTTTAATAGTTGCATTTTTAACATTTGAAAACAGATTTAAAGATGTAAAAAAATTTTTAAATGGTTCATACAACAATTTTCTAGAAAAATGCACTTCTATTAATGGTTATACTTACGATGATTCTATAAAAGATAACATAATAGAAAGGAAAACATATAAATGCGTTATTCATAATGATGATAAATATAAACTTATAAAATTAGATAGTATATTTGTTCCTTCTATGATATACGGAACTTATTGTGATACTTTGTATACAACATATTATGACTATTCTGATTTTTATATTTTAAAAAATAGAATAAATAATTTTAATCTACCCTTACCTAAATGTATTAGAATAAGAAAATATTTTTATCAACCGGGAATATACTTTGAAATTAAATATTCGGGAGGTACAAAAATAAGAACTTTAATAGATGAAAATTACAACATAGTGGATTTAGAAACAGTTGAACATGAAAACAAAGATATGATAATAAGTATTCTTAACAAAATTAAAAAAAAAAAAATAAAACAAATTTTTAATAATACATATAAACGATTGTCTTTTATATATAAAAGAAATCCATCAATTAGAATTACAATTGATAGTAACATAGAATTTTTTTGTAATAATTTGTATCATTTAATGGAAATGGATGTTGTAGAATTTAAAATACCAAAAAATATTACTTTTCAAGAATGCCAATTAATGATTAATGAAATTTCTTCGTTGACAAATATACCATTAAAATATACATCATTTTCAAAGTTTGAATATTTTTACTACAATTATCTAGTAAATCAATGATAATATTTCATATATTAAATATATTTTTTTAATATAACTTCTGAAATGAGTTGGTCTTTATTAATTAAAATATAAAATTTACTTAAATAAATAATTTTAATAATAATTAACTATAATAAAAACTTGTCGGTAGATGATGAAAGTAATTTTGATTTTTATTTATTTATTTTATGCTAAAATTATTGCGAAAATTAGAAATTGCAAAAATTGTGAGAATTTCATTCCGTTTAAAAGAAACCTGGTAAACAACGGGTTCAGGTTCTGTAAGTTGTTTCCTCTTAGTGTAAAAGAAGAAGACAATTCAAATTTTGTTTATAAATTTTCAGCAGATTCTAGGAACAATGAAAGTCTATGTGGTGAAGTAGGCTTTTATTATAGTGAAAAATTGAATAAAAATGATACTAATGGTGAAAATACCATAAAACGACTGATCGACGATTATAGTTTATTTTTAGGGAGACCTTCTAAAACTGATGAAAGTTGCTGAAGTTGTTCAAGTCACCGAAGTTGAGGAAATTGACGAAAACAATGACAAAAAAAACAACGTTAAAAAAATGATACATGAATACAATATTTACATAAGACAAAATCAAGTCATGTAACTTGTTAAACTATGCGTATTTCTTTAGTATTACATCTGGTATAAGCTGTTCTTTAATTTTTTCTAATTTTTTATAACATTTGTTAATTGTAACTTCACTTATTTCACTAACATTTTTTACGTCTCGTTTTCCGACATTTAGTTTGCAAAGCTGTGCTATAAAGTATACTACTCCAGCGGCAATAGAATGCGGCGTGTTTTCTGGCATGATATTTAACCGTTCAATTTTCATAGCTATGAACTGGCATAATTTTGTCAACTCATTGTTAATATTTAATTTACTGCAAAAACGTTCGATAAAAGCTTCCGGTTTAGTTTTGCAAAAACTAGTTTTATCTTTATTTGTCATATCTTTTTCAATATTATTAATTATTGCCAGGGCATTTTTACAACCTTTTGTGGCACTTGTTACATCTAAATGAAATATATTAGCAATTTCTTTAGCAGTTCTGGGGAAGTTATTAATCCTACATGAAATATAAATTGATGCTGCTATAATACCATCTCTATTATCACCACGAAATGTTAATTCATATTCAGATATTTTTTTATGATATCGCATGGCATCATCGATAATCATTTTAGGCATTCCTGCATTTTGAGCCATAATTGTAATAAACTGAAATTCATCATATTGTGATTTTTCTTTATATGGCATTGACTGCCATTCTGTATATCGTCTAATTTTTCTCATTTCATAACTCATTGGACCGTTACATAAAACTTTGCATCCATAGGAAGACTCTTGTAAAAGAGGATTAATTGGCATACCACATCTAGTAGGATCAGAATTTTGATTATCATCAGCACCGTAATATCTCCATTCTGCAGAATGATCAACAATATCTTTATAAATAATCCCACATGCTTTATTTGTACAAGTTAAGAAACCTTCATCCGAGAATGCTAAAATAGTTTCACAATATTCACAGAAGTCTCTATTTCCTGATGCTCGATATATACATTCTAATGGGGTTTTAACATGATTACTTCCATTGTCAAGAGTATTTATTTCAGTATCAAATATATTCCATAACTCTTTCTTATTTACTAGAGTAATTTTTTGCTTTTTACTTCCTTCTTTATTACTCATTTACTTTCTTTTCATTATATAATATATTTTTAATTCATTTTTATTTTATATAATTATGATATATGGGAAATACATCTTCAACTAATTCAACAAATTCAACCAATACCACCCAAAATAAAAAAGATTTTGATAATTTTTATCAAATAATTGACTATATTGCATCATATTATATTTTGACAATGGACTTTAAGAGTTTAAGTAATTTATCTAACAAGGAATATTGTGATAAATTGGTTGTTATAACTTCAGATATAATTAAAAATTATTTTAATGATTTACAGATTACTTATTTAGCTCAAAGAATTAAAAATGGCGAAGAAGTCAATGAACTTGCTAAAGAAAATGTACTTTTTGTTAATAAAGACAAACTTGAAAGTTTGGATATTCAAAATGATGCAAAAAAGTCAATTAAGAAAAAAAGAGTGTGCATTGGTATTGCTAAATTTTATGTTAAAATAGCTCATATTTTTGCTGCAATAGTAAAGACAATTAATCCTGTTTATGTTTATAAAGATAGTGCCGGTAATATGATTAAAAATGATTTATTAGAAAAAGATAAAATACCCAAAAATGTGGATAGAAAGTTGTACAAATTAAATATTTGTGATAATAGAATAAGAAGTTTAAACAATATGGATGTAAATGATCAGACAAAAGAAGTGAATTTGCATCCCAAAATATGTGGTATGAATATAAACAAAGATGGTAGTGTAAAAACATTGAATGAGGAACCCGGGATGACAGAATTAATGGCGTTATATTTAGATGATAATTATGATTATTCAAACGGCACATTTACAGGAATGAGCGATGCAACTAAAAAACAGTTTCAGAAAGACTTGAAAACATTTTATACAGCATTTACAGGCAATTCTGAGATGCCTCCTGAAATTACAAAATTTAGTGATATAAAGTTACGTGATTATAACAATAAAAATAGTTGTCAAGGTAGTAAACCAGCGTTCAAGCAAAATTATACGATATCTAACAGCGATAAACTATTCGTAGAGTATGCAAAAAATATCAAAACTATGATACAAACTGCTGCAGATAAACAAAGTGAACTGTTAAGTGTGATTAATGATTTATTTATTTTTGTTAATGATCCGTATAGTGATAAGAAAAAAATACGTGTAAATCCATCGTTGACCGAAGATAAACTACAAGCAATTGTAGAAAAAACACGAAACATTATCATTGAGTTATATGTAAAATGTGAAATGGATTTTGTAGGAAATTTAAAAGTTTATGAAGCAATTGTAGAGACAAAAATTTTGGAAACAACGAAAAAACAAATTGATAGTTTGGAGAAAAAGGCAAATACAATTTTAACAGAAACTAATCAAAAAATTATGGATCAAAGTACTAATAACTACCAAGAAAACCCTAAAATTATACAACCACCAATACAACCAATGCAACCACCAATACAACAACCAATGCAACAACCAATGCAACCACCAATACAACAACCAATGCAACCACCAATACAACAACCAATGCAACAATCAATGCAACCACCAATACAACAACCAATGCAACCACCAATACAACAACCAATGCAACCATCACCATCACCAATACAACAACCGCCACAACCATCACCACCACCAATACAACAACCGTTCAAACTAGAATAAAAAAAAATAATTTATGCAAACTCATTAATAGTTTACATAAATTTACTAAACTATATAACCTTTATATTTAAGCTCGTCTAAGAGAAGCCGAAACAGCCGTTGCAGCTTGTGACATGTTAGCATGATGTACAGCATTAGCTTGTGGACTACTTTGAGATGCGAATTTATTTGAATGCGTCTTATTGTATTTTTTTCTTTTTGAATGCACAGACAATCTTCTTAAAGCTAAACTCCTTCGGTGTCCCGAATGTCTCTTTGAACGTTTGTACTTATTACGACGACGAGAGTATTGAACCATTATATATATGAGTATATATATAATACATAAATTATTAAGTTATGCTTTTGAAGCAGAAGCGGCCTTTGAAGCGGATGCAGAAGCGGCTTTTGCGGCAGAAGCAGCACGTGAGGCAGCGGCAGCAGCAGCTTTTGAGGCTGAAGCAGCTTTTGATGCGGACATACTTTTAGCGGCAGAAGCGGCTTTTGAAGCGGCAGCAGAAGCGGCCTTTGAGGCAGAAGCAGCACGGTGAGCAGCAGCTGATGCACCACGAGCAGCAGTGCGAGCACGACCACGAGCCATTGAGCGAGAACGCATTGAATGATGACGACGGTGACGACGGTGACGACGAGTATGAGCCATTTTATATATATATACCATATAAAAAAATATAAATAATTCTAAAATAATTATAAATTTATAAAAATACTAAATATATTCATTTATATTATTTTCACTTTTGTAGTTTCTGCTAAATAATCTTATATTATAAAAATTTATCTTCGATTTTATTTAATAGTTCGTCATTATACACAAAATTTCCAGACGGTTTGTATGATGTAATTGGTGTATAGTTTTTTTTGGGTTTGTCAACTTGTTCAGATGTATCTGTTTTTTTTAAATTGAACATTAAGTCATTTGGATTTTTATCTTCTAAACGTAATATATTGTTGTTATTGCTAGATACAATTGTGTTTCCATTATCGTCTATTTTTTGACCATATTCATTAATAACAATACCAGTTTTTTTCTTCAACTCAGTTCTTACATAAGAAGGAACCCAATGAACCCATGATATAAATAATGTATTTGGGTGTGTATATCTTATGTTAAACCCATTATCTTTCAATTTATCCATTAAATATGCAATGCATGAAGCTTGATCATATTTAGGTACGCCAATGATGACTTCAGGAACAACAAACCAACAAAATTGTTCATCTATTTTTTGCCTAGATGTAGTTTTTATTCTAACATGTATGCGATTTAATATTTTATTATAAAGTTCTAACTTACTTAAATCATATTGTCGTTTTTTTTCATATAGCTCATCCATATTCAATTTTTCTGAAAAATCTTCAATGTTTTCTAATGTAAAAATGCTTGCCATTAAAAGATTATTAGAAAAAAACTTATTGAAATAATTGTAATATAAATCTAAGTTATTATTGTCTATATATAAAAATAAAGAATGAATATTAAACATTTGGTGATTTCTGGTGGGGGACCTTCTATGCTTCAGTACATATCCGCAATTCAATATTTAAATGAAAATAATATAATAGATTTGAATAACATTGAAAGTATTTATGGTACATCTGCTGGTAGCATGGTTGCTGTATTGTTGGCTTTAAAATATGATTGGGAAACTTTGAATGACTATATAATTCAACGTCCATGGCACGAATTATTTCATTTTAAAATAAATTATATTTTTGATGCATATAAAAATAGAGGTGTTTACAATAAAGCTATTATTGAAAAAGGGTTCAAACCATTATTTGATGCTAAAGATATTCCTATAGATATTACTCTAAAAGATTTTTATGAATACTCTAAAATTGAAATTCATTTTTTTTCATTTGAAATTAATGAGTTCAAAACGGATGACATTTCATATTTAACACATCCAAATATTTTATTAATAGATGCAATCATAATGTCTTCTAGTATTCCAATTTTATTTACACCTGTTATAATGGAAAATAAATGTTACATAGACGGCGGTGTTTGTGCGAACTATCCGTTAAAATATTGTATTGATAGTGGAAAAAATGAAGATGAAATATTGGGATTTTGTAATCAATATGATTGTCAGCAAAAAAATTATATTGATATGGAGTCTACTTTATTGGATTTTATTTTATGTATTTTTTTTAAAATTTTTGATAATTTAACATGTAATTTGATAAATCCAAAAATTAAAAATGAGGTGATTTTTGATGTAAAGTATATAAGTTTACAATACTTGAAGTCCGCAATAACTTCAGTTGATGTAAGAAAAGAACTGTATCAAAAAGGTGCAGAAACGGCGAAAGACTTTATCCCATCAACCTTTTAGAAATCCACCTTTAGAAAAGGTGGAGCCAAACTTTTTCTAAAACTTGTTTTGCGCAACTTTTTTGAAAAGTTGCTTTAGAGCACAGTGTTTAAAAACTCGTTAAGAGTTTCACGAGTAGGCTTTGCATCATATTCAATTATTTGCCCATCTTTTAACAGTTTAATAGTAGGAAATCCTTCGATATTATATTTATTCATCATTTGTTCTGTTTCTGCGCTTTCAGTTGTGCAGTTCACCTCCGTAAATAATACTTGATACCCATTTATTGTTTTATTTTGATATTGTGTTTTTAATTCATTCCAAACAGGTTTTGCTGTTTTACAATGAGGACACCAATCAGCATAAAATAACATTAACTCGGCTTGTTTAGTTGGTCCGTTAGAAGTCGCGCCACTATTACCTTCTGCATTCGCGTGATATGATGTTTTTAACTTTGGAGAAACATGATTATAGTAATAATATATTGCTAAAATAATAAATAGAATAATAGCTACGACTATAAGTATTGTTCTAGATGACATTTTTTTTACACTAGAAGTAATTTTCGATAGATAAGTATTAGAATTACCGCTGCCAGTAATATTCGTTTTTGAGTAAGAATTGTTCATACCGTTCATTTTATTAATATTTCCAAAATTACTATTCATATATATATTAATAAAAAGAAATTAACGTTGTTGTTAAACGAATATTATTTAAAGATTAAGTTAGAATAATCTATAGTAGTATATAATTATTTTTAAAATGATTTTTAGAAATAGCAATGGAGATCTTATAGAAATTAATAAATACGATTATTCTAATGATCAAATTTATTATGAAAAAGTAATGAAATTACAAAAAGAGTTTACTAAATATAACCACCATGATAGAAATAACACTAAAAATAAGACTAAAAATTTAGTTATTAAAAACATATTTCACGATAATACAAATAATAATTCTTCTTCAAATCAAGTTAATAAAATTTGTAAGTTTATAAATATTCAACATTAATGTGTATAAAATAATATATTTTAGAAATAAATTTGATTTGCATTTCTAAAATAATTTTTTATTCTAATCTATTATAATGAGTTTAAAAGAAAGTACAAAAATATTGTCATCAAATATAGGTATACCTATGTTTAAAAATATACCAATTTATATTTATATACATGTATGTTGTATTGGAAACTATGAAGAAATTTTTAATGATTTAATATTCAAAATTAAAACCAGTGGGCTCTACAACTTAGTTAAAGAGATTAGATGTTGTGTTTTAGGAAAAACGGATAAGATAAAACCATTTATATTTAATAAGGATCCAAAAATTGTATTGAAATCGTGTTCGGATGAACTCTCATTATATGAAACTTTTACTATTAATAAAATTTATGAAGATTCTAAAAAAGAAAATTTTTATTGTTTGTATTTACATACTAAAGGTGTGACACGTCCGGAAGATATTCGTGTTAAATTTTGGGTAGAATATATGTGCTATTTTAATATTTACAATTATGAAAAATGCATAAAATTGTTAGAAAATAATGATACTGTTGGAGTTGAACTATTATACAAACCAGATACAATATTTCATAATCCATGTCATTATTCTGGAAATTTTTGGTGGTCTAAGTCTAGTTATATTAAACGTTTGAGTATTTGTGGTAATTTTACATATAATGACCCTGAATTTTGGCTTACAAGAAACGAAAATGGTAAATATGTTAGTTTATGGAACTCAAACTATTCAGTTCTTTATCATCAACTATATGAAAAAGAAAAATATAGTAACAAAAAAATTATTCCATATGTTTACGACTTTACTTCATTAGATAGTATTTCAAAAAAATATTTTTTAGATAAAAATGTAATACATGGCTTTCATAATTATATACCAGGATACATATCTCTTTTTGAAAACGTACGATACACCGCAAACACTGTATTAGAAATAGGCATTGGTTCTGTTGATAATGGTCATATGTTACATGTAGTGGATTTAGGATATAAAACTGGAAATAGTTTAAAATGTTGGAATGAATATTTTTCAAATGCACATATTTATGGAATAGATATTTTTCATCATTCAGAACTGGATACAGAAATGATAACAACTTTTGTAGCAGACCAAAATAATGAAAGTGAATTACACCATGTAGTAGACCATATTAACTCTCCATTAGATATAGTTATCGATGATGGAAGTCATGAACCTGAACATCAAATATGTTCTTTTATGTTTTTTAGTAAATTTTTAAGTAAAAATGGAATATATGTAATTGAAAGTATTCAACCTGAGTTTATTAAAAATTTTATGTTTTTAAACATATTTCCTGATTTTTGCATAGAGTATATTGAAAAAAATTTTATTGTTAAATATTTTGACACACGAGAAACTTTAGGTCGTAAAGATGACTTTATGGTTGCTTTTATACGTAAATAACTCGAACATTTTTATTTACATAAATCATAATTGTGACTAATTATTATTATATGTATAATATATAATACAAATAATAATATGCAAAAAAATACTACAATTAAAAAACGAAATACAAAAAACAAGACAAAAAAACGTAGGATTTTTACAAAAAAAGATTACAGTGCGGGAGACGGAATGATTACAAGTGTATGGGGGCCTCCGTTATGGCATTATCTTCATACAATGAGTTTTAATTATCCTGTCAATCCCAGCGCGGAAGAAAAGAAACATTATATGCATTTTGTAGAAAGTCTACAATATGTTTTACCATGTAAATATTGTAGAATGAATTTAAAAAACAACTTCAAACAATTACCATTAAAAATGTGTAATATGAAAAATCGTGAAACATTTTCAAGATATGTTTATAATTTGCATGAGTTGGTAAATCGAATGTTGCATAAAAAATCCAATCTCAGTTACTGTGATGTGAGAGAAAGATACGAACATTTTAGATCACGATGTACTGACGAACAACCCAAACTATTCAAAGTTAAACGCAATCAAACAAAAAAGAAGAGAGAAAAAGGTTGCACAGAACCATTGTATGGGAAAAAATCAAAATGTATTATCAATATTGTCCCACAAGAAGAAAAAGGTCCTAGTATTCAAATAGATAAAAAATGCATTAAAACACGTGACTAATAATACAAAATAAAGTAAAGTATTTAACTTTATTATATTTTTATAATATATATAAAATATAATAAGTAATGGATGATAAAATTGTAAAAAATTATTATTTAGAGAAAAATTTCTTTCTAGAAAATTATAATGAATTAACCAATGCAACTATTGCAAGTTTATATCAAAATTATTTGTTTTTAAGAATAATGCCTTTTTGTAATTTTGACAATGAAAAAGACGAAGAAGACGGAGAAGACGATGATGAAGAATTTAAAAAAACGTATAAATATTTGCTTGAAATGAACGCTGTTTTACAAGGAGAATTATTAACTTACTTGTGTATTTTCATGGCATTAAAAAATTTAAATAAAGAATTTACAAAAGCTATATTGGAAAAAGCAGTTACGTCTGTTGACCCAGATTTAACCCAATTAGTACAAGTTATTAAAGATACGCTTAATAGTAACAATGGTGATGATGTTGCAAATATGTCTGGTGGAGCACCAGTAGGTAGTTTAATGAGTAAAGCAATCATTTTATTATTATTATTAGCAAATGCAACTATTCAAACAAAAGGACAAAATGCCGATTTTAACCCTGATGATTTAGTAGCCGAAGTTAGAAATGAAGATCCATTTCATGGTCAAGAGCCTGATACAAAGACATTTACTATGAAAGAACCTGTAGAACAGGAATCTGTAAAATCCGCGCCTATTGTAAATTCAAGTCCATTTGGTAGTCAGGTAAGTTTATTCGGTGCTCAGCCTCCAATAACTAAACTACCTATGTCTTTCAAATTAGAACAAGAACGAAAACTAAAAAAGGAAAGGAAAAAAATGATAGAAGAATCTCCAATAATGGGTCAAGTAAATGCTTTAATGTTAAGACCAAAAACAGAGAAAGAAATAATACAAGAGTTTGAAGGTGCACTTTATGATTTAAAACAGGAATTTGCTTCAGTGTATGATAATACTAAGAAAAATTGTAAAAAACTAATAAGTGCTACTAAAGGAGTTGGGTATTTAAATCCCACCAAATATCAACCAAGTAACTCTACTGATACAGCAAGTGTTGAATACGACGAAGATTCTGAAAAAAACGAAACAAGCAGTTTCGATGATATAATAAATTTAACTAGTTCGTATCTTAATCCTTATTCATACTTTTATACATCTACTCCACCAAAAGATAATAATGCAAATAGTACAATTTCTGCAAATAATAGTACTTCTGCAAACGATACAAATTCTGCAAATAATATAAATATTGTGAATGAACAAAATAGTAAAACATATGGATTATCAGCAATCAATATAGAAAATACACGTAAACTTTCAGTATATAATGCCCAAGAAAACATAGAACAAGAAGCAATATATTATTGTGAAACATTATTTGAGCCAGAAATGGTAATTAAGCCAGGTTTTGAAAATTTAGTTATTCACAAAGGTATAACTGGTTTTTTTCTTTTAGAAAATAATGCTAAAAATGCTGCAGATATTCAAAACAATATAGTAACACCTTTTGATAAATTTGTACCCAATTTAATAGCCATTAAAGATAAAATAAAAACAGATTTAAAAAGTGGAAAATATTCACCAACTGGTAAAAAGTATGCAAAACTACAAGATATTTCAGAAAAGGTAGAAATATTACTTGAAATAATTGAAAATTCAAAAAATGCTGCCTTTTATTTTGGTAATGAAGCACAATTTAACAATAAAATCGGTGAACTAGAAGAAGCAAAACAACAAATCGTTGGATTAAATGCTTTATTTGAACAGGACAATCCTGTTACGTTTCGCGAAGGTCTATTAGAAAAAGAAAGAGAAGCTACAGCATTAAAACAAAAATCCGCACAAGAGCAAGTTATACATGAAGGAGAATTAGAGGTTGGCAAAGAAGAATTTGAGAGAAGAGAAGAAAATTTAGACTTGGCGAAAAATAAAACAAATATAGCTCGGGCTGAAGCTGCTAATGTTGTTCATGGCACTTTTGGTGTAGCAACTGCAGCACTTGAACAGGCTTTTGACGATGCAGGTGACGCTGCTGCAAAAGGTGCTGAACAAATCGCTAAAACAACCAATGTTTTAATTGGTCCAGCAATGCAAATTTTAGGAGTGGTAGGAGCAGCATTAGGTATTTATGTAGTTTATATGTGTTTAAATGGAGCAAGTGTTATTTCACCAATTACGCGTATATTTACTAGAAAAAGTACCACACCAGCACCACAACAACCAGGTCAAGCAGTAGTACCAGCAGGACAACAACAAGGTCAAGCAGTAGTACCAGCACCACAACAACAAGGTCAAGCAGTAGTACCAGCACCAGGACAACAACCAGGTCAACAACAAGTGTTAATTACTAATTTTGGACCAAATAATGGTGTCGTTACAATAGTAGATATGCAAAATAATAATCAGTTTGCGGGTTTTTTTACTGTTTATTACGAAAATCAAAATACTGCAGTAAAGTTAGAAAATATTAGAAGATATTATGAAAGTAGAACAGATAATAATTATGTCATACTTTATAATGAACCACCTAGATTTAAACTTTGTGGTAGATACGCTGGTATCCAAAACGATAATGTTTTAATTGAGTTACCCGATAATAGTATTATTGAGAAAGAACCTAGCAGTGTACTTGACCCAGTTATAAATAATTACTATGCGCCAGTTAATCAAGGTAGAGTAATGCAATGTATGCAAGCATTTAACATGACACCTAATGTTACTCCTGCTATTGCTGGTCCTGCTATTGCTGCTCCTGTTGTTGCTCCTGTTGTTGCCGTTGCTGAAGGAAATAATGCTCCTCCTGTTGCTGCTGCTGCTGTTGCTGAAGGAAATGAGAATGCTAGTGTAGCTACAGTTTCACAACAAGTTGTTGATGATGACAATGATGATGATAACAGCAGTATAGCTAGTGAAGCTAGTGGAGCTACAACTATTTCACAAGACGTTGGTGATGAAGATGTCCCTCGAGGAGGAAAAACAAAAAGAAACCGCAAAAATCACAAAAAACACAAGACCATTAAAAAACATAAAAACCGTAAAAATAAAACAATAAAAAAGGTTAGAAAAAATCGACGAAAAACATACAGAAAAAAGAAATAAATATGAATAAAATTATAATATTACAAAAATATAAAAATATTATAATTATATTACATCCCAAACGTGGAGAAATCATTTAAAATGGGTACTGGTAAATATTCTTCATTGATGGAATTATAATTGGGCACTTTTTTGCATTCGAAAGCTGGTTCAGGGCATCTTGCACATGCAGGACAAGGTGGACATTTTTCTTGACGAGGACATGCAGCAGATGTCGGACAAGCAGGACAAACTGGTGGAACAATTTCTGATTTTAGTATATACAAATCTTCTTGACCTGGTGGTATTTGGCTTCTCGGGATGCCTTGCGGTAATGAATTGCTATAATTATAAGAGGAAGAAGAAGATGATGGTGATGACGATGACGATGGATAAGACGTTGATGTCATTGACGACGATCCACCTTGATAAGCTTCATTATTATTATTTGTATTAGAACCTTTTACGCCAGTACTTCCATAATATGTCGAAGGTGTGTTATTATATGTAGTATAAGGCGATGAGTTTTGATTGGATGATGACGATGACGATGATGGGTTACTTGATGTATACAAGTAACTTCCACTAGTTGTATTAACTTGTATAGCGCGTTGACCATTATGGTTTATTACTAAAGCAGTTTCACCATTTGGTCCATAAAATTTTACATTAGTTGAACCCGATGTTGAAGAATTAAAATTAGTATATCCTTCTGACGTGGTTGTGTTCGAATTATTTGACTTTCCAAAAATAGATGAAAATGGATTAGTAATAGAATTTGAACCACTTTTATTGGAGGAACTAGAAGGAGGATTTGTAGTAAACATCATAGGTTGTTGACCCTGAGAAGTTGTTACGCTGAGAGTGGGTTGACCATTACTTTGCATATTTACTTGAACTGAACCACCGTTTTGATCATAAAATGTAGAACCGTTTTGTAATGGAGATGATGATCCTGAGTAATGATTGTAATTATCGTAGTTACTATTATTGTTGTTACTGTTACCACTACTACCGCTACTATTATTGTTACTAGTACTGCCACTACTGTTACTATTGCTACTAGTTGGTTGATTTTGTTTGTTTAATTCAATGTCAAATGTTCCTGTAAAATTTTCTCGACTACAATTTCCTCCTAAAAATGAACATAATACTAAACCTAATAATAATATTAAAAATAGAAATAGTGCTTCGAATTTCATTGTATAATTTATAGTGTGAAAAAAGTTTAAAAAATAATTGAAATTAAATTTATTAATATTTTCATTTATAATTACACTTTACTATGGAAAATCAAACAATTGATACTAATGGCAAAAACAGTGAAAAGAAAACACGACAAAGAACACAGACAATTTTAAAAGCTTTTTATTCTGATGAGACTGATATATTGGAAATAGGAGTCGATGAAGCAGGTCGAGGACCACTTTTTGGAAGGGTTTATTCTGCAGCGGTGATATTACCTAAAGACAATAGTTTTGACCATTTTAGAATGAAAGATAGTAAAAAGTTTCATTCAAAAAAACAAATAGAAGAGGCAGCAAACTATATCAAAGAAAATGCGGTGGCTTGGTATGTTAGTTTTGAGGATGAAAAAGTTGTAGACGAAATCAATATATTGCAAGCAACACAAAAAGCAATGCACCACGCCATTTTAGAAACACGTGAACAATGTAAAAAAAAATCATGTGATGCACGGTTTCACCTGTTGATTGATGGAAACTATTTCAATCCATTAACAGTTTTTAATAAACAGTGTAATAAAATAGAAATAGTGCCGTATTCATGCATTGAAGGGGGTGATAATAAATATACAGCAATTGCGGCCGCGTCTATATTGGCAAAAGTAGAACGCGATAAATACATTCAAGAATTATGTGAAGAAAATCCAGAATTGATTGAAAAATATGGTATTGACCAAAATAAAGGATATGGTGCAAAACGGCATTTGGATGGAATAAAAGAGCATGGGATTACAATATGGCACCGAAGAAGTTTTGGAATATGTAAACTCCACCTTTAGAAAAGGTGGAGCCAAAGCAACTTTTGCAACTTTTCATAAAAGTTGCGCAAAACCTTTTTTAAAGGTTAATATGTAATTGAAATACATATTAAATATATATTAATATATTTCATAAATAAAAATGCAATTTCAATATATTCCAAACGAGTTATTAGATATAATATTAGCATATGATGGAAGAATAAAATATAAAAAAGGAAAGTATGTAAATATAATACATAAAAATGATGAACGATATGATATTATTATTCCTGTTATAAGTAAAAAAATAGAAATAATGAAAAAAGCTGAGATACATGGTTCTGGTTTTTATTTTGTATCTGAGTTTGAGACATGTCGCATGTCGTAATGTAGGTTTAGTTTACGATTATAATTTTTCTTTTGCAAATAAATTTGAAATATGTTATTATGATACAAGAGATGGATGGATACAAATTAGAACATATTTATAACACCTAATCAAAAATATTTTACATCAAAACAAATACCTTGATCTACCGCTTCGTAACTAATTATAATGTATTTATCATTTTCTTCGAAATTTACTTCTTTGTATTTGTTTATTTTTTTACAATCGTAGTATTCATTTAATGGTGCTTTTAATTTCATGGTATATGGATATTGTTTCTCTATGTCGCACTCAAAAATGTAAAATATATTATACTTTTTATTTACACTTAATATTCTTTTTGCATCGCTTCCAGTAGTAGAATAAGCAACCCATTCATAGTCTTTAGTTTCAAATAATACAATATGTTTTTTTAACATTATAATTGTTAGTTACATATTTTTATATAGTTTTTGGATTAAGATAATCAACAACCTTTAAGAAAGGTTGAAGGTTTGGCACAACCTTTTCCAAAGGTTGTAGGTTTGGCTCCACCTTTTCCAAAGGTTGTAAATAAAATTGATTAATATTTTTTAATTCATATTAAATAATATAAATTAAAATAATAACATTAAACCATGGTAAAAATTTGTGTATTTGATACAGAGACAACTGATAAAACTCCATATTTACCAGGTAAAGATTGGAATGAAAGAAATGCAAATGATACAAAATTACTTCAATATAGTGATACAAAACATTCTATGTCTATGTGGAACCAAATGCTTCCTTCATGGCCAAGTATTGTTCAATTAAGTTATATTATTTATGATACTGAAAATCCAAATAATATAAAAATTTTTAATAAATACATCGATATTCCAGATAATATTATAATTTCTGATAGTTCTTTTGACATTCATCATATAAGTAGAGAGAAAATTGAACACGAACCAGCTGAAAAAAAAGCACTAATTTCGGATGTTGTTTTAGAGTTCATGGATGATATTATGAAATCGGATGTTAAAATAGTCGTAGCTCACAATGTTCAGTTTGATCGTAAAATGATAGTAGCAGAATTATTGCGGCTGAAAAAGGAACCTATCAGCCCTGACATAGAAAAACAACTACAATTTCTTATGGATCATAAAAAATTTATCTGTACCATGGATGCAACTGCGCCTGTATGCAATATACAAATGGCGGTGCATTACAAAGATAAAAAAACAGGCGAAGATAAAGTATTTTATAAAGTAAAAAGTCCAAGGTTAATAGAATCTTATCAATATTATTTTGGTTATCAACCAAGCGGAGAAGCATTACATGATGCCGTAATTGATGTAATTATTTGTTTGAGAGTTTTCATAAAATATAAATACAATGAAGACGTTTGTGGAAAAAATGAAGTCGTAACAGATTATATAAAAAAAATATCTCCTGAAGGTTATGTTTGTAAATCAGATAAAGAAAATGTTGATATAGAAAATATAAAATTAGAAATGATAGATCCTTTTAACAATGAACCGTCAGTTGCAACTACAAATTCAGATACAACTTCAGATGTAACAACGAAAACAAAAAGAAAGACAAAAAGAGGAGGCAAAAAAAATAAGAAAACGAAAACGAAACGAAGACGATCAAAACGAATTGCTTTACTTTCGAAAAAGTAGTGTAATTATAAAATAAAATATAATAATATACAATAATATATATATATATAATGTCTTTACAACAACGTTCTAAACCAGAAAGGAAACATAAAATAAGCTATATTATCCCATATAGAAAAACTGCTAGTGTAGTTCCAGTGGCTAAGGATAATAAAAGTATTGATATAAATCAAATAAGTTTATCTTTTGATCCAGATAGGAAAATTACTCTAAAAAGTTTAGGTAATTATCTACGTCATACTAGAGGTTCGCAAGTTCATAACGGAAATGTTAACTCATCTAGACGTCATGGTGGTAAAATAACTAAAAATACAAAGAAATATAAATCAAGAAAGAATAGAACAAAACGTAGAAAATACAAATTTGTTAATAAAACTTTGAAAAAAAATTAATACTTTATTTGTCAATTAACGATCAAATCAAAACTTTGGCTCAACACCACTTTTCGAAAAAGTGGTACAAATTAACCTTTAGAAAAGGTTAAACCAAAATTAGTTTTGCGCAACTTTTTTGAAAAGTTGTTAGGCAGAACACATTTCACATATTTCGTCTTTTTCTTCTGCTACATCTTTCTTTTCAGGTTCTATGGTAAACTGTTGAGCTTGATGTTTTCCTTTTCTTCTTAAATAATAAATGCCTGTTTTCAGACCTTTTTTCCATGAATAAAAATGCATTGATGTCAGCGTATTATACGTTGGGTCTTCTACCCATAAATTCATGGATTGACTTTGACAAATAAATGCGCCTCGATCAGCAGCCATGTCGATAACATGTTTCATCGGTATTTCCCAAACGATTTTATATTTGTTTCGAATGTGTTCTGATAGCATAGTTAGTTGTTGTACACTTCCCTTGTTAGCAATAATATTGTTTTTAGTTTGTTCATTCCATAGCCCTAGTTGTATAAGTTCTCTCATTAAATATTTATTAACTACTACAAATTCACCAGCCAATGTACGACGACTGTATAAATTACTAGTGTATGGCTCAAAACACTCGTTAAAACCTAAAATTTGGGATGTTGATGCAGTTGGCATTGGCGCCACTAAAAGTGAATTACGTACTCCATTATCTACAATAGATTGTTTTAGAGCTGACCAATCATAACGATCAGGTGTTGGTTCTACTCCCCACATATCAAATTGTAGTATTCCTTTGGATGCCGGCGATCCTTCAAATGATTGATATGCCCCTACGTGACTTGGCTTGAGACCATGTTTTAAACCATTTGTGTATTTCATTTCATACAAAACTGTATGATCGCAAAAATCAACTCGTGATGAATAATTTTCTTTTATAGAAATGGCAATTTCATTACTTCTCTCTAGTGCAGCATGATAAATTGTTTCAAATATAAGTTTGTTCACAATTTTGGCTTCTTCACTATGAAATGGTATATCCATCAAAATAAATGCATCAGCTAATCCTTGTACACCAATCCCGATCGGTCTATGAAGCATATTACTACGTTCTGTTTTCGGCGTAGGATAAAAATTGATATCAATTACTTTATTCAAGTTAGTTGTTATAACTTTTGCCACTTCGTGAAGTTTCTTGTAATCAAACTGTTTTGTCTTTTCGTTTACAAAACATGGAAGACCAATCGACGCGAGGTTGCACACGGCCGTCTCTTTATCGTCCGAGTACTCCAAAATTTCTGTACATAAATTTGACGACTTTATCGTGCCAAGATTTTGCTGATTTGATTTTTTATTTGCAGCATCTTTATAAAGTAAATAAGGAGTACCCGTTTCCATTTGAGCGTCCAAAATTTTAAACCACAAATCGCGAGCATTCATGGTTTTGCGCGCTTTTCCATATGTTTCATATTGTGTATACAATTCGACAAATTGTTCGCCATAAACGTCGGATAATCCCGGACATTCATTAGGACAGAACAACGACCATTTACCATTTTCTTTTACGCGTTCCATAAATAGATCACAAATCCAAAGAGCATAAAATAAGTCGCGCGCTTTCAGGTCTTCGTCGCCATGGTTTTTTTTCATTTCAAGAAAATCTTCGATATCTGGATGCCAAGGTTCCAAATAAATCGCGAAAGAACCATTCCTCTTATTGCCTCCTTGGTCAATGTAGCGCGCAGTATTATTAAACACACGTAACATCGGTACAACTCCATTGGAACTTCCATTTGTTCCATGGATGTGACTACCTTTCGCGCGTAAATTATGAATATGCAATCCTACACCACCAGCCCATTTAGAAATACGCGCACAATCTTTCAAAGTATTAAAAATACCATCTAAACTATCATCTTCCAAAGCCACTAAATAACAAGAACTCAGTTGTGGATGTGGTGTTCCTGCGTTGAAAAGCGTCGGAGTTGCGTGTGTAAAATATTTCTGTGACATCAAATCATACGTTTCTTTGACTAAGTCAATACTTTTTGGATTTTTTAAATTGGCATGAATTCCAACCGCTACACGTAACCACATATGTTGCACTCGTTCTACTATACGTGAATTTACTCTAAATAAATAGGCTCTCTCCAAAGTTTTAAAACCGAAGAAGTCAATTAAGTAATCTCTATTATGTTCAATCATATCATCTAACTCTGATGAATATTTATCAATAAAATTCCATGTCAAATCTGATAGTAGTGGTTTATTATTACCTTGAAGATCCTTAAAATTGTACAAAGACCCCATTACTTTTGTGAAAGAAGGTTCAGTATTTTTTTGATGATTTGATATAACAATTCGACTTGCTAAAACACCATAGTCCGGATGGTGTGTTGAAAGTGATGCACATTGTTCAGCTGCTAATTCATCTATTTTAGTTGTTTCTATTTTATCATATAATTGATCAATTACTTTCATAACTAACGATGAATAATTAATTTGAATACCAACTTCTTGACCCAATTTTTTAATACGATTTAATATTTTATCAAATGACATATCCTCTAAATTCCCGTCACGTTTCGTTACAAACATATCAATATTGTTTTCCATCGTATAGTATATATTCTATTATTGTAGTTTTAAATATTTTTTATTAACTTTATTGTTTTATTTTAAGAATTTTTCTATTTTTAAAAAAATTAAAAATATATAAAATATATAAAATATATAAAATATATATAACAATTATATGAGTAAATATATATTTTTAATTATTATAATAATATTAGCATTGGGATTACCATTGTTTTACAATATGTTTAATTCCATTAAAATGATAGAAAAATATACTGGTTATGATATTACAAGTAATCCAGGTTTAGGAGACGATGAAGGTAAATACCCATTTTCACAAACAAGCGTTCTTGTACAAGATATATACCCATTAACTGGTAGGAAAGGTATTTCAAATAATAGTGCTAGTACTATTTGGTGGCACTATCCAATATTCGAATTAGGATCATATGATCAAATTACAAATAATCTTAGGTACTCTGATAATCCAGATGTAGGTACTTGTATGCCTGCTAGTATATGTGGTTCTTTGTATAAAGAAAAACATCTGGGAACAAATTATATAAAGCCACTTCCACCAATTAATCCTAACTGTGGAACACGAATTGGTTATTTTACTACTGATATAAACCTATTGCCGTTTAGAACTGATGTTCCTAATATTTTGTATTAACTTTTGGTTTTTTTTATTCATATAATATAAATAATACTATATGAATTCGTACCCTGAAATTGCAATTATTTTAGTAACAAGTCACGGAACAGTTAATATAAATCCAAAGACACAAGAGCCCTATACTTTTATTATGCCAGATATATCAATGACATTATTAAATGCTGTAACGCCTGGTGTTTGTAATTTTTGGGATACTGACGATACAAATGATTTTACTGAAAAATTATTGAAAAAAATAAAAGACAAAGAAGAAATTGAACTTTTGAAAGAAAACCCGAACTCTTTTATAAATTCACTAATAGAAATACTAAAAGGTTATGATGTTAAAATGATAAAAGATTTATACACAAATAAAAAAAATAAAGATGATGATGATTATGATCCAGATGAATCCCAGTTTATTTATCATTATGATAAAAGTTATAGTGTACATTCTTATGGCGAAGGAGATCCTGTAATTAATAAAGAATACTCACGTAATAATCGAAATGAACAAAATGAGAGTGCATGGAATTTTAAAATACTTCTTATAAATAAACTCGGAGTTCCAGATGTCATACGAGAAATTCGCGGAAGAAAAAATCAAGACGACAATAGTTACATTTCATTTGAAGAAATAATAAATTATCTTAAAAAAGATGGTGTAAAACATGTAATTTTTTTAGATTTATCTTGTTCTAATTTTGTAGAGACAACACAACCAAAACAAACAAGCTTAGCTGATATTGATGATGAAGATGAGGAAAATGATGAAAGTGATAAAAACAATCAGTCTAGCGATGAAACTGTAGAAAATACAAGGAAAACCCGCAGTATTCGAAGAAATATTTTGAAAACTATAAAGGGTGGACGAAAAAAATATACTAAACGAAAAAAGTATACTAAACGAAAAAAAAATACTAAACGAAAAAAATATACTAAACGATAAATAAAGTATATAATTTTACACTTGTTTACTAATATTATTTTTAATATTACCTATATCTATCCACTCTATACATTTAGCATTGACTATCTTGCAAATATTCCAAGAAAATGTACTTCCACTAACTGCTATAAAAACATTGTTACATTGTTTTGCGTTTATAAAATCGATAACGGCATTCACCTCTCTATTATTATTTTTATTTTTATTATGTATATAATAATTATAGTTATTATTTTTTAAATAATCTATTACAGTATTTTCATAACTGTATGTTAAAATAACTGTTTTGTCGTTTTTATTAATAAGACTACTAATTAAAGATATATATACTTCTGATAGTTTTGCATATAAATTTTCTGGAGATAAATTATTTGAACCACTCCAAAAAGCCAAGGCATCGTTTTCTAAACGTAAATGTATTACGTTTACAATATCAGAACTTGATATATTTAATTCTTCAATAAATGCATTTGAACTGTTTTGTATATCAACATGAAAACATAAATTTTTATATATGTCTTTTGATATATCCGTAAATTCAGGACTATCAATTAATGTCCAAGATGGTGCCCAAATATAATTTTTATTAGTAAAGTCTATATTTATATCATTTTTTAAAAATCCATTTTCTTCATAAAATGACAAACTAAACCGATTAAAATTATTTAAAGTAAAATCAATTTTCAAACATTTTTTCTCTCCTAATACAGGATCTCCAAATAAAAAATTTAAGTTTATTTTATTTTCAATAAATAATATATTATTCTCTAAAAATAATTTAACTTTATCAGTAACATCTACAAATATCTTATCATAACCATATGTTGCATTTAAAATATTTAATTTATCTGTAAAGTTTCCGTCAACTAAAGCAACATTATACTTTTCTAAAAATTTATTAGTTTCCTCTAAATCGATTATACTAGATATGGGCAAATAATTATTACTATAAATTTCTGCTAAAAATTTATCAATAACTATTATTTTTTCCATATTTATACACGAACATATTGTACTTAACATGCTATTAAGTTGATTACAAAATCCTGTATATTCTTGCGACAACATTAAAAAATAAATACTATTCATATTATTATATAATATACTATATATATTAATATATTATTATATACATTTACTTAATTATCTAAATATTTACTTTATTTTTTTATTATATGCAATAAAACAATAAATACAAAAAGTAATATAATATATTAAATAAAAATGTATTGTATTGCATAATAATCAAATTTTATTAATTTTTATTAAGCAGCAACTTTTGGTATTTGAAGTAAAATAACTATTAATATTATTTGTATTATCATAAGAATTATTTTTAGTTTTTTTATTTGGTGCACGATGTTGATGTCCAGTTACTCTTTCCGTTTCAATTATTTTCCAAACATTTTCTAATGCTTTAATGTTGCTTTTAAACCAATCCTTATTACGCTCTACAAAAACACAACTCAATTTTTCTAATTTCCAATAAATTGTTTGTATGTATAATAAATTTTTCTCTGGAGACTGATATAGTTCAATATTTTCTTCTTCCCATTTGAGAATATCATCATGGTTGACTATATTTAACGGTTTATAAACATAAAATGGTTTTACCTCTTTACTATTATGAAAATACAATATCAACCCTTTTGTATCAAGTACATTTTTGTTATGATCCTTTTCTTGATCTCTTTGTAATTCATTAAAAAATAAATCTGGTTTTTCATACTCGATGAATTTAGTTTCTAAAAAATCACAATCATCTAGGTCACAAACTTCCATTTGCATTTGCATTTGTACCCAATACTCTTTTTTTGGAATTCCAGTAATTTCGCGATTTACAATATTTTTTATTTCTAACATGCGACCATAACGCTCAGAGTTCACATCTACATTGATACCGTCTGGCGAAGCGCCCAAAAAAGCATATTCACTGTGTTGTATACATCCAAAATCGTCTACTTTTGTATTATACATACTTTCATATAACATTACAGACAATGGTTCATATTTTTGCCCCCAATGAAATGGTGTGTTTATGTTGACCATTCTATTGGCATCGTCATTATTTTTCAATGGTTGACATTTTTCATATATAAGTTGATTTATCGTACTTTGACTTTCAAATGCTTTGTAAGCATTGCTTGCCGTAATTAAATTATGTCTAAATATATACCATTCATCAGTTCGTTGGTCTGGTTGTGGCTTTTGTTTTAGATATTCGATTTTATCTTGAATTATTTGATTTTTATCACTTTTATCACCCTCTGTAACATTAACTTGTACTTGACTAGTATTTAACGATCGTTCTGGATAAAATGTAGTTATAAATATATTAAATGCATCTTCTAAAAGCTCATTTATGTCATCTTCTACCCATTCACTATTCAAAATTTCTTCTTCAAATTGAATATAAAATATTTCTTTGATATCTTCTAATAAATTTTCTTCAAAGTCAGGCTCACTAATTGCAGTAGGATTTTCATTCATATAATCCTCCATAAGATAAAATGCACTTTCTAATAATTCTAGCGCACTACTTTCGTCTAATATAGATGGTTCATCTTCAAACTCTAATAAATCTAATATATCTAATAAATCACTTAAGTCATTTAAAAAATACATTGGTAGTTTAATATTATAATTGTTGGTTATATTAATATACTATTAACTTTTTATATTAATATAAATAATATTCATTTTAAGTATTATTATTTATTGTCAGTAGTTATAGTATAAGTTATTAGATTTATACAAATACTACATGTATCATCATATACGTTTATATTATCATTTAGAATTATAAATATTTTTTTCTTTACACCATATACAGGATCTGTAAAGAATGGTGTTCTATTGTCATCATGTGCCGGAATTGTAATAATATTACCATTATTTAATTTAGTCATACATATATTCGTAATATCAATATTGTTTGTATAAATACCATATTTAATAAGAAGCATTATATATAAATTATTTTATATAATAAATTAATTTATATAACTAAAATAATTTTTCTAAATATCTACAACAAAGTAGTAGATTTACACCATTGAAGATTTCATCCGCTGAGCGGATTAAACTTCAACTAAGTTACCAGTTACGGTTTTAACTATATCACCCCTACAGGGTGCGGTTTCAAATCTTCGTTGGTATAAATGTTTATTAATCAACATCATTATCATCATCATGATCATTATCATCATCATCATCATTATTATCAGCATAAGATAACTTTTTATTTTTAATTGTACCATGAGCATACGTTTTTTTTTGCGGTAAAGATTTTAAAGTTGATACACGTTTTTCAATATTTTTCAATGTAAAATGTTTAGTTGACTTTATGTATGTCAATGATGGAATATCATTAACAATACCTTTTTCCTTATCATACATTACATCTTTTATACGTTGTAACTTTTTTCTATTCAAACAGTCTCTCAAGAATATAGTCAGCTTATCAACTTCTTCATCAGTTAATTTTTTATCAATCTTATACTTTTCAATATATTCTATTATTTTTTTTATTTTTGTAGTTTTATTTAACTTACACCATGGTTCATTTTCATTTGTATTTTTTTCATCCTCTAGGAACTTATCTAATTTTTGTAGACTTTGTGACGATTTTGTTTCATTTATGGATACGCCATTTATTAACATTGTTTTGTATTGTATATTTTTTAATTCAATACATTCTTCATTTTTTATTGATTTTTCTGTAGTTGTATCTGTATCTGTATTTAACTGCATTCTATATTATTATATTATTATATATATTTAAGTTTAACTCTTTTTTACAAAATATATATATTATTTTTATTTTTATATCAATTCAACAAATATATATATAAATATATTATAAATCTCTTTATAAGTTATGTCTGACACAGAATTAAATGATGTATGTAATAAAAAAAGTGTTATTATATCAGGAACAAACAATAGATATTTAATCAAACGAGCCAATCGCGTTAAGAATGAAATAAAAAAGAGAGAAATAATGAATAAATATAACATGGAAACAGAATTTCTAACTTATAATAAGCAAATTGATTTAATAAATGAAATTCATTGTAAAATAAATGAAAATATTGATATACGTGAAAAGTCTATAGTTTTACAAGAATTAAACAAGAAACTAAACAGTTACAAAAGCCAAGATATTTTAAAGAACATGTATAATGAAACACAATTTATAACTATACAAAATATTTTACAAAATTTAATTGAATGTAAAATGTTATGTTTTTATTGTAAATGTGAAACGTTTATTCTTTATGAAATTGTGAGAGAACATAACCAATGGACAATTGATAGAATTGACAATTCACTGGGTCATAATAATGATAATTTTGTTATTTCGTGTTTAAGTTGTAACATCAAGCGACGGAAAACAAATTCTGAAAAATTTTTATTTACAAAACAATTGAATTTAATTAAAAAAAGTTAGTGTTGTTTCAACTAGTAGAATTTTGTATAAAATCGTTTGCTTTAATACATTTGTTTAATAATCTACTATAAAATAATATACTAGCTTTGTTTGGACAAATCACCTTTTGTGTTTCTTTAGCCAAAAGATGCGCCGAAATTGATAAAGATGAATAGTTCGTAACTAAAATATCGGCGTGAATAAAGTCGCTCAAAGTTTGCAAAATATCTCTATTTTTATCGTGTAGTATAGTATTTTTCGATTTTAAATGTTCAATATTGTCATTACTATAAATAATAACTCGAATTGTATTATCTTTTTGAAAATATTTTACAACATCACATAAACTTTCATTATCAGGAATTTTTCTACCAATTGCATCGTTTAAACGAATATGACAACATATATTTATTTTTGTATTATCGTATGATGGTTTGGGTAAAATCTGGTTTTTTAACACAAATGCAGTTCTTAATTTTGGAAGTGACTGCATTATTTCATCACTATTTTCAAAATTACATGGTAGAGAGCCTCCAAAACATATTCCATCATAAAGATAAATATTCTGTTCGCATTCAGTGTTGTTATTATTATTATCATCATTATTAATAGAATTATACGATCTACTATCACCATAGATTTCTTTAAAATATTCAAAACTATTTTCTTTATGATTGTTATTATTTTTGGATAGTACATTTAACGAAGTCAAAAAATATTCTTGCAAATGTTTTTTATCAAAGTTATTATTATCATCAAAATTAAATATTTTTTTATAGTTAGTTTGATATTCTGCCTTATTATTCAAAGAATGCGATAACAACCGTAACATACCTTCTAGTTGATTGCCGAAACTACCTTTACCACTATGACATATTTTAGTTTTCTTAAACCATTTACCATAATAAATCATTTTTGCTTTTTTTTCATGTCCAACCACCCAATTAAAATGTATTAAGTATGGTAATATAAAAGAATTATTTTTATAATAATAATCGCCATATGGAAATAATGAAAGAGGCAACAATTTATAATTTATTTTATTTTTAATGTTTTCTAAGTAATCATTAATATCATAATCGTTGGATAGTTTGTAATTATTTTCAATATAAATTGGATCAAATAAAGAAATCATATTTTTAGTTGACCTTATAAACATAAAACCTGTAGAAACCGCATGTAATCCTTCGCAGTTATTCTGAATTAACATTTCGTAGTCACCTATTTTTTCTGTTAAATAACCTAGAAAATCATTATTTTCATAAACAACGTCTCCGTCCGTATAACATACATACTCATATTTTAATAAGTTTTCGTGTATTATTTTAAATTTATTAAATACTACATTTGACCAGTTTCCATTTTTGTATGTTGAAAAACCACTATTTTCTTCTTCGTCAATTAAACTACACTTAAAACCACTTGACGAGAGATTATTATAACAAAATTTACCTATACAATAGCAGTGAAGTGGTATTTGTAAATTTATATTGTTTAAACTTTGTAAACAATTTAACGTATAATTAATATAACCTGAATTAGTTAGTGTTATAAAAGTTACCTTATTTTTAATTCCCCAGAAAAAATCTATTTTTTTATTAAAACTGATCATTTTATTATACTTATTTGAATAGTCACATTGACCACCTGGAAAATGATAAATAATTATTTCGGAAGATACTGCATCGGGATTATTTACGCAATATTTTTTCATAATTGTATTATCATAAATTTTTCTTGTAATAGTGTTATATACAATAAAAGGTTTATCTTGACATCTAGGTATAGAATTATTGTTTTTATAAATAAAATCCGCAATATGTGTTTTAATAGAATTAAATAAATCTTGTATTATTTTAATGTTATTGAAATATAATATTCCTGGCGTAAATGCTGTCTGATCAGTAGAATACTTTGAGAAATTAAAAAAATCTCCGCCCCAAAATTCATGACCAATATATCCTTCTTCTAAAACATATAGTTTATCTGCTACTTCAATGTCAAATAAAATATTTATGTCATTGTTAATTAATGTATCTGTATCCAAATATAGTATTTTATCATATTTATTAATATTTTCATAATCAAAAATGTTTAACTTTGCGCATTTTGCTTCGAACAATGTTTGTAATTCTAAAATATAATATTCCGGACGAATATTTAAACATGATAATTCATTTTGTATAAGTGTTTGGAAGACGGGGGATGTAATAATTAGTATATCTGTGTTTGTTTTATTTATATTTCCTCTTGTAATTAAAGATGTCATAAGTATTTTTAATAAGTTAATGTAATTCTCTTGATGAAAAACACAAATATAAATCAAATTCATAATTATTATATTTTTAAATAACATTTTATTTTTCAAAAAATATCGTTTTATAATAATTATGTAACGTAGTTTTATTGCAAATAATTATATTATTTGAAATAATTATTCAATTATTCGTCTTCTTTTCGTTCTCTAAAATAACTCATTATATCATTTTTAAAGTCTTCCGAAAATTTATTTGTCGGTATAATTACACCATTTGTGTCATATTCTATATCGGTAGTTGGTGAATACTGGTACTTTACCAAAATTTCAGTTCTCTCATGATAGTATCTATTTTTCTTTTTACCGTGATAATAATGTTTAATCATTCCAGGTACGTATCCTAAACGTAAGTTTACTGCTTTGTCTTGAAAATCTAACATACTTTTATTATAGTCATCATTGTATTTATCCCTAGTATAATAATGACACTTATTAATCAATGCATATGCCATAATATTATCACCCGAACCTAATATCCCTTTATCATATAATCCTCCAACTCTTTCATAAGCACTACGTGTCATTGCCCAGGCAAACCCAGGATGCCAAAAATCAAATAGTTTTTTATTATTGAATTTTTTATTTTTACAAAAACAGTATCCAAAACTTGAAAAAACATTCAATGTTGTTTCATCTTTATCCATGTCAATGGCATGACTAAAAATTTGAACAATATCTTTATATCCATTTAATAGTTTTAGTGTATCTAAAGCCCATGTATTATTTTCAAATTCAATATCAGCATCAATCCATGCAAATGCCTTGTAATTTTTTGGTAATAACTTACTAACTGCTAAATTTATCATATTTTCTTTGTGCCATAACGGTGTTTCACTTCTAATTTGCAAATGATTTTTATTATTGGATTTAGTAATTATAAATTTTTGATTTTTATAAGCTAATTCTACAATATATAATCTTATATTTGTTTCTTCATTCATTCTACTTATAAACTGATTACACAACTGATATCGCCTGGCATATAAACATGGATTTGATATTACTACTATTACATTCAGTTTATCTTCTATTGGCGTATTGTTATTTAACGCCAACTTAAGTTCATTTCTTTTAAAATTAATATCATCGATTTCTATTCCATTAATAACCGTCATATTTTAAAATGTGTTATATAATATGATATTATTTAATTTAAAAAAATATAAATTAAATATAGTTAAAAAAATTTAATAATTAACTACAGTAAATTATATACAATGGAAACATCCAAAATTCAATGGAAATGGAGTAAAGGAATAAATTATGATAGGTCTAGAAGAATAGATAAAACATCAATGGATGATAATTTTAACAAAGTTATTGAGAGTTCAGCATATACAACTTCACTAAACCATGATGAAAATACATGGGAAATGATGAACAAAGATTTTGTTCAATTTAATAAACGAGAAGATACAGACAAAAAATTATCTGAAAGGCAAATGATGTGTCAGGTAAATATGAACCCTTATTTAACTAATAACACTTACGTGCAAGATTTGTCTAACCACGACAAATTTTTGAAGCCCGTTTCGACTAATTCAGAATTAGATGGTGATACTTTTCAAAGTTAGAAAAACTTGTGAAATTCAACCTTCGTTTTTATATTTTATAAAATTATGTTTTCAATGTGAAACAACTTAAAATTATATCTAAAAAATAAATAAATAATACATAATAATATATATGACTACAATATCTTCAACATATACAACACAAAATGATTTATTATTGAATAACTTGATGGATTTTTATAAAAAAGATAATTTATTAGAAAGAATGTTAAAAATAATAACAGGCGATTCGAAAATTTCATTGAGAATTGTCGATTGGTTTGCAACAAATTATGCCAAAAAATACTATACACTCTATAACATAGAGGATGATTTTGGTAATTTAAAGCGTTTTAAAGTGTACTTTGATTATAAATTGAAATTGAAAGCTTACAGTAAACGTCGTTTTGACCCTTTTTGTAGATGGGATCGTATTAGTATTCCATATAAAGACGATAAATTTATTGAGACAACAATTGGTCAGCTAAATTTTTTTAAGTGGGCAATAGAAAATAAAGTAATCGATTATATTGAAGAAAATTATGATACAATAGAAAAAGATATGAATAGTAGAAATAGTACTTCTAAGCGTAAAGAATTAAAATTAGAAAATACAAAAACACGAAAGAAACGCGAAGAATTATCGATTTCTGCAACAAAAAGCATAAAAAAAGAGGATGTAGAAATTGTCGTTCAGTTTCATTAAAAATATAATTAAAATTATATAAGTTTAAATATATTTATATTGATAAAAATAAGTTATTAAACCTACTAATTCATGGGAAATACTAGTTCAATGAATAAAATAAATTTTGAAGATGTTCAATACTCATTAAGTCAAAAAGATGCCATTTTAATAATAAACACACTATCGGAAAACGAACAAGAATGTATAATACCAAATACAATAACACCCGAAAAAGAAATAAATATTATTAATAATTTACTAAGAAATGGTAATAAAAATATAAAAATCATTATTTATGGTAAAAATTGCAATGATGATAAAATGTACAAAAAATACCAACAACTGCAGTCACTTGGGTTCTATAATATTTATCTTTATGTTGGAGGATTATTCGAATGGTTGATGCTTCAAGATATTTATGGAGAGAAAGAATTCCCAACTTCAAAAAAGGAACTAGATATTTTGAAGTTTAAACCACAAAAAAAATTAAACATTCATTTATTAGAGTATTGAAATATGAGACACGGGTGTTTGAATTTTATACAATATTACTCATCGGATGTTGATTTTGTAAATTTTCAATTTCTTTGTTACATAGTTCATCTGCTCTTTTGTTATTCACTCTATAAATATGATTAAAAGTTATAATGTTGAATTTTTCTTTGATTTCCATTGCCAATTTATGGAGCTCGCTAATATTACTTGATCTTACTTTATTTTTACCAGTCATTTGTTTAATTATTAACATGGAGTCACCTTCAACTGCTAATTCTTGAATATTGAGATCAACTGCTTTTTGTAATCCAATGATTAATCCCATGTATTCAGCATAGTTATTTGTCTCATTATGACCTAAAAATCTGGATCCTGTCCAAATTTCAACTTCATTTTGGTATAATACTGCACCACAAGCAGCTAATCCTGGATTTCCTTTACTACAGCCATCAAATCGTAACAAGTACTCGATTTTCGGATACACTTTTGTTTTTGGGTTGTAATGTAAAAATGCACTTACATTAGTAAAACTAGATTTCATAATCAATGACATTTTATTATTTTATCTTATTGAATTTATTATTTTATAGTAAATTTATTTCAATTTTTAATTAAAATATAATTCTATCACTTACCAATCGCCAGTTAGTTGCATTACATTTATTAATGTATTCACCTTTTCTACATCTTTTAATGTTTTTTTATGTAATAACATAGACTTATTTTTTGAATAATTTGTAACAAATAGATTATCATTGCGATAGTTGAGAACTCTAGTTTCAAATAAACTTTTTGCTTCTAACATTGCATCAGTATAACTAAATTTATCGCGCATCATTTTATATATAATACATCTGTCCAAATCATATGCTGCTAAAAGATCCGCTTCTCTCACAATATGATAAGCAGATTGATGTTCTTTAAAATCAGGGTAACCATTTATCTTAACTTTCGAATAAGACATTGTTTTAATAATATCTGAAACAACTATCAATTCTTCGCTGGATATATAATCTTTCATAAATTTATTCATATTTTCAACACCACTTTCCTCATCCATATATTTTTTATCACACATATCGTGTACTATCGCAGACAAATAAATTATTTTTCTATCATTTTCTAAGTTGGGATTTAACAACAATTCACTTTCATAAATAGAATTGGCGTAATTAAAAACCTCCATACTATGCTTCAATGCGTGTGATTCGTCGATGCTGTATTCTTGACTTGTTTGAACAACAAATCTGAATGCTTGATTAATAAGTGTTACTAAATTCATTACTTTCATGTAGAAGTTATTTAATCCATAAAAAATAATTAAAAACTTATCAATTTTTTTTTAATTGTAAAAACATAATAATATAAAAAAATTCAGAAAGAGCGAGGAGTTGATGATATCAAGTTAATTGTTACGAAACAAAAAAATAAGTTAAGTTACATGTATTACAATAGATAATGTCTAAACTAGTTAATATTTTTAATTACTATTCATAAATTCTATTACTTTTTTATAAATTTCTTCCCCATTTGTTTTATTATAATCTTTTTTTTCAGAATATTCTATTAGAGCGTTTGATGCAAGTATTAAAAATTCTTTGGATTTTTCAATGTTGTTGTCAATTGAAGTATTTTCTACAATTTTACTGTCAGGCTCACTTTGATTTTGAAGTTCTTGCGTTTTTGTTTCTCCGTCAGATTTAATTGAACTATCTTCAACATTTTGGGGTAGTGCTGGTATTTCATTTATTTTTTTTGATGCTCTTTTTTTTCATTAGAAGAACTGACAATATCTTCAAAATATTTAATATGACGATCATAGTCATAATCCTTTAAATATTGGACTAGTTTCATGTATGATTTTGAAAACTCATTTTGATGTTGATTTTTGTTTTGTTGGACACCATGTTGCAAATCCAACACATTTTCTTGACTTGAGAAAGTTTCATAAGATAAATCACACCTATGAAGAATATTTTTAATTAATGACTGTGCATTTGCTCGTCCACTACTAAACTTTGTACCTTCACTCGTTACACTGGTAATTCTTTGATCATTTCTGTATATACCTTTTTTGGAACAAAATTCTTTAACTATATCTTTTTGTTGGTCTAAATTCATAAATCGTGAGTCATACGTATTCAAATTAAATGTTGCAGAAGACGGCATTTGTGGATTTTCAATATTAAAAATCCGATTATCTTTTATCATTCCACTAGTAAAATTGATTATTTCGGCTTTTTCGATTAGTTTTGGATTAATTTTAACACGTTTTGGTTTTGTTTCATTGCCTTTTGGAAATTCAATATATTCCTGGTTATTTTTTGTAGGATCTAAAGTAATATATCTATCCACGTCATTATCTTTTAAATATAAAATTTCACGATTAAATTTTCCACAATAGTACTCTGTATCGTGTAAACTAAAATAGTCATATTTTTTCAAAGAAATTGGTTCAATTTTTTCAACATTACAACAGTTTTCTAATAAAATAGATGTTTTGTATTTTCCAAATATAACAGGCCACCAACTGTCCAGTTTAGAACAATTTGTTTGCATAGGAATAAATTGTTCTTTCAATAAATTATCGAAAGCTTCTGTGTAAGGAAATTTAAATGTGGTTCCAGTAGAATTTGAATTGTTGTTTCTCTCTTTATTAAATTCAATTATTTCATTTTCGTCCATAGGTTGTATTATACATTTTCCAAAATATTTCTTTGTTTCGAAAATTTCATTCCAAGGTAAAATACATTTTAAATACACGTCTTCTTCATTTTTTGTATAAACATAAACAACATTCGGTTTACCATTTATTTTAGATAACTGATAGCTTGAAATAAGTCCACCAATTCCTGATACACCAATTGATTTATCATTTCTGTGGTTTTCTCTATTAGCATCACACATGAAATCTAACTTATCGCATGTCATGCCAATTCCATTATCAATTATTTGAATATTTTGTGAATTAATTTGAAATTTAACTTCGCTTGCGTATGCGTCAATACAGTTTGCTATTCGTTCAGAACAACATTTAGTTAAAGTAAATCCTTGTTTATCCAATGAATTAATAAAACCTGCTTCGTTAATACTACCACAAGACCTAATTAGGGTAATCTTATTGTTGTTATTCGCGTTTTCCATTGTAGTGCTTTGTTATTTTATTGCTAATATTATTAATAAAAAAAAGTATATCAATTTTTTTTATTAATATAAATAATATATTAAATTGTATTGCATTTTAAGCATCTAAAATAAAAACATCAATATCTTCCAACCATTTTTGTAATACATCTTCATTTTCTTTAATATTTGTGTTTCCATTTACTTCTAAAACTTCAATGTTGTTTTCTTTTTTGAAAAATTCAATCATAACTGTGTGATATTTATCGCAACTATCTAAATATTCTAAAGGAATGTGCGATTCTCCTAAACGAGATCGTTCATGAATTCTATTGTAACACACAGTTGGAGAAGAATTTACATAAATTGCTTTGTTAATTGGATATTCTGATACAAAACTATCAAACCATTTCAAATATATTTTATAATTAACATCTTCTATATTTCCATTATCAAAAAGCATCTTTGCAAATACCATTTTATCTGTAGTCAAACTTCGTTCCGTAATAATAATAGAGTTTGGATTGTTTTTAACTGCTTCTTTTAATAACGACAACCTAGAAATATACGCCATCATTTGAAAAGGAAAAGAATATGTTTTTTGGTCGCTGTAAAATTTTTGTAACATTGTAACTCCAGCGTCGTCTTTAATATTCTCCCACTCGTCCACAGGTTCTCTCAAAAACAAAATAGTGTCGTTGTTTTTATACTTTTCTTTCAAATGAGCAAGAAGTGTTGATTTTCCTGAGCCGATGTTTCCTTCAATTGTTATGATTTGTGCCATTGTATTATTTGTTATTTTGTAATCTTTAAATTTGTTAATGTTGTTTCAATTTTTATTTTAAACTAAAAATAAAATTCATTATTTTTGTAGTAAATAAATTGCTACAACTATTAAACTTTTTATAATTAAAACAAACTCACTACCATGTACCAAACCAATACAACAACTATACAATCGAGCGAACCAGTCGTTGTCAAGTCAAAAATTTAAGTATTTACACTTTTTCGCATTTGCAATACTCATTAATTTTTATCTTCGTAAGGTTTTGCGTATGTGATACTCTGTATCATAACTACACCATTCTCCACAAAATGTGTATTTATGCCAAAATATATAGTTTGAATATTGTTCTTCTGCACAACTATCGCAGTTAACGCAATATTTATCCTTCTCATTGCGGTCTTCACATTGAATTATCAGTTCATTCATTACTAATTTCATTAATGGTCTATGTTCTACATTAAACTCACTTATCAAATCTTGTAATTGTTTCGGCAATAAAAGTAAATTCATTTGAAATATTATATTTGTTTAAGATAACAAAATTGTATGAAATAACTATTCAATTTTTTTAACAATAGTTTTATCTTAATGACGACTATAATGATGAATAAAAAGGATTGATTTTTACACCTTTAACATTTCAAATACCGATTATTTTAAGTTATATAATATATATAATATGTAATGAAACAAATAATATATTTTTATATATTTTTATTAGTTATAACTTGTTTTTTAATTGTATATTATTTATATAAAATACTTACAAATAAACCAGTATATGCTGTTGCAGTATTTAATGATAGTATTAAAGGATATGTTAAATTTAGTGAAGATTTAACTAATAATATGGTAAAAATAGATTTAAATATTACAGGATTAATCCCTAATTCTTTACATGGGTTTCATGTTCATGAAGCAGGGGATTTAACTGATAAATGTAATAGTATGTGTGCTCATTTTAATCCGTATGGGAATACTCATGGATGTCCTGGTATGAGCAAAAGACATGTCGGTGATTTAGGTAATATAAAAACAAATAATAAAGGTCATGCAAGATATACATTTTACGATAATGTTATTAAACTTAGAGGAACTAAATGTAATATTATTGGTAGAGGATTAATTATTCACGAAGATGAAGACGATTGTGGAAAAGGTGGAAATGCTGAAAGTTTAAAAACTGGTAACGCAGGTAAGAGAATTGCTTGTGCTGTTATTGGTTTTTCAAAAGAAAATTGTACATAAATATATATTTTTATATGTACTATACACCTTTTCTCATTTAAAACGCCCATTTTTGTATTATCATAATAAACTATTTACTGCTTTTATAACTATATTGTATTCAATAATCAATAACATTTTACTATCATCATTAAACTTTTTTATATTTTCCATCATTTCTTCAGTTAGTTCTTTATAATTTCTAATACAATGAATGTAAAATACTAATAAATCAGTATGATTTTGCGTTTGTAATATTTTTTTATTTATTTCTTCAGTTGTATAACTCCTACGCAAACTCATTGAATTTCTTGGATTTTTTAGATCATTTTTCATGTAATAATAATAATAATATTAATAAAACTATTTTTAAATTATTTTATTAATATTATTTAGTAAAAATGGGCGTTTTGAATGAGAAAAAGTGTAAAACAGACATTTGAAATTTTTTAAGTTCTAAATAAAATTGATATTTAAATACAACTTAAAGAACTATTAATATATAAGATATTTAACACTTGTAATTTACAATGGATTTAAATCAGAGAAAATTAATTAAATCGGAATGGGAATCTATTGAAATCCCATTCTCGAAACAAGAAATAGATGTATTAAATTTAATTATAAAAGGTTTTGACGATGTCAATATTAAAATCAATAATAACGAATCATTGTTTGCGTTTTTAAAAATAGAGTACTCAACTAAGATGGAAGATTTTATTTATAATAAATATTTGAGAGAAGAAATAGATAAAATCATTGAAAATAACAAACAATATTTTGAAAATGCTACTGCAAAAATAAATGTAAATAGTGATGTTCAAATAAAATCGGCAGATAAAATCAGATTAGAAAAAAATGGTATTGATAGTTTAAAAAATAACAATGTCTATGAATATATATTATTAGAAACCATTACTCAATTGTTCTTGGCCAAGAAAGTCGAAAATAAAAACGATTTTGTATTGTATTACTACACACTGTATAAGTTATTAAAAAACAACATAGTAAAAATAAACAGACACGTACTCAGCCTTTGTGAAATTATTATAAAAATATTCGAACATGATTTGAATATTTTAAATGTTATTGAGAATTCTGTGGAACTCATCGAAAAAAATACAAATTTGTTAAAATACAACGACATGGTTTTATATGATCATCAAAAAGAAATATTCAGTATTTGTAAAAATCCTGGACCCAAATTGATTTTGTACATGGCACCAACAGGTACTGGAAAAACTTTGACACCGATTGGATTGTCTGAAAAATTTAGAATTGTCTTTGTTTGCGCTGCAAGACATGTGGGATTAGCATTGGCTAGAGCTGCCATTTCGGTAAACAAAAAAATCGCATTTGCGTTTGGTTGTGAAAGTGCGGATGATGTCCGTCTTCACTATTTTGCAGCGAAAGATTATACTGTTAATAAAAGAACAGGTGGAATTAAAAAAGTGGACAACTCGAACGGTATCAACGTTGAAATAATAATTAGTGATATTAAATCATTTGTACCCGCAATGTATTATATGCGTGCATTCAATCACGACGAAAACTTGATGATATATTGGGATGAACCGACGATTACTTTGGACTATAAAGAACATAGTTTTCACGACATTATTAAACACAACTGGAGCGAAAATAAAATTCCTACAATTGTGTTGTCATCGGCAACATTACCAAAAGAACACGAATTATCCGAAACTATTGCGGATTTTAAAACCAAGTTTGCAAACAGTGAAATTCATAGTATTATCAGTCACGACTGTAAAAAATCCATTCCTATTATCAATAAAGATGGGTTTGTCGACTTACCACACTTTTTAACACATGACTACGATTTGATTTTAAAAATAGCTCGACATTGTGAAAATTATTTGACACTTTTGAGATACTTGGACTTGGATGAAGTAACTAAATTTGTTGTTTTTATAAATAAACGTGGATTAGTTTCGGAGAGACTAAAAATAGAGAATTATTTTGAAACGTTGGATGACATCAACATGAAGAATATTAAAATTTATTACATAAAATGTTTAAAAAGTATCCAACCTGACGTATGGAAAACCGTATATACACACTTTAAAGATAGTAGACTACCAAAGCTTCTTGATAATTCCAGCGTGGATGTAAAAGGAAATAAGCTCTCTTTAAAATCAAATAGTATTGGTCCCGGTAGTACTACTAATAGTAGTAGTTACAGTAGTAAAGAATTACACGGCAAACCGCTAAAAAGATCATTGACAGATACAGATACAATGAACAACACTAATACGTATTCGCAAGGAACATCTGCAATTTATGTAACAACCAAAGATGCTTACAGTTTGACGGATGGTCCAACCATATTTATTTGTGATGATATTGAAAAAATTGCAAAATTTTGTATTCAACAAGCCAGTATTCCGTCGCTAGTTATGGACGACTTGTTGAAAAAAATTGAATACAACAATGTATTGAATAAAAAGATTTCTGAATTCGAAAAAGATTTGGACTATCTAAAAGAACAAGAAGAAAGTAAATTGTCAAATACGGGATTGGGGTCTTTAAAAAATGTAAGAAAATTCAATAGAGAAGCTGATAATGTGGATACGAGTAAAAGCCAGCTTGCTAAATTGGTAAGAGAAATTGAAACGTACAGAGCAATGATAAAAAATGTTAATTTGAATGAAACGTTTATTCCTAACAAAATGCATCATGTTAAAAAATGGGCAGAGTGTTTGAACACAACAAAATCATTTACAAGTAACATCGATGAAAGTATAATCAACGAAATTATGTTATTAAATGGCATTGAAGACAGTTGGAAAATATTGTTAATGATGGGTATTGGTGTATTTATTAATCATGAAAATATTCGATATACTGAAATCATGAAGAAAATGGCAGATGAACAAAAATTGTATCTCATCATTGCATCGAGTGACTATATTTATGGAACTAATTACCAGTTTTGTCATGGTTATATCAGCAAAGGCATGAATTTAACTCAGGAAAAAATTATTCAAGCCATGGGGCGAATTGGACGAAACAATATTCAACAAACATATTCATTGCGTTTTAGAGATGACGAGCAAATAATGAAAATATTTACTGCAGAGGCAGACAAACCAGAAATTATTAATATGAATTTATTGTTTAACAGCAATAAAGTCGTATGGAAAGATAATCAGTATTTGGAGGTTGATACATAAAGGTATAGACGTAATCACATAGAATAAGTATTTTTAAAAATAAAAAATTGAAATATTTTTTTATTTTTATAAGCATAAAAAAGTGAACTAACCAAATACCAGAGTTAAAATGTCAAAACTAAAACAGAGATTGAATAATTATATTGAAGCATCAAAAATAGAAATAAACAATGAAGATATACAACAAACAAATCGTCTTATACAAAAACAATTATCTGTGGCTTTGTTTGAAAATTTTCCATATGAGAGAGTAACAGTGTATCATATAGAAACGTTTTATAGAGACAATACAAATGATAAATATGAGTTGGGTAGTAGATGAAATGGGATTATTGATTATAATATAGATAATTTACTTCCAAGTTCTTTGAAAAAATGTCCGTTATATGGTAAATTTTTTTCCAATGCTTTTGTTAATGTTTTATCACTTATAGAAAGAATTTTTATACAATCATATTTGCACGAAAATTCCTTTACAAGATTACCTTCTAAATCATATTGACCAATACCGTTTTTGTATAAAATAGGAGTTCCGTGTTTGGTCTCATAGTTGTTTATTAATTCTTCATTACAATATTCATATAATTTATAAAAATGTCCATTTGATATTGTGTATTTCTTGACTGGTACGTCTAAAGCGTATGAAGATGAATACCCATTCAAGTTCGCAGCAGTTTTTCTATCTAAATAAACGTTTAGAATTTCATTTTTTTCTACATTCAACTTGGCAATGTAACCTAAATTTTGTATTTTTGTTTGTTTTGTAGGTTCAATATGTGTTATAATATTAGGGTCCAGGTTTCTCTCTACAAAAAGCCATCTAAATTCGCAATAAATAGTATTTTCAGAAATTGCTTTATTAATACTAGGTCGTTTGCTTTGAGCATTTTCTTTCATTACCTCACTGACGCTTTCATATACTTTAACAATTTCAAAGGTCTCTGGGTTTATTTTTTGCAATCTTGGTCCAAGTGTAACTAATGGTTCATTGAACCCTGTGGATACTTTTGTTTGTGTTGAATTTATTTTTTCTAATAAGTCTTTGTTAATTTTTTCTAGATTATCAATCTTACTGGACAATTGTTTGACTG